>Ga0134121_10000363_pt1 | contig 53093 bp, 57 predicted proteins | sample KB301_FD_96463 | JGI IMG/M metagenome (GOLD analysis project Ga0134121, IMG submission 96463) | Terrestrial soil microbial communities without Nitrogen fertilizer from Kellogg Biological Station, Michigan, USA - KB3-0-1 | ecosystem: Environmental > Terrestrial > Soil > Unclassified ...
CCACGAAAAGCTTAGTTGATCCATTTACCTGAACACGGAATGCAGTTGATCCTGATGCACCATTAACATGCAGACGGCAATTGGGAGAAGAGGTGCCAACACCCACGTTGCCTCCGGATTGAATTTCCATTCTTTGAGTGTTGTTGGTCTTAATAATCAAATCGACAGCGTCTACTGTGCCCAGAAAATTGGTTCCCGCAATGGTATTGGTGTTTCCTCCAAGACACCATTTATTTGTTAAAGTGCTGGCGTCGCATTGCGCCCATCCTTGAAAATGGAAGCAAGCGATAAACAAAATGATGGATAAAAAGCGTAGTGTTTTCATAATGATGAGTGTTTAGTTAACAATTAGGTTAGCGACAAATGTAGCATGGGCGGTAACCCTTTGTCAATAGCAAAAACTAACTAATCAGACTATCCTTAGTATAGTCGTGAAGCTAATTGCATATCATTTCGGAGACATCCGCAAGAGACCCTTACGCTATCACGACCAGAGGGTCGAAGCAGGAATTGAAAAAATCGAACCCCAGATACATGAGAATTGACAGCGACTTTGCTTTAACAATTCCTGATTGCAGGGCCTTAAGCAGCACTTCGGTATTGGAATGAACACGCAGCTTGAAATGAATCCTTCGAAAATGATTTCTCACCGTATTAACACTAATCCCTAACCTGCTTGCAATCATTTTATGACTGTAACCTTCAGCCAGAATTTCAATTATTTCTTTTTCCCGGATTGATAAAATCGCATCGGGCTGAGGCTTCAATTTTATAGGCGAGTTATTAGGAAAGTGGTTGAACTCCTTTTCATTCAGATACATTGTTTTAATGTGGGTTCTGTTAGTTTCTTGTTTTGCAGGATGCTCTTCATCCGCCATTTTAATTAATGACTGATGTAATAATTCCGGTGATTTGTAAACAGCCGGTGTTGACACCTTAGAAAATACCACGGGAATTTTTCGGGAAGGCCTTTGACCGGGCTTTGTTTTTTGCTCCGTGTCAAACGTTATCGAAACGGTGCGAAGCTTTTCATCGGAACTCAGGTGGGCCTTAAAAATGAGAAGCAGATATTGGATTAAATTGGAGACCTCTTTCGCATTTTTTAATTGTTTCATAACGGTAAAAAAATTTTTACTCTGATGAAAAATGAAACCTGAAAACAACTTCCTGCGTGATGATCAAAGAGTGTGGTAAATGTTTGTTTTGATAATAAAAAAATTTAGTAAGCCTCAAAACTTGTAAAAGATTGTTAGTGTTCAAAGCAATTTCAAAAATTTCTCCAAAAAAATCTTTCATCAATCGTGACGAGTTATAGTCACTTTCAAACTCATTTTAAAAAAAAATTCTCCTCAAATCTTTCTTTCGCTAATTGAATTGCCAAATTGAAATGTATGTTTGAATGTCCTCATCATGGCTGCAGCGCAATCAATAATTGAATCGTGGTTTCAATCAAAAGCATGGAATCCTTTTCCATTTCAATATGAAGTGTGGGAAAAATACCACGATGGCTATTCGGGAATTTTGAACGCGCCAACCGGAAGCGGAAAAACTTTCGCACTCTGGCTTCCTGCACTCATTCAATATCTCGAAGCAGAAAAAAAACCTCACGGATTACAGGTGCTTTGGATTACTCCGTTACGTGCACTGGCAAAAGACATTCACTCAGCATTACAATCATCAGCGAAAGAGATAGGAGTTCCATGGAGAGTGGAATTGAGAACGGGAGACGTTTCATCAGCGAAGAAGAAAAAGCAACTGGAGAAATTTCCTGAAGCGCTGATCACTACTCCGGAAAGTTTGCACTTGCTGCTGTCACTCGGCAATTCAGAGAAAATTTTTTCTAATCTCAGCGCTGTCATCATTGATGAATGGCATGAGTTGTTTGGATCGAAGAGGGGAGTGTTGGTGGAGTTGGCCTTGTCGAGGATAAAAAACCTCCGAGGTTTGAAAAAAAACCTCGGAGGTTTTGCGGAGCTGAAAATCTGGGGCATTTCCGCAACCATCGGCAATCTCAATCAATCACTCGATGTGCTGCTCGGGAATAATTTTTCAGGAAAGAAAATTATTGTGAAGGCAGACATCAAAAAGAAGATCAACATTCAATCCGTCATCCCTGATGAGATTGAAAGGTTTCCGTGGGCAGGTCACCTTGGCACCAAACTGATTCCGAAAATTCTTCCCATCATCGAACAAAGCAGGTCAACACTTCTCTTCACAAACACACGCGGTCAAGCGGAAATCTGGTATCAGAAGATTTTAGAATACGCACCACATCTTGCAGGCACCATGGCCTTGCATCATGGCTCGCTTTCAAAAGAAGTTCGCACATGGGTCGAGAATGCTTTGCACAACGACAAGCTGAAACTTGTTGTGTGTACTTCATCACTTGATCTCGGCGTTGATTTCACCCCGGTGGAAATCGTAATACAGGTTGGAAGTCCCAAAGGTGTTGCACGTTTTCTTCAGCGCGCCGGACGAAGCGGTCATCAGCCCGATGCGTTTAGCACCATTTATTTTGTGCCCACGCATTCGCTCGAGTTAATTGAAGGCGCAGCGTTAAAAGAAGCGGTTGAGAAAATGATTCTTGAAGACAGAATTCCTTACATCAATACGCTGGATGTACTGGTTCAATACCTCGTTACACTTGCCGTCGGTGATGGATTCCGACAAGAGGAAATTTTTCGTGAAGTAAAATCAACTTTTGTATTGCATGATTTGAGCGAAGCAGAGTGGGAGTGGTGCCTTCAATTTATTACTACTGGAGGAAGCGCCCTTGAACAGTATGAGGAGTTTTCGAAAGTGGATGAAGCAGATGGACTATTCAAAGTTCACGATCAAAAAATCGCTTTGCGCCACCGGCTTACCATCGGGACCATTGTAAGCGACTTGAGCATGCAGATAAGATACATGAGCGGAAAAAATCTCGGAACCATTGAAGAGTATTTCATCACCCGGCTGAATCCGGGAGATGTTTTTTGGTTTGCAGGAAAGCCATTAGAACTGGTACAGATCAGAAATAATGTGGCCTACGTTCGCCGCTCGAAAGGAACGAAGGGTACTGTCCCCTCGTGGCAGGGAAGCCGGATGCCACTTTCATCACAGCTTTCTACAATGATTCGTAAGAAGATTGATGAAGTGAAGCGTCACGAAGAAAAAGAAATTGAAGTAAAAGTGTTGCAGCCCCTTTTCGAATTGCAGCAGCAACGCTCGGCGCTTCCCTCCATGAATGAATTTCTTATTGAAAAACTGGAGACGAATGAAGGGTACCACTGTTTCTTTTTCCCGTTCGAAGGAAGGTTAGTGCATGAAGGAATGGCGGCATTGCTCGCGCATCGTATCGCTATGATCAAGCCATTGTCGTTTTCTATTGCAATGAATGATTATGGTTTTGAATTACTGAGCGATGAAGAAATTCCTCTCGAAGAAGCAATTGAAAAAGATCTCTTCACAACAGAACAATTAATTGACGACATCTATGCGAGCGTGAATGCGACTGAGATGGCGAAGAAAAAATTCAGAGAGATTTCGAGAGTGGCAGGATTAGTTTTTGCCGGCTTCCCGGGTAAGCAGCAAAAGGAACGTCATCTTCAGGCATCAACAGAATTACTCTTCAAAGTTTTTTCAGAATACGATCCTAAAAATTTATTGTTGAAACAATGCTACCAGGAAGTAATGGATTTTCAATTGGAGGAATATCGCTTGAGACAAGCATTGATGCGAATTAGCTCTCAAAAAATCCTGCTTCAATATCCTGAGCTGCCGACACCTCTTGCATTTCCGATTATTGTTGATCGTTTCAGGGAAAAATTGTCGAGTGAGAAATTAGAAGAACGGATTAAGAAGATGCAGATGAGTTTTGCGAAATCCTGACGAAGTTTAACAACTGACTAATTATGTTGTAAAATTGTCATCGAAATATAGATTCGATGAGAACAATATTTTCACTCTTCTTTCTTACACTTTTGTCCGCTAAAGTTTTTGCACAAACACAAATAGATTACACATTTGGAGAAGATGGGATTGTTCAAACCTATTTGCCATTTACAACCGGATGTTCAGGATCCATTTTGGCGATACAACCAGATGAAAAAATCTTATTAGGCGGATATGCCGATGTAGCAGGTCCATTAAATCATGGTTGGGGAATTGCAAGATACAATTCCGATGGTTCGCTCGATGCAAGCTTTGGAGGTTACGGAACAATAACCGTCGGATTTGCAGATGAAGGCATGTACACAATGTCTCTCTTGCAAAATGGGAAAATTGCGGTTGAAGAGTGGAGAGGCCTTGAAAATTATCTGCGCATAGTTAATTCCGAAGGGCTATGTGATAATGGCAACTTGATTCCAAATGAATTTATACTGGGATATGGTATGGCCTCTACAAATGATGACAATGTGATACTTGCCGGAGCAATTAAGAATGGGATATACTATGGCTTTGGTCTTACCAGATTCAAGAATACCGGAGGACTTGACTCCAGCTTCGGAAGTAACGGTATAGTTTTAAGTAAAATAGATAGTAACTCATGGGCAACCTGCGTTTCTGTACTTTCTGACGGAAGAATTCTTGCCGGTGGAATGTCAGGAACTAATACTTCCTCATGGGATTTCACCCTCACACGCTATTTCTCTGATGGTAAGACTGATAGCAGCTTTGGAACAAACGGGATAGTAGTTACCGATATTGATTCAAGTGATGACCACCCATTTTTTCTTAAGGTCCTGTCGGACTCCAATATACAGTTGTCCGGACTTTTTTTTACAGATTCACATTATGGGGTGGCAGTTTTACGATACAAAATGAATGGAGAAATCGATAGCGTTTTTTTTGACAATGGTAAGTTGATTATCCCGTTCGATACCGTATACTTTCCTATTTACTCCATGGCGATTCAATCTGACTGGAAAATTATCGTAGGTGGAACTTTGGGCACGTCTCAGAATGCCGACTTTGCTATAGCAAGGTATAAGACTGATGGAACATTAGATAGCAGTTTCGGGGGCGATGGATTGATTACCGTTGATTTGTCATCGAACGCTGATTTTGGAAATGCTGTTGCTATACAATCTGATGGCAAAATTCTTGAAGCAGGCGAGGCTCTTGATGAGTTTGGATTAGTCCGGTTTCTTCCCGAGCTAAATATCGGAATCGCTGATTTAGCAATTAAACCGTCTTCACTGTTTGTCTATCCTAACCCCATTCATGAATCTGAAATACTGAAGTACGCGCTCACAAAAGATGAAACACTAACTCTCTGTTTGTATGACATAAATGGAATATTGGTAAAAACTTTCTTTGCCAATGAAACCAGAAGAACGGGTCAGCACGATGAGGAATTGCATTTCGGGAATCTTGTTGCCGCAAACTATTTGCTTACGCTAAGCAATGGGAAACAGCAACTAAGTGTGAAACTTGTGAAACTATAAGTTTTTCTCTATCGGTCAGCCTGAGAACACCCGCCGATAAAAAAAGAAACTTTCTTCAATTGTCAGTGGGTGGATAGATGGCCGGATATAAATTAGCTGTGAACCATGCTACGGACATTCTTTCGGAATTGCAACCGGAATTCTCCCATACAGTTGCCGTATCATTTTTTAATTCAGATAAAGCTTCTTTATAGAGCGCTTTATTTTTCATCTCAAGACCACGCGCGGCATAGACCCTCATTACCGGGCTTTTACTTTTAGTTAGTCTGAATAGCTCTGTATCTGAGGCGACTTGGCAAAGCCTTTCAAAACAAACATAAGTAGCTGATAAGTCCCCGGTAAATCCTACGAACTTCCCTTCCACCCGAGGGCTGTTTTCAATTACATCAATTAGATATAGATGATCAGTCATTCTATGTTGCAAGCAACCACAAGTTAAGGGAACAAGGGAAAGAAGGATTACGCTGAATAAGCTTTTCATACCACAGTAAACTTAATAAAATCGGTTGCAGACAGGAAATTGAGATAGGGAAGAATTAAAAGATGATCACTTCAATTTTAGCCTTTGTCCCGAAATGTCGGTATTGACAAATGGGGTATTGGCGGAATACTTTTGATTTCTAAAATTTTCATTATGAAACAAACGTACTTCCCTCTCGCCATTTTACTCATCTCTTGCGCTGCGATAAATCCTTCTATCTCTGCTCAAAACGCACCTGTACTCCAATTTGTGAACCCCACACTTACGAGCGGAACAGCGGGTCACCAGGGAGCTGTCTACAAATTTGCAAACGTTATTATCGGCATTGATGCACGTGTGACTATTAATGCATTAAACGGAGGAGCAACACTTGGTAATATTGATCTGAGTTCAGCAGGTTACGGCGAGGCATGGCAACCAATTGTCAATTCGTCAAATCAAAATAATACTTGTTATATAGAATGGAAAATACGTTTTAAGAAAGCAGGTACGACAACCGATACCGTTCTGCCGCTCTTGAGTATCACGGCAGTTGATGTTGATGGCAATGGCGTGGCTCTCAAAGAAAAGGTGTCCTCAAGCGATCTTACTTCATACTTTACCTGGGCATCGTGCAACCTGACCCTTTCAAATACTGCTCCCTTCACCAATGCGGTTTCTACCCTGACGAACATTACTGACATTGATACCGCCCAGAAGCAGGCCATGATACAACTGAATTATACGAACATTAATGAAGTGACCTATCGGACGGGAACTACTTCGACCAATGGAGGAGCTTTTGCAAGGCAGCATTGTCTTTATTTCAAATCTTTTACTCAGGCGAGCATGCTTCCGATTGAACTTGTTCAGTTCAATGCTACCGTGGCTGACGAAAACAGGGTAGAACTTTCATGGCAAACGGGCTCTGAAATGAACAATGACTATTTCACCATAGAACGCTCTTCCGATGCAGTGCAGTTTGAGTCAATAGCTGAGTTGAATGCTGCAGGAAACAGCCTCCACCTTTTGAGTTACGCATTTGTTGATGCAAATCCTCTCGCAGGAAATTCATATTACCGCCTGAAGCAAACTGACCTTGACGGAAGTGTTTCTTATTCTGATGTGAGAATGGTGGAGATGAACACTCCGGAAACTACTGTTACCATTTTTCCCAATCCTGCAACCATGAATGTTAGCATTCAATTCCCTCTGACTATCAGCCACGACTTTAGCTTGTTTAATGTTGCCGGGCAAAGAGAAAACATTCGTTATTACAGCGATGATGATAAAATTATACTCGACATCTCGCATCTCAGCGCAGGCACATACTTCCTTCAATTTGAAAATGGAAGTAAGATGGAAATGAGAAAGATCATTGTTCAATAGAATTTTTTCAAAGGGAGAATCTTCGCATGCTGGATGAAGCAATTTTTTTCTGCATCATTTTTTTCTTCACCAGAGCAGTTTAATTCCAAAATGAAAGTAGTTAAGTGAATGAACTCAGATTTTGTATGATTGCATAAATTGGGCTTTCATTCCGGCGAAGGAGGAATCTATAGTTCAAACACTACACAGATTCCTCCTTCGTCGGAATGACACTCAATCATAAGGTACAAATGATAAATACAGCACAATCAAAACATTTGAATGTAAAAATCCGGGAGGAAGAATTGACACTCTTGCCCGAGCGCGTTATTTTCTGGAAAAGAAAAAACGCATTGCTAATTTCTGATCTTCATCTCGGCAAAAGCGGTCACTTTCGCAAAGCGGGAATTGCTCTTCCTTCTTCCATCCATCATGATGATATAGATCGCCTCTCAAGAATCATTTCAGAATTCCCGGTTCAAAAACTTTTTCTCCTCGGCGATTTATTTCATAGCACCCACAATCGGGAGTGGAATCATTTTCTTGCGTGGAGAAAAAACTTTCCTTCTCTCGAAATTCATCTCATCAAAGGCAATCATGACATTCTCGACGCACAATTGATTCATGAAGCAGAAATTATTTTACATCTCGAACAATTTGAGGCACCTCCATTTTTGTTCGTGCATAATAACTACGATAAACATTCTACTGCATACATACTATGCGGGCACATCCATCCCGCAATTCATTTTACGGGAAGAGCCAAACAATCGGCCACACTTCCGTGTTTTTGGTTCGGAAAAAATTCAGGAGTTCTTCCCGCCTTCGGAAACTTCACAGGCAACGCCATCATTTCACCCTCAGAAGGTGATCTTGTTTTCTTTATTGTGGAAGGAAAAGTAAAAGCACTATAGCAGATCCAATCTTCAAGATTTCACATCGATAGCGTCTATTTTAGTCTTACATCTTATGTCCACAAGTCTTACGTCCGCAAGTCTTACGTCTTATTTCGAAATGTACTGCTTCAAACTCTCCACATACTCTTCAAATGCAGCAATTCCTTTCTTGGTGATGCGGCAAATGGTAAGCGAATAGTTATCGCGGAATTTTTTTTCTACAGAAACATAGTCGGCATCTTTCAGCTTCTGAATCTGCACAGAGAGATTTCCTGCACTGGCATTTGTTTTTTCTTTCAAAAATAAAAACTCTGCCTCCTTCACTGACACCAGCAATGACATGACCGCTAAGCGCAACTGTGAATGCAACAGCGGATCGAGATTCTTGAATGATGTTGCAGCATTATTCTTCTTCATAAAAAATTTGTCCTCTTAATCTGTCGCAGTTTTTTTTATCATTCGCAAAAGATTATCTACGAAAAGGGCTCAACTTATTGATAAGGCTGCTTCGCGCTTGTAGCGACTTCTCAACATAAATCCCGGAATAATGAATCCAAACAAAACTGCTGCGGAGATGATGAGCAACTGATAGAGGAAGGGAACAAAAAAAGCCGCCACCGCGCAGGCCCAGCAAAAAAGTCCTCCGGCTTTGAGAGGTCTGAACCGCAGCGCACCTCCGGAAATAAAAGTGCCGATGCCATACAAAATCATCATCATCGGGTAAACACTTTCCCAATTCATATTTCTGTAACCGAACACAAGCACGATAAACAATGAAATGCCGAATGCCATCCAGGTATAATCAATGGCTTCTTCTACAAATGTTTTTACTCTTATTTTATGGGCGCGCCTTCGTCCAACAAACGCTGATGCGATGCCCGCAGCAACCGTCACAACCGGCCATACCAGACCATCATTTGAAATGCCAATCTGCAACATGATGAACTGAGCTATGGCTGCAATAAAAACTGCAAAGCCCCACAGCAAATAGAAAATGCCATCGTTGCTTAATGCAACTTTTGCAGATTGAATCATTTGGGAAATGATCTCGAGTGATTCTTGTTCATTGATTTCTTTTTCTTCCATTGTTATAGTGATTACATTGATTAAAAAAACGATTCACGATTCACGTATGACGATTCACGATACCCCAACTACAAATTGATTTGCCAATAGTGCATGACTCATAGCTAACAGCTACTCTTTGCACTGTTCCAACAAATCTTTCGTTCGTGCTTCTCCCCAATTCGGCGCGAGATCATCAGCCGGCTTGAACGCCGCGTATTTGTCTAATGCTGTTTGTAACAGCTTAGCTGCTTTATCTTTTCCGCCACCCCATTGTTCAGGAGTATAAAATGCAGAGGAGCCTTTCAGCAAATAAGGTCTTGGGTTCGTGGAATCAAGCTGAATGGCCTGATCGAGAAATGCACCGGAGATAGGACCGTACTGCGCGCCGCGTACCATCGGGTTCACCATAATTCTACCGGAAGCAACAAAAGCTTTTATCGTCATGATCTCAGAGTTTTTTGGCTGCAACGAATCCGCGATCGAAATGAAGCGATCCGCTTTGTCAAGTACTTCATCAATTTTACTTTGATCACTCATTGTGTAGATGGATCGCGCAAGCGCATACGAGGCATAGTAATACGGCAGCCATTTGTTTTGCTCAGCCAGGGCGATGCGCTCAAAGTTGTTTGCAATGAATTGAAGAGAGTTTGGATTTTGTGCAGTGTCAAGCATGCTGATGTTTCGGATCATCGCATCGTGATAGCGCTTTTCTTTGTCCTGCGCAAACGAAGTGATCACCATCATCGAGAAAGTGATTGCAAAAAAGAATCGGAGAGTTTTCATTGTGTTTTGGTTTATTGGTTTAATGGTTAAATGGTTTAATAGCTAAATGGTTGAACCTTCAATCGTGAACAGTTATCAAGTCGTATTACGTGCGTCGTGTATCGTTTTTTCTTTGCCAACTGCCAACTGCTAACTGCCTTATTCATCCAGCCCCTTATCCTCCCCAATCGTCATAAACAAACCAACAAAGTAGGAGCGTAGAGCCGGCATCTTCACCTCTATTGGCGCACCATCATCAATGTACCTGTAGCCAACGATGTTGTCAATGCCTAAAACATTTTGCGCACCCACGACAAACACAGCAAAGTTTTTAAAGATTGTAGTGAGATAACTTGCACTTACACTCAGGTTATTGTAATCCGGAAGTTTGTCGCCGGGTAAAATCGGATTGTATGGATTGAGATAAGTTCTTTTCGTGGCAAACACATACGTTATGCTGAAAGACGAATTGATCTTCGGGATGTATTGCTTGTATACAACACTCAAGGTATGCTTTGCGGCGAAAGGCGGTGTGATTGCTTCCGGATAATAGAGGTAATTGCGTTTTGTATCAAGGAAGGAATAAGAAATCCAATAGTCAGCGTGCTTAATAGTTTTTTTATCACGGAAAAAAACATCGAAGCCGCGGGCAAAGCCATCACCCGTGCTTGCGGTATCCGGAACTGTCCTGATGAGATCGTGGTACGTTTTGTAATATGCTTCCACTCTGAAAGTCCTTCGTTCACTCACTGACTGATAGTTGATGATGTAATGATCAGCGTGTTCTAACGAGATGGGATCATTTGTAAAAAGAAATATGCGATCAGGCACCTGGTAAAATTGTCCGTAAGCAAAACTCACTTGCGAAAGCTCTCCTGTCTTGTAGGCAACTGACGCGCGGGGAGAAACATTTCCTGTGTTGAGCAGCGAAGAAAATTCGAGCCGGGCGCCGAGCCGTGCTACTAATTTTTTCGTGAGATAAAAGTCTCCTTCAGCATATTGCGCGGAATAATCATCGTCAATTTTTGAAGTGAATTGATTAAAGGTGTCTTCATAATGGGGATGCTGAACTTCTGCACCAAAACGAAGAGAAGAAAGACTTCCGATCGGTCGTGAAATAGTAATTCTTCCCTGGGCCAGCGAAGTAAGAGAAGTAATTGAATCTTTTTTGTTCAGAAGAATCTCATTGTTGTTGTTGCTGTATGAGAAGGAAGTAAACAGCGTCCAGTGTTTGGCAATTAATTCTTTGTAAGAGGCCTGGGCAAAAAGGTTTTTATTCTTATTACTGAACATAAAATGATCGTCAGCCGAATCAATCGTATACGGATAACTCACTTCAATTCTTGTGGGCGAGAAATTGACAAATGCTTTGACGATCCCCGTCTTTGAAGTTTTTTGCCGGAAGATGATCGAACCGCTTGCGGATTCAGGTGGTGTGTTGTAATCGTAGCGCTGCTTTGCTATTTCGAAGTAAGGAAGCAGGTTGATGTAGCTCACATACACACCCAAGGAAGTTTTCTTCTTTGCAAACAACTGTTCGTGACCTACACCGAGTCCCACCGACATCAATGAAATGTTCGTCGTGGTCCTTGCCGGCAAATCCTGACTCTCCAAAATCACTGCAGAAGACATTGCTCCGCCGTATTGCGCCGAGTATCCACCCGTACTGAAGATGGTTCCTTTGAAAAGAAAAGGAGAGAAGCGCCCCCGTTGCGGAACGTCCGGCACATCGCTGAAATAAGGATTCTCGATGGCAACGCCATCAATAAAAGTTTTTGTTTCCGAAGCATCTCCACCGCGGACAAATAATCCCGTTTCATTTCCCATGTGTTGTGTTCCCGGCAATGTTTGCAATGCGCCGTAAGTATCGCCTCCTGCGCCGGCTGTAGTTACAATATCAAGCGGACGAAGAATAGTGACCCGCTTTGCATCACTTGCTTCAAATGATCCGGCACTAACCACTACCACATTCAATTCATTTACTATCTCTTTTAGCTTCAGAATTTCTTCGAGCGAATTCCCTTCACACAAAATCTTTTTCTCCATTGTTTCAAAACCAACATAACTCACAACGAGTGTTTGTGAATCAGTTTCTGAAGTGGTAAAACTGAATTTTCCATTCGCATCAGAAGAAGTACCATCATAAGTGTTCTTCAAAAAAATATTCGCACCTGTAACCGGTTGACCTTTTTGATCTGTTATTTTTCCGCTGATGGTGGTTTGCGAAAAAGCACCGGCAGCAACAAAGAAGATCAGGAGAAAGAAAGCAATGGACTTCATACGTATAATTGCTAAATCGGTCGCAAACGTAAAATGGTTTATTTAATAAACCAAATGTTTTCAAAAATTTATTTTTATCCGGGAGGAATAGTTTAGCGGTTTCATGCTTAATCAAATAGTACTGCGGGATTAATTTATTTTATGAGACTTTGGTCATTGCATCCCTGTTACCTCGATTCAAAAGGACTGGTCGCGCTTTGGAGAGAAGCGCTCCTCGCGAAAAAAGTTTTGCAGAACAGGACAAAGGGATACAAAAATCACCCGCAGCTAATCCGGTTCAGGAAATCAAAAGACCCGTTACATGTCATTGATCTATACCTCGCTGAAGTGTACCGTGAAGCAGAGAAAAGGGGTTATCATTTTTCAAGACAAAAAATAAATTGGGCTTACAAGAAATCATTTCTCACTGTCACGCAAGGACAATTGGATTTTGAAGTGAGGCATCTGAGTAAAAAATTGAAGGCAAGAAATCGGAAAAATTTCCAGAGTTTCTGCTTGTTGATGAGATTAAAACCCATCCGCTGTTCAGGATAAGAAAAGGAGAAGTTGAAAAATGGGAAATTATTTCAGCACCATCTTAAGATTCAACTCAATGCCGGCTTCACTTCTTCAGTGAGACACTCAGGGAATATTTTCCGGGTCCCATGATGAGCATGGCAAGAAAAGCCACCCCGAGTTCCGCCGGTTCTGACCAATCACCGAAACTTGAATCTCCGCCAAAATTGCCTATGAATGCAATGAGCATGGTGATTACAACGAGCGCGCAAGCGGGGCGAAACAAAATCCCTATCGCAACGCAAATACCTCCGGCGAATTCGGCAACAGCAGCACAAAAACCCCAGAAGACCGGAAGAAAGGTAATGCCGATCACCGAGAGACTTGAACCAAGTGATTCCCATTTTTCAGGACCCCCGATAATTTTTGGCCAGCCATGTCGTGCCATTAAGGCTCCCAATCCGAGTCGCAGGATTAGGTAGCCGATGTCTTTGAGTGTTGCTTCGTTCATGGGTAATATATTGGGTTATTGGTTCATTAGGAAATTGGTTTTTCGGCTTCACCCTTGGGATTTCTTAAATACTAATAACCGAATATCCCAATATCCTAATTTCCTAAAAACACTTTTTCAATCAAATCATCACCGAAATTGTATGGAATATTTGCAACCGAGTTAATGGGTTTGGTAAGAATAAGATTTGCTTTTTTTCCGACGGTGATGCTTCCCAATTCGTTTTGCAATTCTATTGCTGCTGCTCCATTCAATGTTGCAGCATTGATCGCTTCTTCCGGCACCATCTTCATTTGAATGCACGCTAGTGAAATCACAAAACTCATTCTTCCGCTTGGTGAAGATCCGGGATTGTAATCGCTCGCCAATGTCACTGGCAATCCGGCATCAATCATCCTTCTTGCAGGAGGATAATTCATGCGCAGAAAAAATGCTGCTGAAGGAAGCAGCGTGGAAATCGTAATGGAATTTTTCAGTACCTCTATTTCTTCATCACCAATATTTTCTAAATGATCAACTGAAATTGCATTGTTACGAACTCCTGCCTGCACACCGCCGGAGATCGAAAGTTGATTTGCATGAATCTTTGGTTTCAATCCGTACTTCCATCCGGCCTGCAAAATCAGATCCGTTTCTTCAGGAGTAAAAAATCCGTTCTCACAAAACACATCGCAATAGTCAGCGAGATTTTCTTCTGCAATCTTGGGAAGAAGTTTGTCTATCAGCAGTTTGATGTATTCTTCTCTTCTCTCTTTGTACTCGGCAGGAATTGCATGTGCACCGAGAAAAGTCGCTTTAACAGGGATAGGGGAGAGCGACTTCAATTTCTGAATCACGCGCAACATCTTCAATTCACCATCGTAGCTCAATCCATAACCACTCTTGATTTCAACTGCGCCCGTTCCGTGATTTTTTATTTCTTCAATTCGCTGCAGTGACTTTTCCAGCAGAACCTCTTCTGAAGTTTCATTCAGCTTCTTTGCTGAATTCAAAATGCCGCCGCCGCGGGCAGCAATCTCTTCATAGCTCATTCCCCCGATTTTGTTGACAAATTCTTCCTGCCGCCAATCAGCGAATACAAGATGCGTATGGGAATCACAGAAGCACGGGAGAATAAATTTTCCGGTGCAATCCACTTCTTCCAATTCCGAATTGTCGCGATTGTCAGGAACAAATTGCGAACTGAAATCTTGCATTGCGCCGTACTCTGAAATTTTTCCGTCTTCAGCATAGAGCCATGCATCATTTATTGCCGGAAGATTTTTTAACTCATCACCTTTCAGCACTTTTGTTTCCATTGGCCGTACGCCGACCAGACTTTTGATATTTTTGAAGAGGATACTCATGTCTTGCGGAAACCTCTGAGGTTTCAAAAAAAACCTCTGAGGTTTGTTTAAAGTAAATTGATCGCGATGAAGATACTCGTTTCTGTTTTTTTAGTGACGATGATGCTTGATTCACAAACATGTCACACGACAACGGATTGCATTGATCCATCGAAGATTGATTCAACACGCGCATGCACACGCGAGTACAATCCCGTGTGCGGTTGTGATAGTGTGACGTATTCTAATCCATGTGAGGCAGAGAAAGCAGGAGTGACTCATTACAGGATGGGAGAGTGTTCAAGGGAAAAGTAGCCGGTAGGCAATAGGGAAAAACAATACACGAGTTCTCCCGATTTGATCGGGATACACGTAACGCGACTCAAAGCTTTTCCGTGTTGACCATTCACTAAAAAGGCAATAAGCAAAAAAAGCAATTGAATATTGAACGATCGAAACCAGAATGGCGGGCAATTTCAAAATTGAAAATTTCAAAATTTAAAAATGGGAAATAGCATTGGAGAAATTTTTCGTGTTACAACCTTTGGCGAGTCGCATGGCCCCGGAATTGGTGCTGTGATTGATGGCTGTCCTGCGGGATTGGAAATTTCAGTGGAAGAAATTCAGAAGGATCTTGATCGCAGAAGACCGGGACAATCGCACATCACCACACAACGAAAGGAAAGTGACACGGTAGAAATTCTCTCCGGAGTTTTTGAAAACAAATCACAGGGAACTCCGATTGCATTGTTCATCCCCAATGAAGATGCGAAGAGTAAGGACTATGATCACCTGAAAGAAACATTTCGTCCCTCGCACGCCGACTTCACGTATTACGCGAAGTATGGTATGCGTGATCATCGCGGTGGCGGAAGGTCGAGTGCGCGTGCGACGGCTGCTGTGGTTGCAGCAGGGGCAATTGCAAAGAAGGTCATTCGTCATTCCCGAAATGATCGGGACAGGTCGTCAGTGGTCATCGGTGCGTTTGTCACTCAGGTTGGAAGCATTCAGGTAGCAGTTGGCCCCGCAATACAGCGGGAGCAGTTGGCAAAAGGCATTGAAGAACTTGTGGCAGTTGCAGAATCAAATATTGTCCGTTGCCCTGATGAGGCAAAAGCGAATGAAATGATTTCGCTTATCGAGCAAGTGAGAAAAGATGGCGACACAATTGGCGGCGTGATTACATGTATGATTCAAAATTGTCCTACGGGACTAGGCGAGCCGCTCTTTGGTAAACTGCAAGCTGACCTTGCCAAAGCAATGTTCTCCATCAACGCTGTTCATGGTTTTGAATATGGAAGTGGTTTCGATGGTGCAACAAAGCGCGGCTCTGAAAACAATGATGCGTTTTATGAGGAAGATGGAAAAATAAAAACCCGCACCAACTTCAGCGGGGGAATTCAAGGCGGCATTTCAAATGGGATGGAAATTTATTTCCGCGTTGCATTCAAGCCGGTGGCGACGATTGTTGCTTCACAGGAATCTGTGAATACAGAAGGAGGGGCAGTTGAAGTCAAAGGAAAAGGAAGGCATGATCCATGTGTGGTGCCGCGCGCAGTGCCGATTGTTGAAGCGATGACAGCGATTGTGCTGGCGGATCATTTGCTAAGAAATCGTTCATCGAGAATTTGAATGAAACTTCCCAAACTGCAACCAATAAAATCATTCATTTCAAAAACTTAAAAAAAATGGAAAACATCAAAACAACATCGGAGCCTATCGTCGTTGAACAAACTTTCAACGCACCGGTAGAAAAAGTTTGGAGTGCGATTACAAGGAAAGACGAAATGAAGCAATGGTATTTTCTGCTGACAGAATTTAAACCTGAAGTGGGCTTTGGCTTTCAGTTTTACGGAGGAACAGAAACAAAGCAGTACTTGCACTCTTGCATAATCACCGAAGTAATTCCCAACAAAAAGATTTCTTACACCTGGAAGTATGATGGTTATGCCGGCAACTCACTGGTAACATTCGAATTATTTCCTGAAGAAAATCAAACCAGCCTAAAGTTGACCCACGAAGGCCTTGAAACTTTCCCATCCGACAATCCTGATTTTGCCAGGCACAATTTTGTTGAGGGTTGGAACCAGATTATCAAAACTTCATTGAAAGATTATCTTGAGAAGAAGTGAAGACTTAGGTTAGTTGTAGATTTTATTGCTTCACCAATTTAAGAATTTTGCTTTGGTTAGCTGTGCTGATTTCAAGAAAATAAATTCCTGATATAACATTACTGAGATCAATTTTCGCCTGTGAATTTCTTATCTCAAGCTGTTGTGAAAGTATTTGGTTGCCACTTAAATCGCAAACTGTGATTCGAATCTTTTCATTATTGTACAATGATGTCTTGCAAATTGTCACGTCACAAGTCGGATTGGGAAAGATATTAACCTCATCTATTCCCGGTGAATGAATTTGCGAAGCGATGTCATTTCCTAAGGTGATGAATCCACCTGTGGGTTGTGCACCAGTATTGAACATATCGAGATCCAGGATCTTGGTGAAAGAATCGGTGAGCATATTAAAGTTAAACAGGGTGCCGTGGTTGTAATCTCCTCCGAGATACGCGGTGCCACAGAGTAAATGGCCCGCCTGCATCAAATTTCCTTGTGGGTGCACCCCATCTGAAACCTGGAAGTCAAACAATTTAGTGTAAGTGTCGGGATCAAAACTGAAAATTGTTCCGCTGTTGTATTGTCCGCCCTCAGTTGTTAGTCCATAAAAGATTCCATCGCTTCCCTGTATCAATCCTCCTTTCGGATGAGCGCCATTAGTGCCATCAAAATCATGGAGGTTTTCAAAAGTACTGTTAACAAGATCATAGCGGTAAATAAATCCCTGCCCATAAGTACCTCCATCATGACACATTCCATAGAGCATTCCGTCATCGGCTTGCAGCAATGATCCAATAGGATTGCCTGATTCGTTGCTGCTGTCAAAATCATAAATATCAGTATACACATTGCCGGAAGGATTGAAGCTATAAATTACTCCTGCGTCGTAAGCACCTCCATATTGAGTGGTGCCATACAGGTTACCATCAGCAGCAGCGATAGGAGCACTGTATGGAGAACATCCGAATGGCGATGATAAATCATGCAAATCATAGTACTCACCTGTTGATATATTCCAACTGTAGATCACTCCACAAAGATCAGGACCACCTGAAGAAGTATTTCCGTACAGGATACCATTTTCCTCGACCATACCACTGGTGGGATAATCACCGTGAACAATATCAAAATCATGAAGAGTGGTATAAGCGGCAAATTCCGGGCTATACCGATATATCACGCAACTATTCAAATAGCCACCATAGAAACACGTTCCATACACGTTGCTGTCACTGGCAAAAAATAAATTTCCCATCGGCCGGTAACCTGCCCAGCTATCGAAATTAAATGCAACGTTAAAATCACTTCCATCACTATTTATTGAGAATAGAGTTCCACCTGCGTAAGTGCCCCCCATTTCAGCCGTGGCCCACATTTGTGTATTCTGGGCGAACAATTGAGAAGTAATTAAAAACAAGCAGGATAGAATGATAAGTTTTGGATTCATTATGTTGAACTTTTGTAAATCAATGATACGATTAATCCTTTGGGCTTCGTTGTGACGTCCATCACGATATTGGGCACTGTATCGGTTCTATAGTGAGGGCAAACAGAATGTCTTAGTTGTCCTTGATGAACTTCTCAACAACACTTTTCTCATTCACCTGTATCTTCAAAAAATAAATTCCAACCGGTAACGATTCAGTACAAATTGAAATTGCTCCTGACTGATCTGACATAGTTTTCTTTCCCATCACCACCTGCCCTAAAGAATTTGAAATTGTCAGTATTGAAAACTCATCTGTGCAATTCAGAAGTTGCACATTCAATTCATCCGAAACAGGATTAGGATAAATTTCAACACCTTCATCATTTGAGGAAATGTTTTTGATTCCTGTTCCTTCACTCACAAGCACGGTCACATCCTGTGTTGTTTCATGAAGATCATCAAAACAGCGTAAGGTGAAGATGTAAGTTCCTGCAACTGTTAGTCCGCTCACATTCGTTACTCCGCGACCCTGATGATCGAAGACCGGATGTGCACCAGCAGGAATTGTTTTCACAACCCACCAATGTCGCAGCAAATCATTTTCAGGATCGCTGGTTACAGCAGTTAATAGTGTTGTGCTGGTTGGCAAGGTGAGAATTGCGGGTGAAGGTATGATGGAATTAATCACTGGTGCTGAACTCGCCGGGTGAACGGTGCATTTGATAACAGCAGTAAGATCAGCATAGCCGGGATTAGTAACGTTGATTTGAAAAACATAATCACCGGGCTCAGTCATGTTTGTTGCATTAGCACGCAGACTCACGAATATGTAAATGGTGGAATCAATAAGCGTATTTGCTCCCCCGGGTTCACTCAACAAACTCCAGGTGCCTGTTCCTGAAAAACCGGTTATATCAGCAATGCCTGCCTGCAAAATCACTGATGAAGTTGGCAACTCAATGTTTGCATGTGTAGTATCTGTCGGAAGCCCAAACACAAGTCCGTAAGGAGCAGCAATTCTGAAACCCGTGGTGCCAAGAACAGGAGGAGGGTCCACTGGGTAAACAACAAGAAAAACTTTCTTGGATGATGAGTTGATTCCATCACTTACGTCAATGTTGAAAACATACGTTCCTGCGAAAGTTAGTCCGCTCACATTTGTTGAGGCAGAAGCAGGTGACGCAATTATGGCATTCGCTCCGGCGGGTTGACTCCACACAGTCCACAGATAGGTTAGCGCATCAATTTCTGCATCGCTTGCAGAAGAGGTTAAACTTGCATTTGAAGTGGGAAGCACAAGATATCCTGGATTGGATGAGAACGTCATGATATCCGGCGCATGATTAGAACCGGAGTAAGGATACAAAGTTGTTACTGCTGTACCTCCGCTTGCAGTTATTGTTATTGTGTCACCCGCACCGACAGTATGAATTCCGAATTCAGTGAATAATGTTCCACCAGGGAGAGATTGTGACATTCCATAATCACCCGCAGGTATGCCTGTAAGATGAATTGTCGTTGAAGATGCATTTGTGTTTTCAATTACCGTAGTTATTTCTCCGTTGGAAGAAAATGAAAGGACGTGCAGCATCGCATCATTTGTTGTAGCATCTATTCGAATTGCTCCCGGCCTTACATAATGCAATAGTTGATGCAATCTGAAGAATGTGTTTGACGGCGTAAAGGAAGTCAGTCCGGTGTTCGGCACAAGTGTGTTGCTTGAACTGTAAGCCACTTCCCAATAAGAAACTCCTCCGAGAGTGAGATCATTATACAAATCATCAAAAGTTGGGTTGGCCATTTCCGTTTGCGCAGTGGTAATTCCTTTCGAAATTCCAAAGTCACGGATGTAAGCGCGGTATGGATCTGCAGTTCCATAGTTGTGATAGGAGAGCCGCCCGACATATTGCCAGAGTTCAGAATCATTTTCTACCGGAGTAATAAAGTTCCAATCATTCTCCGGGGCAACCGCTTCAGCATATTGTGACTTCGTCGCAAGACCTTGAGAAGTGGCGCGCGGACCTAATGCCTTGATGTCATCAGCCAAAATTGTTGAGGTAATATTTCCGTATGGCTCATTGTAAATGACGTCATAGTTAATGTCAATGTCATAAGTGTTTTTCATGTAGAGCGCACTCGCCCAAATCTGTTGCGCACGCTCGCCGGGATGAAACATGATCCATGGCTTTTGATCCGTTGCATGTGTCGGATACCCGGGGCTCGAATAAAAAGACGGCTGATATCCCTCTGCAAGAATTCGATCTTTGAAATAAACCAAGTAGTTCGCCATACCCGGATCCAATGTGTTCGACTGAAACTTTGACCAATCAATGCTGTCGCAATCACCATTGTCCATGCCCGTGCCATCTATGCGCGGACCCACTTCCCACGTGCGCGAACCCGTGAGACCGAGATCATCAATGAGGTAATCAAGCATCTGGTAATTCACAGGATTTGCAATGGATGAATCGAGCATGTAGAATGGGCCGCCACATCCTCCAAGGATTCCGCCCCCATGTCCCCAACCTTCAATCGTTTGATATTGCATTCCTGAATTAATAGTGATGCTTTCTTGTGCATTAGCGCATATATTGATCAATGGAAAAAGGAGTAAGCAAAAGGATTTTGATTTCATATTATTGTAAATGAGATTCAGTGGATTACTGCAATAAGGTGCAGTAATGAAATTTTGCTTTACGAAAGTAATTTCTTTTCAGCATTGATTTATCTTGCGATGATTACTGAAGTCCATCCTAAAAAAACGCAACACAAATCTCTTTTCATCATGAACATCATTAAAGATTATGACAATTTCTTTTTGCCGGCTGACAATTTAGAAACGGCAAGAGAATTTTATAAAAACAAACTCGGCTTTGACCTCAAGTTTGATTTTTCAGAACGAGGAATGATTGCCTTCAAAGTTGGCGACAATGAACCTGCTATTATTCTTCGCAAGGCAGATAACGTAAAGCCTGCCATCCTTTTTACTGTTGACGACGTGCGCAACGCCTGCAAGGAGTTAAAACATAAAGGCGTTGAGTTTTTGAGTGAGCCATTTGAAATCATGACCGGACTTTGTGTTGAATTCAATGATCCATTCGGAAACAAATTCGGCTTGACCGACTATTCGAAAATGCCACAACTTCGCAGAGAGAAAAAATAAAACTATGTACAACGAGAAAATGACGATGAGAATCAGGGAAGCCCTCGCTGATGTTCCAAAGGTGGAAGAAAAGAAAATGTTTCGCGGAGTTGTTTTTATGGTGGATGGAAAAATGTGCATCACTGCCGGCGACGATAAAATGATGTGCCGCATTGATCCCGCTATTCACGAAGAAGCAGTGAAGAAAAAAGGAGTGCGGTCAGTAATAATGAAAGGCAGGGACTATAAGGGTTACGTGTATGTGAATGAAGAAGCCATGAAATCGAAAAAAGATTTTGATTACTGGATCGGGCTTGCACTCGAGTTTAACAAAAGGGCGAAAGCAGCGAAGAAAAAAATAAAGAAGCAAATTACGAAATGAACGACCGGCTGACGCATCATCCTTTGACGAATCAGTTGGCGAAGATTTAGGTTTTGCAGAAATTGCATTTCAATTCAGTTTCGATGAAATCAAAGTTTGCAGCATATTGCACCATGGTTGGAGGAATATTGCTAATGCTGTTTTTCATCCCGCATTTTTTCCTAGGCTATCCGGCTGTAAGTGATCTTCTGCGAAAAGAAAACGCAGATGCTGACCTTACGTTTTCAGTACAGAATATTTGGATTTTTTCATCCATCACGATGCTCTTGTGCGGTATATGGGCAACATTCCTGGGCTACCATGCATTAAAGACAAATTCACGAAAAAGATTAGAACAGCTTTTACTCGGTTTGGGAATCACCCTGTTCGCCCTCATCGGATGGCTTCATCCCTTTTCCAACTGGCAGCTTTTTATTTTTTTCTTCCCCGGACTCTTGATTCTTGTTCCGGGTTTGTTCAGGCAACATTGATATTGACAGAAAAGTTAACGGTAATACTATTTCTCCAATCCGCCCATATCCTTCGGGCACTGTTACTTAAGGGCAAACCAACAATTGTGATGGAGAATACATTACGCAAATCAATAGAGCTTCCTACATTCGCTGCGAATAGATTCGACCATGAGTTTAGAACGCGAAGAAAAACACCTGCCGGTCTTGATTGCAATTTGCTTTGCAGGAAATTTTATTTTGGGAGGAATCGGACAGGCATTTTCGATGGGTTCATTCGGACAATTATTTTCATGGCAATGGGGTTCCTTGCTGTTCATGGCAGGAACCTCCCTGTACGCAGCTAAGTTGCATACTGATAAATGGCACATTTCATCGGCAGGATTTATTTTGCTTTCCATTGCCCAGGGAATTATTTATACCATGCAGAATTCGACATTCTCTAAAGAAGGTGAATCAATGTATGCGGCGGGGATCATGGTATTTTTTCCCGGCATGTTAATGCTTTGCTACTATTCAGGATTTCCCGTGTGGCTTCGCATTTTCGGATTGCTCGCCACCCTTCCTTTCCTGGTGATCATGGCAAAAATTGACATGAAGGATTATGACGTGCACAAGGATATGTGGTTCAACATTGCCGGCTTCATTATGCTTCAACTCACAGGTATTTGCTGGAGCTACTTTGCCCTGCGCCCGTATAAGAAGATAACTGTTCAGCACTGAAGATGTGCCGATCCTGCACCCCAAAATACTGACGACGATTGAAAAGATCTTGGCAAATAACTTCTTCAATACTTTTACATACCCGGCAGAGGCATTGTTTCATGCACTTCTATGCTGCAGTCAGCATTCCATCCTAAATGCGGATGCCCTTGCAAAAGTGCTTTTGCCTCATCCATATTTTCCGCCTGCAAAATGGAGTAACCTGTAACATTTTTATTACTGCTTTTAATCTTGCCTCCGGGTATCAACTCAAGACCGTTCATAAGCGGAGAGCCAAGGTCAACCAACTTGTTACCGCATTTTTTCGCCCATTCCATCCAGGCTTCCATTCCTTTGGCTTGTGCTTCAGGTGATAAGGTTGAGGTTTGACTTACTGCTGTCATTGGCGCATAGTAGAGCACAATAAATTTTTTCATGTTTTGTTTTTTTTGACGTCTATTTTAATGCTTTTAATAATGATGCACACTTCATGTTTTACATTTCCATTTTCTGAATGGGTCGAACTTCAAGTTTGCCGTCCTCATTAAAAATGGGGCAGCCTTTTGAAATTTCCACTGCCTCATTAATATCCTTCGCATTCACGATGAGGTAACCTCCCACAGTTTCTTTTCCTTCGATAAAAGGTCCGTCAGTCACCACCATCTTTTTTCCGTTTACTTGTTTGCCGGTGCGTTGCAGTGGTTCACCTCCAACAAGAATTCCCTTTTTCGCAAGGTCTCCCATCCAATTTATCCAAGCTTGCATATTTTCCATACCTTCTTTTGAATCGGCAGCATTGTCAGCGTGATTCTCACCGCCTCGGAATAAAAACATGAATTTTTCCATTTTGTTTTTGATTTTAGTTTGTGAAAAATTAATTATCACTCCAATAACGAATATGGTTTTACAATCAGGACAGAATTGGAAAAAATATTTCTTCGTCAATGCCGGCATGGCATCTGAATTTTGCACCCGCTCTTGTTTCCTTTGTAGACAAACGTCGATTGTCGGGAAAACAGCTTGTGTCTTCGCAGCAACCAACGGCTCTATATTCCTTTCGGTAGAACCGCTGCTCGGGTTTCTTATTGTACGTTCGATAGTGAGGAACATCGCGAATCTTTAAATACTGTTCAGTTATCTGACTTATTATCTTTGTACTTCTAACACTTTTGTGAGGAAAAATGCTGCAAGGCAAGCTACTAATAATGAACTTCCGGTTCCTGATAATTACATATTTCTTCTCAGCACTAACCTCCTGTAATCCGCAGAGTTCAAATTGGAAAAAAATTAAAAAGACGCAAAATGTTTATCCAAAGGATTCAATTATTTCTTTTGTAGATTCTACTGACTTTTTTGTACAAACTGTTTGGTTGAATACAGCTTATAGAAGGTATGCGTATAAAAAATATTGCCACAGGAAAATTGAGGTGACCTTCAAAAGACCAAGGTCGAGAGTAGAAAACGAGTTACGCGAAGATTCGCTGCTCATTGCTAAAAAGTTATTAAGCGAGTTCAAAAAATGGGGAGTAGCCCATTTTGTCGGGCAAATTCTAACCTCAGATAACTTGATAATTTTCTTTTATACGGATGATGAGGCAAATGCTAAGTTAACCGTCTTTGACCCCGAACCAAATACCGAATCTTTTCAGGACGATGCAGAATGGAAAACTTATTATGGCTTATTTTCCAACAACTGAAACCGGTAACTTTCCTCAACCAAATTTCGCAGAAAACAACAAGTAAGAATTATGGAAACTTCAGTAGAAAAAGAAACGGGAAAAATCCATTCCTTCGTCAAAGCGAATCTCTTTTTTTAATCCCAAAGAATATGAATATCAAAACGGCGTTGCATGGTTTTGAAATAAAGTTGAACAAAAGAATGAAAAGCTGAGAGTACTTCTGTCTCTTGTATTTTATTCTAATCATAAATTCTGCGACATGAAAACAACTTCTAATTGCACAATCATCGCCATGATAATGGCTTTAGGATTGTTACCGTTTTGGGCCGATTCTCAAGTAACCATTGGAGGAGTAAACCTTGGCAATTTACCAAACTATTTTATGTTTTATTCTGACGCACGCGCGGATGCCAATTGGCAAGGCACATCAAAAGGATATATAGGAAATGTTGCCATTGATGGTATTCAGGCGCATGAGATATCAGCAGGAACTGTGGCTTATTCAGGTACCATTTATTCAAATGACAGTACATTAAGTGGATGGCAACATATCGTTGATGGTAGCCCGGGTCAAGCATTTAGTTCCCTGAATAACACTATGTTAATATCTAATCTTACAACTGATTTGGAAAATGCGTTTACGCAAATTAACAGTCTAACAGTAACGGCGGGTTATTCCGGTGTTTCTTCAACGTCACTAAATGGTTTGAACACTCAAAATGGAATCGCTGAAACTTATGTGATAAATGTCACTTCTGGTTTCACGGTTTCATCAAAAATAAATATCACAGGCGATGCAAACGACGTTTTTATTCTTCGCTGGGATAATGATGCGAACTTCAGCGATGGTTATGAGGGGAACGTAAAATTTCAAAGCGGAGGCGCCATTGTTCCGCTTGGCGGATTATTAGCATCTAACTTTATTCACGTGGCTGGTAATATAAACAGCGGCAGTGGTGGAAGCAATCCTCCTTCACCGTATCCGCAGGGACCCCGATATAGCAATGGAACGGGTAACCTGATTGGCGGGGGTGCAGATTGGAATGGTGGTGGATTTTTTACCGGGTATTGGTTAACGACAGGTTCTCCCACCAATAATCCGGCTGGCGAGCAACCGTATGGTGATACACATCAACTAAGCAACGCAATTTTTGTTGGCGGCTGGTATTCAAAGACTACAAAATTCAACATGAAATCCGGAACAAGCGGAGTATACGTTTCACCCCCTGCCACATGCAACATTAGTATCAGCGCGACACAGGTCAATGTTTTGTGTCATGGCAATTCCAATGGGAGCATAGACGTTACAGTCACTGGAGCACAGAATACTGTAGCATATTTATGGAATGACGGAGCAACAACACAGGACCGCACCGGACTTGCAGCCGGCACGTACACGGTCACAGGAACCGATGCAGGCAACTGCACAGCAACGCTAAGCACCACGATTTCTGAGCCTTCGTCCTCTATTAATGTTTCAATGTCGACGACTGATGAATCAAATGGCAACGGTTCAGACGGAACTGCCACTGCAAATCCTTCCGGTGGAACTCCCGCTTACACATTTCTATGGTCAACTGGTGCAACCACTCAAACCATCACCGGACTCACGGCAGGAACTTATACAGTAACAGTAACCGATTTTCAGGGATGCACGGCAAGCAACAGCAGTGTCGTTAATCAAGCCAATTGCTCACTGAATTTAAGTCCGATTCACAACGATGTATTGTGCTACGGTGGGAATAACGGTTCCATCACAATCACTGAAAGCGGTGCACATGGAACAGTCGGTTATGTATGGAATGATGGAGCAACAACGCAGGATCGCACCGGACTTTCGGCCGGCACATACACGGACACAGCAACTGATGCAAGCAACTGTATAGCAACTGTAAGCGCAACGATTATTGAACCCTCGTCCCCGATAAGCGCTTCAATATTGAAGACTGATGTATCAACAAGCGGCGGGTCAGACGGAACCGCCACTGCCAATCCTTCCGGTGGAACTCCCGGATACACATTTCAATGGTCAACCGGTGCAACCACTCAAACCATTACGGGACTCGCCGTAGGATCTTACACAGTCACAGTAACCGATTCTCATGGATGCACGGCAAGCATCAGCATAACTATCAATCAACTCAATTGCTCCCTGAACTTGAGTCAGATACACAACGATGTATCGTGCTTTGATGGGAACAACAGTTCCATCACCGTCACTAAAAGTGGTGCACAAGGAACGGTAAGTTATATATGGAATGATGGAGCTACCACTCAAAACAGAAGCGGACTCTCTGCAGGAATTTATACAGTAACCGGAACTGATCAAGGCGGATGTTCTGCATCGATAAGCTTAACAATTCAGCAACCTTCAGCTCCTGTTACTATTTCGATCGTGAAGACGGAAGTAACCCACATGGGTGGCTTTGACGGAACAGCCATAGCGACGGCGAGCGGCGGAACTCCTGGTTATTCCTACTTGTGGTCAACGGGTGCAACTACCTCAACCATCAGCAAGCGCCCGGCAGGAACTTATACAATAACGGTAACCGATTCACATGGATGCACAGCCAGCAACACCGTCACCATCTTTCAACCAACCTGTGTGTTCTTTTGCTCTGAGCAGCATACAGACGTGTCGTGCTATGGCGGCAGTGACGGCACACTCATCGTTGGTATCCACCAGTTTACCGGTGAAGTCACTTATATTTGGAATGACGGTGCCACCACGAAAATCAGAACCGGGCTACCTGCTGGAACCTATAATGTGACAGCCACCGACGGGGCCGGGTGCATAGCATACAAGACCATGTATATTCACCAGCCCTTATCAGCGGTATCTGTTTCGATGTCGAATACAGATGTGACCACCAATGGTGGCGGCGATGGAACAGCCACAGTTACAGCAAGCGGCGGAATACCGGGCTATAGCTATCTCTGGTCAAATGGGGCCACCACATCAACGATTACAAATCTGGCGGCCGGAACCTATAGTGTGACAGCTACGGACGTGAACGGATGTACTGCAGGTAGCAGCATCATTGTAAACCAACCGGCGAACAAAGAAATGGGATCAGGATCAGGCGGTGCTTCGATGAACCTTTATCCGAATCCGGCTCAGGATAAATTCTCGATGGAAATAACGACCAATGATAATTCTGAAAAAGAATATAGAGTGGTTGTGGAAAACATTCTCAGCCAAATCATTTATATATCGCAGGGTCAAACTCTAAATGGCCTGGCTAAGGATGAAATTTCTTTCTATAGATCAATCCCTGATGGAGTATATAGTGTTCATATAATAATAGCAGGAAATGAAGAGTTGAATAGGCAGTTATTGGTTCAGCACTAAAATTTTCTGCGGAAAAAATTAGACTTGGTTTTATAAGGCAGATGTTCGTACGCTCAAAATTGCTGATTTTAAAGATAAGGAATAATTACCGTGCAAAGACTTGCGATAGTGGTGAAGGAGACAATAAACACTGCCACCGGCGTTCATGCAAGCAAGCGGTGAAGCAGAATCTTTCGAATCAGAATAAATTGGTAAATTGTGGCAATTTATTTTAGGACGGCCCCACATCAAATAACGAATCAATAAACACCACACGAATGAAACGACATTTTGTTCTTCTCTTACTACTGATTGTTCTTTGCAAGATTTCGGCATTTTCTCAATGTTCATTACCTGCCCCTGCATCTCTGAGCTTTACAAATGTTGGAAGCTGTCAAATGACTATTAGTTGGGATAGCGTAGCCGGAGCCACTGCTTATTCTCTGCAGTATAAAATTTCCACTGATGCCACCTGGACGGTATTGTCTAATGAGCCGTACACAATTACTTCCTATACCCTAAGCGGACTAAGCCCAAACTTGCAGTATAAAACAAGGGTGGCAGGAGTGTGCAGTAATGGCACTAATGGTGCTTACAGACAAGCTTCGAAAAGAACAACCACTTGCAGTACACCTTCAAATGTGAATGTTTCCGGAATTGATATGAGTAGTGCTCATATTTCCTGGACGCCCCTGTGCGGCACCTCGACATTTAAACTCAAATATAAGTTACACACTGTTTCCCGCTGGACTAATGTTTCAAACATTCAGGTTCCTTACTACAACTTCAGCGGACTTACTGCACAAGCCACCTATGATGTTCAGGTTCAATCAAATTGCGGTTCTTCAAATTCACCTTATTCTCCCATCATTTCCTTTACGACTGCATCTGGGCATAAAGGACTAAATGTATTACTCATACTTCTTGATGATTCCAGACAGGATCCGTTTGCACCTGACGGGGGCCCTTCATGGTTCAGCAATCCAAATATCACGCGCATTGCCGATGAGGGAGTTCGTTTCAGGTTTTGCTTTCCGGCTGAATCGCAATGCGCCCCCAGCCGCGCTTCGATCTATACCGGATTATATCCCCATAAAACCGGAGTGTATAACAACACGATAATTCCGCCTATAACTGCTACCACGCTTGCACAAATTCTTCACAATAATAATTATTATGTAGGAATGGTTGGGAAGTATGACCTCACAAGCGCGAAACAGCCGGGTTATGATTATTGGATGGAAAACCATTCACCGGTATATGTAGACGCGCAGTGGTTCGTTAACACCACGGTTAAAACGATAACCGGACACAAAACCGATGTGGCTACTGACAGTGCAATAGGGTTTCTGCATAAAGTTCCCGCCAATAAGAGTTTTTATCTCGAAGTGGCTTATGCGGCTCCTCACGTTCATTATGTGCCCCGGGCCGGTGATGATAGCTTATACCTGAATGATACGATGCCATTGGCTGATAATTCTGATCTCTATTCCGTCAACTACCCAAGTTTTCTTTATCCCAGTCAACAAGGACCCGCTGATGAAGAAGATGCCATTCGGGGATATTATCAGATGCTGGCCGGAGTAGAATACAGTGTCGGACGTCTTCTTAATGAATTAACCGCGATGAATGTTCTGGACAGCACGCTCATTATTTTTACAAGTGACAACGGGTACCTGCTGGGTGAGCATGGTCTCGATGCAAAACGCGTGGCCTATGAGGAATCTATTCGCCTTCCCTTATATATGAGGTGTCCTCCAAAGATCGCCGCGGGAACTGTGATAGAGAATGATATGGCAGTACTCTTTGATTTACCGGTAACAATCCTTGATTATCTCGGAATTGCTAATACAGTATCTATGGATGGCATCTCGTTAAAAAACGTGATTGAGGGAACGGAACATCGCAATGAATTTTTTTACGAATTTTTTAACGAGGATAGCACCCCCGACATCCGGGGTGTTCGGACCATGGATTATAAATATATTGAGTATGGATGCAGTTCAGTTACCGAAGAGTTTTTTGATTTGACAACAGATCCGGAGGAAAACACAAATCTTATAAATAATTCAGCATACGATTCCCTGATAGAAGTATATCGGGGCAAACTTGCGTATTGGGAAAATTATTATCAGTATCACAGCCCGGGGTATATAAACAATTGCCATCTTTCAAATCCCGTTTACCAAAGAGTGACACCCAGTGATGAGACGAATCAAGCCCCTGGCATTACAATTTTCCCCAACCCTGCTTCTGATGTAGCAGAGGTCACTTTTTATTCAGGAATTAACCTTCCATATCATGTGCAACTTTATGATGCTGTTGGTAAATTAGTTTATGAAGAATACGGCGAAGCTTCCGCGGTGCAGAAAAAGTTAAATGTTCACTTGACATTCGGGGGTTCTTATATATTTCTGTTTCAGCAAGGGGATCAAATTTTTGAGAAGAAGATTCTTATTCAGCGATAGGTACTTTTCAACCCTGGGGAGGTACCCTATGTGAGCTTGCGATAGCCGTTGTTGTTCTTTTATCCCATCACTGGCAAGTTTTAGCGGAGCTTAAAGTGCAGTTCAACTTTGTGCCTCATCTCATTCCCGCACCAGTCTGCTGCAGCTTTTGCTGCTTCACCCTTCATTGACAAGGATTCTTCTGATGCAAAATCCGGATTTAAAATTCGACACTGAAACGGCAATTAAATTTATTAATGTGCGTTGTTCCGTGAATTCCCAATTAATCTAAGAACGTGAGAACACTTAGTATAAGTTTTTTTCTCCTCCTTGTCTGCACCTTGTGCATTGCGCAAGAACTGGCTTTGCAAAAGAAACATGGAACAAAACAAAAAACCATTCATGCGGATAGGATTATTTCATTAGTAACCTACAGGCACATGCAATGGAGTTTTGATTCTCTCATAGCCGTTGATACTTCTTCCATCACCTTCAAAACAAAAACATTTTCTAAAACCGGAAGCGATACACTTTGCGATGAGAATATGATAAGGACTTATATAAAATTTGACAGAGATACGGTTATAACTCTTACTCCCGATAAAATAAAATGGCTATTTTATTCACCATTCATGAATAAAAAGAAGGGAGAAAAAATCAGAAATTTTGTCTGGGCTTCAGTTGTCTATACTTGGGGAGGTGGAGTTATATCTGCGATGGTATTGGAACTTGCAGGCATACCCCTGCTTCCATTGATACTCGGATATACTGCAGTTGGTGCAGAAATTTCAGGAATCTTTTTTTATATTGCAGCTCATCCCCGGAAATTTAATCTGAAAGAGAAGTGGACGATAAGAGAGGTGCAGTAATTTATGGTACCTCGCGAAACTGATTGAAAGATATTACAACGCTGATTAAGGGAGTTCCAATTGAAAAATTATTTCAAAAAGATCAAGATTCCCCTCATAAAAATTATCCCCGTGGAGAGGTCATATTATATCCAAAATTGTAGTTTCACACAATTGAATTCAGGCTGTAAGTTTTAAAAAGCGCTCCCATGAAAAAATTTCTCCTGTCACTAATCTTTTTTGCCGGGCTGCAAATTGTAAACGGACAGATAGTGCCCTCATCCTGCGAGGCACCCGACAGTATCATTGCAAAATATAAGGATGATGCAGACCGCCTCGCAGTAAGAAAAATTTTTAGTGACAGTTCTTCTTACATGGATAGTACCCACATTCCTAAACCCTGGAGTGATACTGTTTTGAATGCACTCGTTGCAGTTTATAACGCTACGGTTTTACCGGCAAGGGATACTGTTATAAACATGTTTAATATTCATACTTTTCCCAACCCTGACCTGGATCATATCACTGTTGCTGCTGACTCCAACTTGGCGTGGATGCACCAGCTTCACAACAACATCATCCCGACGGGAGAGGCCTCTGTTGATAGTTTGATCAGCAACTATCATTTGAATTTAACTGACTACTTCGCCTGTGATTTTGTTCAATATCATATTGCAGTTTTTCATTCTGATAGCAATTACAATATTGTTGCGTTGTCGAATCGTTTTGAAATGATTCCCGGAGTTAACTATTCTGAGCCGAACAGTTACTTCGGAGATGGTAATAATATCACAGACTCAGTTAACGCGAACTTTGTTGAACTGATCTATTCGCTGGGTTGGGGCGATTGTCCATCAGGCTGCATTGCAAGGCGATACTGGAAATTCCATATTTACTATGACTGTTCTGTTGAGTATATAGGGAGTTATGGATCACCGTTGATTGCTACATCCGTTACTGAAATTCTCCACAACAAATTCAAGGTGTATCCCAATCCTTTTAAAGAAAAGATCTTCGTTGATAACGTCCATTCAACTTATGAATACAGACTTTGCAACTTGCTTGGGCAAGTTGTTCGAAGTGGCAGAACGAGTGAGGCAATGATTTCAAATCTTGATGACTTGCCGAATGGAATTTTCTTTCTTCGGTTAATGACCGATGACCAAATCGGTATGTTCGAGTTGGTAAGGGAGTAAAGCATCAATTGCTATCTGTCTTGCTTTCCGATCAATGTGAGGGGTTGAGTAGAGCTTCCAATGCCTGGCTTAATAGTGAAAAATGTTTCAGCACGCCGCTACGCGGCTACATTAAATCGGGTCGCTTGTTTGCTATAGACATTTCGCCGCTACGCGGCTATCGGATTAGTGATTCACTACAACCATTCTCACCTTCTGCAATTTCTCATCCTGAATCTTCAGAAAATAAATTCCCGATGACAACATTGAAACATCAACCGAATACACAACACTCGGCTGAACGTTTTCCTGCTGAGAAATTAATTCACCAAGTGAGTTATAAAGTTTTGCAGAAAGATTATTCGGTGAAAAAGGATTCACAAAAAATGCAAGCACATCACTTACCGGATTTGGAAAAACTTCGAAGCCGATTTGTTGTTTCAGATCAGCAATTCCTGTTGGGTCATAGGTAGTCACAGATTCATTGATGGTGTTATGTCCCGACCCGGGTCCTGTATTTCCTGCAGGAACAATCCCATAGTACGTGAGGCCGAGTGTGTATGGATATGTTGCATTCAGCGCCGCATCAATGGTGATGAAGTATGCATACGTGCCTTGCGGATAATCAGGCGTGATACACCAGCGACCGTTGTGCTCATCGAGGTCGCCGGAGTTAATAATGTATTCGAAGTCCTCAATGTAATATCCGAGAGGATATGTACCTGAAATATCAGGTCCGTATTGAGGCGCGTTTAATACGGTTCCATCGGGAAGTGAGTGCCGCTGAGTGATATTGCGATATTCATAGCTTGATTTCATTCTTTTAATTCCTCCTGTGCCGTCTGTGTTTGCACAACCATATGCACCATAAACCGGATAGCCATCGAAGGCATAACCGATAATGGGAGAGTGGTTCAAGCTGTCAGCGTCATCGTAAAGGCAGCGAGGATTAAGATGGTGGTGATATTCACCATTAGGAGCCGGATGTCCGAGACAGCTATCGAACCCTGCGCCCTCAACCACAATCGCATTCTGATTCCATATTGCCAGATTATTGTAAGAGTGTGCATCCTGTGCATTAAAGATGCTCACACCATTTGACCATACACCAATGTGACCAAGCGGAGGAGAAATAAGTGTTCCCGTATTTTGCTGAGGGAAGCGTGTGATCCTGTAAACGAAATTTTGATTCGCAGGAGTGTTTGGATTGCCTGCCCACGGGCCGATGTCATAGCCGGGAATGCAAGTAGCGCTCACGTACACGTTGCTGTCAGAATATTGCACTTGCTGGATGTTGGAAGGAATTCCGTCATATCCTGTTTCCCCGGTGGTGTTGATGATCCACGAAGTAATTTCAGGTGTGAGTTGTGCATCTGCATTTGAAATGAAGATGATCAGGAATGGCAGGAAGAAATGTTTTCTCATGGTTGATTCTGGTTATAAGTTGTGAATTAAAAATTATGAGGTGGTGGAGGTGGTCTCATCATATGCATGAGATCATCAAGAAAATCATCAAACTTTTTTTTCTGATCAGCATTACAAATATTTTTCAGCGAATTAAAATGCTGAAAGGTAGCCATCTCAATTTCCTTTTGATGATTGCCGATGGCTGTTGCAAGTGAATCCGCTTCGGCGGGATTTACATAGTCAGATTTCAACAGGTCGAAAAATTTTTTCCTGAGCTCGCGGTTTTCATTTTCAAACTTGTGTACTGAATCTGCATGAGCATCGCGCAGCTTTTCAAATTGTTGCTGCTGCTGCTCATTAAAGTGAAGTTTATCGGCGATAAAATCACCAGGATCGGGTGGTCCGTGAGGCCCGTGATGCATATTGTGGTCGTGAGGTGAAAATCCTCCATGTTCCGGGTGATGCATCCATAAAGTGGCAAGCGTCCCGATGTTCAAAAGCACCATAACTACCAGTGCAACGATTAGCAGCCTTGATTGCGTTTTGTTCATGGCAGATAGGAATTAATAGGTGTACGTATTATTATTAAGACCATATTCTGTTGCAAGCGTTTCAAGAGAAGTTGAAGAATCCACTGCGCGGCAATAACTCATCCATGAAAAAATATTCAGCCCAATTAATAAAGTGAGTGAGGCGGCAACTCCGCTCATTGTTCTTACAGAAATTCTTACAGGCGAAAAAGATTTCGTTTTAATCCTGCTCATGAGCGCTGAATAAAAATTTTCAGGAGCAGGTGTGCGCCCGATGCCTTCAATGCTACTGAGCGTTTCTTCAATCCAGCTTGTTTTTTCCTTCTTCATGATTTGTTAGATGTTGTTTTGAAAAAAAACTTGCGCATGGTATCGATTGATCCGTCATTCCGAATTCATTTCGGAATCCGCCTGAATCGGGGAGATGCTGAAACGCATTCAGCATGACGGCTATTTTTTGAATTCACTTCAAATTTCTTTCTCATAAAATTCTTCCAATTGCTTTCGCAGATTTTGTTTCGCACGATGTACCAGTGACTCAACGGATGAAACCGTCGTGCTCATGATGTCGCTGATTTCCTGGTGACTCAACCCTTCTACTTTATGAAGTGTAAATGCGATACGCTGCTGATCGGGGAGGAGGTTGATCGCGCCAAAAAGAATAGCCGCTCTTTCTTTGTTCTCCATCAAAACTCCGGGATGATTAAAGAAAGGAACATCTCTTACCGGATCATTTCCTTCGGCCGAAAATAAATTCGTGATCACAGCAAAGCGTTTCTTGCGACTCTTCTTCCTCAAAAAATCAAAGCACTTGTTTACAGTGATGCGATAAAGCCATGTGGCAAGTGCGGCATCGCCTTTAAAATTTTTTATGCCGTGAAATACTTCAATAAAAACTTCCTGTGACAGATCTTCTGCATCTCCTTCATTTTGAAGAATACTCAGCGAGGTGCTGTAAACACGATCCTGAAAATGAAGCACGAGGGTTTTGAATGCTGATTCATCATTCTTCTTAAGCGCTGCTATTAAGTCGGTTTCTTCCATCATAGAAGTCCTTCATGCAATCAAAAAATGAATGTCAGACGTCAAACGTAGCAAAACTTACACAGGGGTTCTCAGCCCCGAACTTGCTTTCTTAGGTGCTTTGCACTTCCATCCTGCACACTGAATTAAAATAACTTTCGCTGCAAAGAATTTTCGAAGGCATTGAAAGGGCAATTATTATCTTCACAAAAAAAGTAAAACATGAGTTTAGCTTCCCACACATCTGCTTACCTCCGTATCATTGGTACTAAGCAAGGGTCGGTAAAAGGCAGTGTGGCTTCGAAAGAACATGCAGGACAAATCATGGTTATTGCTTTTGATCATGAAATAGATTCACCAAGGGATGCGGGTACAGGACAAGCCATCGGCAAGCGAATTCATAAACCGCTCATGATCACTAAACCGGTTGATGCTTCAACACCGGTGCTCTATGAAATGCTTGTAACCAGCGAAATAATTAAAGTATGTGACATCCTGTTCTGGCAACAGAAACCAGACGGGAAAGAATCATTGATCTATACCCTTAAGCTAAGTGATGTATCCATTTCAGAGATTCATTCTGTGCTTCGTGATACGCAGGCTTCTTCCGCTACACCTTTCTTCGTGGATAATGTTTTCTTTACCTATAGAAAAATTGAATGGACCTGGATGGAAGGTCCCATTACGGCATCCGATGAATTCACATCAGGAAAATGATTTTCGCTTCTTCGCATAATCATTGACGTTTACGAAAATGCTCAACGCATAGCTTGCAAAAAAGACTGCAGCCGTAACAGTATCCACTAATGATTCCTGAAAATTTTTGCCCGTGAATTTCAATAACAGGAATTGAATGTATGAGTTGGTCATGTCATGATAGCCGAGATGCTCTCTCACCTTCCAATGCCAATCCGTACAAAAACAATAGCCCCATCCAAACCAAATACCGAGAACGAACCATGAAAAAGCCGTGAGCGAAAGGGTAAGCAAATTCCATTTTCTCGTCCTCCTGAAAATCCACCCGAAAGTGTTAAACAGGATAAGAAATGTGTGAAAGGAGAAGAAAAAATAATTGAGAAGCTGATCAACAAGCATAAAGTTCTTTGACGACAACGCAAATATGACAAAGAATTAAAACCGCGTTGAAATCTACAGTGTATAAGCCAGGGTAAAAAAAATTTTAGGCATCCCTTTAGTGACTAATCGTGAATGTTAGACTGGCAATCTTTACCTCATTTACCGTAGCCTTATTATGACCATACGAGCCGTGATTATTTATCTTGCCATCACCGAAGGGTTATTGCCTGCCAAAGTATTCGGGCAAATCATGGAAACAGAAGATGCTTCTCCATTGCATCCGGCGCAATTTCATATTGAAACAAGCGTGGCTCTTCAGCTTGATAAAGATCAAAAAGAAATTACTTGGCCATTCGGATTTGAATACGGGATTTCGAAGAGATTGATGGTATTGGCTGAACCGGTTGTACTTACCAGCATCAATCCGGATAGTGGAGCAACCTCTACAGGAATTGGGGATTTGGAAGTCAACGTTTTCTTTCAGCTCCTTTCAGAAAAAAAGGTATTGCCATCTCTATGCTTAGCAGGCGAAGTAAAAATTCCCACTGCTCAAAACGAAGACATAGGCACAGGCAAATTTGATTACTCCTGTTTTCTTATTGCTAATAAAACGACAGGAAAGTTTTTTACGACTATGAATTTGGGATATACCTTTCTTGGGAAACATGTAAATGGTTTGTCACTTGGATTTTTTGAATGTGGTGTCTCAAGCACTTTCGAGGTTTCACCGAAAGGTATTTTTTTTGGTGAGGTGTATGGTAATACTTCTGCTGTCGACATTGATGATTTACCTGTTGAAAGTCTTCCAATTAAAACCATTCTTGAAAATTCTGAATTTGCCGGCGGAGAAATTGTATTTGGAGCAGGATATGCGTATCACCTGCAGAACGGATTGCTCTTGTCATTCTCTGCAAATTATAGCAATAGCAATGAGCTGTTGCTTCGTGCAGGAATAGAATGGGAATCAGGGAAGAATAAACTGAAAACTGCTTTTAAGAATTTAAAAAAGAAAATCAAGGAAAAATAATTTCAAGAGGACTCCGGATTTTTTCGGCTCTTAACATCAATATGTTTTCAGTTTCATCCATTTTCCATTTTGATGCTGAAGGAAGAAAATGGATTTGTTCTCTCGATACATCACATCACGTTCTTGTCTCAAAACAGGAACCACATCGTAAGCTGTTGATGCAGTTAACCCCGCTGTACGCGGGAATACGGTGAGAAATTTGTCGCCCATCTGCATCAGATGCGATCCAAAATAAAACAGTTCATCATAGCCGCGAACAGAATATTCTGTTGGATTTGTTTGATACGCGGAAACATATTGCGATTTGAATCCCGCCGCTTTCTCTGAAGTTTTATCAAGCCAAAAAGAAGAAGTGATCATCACTTTTGCCGAATCAAAATACTCTGACGGCACTAAATCAAAATTGCTCCACGTGGGCATGCCGATCACTTCAATGTTGTAATCAGCACTAAGGCTGGCAACTTTTTGCAGCAAGCTTCTTACGAACATTTCATCATTGGAGGGAACAAGCACAATGTTTTTATCGGTGATGAAAAGTGAATCGCGGAAATTGGAAAGCCTCATCTTCGAACTGTCAGAAAGCTCAGCAAATTTCAACTCCGGCGAACTCATGTATGTTTTTTTGGCGCGGTAGTCTTTGATGTACTTCACCAATTCCTGGTCCTGAGCATTCTTGCGATACACCATTACGAGGTGATGAGTCAATTCTCTTTTCAGAAGGTAATCATAAACCGCTTCGCAGTGTGTGCGCATGGTCGCATTGGCGAGAATAAAAAATTCATTGGGAGAAGAAGAGACATAGGCGGCAGAGAGCGGTGAGATGAGGGGAATGTGTTCGTTAAAGCAAAACGAAGATGTTGCCTTTAGCGCATAACCCGCCAGCGGGCCGATGATGAGGTCTGCATCTTCCAAGGGCTCCTTTTTAAGAATGGCATTGATAGTAGCTGAATCATTGCCTGCATCATATACAAGCACTGTTGCTTTCAATCCCATTTTCTTCAGCGAATCAATCGCCAGCATCGCACCCTGGTAAAACTCTACTGCGATTTGTGTTTCATTGGGCAGGAAAAAATCGGACTGCTGCAGATCGCGGATGAAAACTTTGCTTGCATTGAAGGGGAGGAGAAATGCGATGGTGTATTGCTCATCCTTTTCATCCTCGTCTTCAGTTACCTGGGAAAATAAATTTGAACCAATGCAAACTGAAAGAAGAAAAAGCAGCAAAAGAGTTTTCCGAAATGTTTTTCCTGAACCAAATATCATCGAGGCGAAGATAAATGATCTTTGATGTGGAACCTTTGATCTTTAATTTGCCGTCACCTGTTGCTGATTTCGAAATTCTTTTGAAAAATTATTGAGAGACCTTGACAATACTCCGGGAGACACTCATTTCACCTTCAAGTATTGATAGTATATAGAAGCCATCAGGCAAGCTTTTGATTGAAAGATTTATTTGGTGTGAAGAGTCGTGAATTTCTGTCTTCAATACTCTGCCAAAGCAATCGTGGAGTTGCAATTTGACTTTTCCGGAAACAGGATTTTTAAGAAACACACTTACGATATCCGAGGCGGGGTTAGGATAAACATCCGCACCCGGTTTTCCGGAGATGTAATCCGGCTCATCAATGCCAAGCACAACACCTGTCTCATTAAAAACTGTGATGCCACCATTTGAACCCATCCATTTGTTTCCGTGCGAATCCACATAAATGGAAATGGGCCAATTAAGCATAGGAAAACTATCGGGATCATAAACGGTAAATGTATTTCCGTCAAATTTAGTCAGACCTCCGGAGCCAATCCATAAATTGTTTAGTAAATCCACAGCCATACAGGTGATGTAATCATCAGGCAGTTCTGAATTCTGAGTATTGAACGACTGAAATGAAATGCCGTCATATTTCTTAACCCCGTCATGATCAGCCCAGATGGTGTTGTTATGATCACAAAGCAGTTTTGTAAAGCCGCCACATCCCCAGTTGTAGTCTTCGCAAAAAAATAATTGCCAGTCACTATTGCCATCGAATCGCTCAAGTGATTGATAGCCGATCCAGACATTGCCTGAAGAATCAGCACACAATCCGTAAGGAGAATAAATTTGCAGTCCTGAATTTCCATCATTGTATTCAGTTGATTGAAAATCCTGGGTTACTTTAAGCAGGCCGCCACTGGATGTTACCCACACCTGATCGTTTTTGTCAACAGTAATGCTCGTTGGCGATGTCAGTGGAGGGATTCCTGAACTGATCCAATTTGTTCCATCATATTTCATGATCGTGTCACCGAATATCCACATATTTCCCTCATGATCATTGGCGAAATTGAAACGGTCGAGAATCCAGTTTTGTGAGTTGTTGAAATCGCCGTTCAAACTTTGCCATGATGTTCCATCGAAGGAACTAAGCGCAGACAATCCGGCCGAGGCGAATGCCGGATACTGCCATGAGTGTGTCCAGATTTTCCCGTTCTTGTCTGCCCCGATTGCATTCACAATATTGCCGGGCAAATCACAATTGGCAGTTTTGATTCGTGTCCAGTTTTGACCGTCGAACCTGAGGAGTCCTCCATCCGTTGTACAGAACAACTTGATATTATTCTTGTCAACAAAAATTTTGAATACCGATGAGAAGACAAGATTTGGATTATCCGGATGTACGACAGTAAAAATATTGCCCTCAAGTTTCACGATACCCGAATCACCTGTGCTAAACCAAATTGTTCCGTTTAAGTCGGAAGTAATATTCCGAATGCCCCAGCCATAATCCTGAGTGGGATGAAATGAAGTCCAATTTGAACCATCAAATTTCTCAACATAGAATGAATACGTATAGATATTTACCCAATAGTAGCCATCCCAATATGTTGAATCCTCAGTATGCTTCATCCCTAACCAGACGTTTTGTTGCGGGTCCAGGGTGATTGATACAATCGCGTCACCGCCCATTCCTGATCCGGTGGTGTCAACCAATTCGAAAGTCGAATCCTTGAATTTCATTAAACCAATTCCGGTATGTACCCAAAATGTATTTGAGGTGTCAATGACAAAATCATACAGGGCATAAATTTGAAGAGCCGGGAAGAATTTCTTCAAAGCGTTTCCATCATAGCTATAAAGCGAATCCCCACCACTTCCCCAAAGAACATTCTGATGATCTATTTTAAGATTAGCCATCTCATCAAGAGGTGAGGGATAAGCAGGCGCCGTGACCTCATCCCACAAGCTGCCGTTGAAAATATACCTGTGAATGGTGTTTAAATTATTAGTGGTCAGCCAAACACTGTCGTCAGAAAAGGCGGCAATGTCATACGTATAAAATGGTCGCTGATTGGATGGAGTGAAAAAGGAAGTCTGACCCGACTGTTTGCTAATTTTTACCAAACGGGTTTCTGTACCCACCCAATAGCTGGAATCGGTTTCCTCAATATCGTAAATCGAATTGCCGGTAAAAAAATTAACCCATTGAGGGTTTTGACCGAATGCGATACAACTCCATATAAGGCTGAGAGTACATAAGAATAATTTCATGCAGATTTTGTTTCATCAAATCTATCCTTTATTAACCAGCTTGTCAAACTATATTCCTGAGTTTGAAAGAGGATAAGGCTGCTGTCGTGAAATTCGAAATCATTTCGATTGATCGCAACTATAGTCAGCAATTGTTTATTCCCACTCAATGGTAGCGGGTGGCTTCGAGCTAATGTCATACACCACGCGATTTATTCCTTTCACATTGTTGATGATATCGCCGGAGACTGCGGCAAGAAGCTTATTAGAAGCAGTTTGTTTTTATTTTAACCGAGACCATTCTCCCCGGTCAATCCCTGCTTCACGTAAAATAGTATTCAGTAGTCCAACACTGATGTCTCCTTTGTGAGGATTAGGAATCGTAAGAGTGATCGTTCTTTTCTGCTAATTGGACCTATTACAGGCATCAGGCAATTTTTTTTATTGCAAGTTAAACTCCATCTACCTCTGGTAGCGGTAGGTTCTTAGCAACGCGCAGAAGAATCCATTCTTCAAGAACTTCTTCGAGTTCATTATGACATGCTTCAAGGGTTGCTTGATTAGAGATGACTCCCTGAAATCCGTTGATTGTCCCTACAAAAGATTTATCATAGAGCATTTCATACTTCGCATGATGCATTGCAGCTTTAATGTAAGTGGTGAGCATGTTGTTTTTGTCAAAGGTAAAAAGTATCAGAGGGTAAATCCATAATCCATTATTCCCACTCAATCGTCGCAAGTGGCTTCGAACTGATGTCGTAAATCACGCGATTAATTTCGCTTGCTTGAAGAATCAATTTCTAATTCCGGAAGTGTATCGTTTACATCTGTATCATTATCTCCTACAAACAAGCTTTCTATTTTATTGTCCATTGCATTATGAACCAAAAAAAACTCAATCTCACCATTTATAAATCTCTTATCAGTAGTAGTTTTCCTTGTAAAAATTACAGTAACCCAGACACATTCGAAAATGCTTTTACAAGATGTTGAATCAATCTTGTATTGATCCACAGAAGGCATTTCAAAATTCATGAGAATGGTATGAGCAAATCGAATTTCCCAATCAATATCTTTCTGATCAACGATCATTCTTTTAACTTCATCAGAATCATTCTGCTTGACCAATTCAAAAAAATGGTTTATTGTTTTTGTCTGCTGTTGAGTCAAAGGGGAACTGTGATTTGTCGAGCACGCGCTTTCTAATATTAAGAGCAGAGTAATGTACTTCATTAAAATGAGTTTTTGTTTCAAATCTCTACAGCTATCGCAAATCCGAATCCCAAATCCGCAATCCACAATTCCCTACTCCCACTCAATCGTTGCAGGAGGCTTCGAGCTGATATCATACACCACCCGATTTATTCCTTTCACATTATTAATGATGTCGCTTGAAACTTTGGCGAGAAACTCGTAAGGCAGATGACTCCAGTCTGCAGTCATACCATCAGTTGATTCAACGGCACGGAGAGCTGCAACATTTTCATAGGTGCGTTCATCACCCATCACACCAACAGCAAGTGAGTCGAGAAGAATTACCCCAGCTTGCCATACCTGGTCATAGAGATTATTTTTTTTCAATGCTGAAATAAAAATGTCATCTGCTTCCTGCAGCAGGCGGATTTTTTCTTTTGTTATTTCTCCCAAAATCCTGATCGCCAATCCCGGGCCCGGAAAAGGATGACGTTTCAAAATTTCATCGGGTATCTTTAATTCTCTTCCAACCTTCCTCACTTCATCTTTAAAAAGCACTCGCAGTGGCTCAATGATGTTCAGATGCATCTTCTCCGGCAATCCACCCACGTTGTGATGCGATTTAATGGTTTGAGAAGGACCATGGATGGAAATGGATTCAATCACATCGGGATAAATAGTTCCCTGGGCGAGCCACTTGATGTGATCGAGCTTGTGCGCTTCTTCTTCAAAAATGCGAATGAAATTTTCGCCGATCACTTTTCTTTTTTTCTCAGGATCAGAAATTCCGCTCAACGCATTCAGAAATCGTTCACTCGCATCAACGCCGTCAATGTTCAATCCCATTTGCATGTATGTGTCGAGCACATTTTGAAATTCATTCTTGCGCAACACACCGTTGTTCACGAAGAAGCAGAAGAGATTTTTTCCGATGGCGCGGTTCAGCAGCGATGCTGCCACGGTAGAATCAACGCCACCGCTCAATGCAAGAATCACATGATCATCTCCGACTTTCTCCCTGATATTTTTTATGGTGTCTTCAATAAATGATGCCGGAGTCCAATCCTGCTTACAACCGCACACTTTAACGCAGAAGTTGTAAAGCATTTTCATGCCTTCGGTGGAATGCACTACTTCGGGATGGAACTGGAAAGCGTAGACGCGAGACGCGATACCCGTATCGCGAGTCGCGATGCTACGGAATGCAGCGATTTCATTATAGGATGAGTTGGCGATCAGTTCGAAGCCTTCAGGGATTTTTGCTATGGTATCGCCGTGACTCATCCATACTTGTGAGTTGTCGGTTACTTCTGCGAGCAGAGCGTCATCATTCGTGAGTTTGTGCAGCATTGCTCTTCCGTATTCACGCTTGTTTGAACGCTGCACTTCTCCGCCGAGATTTTTTGCGATCAGTTGTGCGCCATAACAGATACCAAGCACCGGAATTTTTCCAATCAGTTTTTCGAGATCAACGTCAGGATGATTTGCATCGTGAACGGAGAAGGGACTTCCTGAAAGAATAATTCCCTTTACGTCGCGACTCGCGATACGCGTATCGCGAGTCGCGGGTTGAATTTCACAGTAGATGTTGAGCTCGCGAACTCTTCTTCCAATCAGTTGTGTGTATTGAGAACCGAAATCGAGGATGAGGATTTTTTCCACGGTGCAAAGTTAGCAACGATGTTCGGGTATGGCAATGAAAGAAGTGAACACTGTTGAAACGATATACGATAGACGTATTACGACACTCATCATTCGGTGCAGGACATAATAAGCCATCGGGAGTGTGCTGTTTAATTTTTAATTGTTATTAGAACTCCTTACGCAAAATCTCAAAGCTTTTGAAAGTTATGAGTTTTGGCCTGCTACAATTTGGTATGTATGGCCCCGGATTCGAGTCGTATTACGTATATCGTGCATCGTATTTTTCTTACCTTCGAAAAATCAAAATCACAAACTATGGCAGCAGTAAAACCAATTCCCGACGGTTATCACACAGTGACGCCGTACTTAGTTGTTAAGGGTGCAAACAACCTCATCACATTTCTCAAACAGGCCTTCGATGCAAAAGAAATTACCCGGATGGACCGTGAAAACGGAGACATCATGCATTCTGAAATGAGCATCGGCGATTCGAGAGTCATGCTCTCTGATGCAAGCGACCAATTCCCACCCACCTACGTTAATATTTTTCTTTATGTGCCCGACACTGATGTCACTTACAAGAAAGCAATAAGTGCCGGTTGTACTTCCCTGATGGAACCGGTAGATCAATTCTACGGTGATCGCATGGGTGGAGTAAAGGATCAATTCGGCAATCAATGGTGGATCGGCACCCATGTTGAAGACGTATCTCCGGAAGAAATGAAACGCCGGCAGGAGGCGATGGGGCAGCAGCAGCAGCAGAGCAATTGAGGGAAATGTACGATATACGATATACGTAATACGACACATGAATGACGCGTGTATATCGTATTATGTACCTCGTAAATCGTATTACGTAGTCCGTAGATCGTACTTACGCTGGCGAAAAGCTTCGTACAACGTAACCGCGCAGGCAACAGAAACATTCAGAGATTGAATCATCCCTACTTGCGGAATAACAAAGTTACCATCGCAAAGACGTGCTGCTTCTTCTGAAACCCCATCGTGTTCATTTCCGAAAATAAGAGCGATGGATTGCGTGAAATCCATTTCATACAAGTCAATGGCGTTTGCATCGAGGCGCGTAGAATAAATCTTCGAATACTTTTTTCTCACATCATCAAAGCATTCCTTCACATCAAAATAATGATGGATGGTGAGCCACTTGGCCGCGCTTGCTGATGATTTCGCACTCAGCTTGATTTGCTTTTTTTCTACCGAAGAAATAATGAACACTTCCTGAATACCGATGGAGTCACATGAACGGAGGCAGGCCGAGATGTTATGATGGTCATGCACGTTTTCAAAGATCACTGTGATATCGTGCCGGCGATTTGCCAGAACCTTAGCAATGCGTTGCTCTCTTGGGGTTGTCATTCAGGAGTCCTGCTGTAATATGGGATTCAAATATCGGGATTAGTAAATTTTTCCTGATCATTCAGCAGTTGCTCTTCAATGTTGTGCGAGAATAGCAAGCACTGCAATGCTCGCATTCACTCCCAAACCTATCAGCCAGCTTTTCCACACTCTGTTGTTTTTTATTTTTCTTGCCTGGTCGGTGTAGCCCCGGTAGTAGCTTACACTGGTGGTAAATAATTCCATGTTGGGGCAATTCAGATTGGATGGCTTGGGTGGTATTTCTGAAAAAACGATGGCAGGAACTAATCCGCTGATGGGTGAAAGTAAACTGGCGACAAGCGTTATAGTGCCGGCATCATGATATTTATGATAGGATTTGAAAGCATCTATTTGTCCTTTCAGGTATAACGTGTCTATTACTTTAAGAGGAATAGTTTCTTCATGCTTTTTTACAGGTTCCTGGGCGTAAGTGATATGCCCAACGAAAAAAGAAAGGAGCAGCGTTAATGCTTTCATCATGATTTTTTATCTTGAAATGATAAATGATTCAACACCAAATAATTTCTCTCCTTCTCCAAAGGAGTCCTCACGGACAAAGATTCTCAGCACATAAAATCCATCGGGGAGGAGTGGAGGCAAATTGAGTTGATCATTTCCATTTCCATTCACATCCTTGCGATACACTTTATTTCCGTAAACATTTATTACTTCTATTGTAAGATCATTTTTTGCAGGAAGGTTTTTGAGTTGCAACATTCCATCAGTAGGGTTGGGGTAAAGAAAAAATTTGCTGTCACTTTTTATTTCAGGAACAGCCACTGTATTGCATAAAGGTGCCGTGCCACTAAATGTGAGTACGAAACCGGTATTGGAATTAGCATGGTTGTTCACTACTAAAAGAAATTTCTGGTTAGTATAAGGATGCAGCGGTTCACACTGATTGGGTCCGTTGGAGGGAACTGATTCAAGATTAAACCCAATTTCTAAGCCTGTGCTACCTGGTACAGCAGAATAATTACACCGCACTTCATTCGATGTGTCCAGCACGTCCGCGCAGGTGTGATTGGTGAAATCATACAACGCCCAATCAAAGTCATCACCCGGGGCGTAAGGAGAAATTTGAAAAAGTAATACGCCCGTGTCGCACACAGTAAAGGTGAGCCACACTGAATTTTCTTCACCGCCTACAAGGCAACTGGTATTTTGTTGATAGATGAGTTCCTGGTCTTGTCCGAAACTTACGTAAAGAGGAAAAGTATCCGGCGAAGCAGTGATTACAAGAGCACCGCTGCAATCCTGTTCAGGCAATTGCCCTTGTGTTATGAGAGGAAGAAAAAATAAAATGCAACTCCATAACAGAATTGCTTTGAGTTTGAGGCATTGCACCATACTTGAAAAGGTTGAAGGTGAATCGTGCTTTAAAGGTAAAGAGATTTATTGCGTTGATGGCATAACTATTCCGGGAAGCAGACGTGAAGATTATTTCCCCAAAAATAAATCATCGCATATTTCTTTCTCTCATTTCTTCTCTTCACCTTTATTGCAGCGTTACCACTAAAAGTCACATGAGAAAGCGATCTATAAACAAAATAAAATGAAAAATGAAAACTGAAAACGTTGTGTTAATGAAAATGGCCAGGGAATCTCTGCAAGGGAAATGGGGATTAGCAATAGGGACAACTGTTCTTTTTATTTTAATAAGTGTTGCAATGGAAATAGTTGCCAAATTTTTTCCGCTTTCAATACTGCTTGCTTTAATTATTTCCGGACCATTGGAATTGGGCATCTCAATCTTTTTTTTAGCGCTATCAAGAAATCAAGACGCCCGGGTTGAACATCTATTTAAAGGATTCGATAACTTTTTTGTTGCTTCAGGAGCTTACATTCTAATAGCGGTATTCACTCTGTTATGGTCCCTTTTGTTAATAATACCCGGAATTATAGCCGCTTTATCTTATTCGATGACATTTTATATTCTTGCCGACGACAATTCTATTCGGGCAATGGAAGCAATTGATAAGAGTAAAGAGATGATGGACGGATATAAGTTAAAGTTTTTCTACTTAAATCTGAGGTTTTTCGGATGGGCATTACTTTGTATTCTGACATTAGGAATTGGTTTCCTATGGCTAATTCCTTACGTACAAGTTAGCGTGGCAAAATTTTACGACGATATAAAGGGAAACCAAATGACAGTCGAAAATATATAACCCTACAATGAAGCGTAAGCGATAAACTGCTTTATTGAGCACGGCAATCACAAATAAAAACGATGGCGTAATCCGATGAGAATGCAAACTATATTATTTTTTCTTTGTGGTGCACTAATAATAAGTTGCAGTGAGAAGAAACAAGATAAACCGGAAATTGAAAAAGGCCCGGTGTCCGAAACAGATACATTTTATCTTGGCGACAAGCTTGTGCAGGTTGAAAAGGCGACGAAGGCGGAGTTTGATAAATTAGATTCTATCGTTTTTGATACTTCAGAAGTGCAAAATTTATTAGCAGACTCCTCAAGTGTTAAGAGAAAGGGAGATACTTTGTTTTTTTCCATTTCAAATAATCGTAAGGTCACCCTGGTCAATAATTATGCTGATGATGACGATACCTATGTAAGTTATAGCTATTTGGGCTTTATGAAAGACATTGATCAATTTCTTGTTTTTGGTGTCTATTATGAGTGGTATAATTACTTGCTAATAGATAAGCAAACGGGAGACACAACCATTACCTGTGGCGATCCGGTAGTGTCTCCTAATAAGAAATATTTTATTTGCGGCAATGCAGATTTAGAGGCCAGGTTTACATTTAATGGCTTTGAATTATACGAAAACACTCATAAACCCAAGCTCGTAAATTCAAGAGAGTTAGGAAAATGGGGTCCCGAGATGATTAAATGGTTAGACAATGAAACTATGCTCGCGAGATGCAGTATTTCAGATACTGCAGCAAAGAATTTAATAAGAACGGATTATTTTAAATTAAAAATTAAATGAAAAGAATTAAAGTCCTTGTTGATTCCCTGGTCAAGAGACGGCAAAGGTGAAAGGAAAGAGTAAACATAACCATTGAAACTCAGAAAGAAAATCGGACTTGCTCTTTTCACAATTATAACTGTCGGACTCATTGTGCCGCAAAAGTTTTCGATGCCGGTTGACGGCGCAACAAAAAACAGTTACAATCCTGAATCATTTTGGTATTACCCCTGGGGGAAATCTGTAACTCACAAAGGCGTTGACATCTTTGCCAAGGAAGGAACCAATGTCTCGTCATCAGTAAGCGGGCTTGTCATTTACACCGGAAAAATTGAAATGGGTGGAAATGTCATTCTTATTTTAGGGCCGAAGTGGCGACTGCATTATTATGCGCACCTGAAAGAAATTAAAACATCCGCCTTATCCTGGGCAAGCAGAGATGAAATTATAGGAACAGTTGGCACAAGTGGAAATGCAAAAGGAAAAGAGCCTCATTTACATTATGCAATCGCAACGCTTATTCCATACCTTTGGCGCATAGACACCGACCATCAGGGATGGAAAAAAATGTTCTATCTCAACCCAATTGATTATTTAGAAAACAAATAAATCTGAAAGCCTTTGTTGGCGGATTTGCGAAAAGGCAGAATAGATTTGGGTTATAAAAGAGGAAGGCATTATCCACCTCTTCTTTTGTCAATCCTCTTTTCTTTTTCTTTGATCATAATGTGCTGAAGTGCCTCTATCGCCTCCATAACCGCAGTTTCAAATGACTGATTATTTTTTTTAACGAAGAGGTCATTACCGGGAATCTCTAACCGTATCTCGCAGTAATTATCGTTCGAATCACGCTTCGATCCCTGGAATAGTTTAACATTAGCCCGAATAATTTTACCGTAATTCTCAATCTTACTCATTCTTTCATTAATAAACACTTCAAGATTTTCACTGGCCGTAAAACCAAGAGATTGAATTATGATGTCCATGCTTTGTGTCTTTTACAGTTTGTGCCTGCAACGATACGACTAATTGTTTGAACTTTAAACCTCATTATTGATGAATTTTTAATCTGCTCTTCTATAGTTTGATTTGCGAAATAGTAGAGTAGATTTGTTTCAGCAATTCTGAATTCAGGGGCAACCCTCAGACGCAACGACAAAATGAACAGACTTTTATCAATACAATCCTCAGAGGATATACTTCCCGAATACCGGAACACTCCCATCGGACTTCTTTTGGAATACCACAACTTAAATCGCCCGTTTGATGATTACCAAAATGCGCAATTGCTTGTAGGAATGTGCATGGACAACAGGAAGCATTTACACATGCCGGATAATTTTTCCTTTATCATTCGCACGGGTGGTGCCAATTTGCGATACAGTGAATTTAAGGTTTCTTTTGCCATTTCTGTTGGAGGCGTAAGGCACATTGCCCTGATCGGACACAACCATTGCGGGATGGTAAATCTTATTTCACGCAAAGACCAATTTATAAATGGACTTGTGGAAGCATCAGGATGGAGCAAAGAAGAAGCTGAAGAACACTTTATGCACTTTGCTCCCATGTTTGAAATCGGTAATGAAATGGACTTCATATTGAGTGAGACAAAACGTCTTCGGTTGCGGTATCCAAAAATTATAATTGCACCAATGCTCTATTTAGTTGAGGACAATAAGCTTTACTTCATTAATGAAAATTAGCACCAAGGGAGGCTGGCATGTTGTAATTTAAAAAAGAAAAATGAAGTACAGGATTGTATTAGAAAAAGATTATACCGTTGAAGAATTAACCGGACTAATTGACAACGGAGGTAAATTTATCATCTTTCAATATTGTATATCACTACCCCTGGTGCTTACTCTTAAGAGATTCTCTCCTGCAATCTTAATCAAAAAAGATGATAATATAAATAAGTACAGATCGAGATATAATTTGCTTACAATACTTTTTGGGTGGTGGTGTATTCCACCCGGGATTATTAACTCAATCCGGTCACTTAACATAAATAAATTGGGAGGAATAGATATAACAGATGATATCATGCTGAATATAGATGGTGATGCAATCAACAATCGGGAAGTTGAGTTAAAAGTGACTCATCAGTTATTTTGTAAACCCACGAAGTCAGACTTGAAGTCGTTTAGAATAGCGCTCTCACGCGATTTTGACCTGGATTATAACATTAGAAAACTTATTGTGGGGTTGTATATTAACACGAAAAAAGGAGAAGCCCCGCATTTTACTGTAGGAATAAAGGTTAGCAAGAATTTAGAAAGTTATATCGAAAAAATCAGGCAATCCTTATACACTGAATTTTACACGCGTACTCACTTTGAGTTCATAGACTTAAGCGAAAATACCGAAATAAATATTTTATTTGAAAAGCAGGGGGAGACAATAGTAAAGAGATAGTCTCTTAAGCCCCTATCCTAAAGCCGCCAATTATCAGGAACTGAACATTTTATTCATTCCCTATTTTTTTCCCCGTAAGCCAGCGCGCCATCGTTTCATCGCTGTGAAGCAGGTCGCCGACCATGAAGTAGCTGTTGCTTCTAATGATGGCAGATTTTTCCAGTGGTTCGCGCACTACTTTATCCACCTGATAATCGGCATCTATGAAATCAATTGTATTATTTTTTTTGAAGATAAAGCCGGTGTGATTATCTAATCCCACTATAAAGATTCCATCCTGTTTCGATTTCAGGTAGGCGAATAATTTCTGTGTTTGATTATTGGTAACGATTTTAATTTGGTCATCAGGGCAGAGTGTTTTGATCATAATGCCTGACGCCTGCTGCGCTAAAAATGACCTGCTGATGTTGAATCCGGATTGCTGTAAAACCGTAGTGATGAAATAACCGCAGGCAATATTTCCGTTGCGCGGACAAGTAGTGGTCCCGTTGAAATCCCAGCCGGTGCCATACCAGCAAACAAAAATGCTGTCGGATAATGTGAGAGCAAGCAATTCTCTCGCCTTGGCGAGCACTGTTTCTTTCTGTGATTTTGTCCCGGCACTTTCATACGCTTTAGCAAGCTTATTTTTTTCCTGTATGAGATTTCGGCATACCCGGATATAAGTTGTATTCACCTCATTGTCGGACATTTTCTCCAGTGCTTCTTCAAACGCACTTTTAGGAACATCCGTGAACGAATTCCCCTTATTGGAAAAGCAGGCTGTTAAAGAGATTGCTATAAGAATTGCAGGAATCAGGTGGGCTTTCATATCTTTTAGATTTCATAAGAACGCGGCTGATAGCATCTTTAGTATTAGGCAATGCATCCCAATTCAAAATGTATACCCCACACTGGCACCGAAATGTACAGAGGGAAGAACCTGTTTTACGTCTTCATACTGATTGGGTATTGAATAATTATTGTCAAGAAAATGTTGAAAGGAAATGTGTCGTAATCCAACTCCAAAGTAACAATCAAAAGTAAAATGATGGACACCTATATATTGCCACCCCAATAGAAGTTCACCACCGGCAACTTCTTTAATCATGGCATCATAAGTATAGTCAGCAGTGGTAATTGAATCGACAGGATACTTTTCTCTTTTAAGAATTAACAGCGGCTCAAAATACGTGCTTGCCCGCCCTTTTGCAGGATGATAAAATTCAAAATAATATTTAAGGCCGAAACGAAAAACCCAAGCGTGAGCTTCCCGTCCCTGGTAAGGTGAGAGTCCCAGGTAGTGTCCGCCATGTTCGTTTTTCAAATAAATGTTTAAATAGTCACTGAAGATATAGCCGGGAGTAACTTCTACTGAAAATGAGGGCGTAATCATTTCTTCAACACTAACTGCAACTTCTGTGGTGATCAAATCAATTAGCTTAAGTTTTATAGCAGTGGCAGGATAAAAAGCACTATCGCTTTGTGCCAAAGAAATTTTGCAGACAAAAAAGAAAAGTCCGGTACAGAAAAAAGTTATTGCCGAATGAGCGAATTTCATTTGGAGAAACTGGTATACAACAAAAATAAGAAAGAGACCGAAAATACCGGGTTATGAAATCAACTCTTTTTTTATATTTGTGTCATCAAAAAAAAATCTCCCATGACTCGAAAAACTACCTTCGTAAAAGCATTGCTGATTTCACTCAGCCCTTTCCTGTTAACGGTTCCAGGAGCACAGGCACAGACATATTGCTACCCGGTTTTTAGCTATGGATGCTCGCTCTGGAGCAATCAAAGTATTACGTTTGACTCCATCCATTTTATGGTGGATCCTTATTATTGCGATCTCTTCGATTACACTGGTTTGAGCACTACATTGAATGCCGGTGCCTCGTCCCCGATGCAAGTAGTGAATGGGAACTGGTGTGGCTGCGGCGTTTGGATAGATTTTAATCTCGATGGAGGATTCGACACCACAGAAAATCTATTCCATAGTTACCAGGCTAATGAGATCAATACTTACAGCTTCAGCATTACTATACCCGCCAATACTCCTGCCGGTGCTTACCGAATGCGTGTAATTGCCGGCTGGGGATCAGATTGTTATAACCCGGGATCTAATGGCTATGGCCCATGTGGCTTATATCAATACGGGAACTTTGATGATTTCACGATTCATGTTACTGACATTGGCACCGGCACTACTGACTTGCCCGGCATTTTACCATCAGTTAAAGTTGAACCAAACCCTGCTGCCACTTCTGTGATGGTAACTATAAAGGATGCTCATTCAGGCATCCTGCAACTGACCAATATAGTCGGGGAGATAATTTATATTGTCCCCGTGAAAGGAGAAAATGAAGTTCTCGGAGTCAGCACGCTACCCAATGGTATTTACCTCTTGCATTACTACGATGGTATTCACCGGCAGAGTATGAAGTTGATAAAGGAATAGATAGACCTGAGGGTGCGGTGTAATTTCGGGAAGTCTGTCCAAGTCAGCTTTCAGCAGAACAAACTCGGGCCGGGCTCATTGATTTACTCTGCAGTTTTCCGATCTGTCCGGCTTATTTTGAAAAGAAGCAGAGGATGAGTTGTAGCAAAATGGTATTGTGGACCGCTCTTAAAGAGACAGCCAATGAGAAAGATACTATTCATAGCGA
>Ga0134121_10000364_pt1 | contig 52987 bp, 46 predicted proteins | sample KB301_FD_96463 | JGI IMG/M metagenome (GOLD analysis project Ga0134121, IMG submission 96463) | Terrestrial soil microbial communities without Nitrogen fertilizer from Kellogg Biological Station, Michigan, USA - KB3-0-1 | ecosystem: Environmental > Terrestrial > Soil > Unclassified ...
CACGCGGACAATTTCAACCGGACGAAGGGGCTCATGAGTCAGCTCGATCCGGCGATGACGGGACTGCTGACCGATCTCGACCGCCGCAAGATGCTCGACGAAACGCTCGTGATCTGGATGGGCGAATTCGGCCGGACGCCGAAGATCAACGGCGGCCAGGGCCGCGACCACTGGACGCGCGCGTTCTGCGCCGCGCTCGCCGGCGGCGGCATCGCGGGCGGCCGGGTGGTGGGCCGCACCAGCGCGCTGGGGACCGAGGCGCAGGACCGCCCCGTCTCCGTCCAGGACCTGTTCGCGACGCTCTACGGCCAGCTGGGCGTCGATCCCTCCAGGAAGCACATGACCCCGGTCGGCCGTCCGATCAAGATTCTCGAAGGCGGCGACCCCGTGAAGGAGATCCTCGCATGATCCGACTCGCGTTGATGTGCGCTCTGCTGGCTGCTCAGGATGCCGGCGTCAAGCCCCGCTACGCCGCCGACAAGGGCGCGCGGGACAAGGTCTTCGCCGAGATGAAGCTGGGCATCAAGATCGAAGGGAGCGACCAGCTCGCGAACTTCGTCCGGTCGATGCACCCGTTCCTCAGCATGGAAAAGCTGCTGGTCCGCGCCGAGGGCGGGATCCAGGTCACCGGGAAGAACCACCGCAAGGTGGACTACGACGAGGCCCGGGTCGAGCTCCGCTACGACGACGAGGACCACGAGTACGAGTACCAGAAGGGGCAGACGCCCGAGGGCGACAAGGACAAGCTCCGCCAGATGATGTGGTTCTTCGCGGCCGGCGGGAGGAACTACTCCCTCACGGCGGAAGGCGATTACCGCAGCGACGACCTCGGCCAGGACCACAACGGCGAGGCGATGGACCTGATCTCGCTCGGGATCACGCGCATGCCCGACAAGCCCGTCAAGGAGGGCGAAGCGTACGAGAAGAGCTGGAAGGGCCAGCGGAGCGAGAAGGGCAAGCAGGCGAAGTTCGACTTCAAGCAGAAGGTGACCGTCGAGAAGCTCGAGGAGAAGGACGGCAAGAAGGTCGCGACGCTCGTCGGAGACCTCACGGGCAAGCTCGACGGCGGGAAGGATCCCTCGGCCGAAGAGGGCTGGACGAAGGTCGAGGGGAAGACGAAGACCGTCATCGAGGTCGAGACCGGGCGAGTTCTCGCCTCCGAGGGCAAAGGCTCCGTGACCGGCTACTTCAGGAACACCGCCGAGAACGGCTCGAAGCAGGAGCTGCGTCTGACCTTCAACGTCGAGGGCAAGCTGACGGTGAAGTGAGCGTCACTTCTTCTCCAGGTTCTCGGTGAGCTTCTTCGCCAGGTTGATGGGCAGCGCGAAGCCGATGCCCTGGTAGCCGCCGCTCTTCGAGTAAATCGACGTATTGATCCCCACCACGCGCCCCTTCAGATCGATCAGCGGTCCGCCCGAGTTGCCGGGATTGATGGCGGCGTCGGTCTGGATGAAGTCCTCCTTATTCGCCCCGGCGCCCTTCCGGACGGCGGAGATGACGCCCGCCGTGACCGTGTGCTCCAGGCCGAACGGGTTGCCGATCGCCAGGACCCACTGGCCGACCTCGAGCGCGTCGCTGTCGCCGAGCGAGGCGACGGGAAGGTCCTTGCCGTCGATCTTCACGACGGCGAGATCGACCTCCTCGTCGGCGGCGAAGGTCGTCGCCTTGAAGGTGCGGCCGTCGGGCAGCTTGGCCAGGATCTCGCTCGCGCCCTTGACCACGTGGGCGTTGGTGAGGATGGTGCCGTCGCCGCGGATGATCACGCCCGACCCCATGGACGTCTCCTTCCCCACGCGCGGCTGGGGCATCCGACGGCGGAAGTACCGCTGGGCGAAGTCGTCGCTGAAGAATTCCTCGTAGGGGTCGCCGTAGCGGACGAGCTTCGTGACGATCAGGTGGGCCACGGCGGGCTCGACCGCCTTGGCGGCGACGACGAACGGCCGCGACGAGTCCTCGATCCGGTCGAAGGTCGCCGGATCGATTTTCTCGATCACCGGCCGCCCGACCGACGACGCGCGACCGGTCAGGACGCCGGTCAGGTAGATCGAGATCGTGAACAGCGCGAAGATTGCTCCGGAGAATGCGCCTCGGACGCTCATGGGGGATCTCCTAACGGGATCGCCGGGCCTGCTCCAGCAGGCTCCGCTGTGCCGGCGTGAGGCGGCGCGGGATTTCGACGTGGACGGTGACGATGACGTCGCCGCGCCGGCCGGTCCGGTCGCGGCGCCCCTGTCCCGCCAGCCGGAACTGCCGCTCGGGCTGGGTCCCCGCGGGCACCGTCATCTCCGCCGTCCCGTTCTCGGTCGGGACATCGACCGTGCCGCCGAGGATCGCGGTGAAGACGCTGATCGCCACCTCGCGCCGAAGGTCCAGGCTCCGCTCAGGTTCGGTCTCGATCTCCATGTCGAACTCTGCCGGCCACCGGTTGTACGTGCGCGTGCGGAATCGGTTGCCGAACAGTTCGCCGAACACGTCGCCGAACTGGCTGAAGATGTCCTCGGTCGAATCGAAGCCGCGGAAGCCGGTGTCGCCACCACGGTCGTACGCGGCACGCGACTTCGGGTCGCGCAGCACGTTGTACGCCTCCGCGACCCGCTTGAAGTGCTCCTCGGCGGACTTGTCGCCGGGATTGCGGTCGGGGTGATAGCGGGCGGCCAGCTTGCGAAAGGCCTTGCCGATCTCATCGGCTGTCGCGGTCCTGGAGACGCCCAGGTCGGCGTAGTAGTCCCGGTCCATAGACGTCCCTTCTCTATGATAACGCAGAGGAAGAGCTGCAATTCGCGCGCCATGGCTGCCCCCGGGGAAGGAGCCGAAATGCCTGCCAAGATGGCATGCTTTCCAATGACTTCTAACGGCGAATTCAACTAACTATAAACCAGTTAGTTAGACACGCATCCTCGTCGGATCGCTGGCACGGAGTTTGCACTATGCAAAGCCGTTGGTGGTTGGTTGAAAGGAGATCAATATGTTCGGACCGCTGAGTGAACTGACGAGTCGGCTCGATTGGCTGCGCGAGGAGATGGATCCCGCGTTCCTTCCCCCGCTCAATGTCTGGGAGGAAGGCGAGACCCTGAAGGTCGAGGTCGAGATCCCCGGCGTGAAGCTGGAGGATGTGGACGTCGCCTTCGACAAGGGCGAGCTGACCATCCAGGGCGAGAAGAAGGTGGCGATCCAGGAGTCGGTCACGCTTCATCGGCGCGAGCGGCCGGCCGGATCGTTCCGCCGGACACTGACCGTGCCCTGGGAGATCAAGGCGGACGAGGTGTCGGCCGAGCTGAAGGACGGCATCCTGACGGTCACGCTGCCCAAGGCCGAGGCGGCCAAGCCCCGAAAGGTCGCGGTGAAGTACCACGAGAAGTAGCGCTCAGGCTGTTTGAGGGCCGGGGTCGGTCTCCCCTCCTCCCTACCCGCCCCCGGCCCTCCCTCGTGGAACAAAAAAGACCGTCGTTTTTGTTCCTCACACGACGAGGGAGTAGATCACCTTGAGGTAGCGGCCTTCGGGATAGAGGGAGCTGACCGGGTGATCCGGCCCCGCCCCCGTGATCCGGAACGTCCGGAGCTCGCGCTCGGAACCGCGCTGGACGATCTGCAGGAACTCCTCGGGCTGGACCAGCCCCGTGCAGGAGCAGGACACCAGCACTCCGCCCGGCTTCACCACCCGCGACGCGAGCGCGTTCATGTCGTGGTATCCCCGCCGCGCCTTCGGCAGATCCTCGGCCTCGCGCGCCATCTTGGGCGGATCGAGCACGACGACGTCGAACTTCTCCCGGCACTGCTTCAGGTAGTTGAAGACGTCCTGGTGGAAGAAATCGACCTTCACCTTGTTGAGCCGCGCGTTCTGGCGCGCCGTCTCGAGCGCCTCCTCGTCCATGTCGACGCCCACCACCCGCCGCGCCCCGGCCTTCGCCCCCGAGACGGCGAATCCGCCCGTGTAGCAGCAGAGATCGAGCAGGTCCTTCCCCCGCGCGAGCTCCGCGACGGCCTTCCGGTTCTCCCGCTGGTCGCAGAAGAAGCCCGTCTTGTGGCCGCGGGCGAAATCGACGCGGAACTGGACCCCGTGCTCCTGGATCATCACCCCTTCGGGCGGCTTCGACGCGGGCAGCTTGAACCCTTCCAGCTCCTGGGTCCGCGCGTCGGCCTGGATGTACGCGTTCGGGAAGAATTTCTGGAGCACGTCGAGCTGCTTCATCATTCCGAGCGAGAAGATCTCGATCGAATGGACCCCCGCGTAGCGGTCGACGACCAGGCCCGAGAGGCCGTCGCCCTCCGAGTGGCAGACGCGGTAGGCGTCGGACTCGATCCGCAGCGACTCGCGGAAGCGGACCGCCGCCTCGAGCCGCTTCTCGATGAGATTCTCCTCCGCGGCCCCGAGCATCCGCACGGCGATCTCGGACTTCGGGTTGTAGAAGCCGCAGCCGAGGTTCGCCCCGCCGCGGTCGATGACGTCGACAATCGTCCCCGCCTCGATGAACGTCTCCGGCTTCACCACCATCTTGCGGAAGAAAAAGAGATGGCGGCGGCTGCCGGGGACGCGGAGATGGATCGCGGGACGGGGAGCGGCGTCTGTCATCGGGGGTCCGATCATACCGGCGGAGCTCGCTGAAGTCATCCTCTTTGGTTTATAGTTAATCGGGATGGGACAGGAGATCGTCTACTGCTACTGGTGCAGCGGCCGGATCCTCGGAGCGGACTTCGAGAAGGGTTCGGCGGTCCTGATCGGCAACCACGCCTGCTGCCCCGAGTGCCTCCCCAAGGTGATGGCGTCCCTCCCGGACAAGCAGCGCGAGACCCTGCTGGCGGAGCTGTCGAAGTCGACCGTCCCGCGGCCGACGCGAACCACGCCGCGCGCCGGCACGGAGATCCCCTCCACCCGGACGCCCCGCGTGGGATCCCCGGCTCCCGCGCCGCCGAAGCCGGGCAAGCCGCCGATGATCCTCGTCGCGATCGGCGGCGGAATCGTGGTCCTCGCGGTGCTCCTCTTCCTCCTCAGCGGAGGCAATCCCCCGCAGAAGACCGTCGTCCGCGACGAGCCCCCGCCTCCGAAGCCGGTCGCGAACGACCGGGAAAAGCTCGCCCGGGACGCCGTCCAGAAAGCGCGCGACGCCGCGAGGTCGGCCATCGACATCGACCTCCAGGTCCGCCTCTGGGAAGAGGCGGTCGCCGCGTCCGAGCGCACGAGATCGTATGACGAGGCCACCCAGGAGCGCTCCTCGATCCTCCTCCGGCGCAAGGAGGTCTACACCCAGGAGCTCGCCCGGCTCGTCGACAGCGTGGACGGCATCCTCCGCGACGACGAGGTCAAGAAGGCGCTCGACGCGCTCGCGAGCGCGCGCAAGCGTCACGACCTGCCGGACTGGACCGCCGGCATCGACCGCAAGGTCGAGGAGGTGAAGAAATTGGAGAGCTCCGGCACGCCCTATCGCCAGCCCGCCGACGGCGACGGCCTGATCTGCATCGAAGCCGAGCGCTTCCACCGGAAAACCGATCTCGCCGAGCACGCCTGGACGTTGGTCACCCAGCCCGCCGGATTCGCCGGGACGGGCGCGATGGCCGCGCTCCCCAACAAGGGCATGGGATGGCCCAAGGACTACGTGACGACCAGCCCCCGGCTCGACTATCGGATCCAGTTCGCGAAGCCGGGCAAGTACCTCGTCTGGCTGCGCGGATTCGCCGAGTCCGGGAACGACGACTCCGTCCACGTGGGACTCGACGGCAAGGAGGTCCCGGGCGCCGCCGCCGTCACGGTCTCGACGGGCAAGTGGGGCTGGACGCGGCGGACGATGGCAAACGTCAACGGCTCGATCGACGTGACCGCCGGCCTCCACACGGTGAATCTGTGGATGCGCGAGGACGGCGCCATCATCGATCGGATCCTGCTGACGACCGACGCGAAGTTCGTCCCGAAGGACCAGGGCCCCCCGGAAACCTCACGCTGACGGGTACGAGCCCAGCACCTTCACGAAGGTGGTGAGCTCCTTCAGCTCCTTCAGCGATCCCGAGACCGACTTGTCGTGGACGTCGCCCGTGAGGTCGACGTAGAAGAGGTACTCGAACGGCTTCCCGGGGATCGGCCGCGACTCCAGACGGCACAGGTTGACCCCGCGCCGCGCGAAGACCTCGAGCGTGCGGAACAGCGCGCCCGGCTTGTTCTCGGTGGCGTAGACGACCGACACCTTGTCGATCTTCCCGCCCTTGCCGGGATCGCGCCCGTCGCGCGAGATGACGATGAACCGGGTGTAGTTCTGCGGGTCGCTCTCAATCCCTTCCTTCAGGATCTCCATCTCGAAGTGCTTCGCGGCCGCCGACGACGCGATCGCCGCGGCGTCCATCGCCTTCTCCTCCTTGATCATCTTCACGCTGCCGGCCGTGTCGTAGACCTGGAGGATCGACCACTGGGGATGCTGCCGGAGGAACCGCTCGCACTGCGCCGCCGCCTGGGGATGGGCGTAGATGCGCTTGATGTCGGTGAGCTTCGTGGTCTTGTTGGCGATCAGGTTGTGGACCACGCGCAGCTTCGTCTCGCCCACGATGTGGACGTCGAACTCGACCAGCAGGTCGTAGTTCTGGTGGATCGAGCCGCCCAGCGTGTTCTCCACCGGGACGATGCCGTACGCCGCGTCTCCGGCGACGACCTTCTGGAAGACGTCGCGGAACGCGCTCGAGGGCGAGGTCTTCGCCTTGTCGCCGAAGTACTGGCGGGCGGCCTTTTCGCTGAACGCGCCGTGCTCGCCCTGGAACGCCACGGCCTCGGGAGCGGCGTGGCCCTTCTTCACCGGCTTCGCGGCCGACGGCAGCTTGTGCGACAACGCGACCCGCTTCCCCACGACCGGCGCGATCGCCTCGAGGTCGCGCAGGAGCCGCTCGACCATGTCGAAGGTGAGGCTCTGGGGACCGTCGGACAGCGCCTTCTCGGGCTCCGGATGGCACTCCAGCATGACGCCGTCGGCCCCCGCGGCGATCGCCGCCATCGCCAGCGGCGCGACGTACCCGCGCACGCCCGTGCCGTGGCTGGGATCGACGATCACGGGGAGATGGGTGCGCTCGTGAAGCACCGGGATGCAGTTCAGGTCCATCGTGTTCCGCGTCGAGGTCTCGAAGGTGCGGATGCCCCGCTCGCAAAGGATGACGTCGCGGTTCTTCCCCGTGGACATGATGTACTCGGCCGACTGGAGCCACTCCTCGATCGTCGCCGACAGGCCGCGCTTGAGGAGGACCGGCTTGTGGATCTCGGCGCATTCCTTGAGGAGGTCGAAGTTCTGCATGTTGCGGGCGCCGATCTGGAGGATGTCGGCGTACTTGGCGACGATCTCGACCTTGTCGGGCGCCATGACCTCGGTGACGATCTTCATCCCCGTGAGCTCGCGGGCCTCCTCCAGCAGCTTGAGGCCGTCCTCGCCCATCCCCTGGAAGGCGTAGGGCGACGTGCGCGGCTTGTACGCGCCGCCGCGGAGGATCGTCACGCCCAGCGCCGAGAGCCGCTGGGCCGACTCGAGGAGCATCTTCCGATTCTCGACCGAGCAGGGGCCGGCCATGATCACGACCTGCTCGCCGCCGATCGCCACGTTGCCGATGCGGACGACGGTGTCCTCGTGCTTCACCTCGCGGCTGGCGAGCTTGTACGGCTTGCTGACGCGCATCACCTGGGCGACGCCCGGGAGCTGCTCGAAGAGCGCGGTCTCGAGCTTGGCGGCGCCGATCACGGCGACCACCGACCGCTCCTTGCCTTCGATGAGCACGGGGCTCGCCCCCGCGCGCTTGACGCTGTCCTCGATGGCCATCAGCTGGTCGTCGCTGAGGCCCTGTTTGAGCACGATGATCATAAAAGTCCCAAGATTAGAGCGTCGTTCAGGAAAAAGCGCAACCCTTATGGGGGAATCGGGCCCGAGGCGGGATTACTTGAGCCCGGCGAACTTCTTGAACTCCGCGAGCGCCTCGTCGTGCTCCTCCAGCCCCTTCTTCAGGGCCTCGGGAGACGCCTTCGGGTCGAAGAGATCAAGAAGCCGAGTAAATCGGACGCTGATCTCGTTGAGGTACAGGTATCCGCGCTTGCGGTTCTGCAGCAGGTGGACGAGCTCGAGAAGCGCGCCCAGGCCGTCGCGCCGCGCGGAGCGCAGCACCGGGACATGGTCGCCCTCGGGCTTCTGGATCCAGGCCCGGAGCGGGGCGAACGCCTTGTCGTAAGCCGCCATCAGCGGGCCGACCGTCCGGACGTCGAGCGGCGCGTTGATGCCGATGACCTCGATCGCCTCCTCGAAGTAGTCGTGGAACCCCTTCAGCATCTCCAGGATGCGCTCCTCGTTCTTGGCGCCTTCGATGAACCGCTCCTCGACGGCGACCGAGATGCGGCGCATCAGCTCGCACATCCCGCCGACGCGCATCTTGGCCTGGCGCTCCATCCAGACGGCCCAGAGGCTGTAGCGGAGCTCGTTCTTCTTGCTGAGGGTTTCGACCTTCTCGAACCAGGGTTCCTTCCACTTCTTCCAGGCGTCGGCGTCCCACTTCTTCCGCATCGCCTGCCAGGTGTCGGCCAGCTCGCCGTAGAGCTTCTCGATCGCGACCATCTCCTCGGAGACTTCCTGGACCCGCTCGCGGAGCTCCTTCTCGTAGTCGGCGTCGGTGCCCACCCGGAGATCCGCCTTGCGGAAGAAGTCGTCGTCGCCCACCTTGAGGGTGATCGCGTCGGTCTGGTCCTTCGTGAAGTAGTGGACCTTCGCGCGGTACCGGATCGAGTAGGGCTTCCGCGCGAACGCGTAGACGTCCTCGTGGAACTTCCCGCCGACGGCGTTGAAGATCCTGAAGCTGGGCTGGCCGCCGTCGTCCTCCCAGACCAGCGGCTCGTCGTCCTCGCGTTCGCCCTCCTTGAAGTCGGAGAAGACCTCGAGCGCGTAGATGCGGGCGCGGAGCTTCACTTCGGGCGGGATGTTCGTGGTGCCGTCGACGGTGAAGATCCACTTCCCGTCCTTCTCGGCGAGGCTCAGCTTGAACTCGGCCTTCCACTTCGCGTCGGGAGCCGCGGGCGGAGCCTGGCCCTTGCCGTCATCCTGAAACAGGGCGGCGACGAGCAGCGGGACGGCCAGCGCCAGAAACTTCATGTTTAGTAATACGCGGCAAGGCCGGTAATGTGCTCTCCAATGATCAGCGTGTGGATGTCGTGCGTCCCCTCATAGGTATAGACGGACTCCAGGTTGCACATGTGGCGCATCGATGCGTATTCGTTCAGGATGCCGTTGCCGCCCAGGATGTCGCGCGCCGCCCGGGCCGCCTCGAGGGCCTGGTGGACGTTGTTGCGCTTGGCGACGGAGACCTGGACGAACGTCGACTTCCCCAGGTCCTTGAGCCGGCCCAGCTGAAGGCAGAGGAGCTGCGCCTTCGTGATCTCGGTGACCATCTCGACGAGCTTCCGCTGGACGAGCTGATAGCCGGCGATCGGCTTGGTGAACTGGACGCGCTGCTTGGCGTAGTCGAGTGCCTCCTCGTAGCAGGCCATGGCGGCGCCGACCGCGCCCCACGCGATCCCGTACCGCGCCTGGTTCAGGCACGCGAGCGCGCTCTTGAGCCCCTGCACGTTGGGCAGCCGGTTCTCCTCGGGCACTTCGCAGTCGCGCAGCACGATCTCGCCGGTGTCGCTCGCCCGCAGGGAAAGCTTGCCCTTGATCTCGGGCGTCTCGAAGCCCTTCATGCCCCGCTCGACGAGGAAGCCGTGGACCTGGTCGTCCACCTTGGCCCAGACGACGGCCACGTGGGCGAGCGGCGAGTTGGTGATCCACATCTTGGTGCCGTTGAGGATCCAGCGGTCGCCCTTCTTGACGGCGCGGGTCTTCATGCCGCCGGGGTTCGAGCCGAAGTCGGGCTCAGTGAGGCCGAAACAGCCGATGAGCTCCGCCCGCTGAAGCCGCGGGAGGAATTTCTCCTTCTGGGCGTCGCTGCCGAACGCGTGGATGGGGTACATGACGAGGGCGCTCTGGACGGAGGCGAAGCTGCGGACGCCCGAATCGCCGCGCTCCAGCTCCTGCATGCAGAGCCCGTACGCGACGTTGTTCATCCCCGCGCAGCCGTAGCCCTGGAGCGTGGCGCCCAGGAGCCCCATCTCGGCGATCTTGGGGACCAGCGACTTCGGAAGCTTCCCTTCCTCCCAGGCGCCGCGGATGACGGGGAGGAGCTCGGCGTCGACGAACTCGCGGACGGTCTGGCGGACCATCCGCTCCTCGTCGCTGAGCAGCGGATCGATGTCGTAGAGATCGACGCCGCGGAATTTCTTCATCAAGGTTCCCCTTCGGCGGTCGCTACCGTATCATAGCGCCGGGGGGTTCGCAATGACCCGCAGAGAGTTCGAGCGGATCGTCGAAGAGGCGGTGAAGTCGCTGCCCGAGACGTTCCGCGACCGGATCGAGAACGTCGTGATCCGCGTGGCCGAATCCCCGAACCGACGCCAGTCGCGCACGCCGGACGTGCGCGGCCGCGAACCCTCCCTGTACGGGTTGTACGAAGGGGTCCCCAAGACCGAGCGCAGCGTGGACGAAAGCCTCCAGCCTCCCGACCGCATCACGATTTTCAAGCGGGCCATCGAACGCGATCACCGGTCTCGCCCCGCGATGGTGAAGTGCATCCAGGAGACCGTCCTCCACGAGCTGGGCCACTACTTCGGCCTCGACGACTCGAAGCTCGACGAGCTCGGCTACGGCTAGACGGACCTCCTTGAAGATCAAGCAGCGCCCCGAGGACTTCGTGGTCACCGAGCTCGACCGGTTCGAGCTCACCAAGACCGGCCCGTTCGCCCTCTACCGCCTCGCCAAATGGGACATCGGAACCATCGAGGCGATCCGCAACCTCGGCAAGAACTGGAATCTCTCGCCGGCGCAGATCTCCTTCGGCGGGCTCAAGGACCGCCACGCGCGGACGGAGCAGACCATCTCGGTCCGCGGCGGGCCGGAGCGATCCTTCGAGGGCTCGGCATTCCGCGTCGAGTTCCTCGGCCGCTCGCGCGATCCGATCACCCGTGCGAGCTTCCACGGCAACCGGTTCGAGATCGCCGTGCGCGACCTCGTCGAAGTCCCGGACCTCGCGCCCGTGAAGCGGTCCGGCATCCCGAATTACTTCGACGATCAGCGGTTCGGCTCCCTCCGGGGGACGGACGGCGAGTTCATCGGCCGCGCCCTCGTCCGCGGCGAGAACGAGAAGGCGCTCCGGCTGGCGCTCGCCTCGCCGTCGGGACAGGACCGCAAGAAGGACCGCGATCTCAAGGTCCAGATGCGGGACCGCTGGGGCGACTGGTCGGGCCTCTCGAAGGATCTCCCGATGTCGCCCGAGCGTACGGTCGCGAGCTACCTTGCGGGCCATCCCGGCGCGTTCGGGTTCGCGTTCGAGCGGCTCGACCAGAACCTCCGGATCCTCTATGTGTCGGCCTACCAGAGCTGGCTCTGGAACCGCACGCTCGCCGCGATCGTCCGCAAGCTGCCCGACACCTATGAGGTCGACTACGCCGGCGGGAAGCACGTCTTCTACCGCACGATCGAACCGCGGCCCCACGACCGGCTGGCGGAGCTGGCGATCCCGTTGATCACCCCGTCGGAAAAGTTCGAGGGGGAGATCGCGGAGATCACGTCGGCGATCCTCCAGGAAGAGAAAGTCGAGCAGCGCCAGTTCCGCCTCAAGAAGCTGGCGAAGACGTTCTTCGGCAAGGGGCGCCGGGACGCCCTGATGGCTCCCGCCGGCCTGACCGCGGCGACCGCCGACGACGAGCTCAACCGCGGCCGACGCAAGATGACGCTCTCCTTCGAGCTCCCCAAGGGCAGCTACGCGACGGTCCTCCTCAAGCGGCTCTTCCACGAGCCCGTGGCCGGGGACGAAGAGGAATCGGACTGATTCCGCCAATAGGCCGCCGGGGGCCGGGTACTTACCTGTAGATGAGGGCGAACGTGGCGGAATCGCCGGGCGCGTGCGACGCGGATCTTCTCGGGGAGTACCGTTCCCGCCGGTCGGGCCGGGCGTTCAACGAGCTCGTCGCCCGCCACGGCGCGATGGTCTTCCGCACCTGCGCCCGAATCCTGCGCGACGCCCATGCGGCCGAGGACGCGACCCAGGGCGTGTTCATCGCCCTGGCCCGGCAGCCCGACGCGGTCCGCGGCGCGCTGCCCGGATGGCTCCACGAGGTCGCGAGGCGGACGTCGCTCAAAATGCTCCGGGCCCGCCGCCGCCGCGCCGCCCACGAGCGGGAGGCTCCCCCCATGAATTCCTCGGCCGAATCCCCCTGGCGCGAAGAGCTGGACGCGGCCCTGTCGTCGCTGCCCGCGATGCTCCGCGAAGCGACCGTCCTGCGCTACCTGGAAGGCCGCTCGCAGGAGGAGGCCGCGCGGGCCGCGGGCTGCCCCCAGGGCACGCTGGGCTGGCGCGCGATGGAGGGGCTGAAGCGCCTCAAGGCGATTCTCACCCGCCGGGGCGGCGCGGCCGTGACGACCGCCGCGCTGGCCGCGTTCCTCTCGGGAGAAGCCCACGCGTCCGTTCCGCCCGCGCTGCTCGGATCGCTCCAGCTCTCGGCGCTGGCGGCCGGCGGCACCGGCGCCGCCGCGATCGCCCAGGGCGTGGCGAAGGGGCTGATGTGGATCAAAGTGAAGCTGTCGATGGCGGCGGCAGCGGCCGTCGCGGTCGTGGCGCTTCCCGTCGCGATGCTCGCGGCGCCGTCGGAGCCTCCTCCCCCGCCGCGGCCCCAGGTGGTCCGCGCGCCGGAGGCCCCCGGCGTCGACTACAACATCACGCTCGTGACGGACAACGCGCCCGACTTCACCGATGTGGAAAGCTATCTCCGGTCGGTCACGTCGCAGTTCTCCACGCCCCAGGAGAAGGCGGTCAACGTCTGGCGCTGGTCGCAGCGGCTGCGGAAGCAGACAGCCTACCCGACGGAGGAAGGCCACGAGGTGCTCGACCCGATCACGATGTTCACGAGCTACGGGTACACCCAGTGCGGCATCATCTCGGGCATCGACAACTCCCTCTGGCTGAATCTGGGCTGGAAGGCCCACTACGTCCAGCTCGGCGACCACACCGTCTGCGAGTGCTCCTGGGACGGCGGCAAGACGTGGCACATGTTCGACAACTCGATGAGCTACTTCTGCTTCAACGACAAGGGCGAGATCGCCGGCGTCCGCGAGATCGAGAAGAATCCGCGGTTCTACCTCGAGAACGTGCCGCCCGAAGTCGGGACCAATCCGGTGAAGGGGCTGCAGGACCACCAGGGCTGGCGCAACGGCACCGAGTGCCCCGTGCAGTTCTCACGGTCGATCGCGAACGGGATGGATTCGTTCCTCGCCCCCAACGATGTGATCGAGGACCATCTCGCGACCCGCTGGGGCCGGACCTTCGCCGTCACGCTCCGGCCGGACGAGTCCTACGTCCGCCACTTCCGGAATCTCGACTTCGGCAAACCCGACCCCCGGTACTATCGCCCGCTCCGGGGCAAGGATCCGGAAGGCAGCAACCACGCCTTCCGGGCGACCGGAGTGTGGCACTATGCGCCCGACCTGAAGAATCCCGCCACGCGGTCGCTCGTCTATTCCGACGCCGATGTCTCCTGGTCGAAGGACGGCCTCTCCCGCGCCCAGCACGGCGCGGGAACCGTGGTCTTCAAGGTGAACGCCGCCAACGTCGTCACCTCCGCGAAGCTCGCGCTCGAAGGCGACGGGCTCACCGTCTCCGTCTCGCGCGACGCGGGCGCCCGCTGGGTTCCGGTGGCGTTCGAGGCGGGCCAGGCGGAGCTGCGGGATCCCGTCGCCGGCGTGACGGAGTTCCTCGTGAAGGTCGAGATCCAAGGCTGCCTCCGCGCGATCAGCGTCGACACCCTCACGCAGATCAACCGTCCGTCGCTGCCGAAGCTGACCCGCGGCAGCAACCGCGTCCAGCTGCGCCTCGGGAAGCAGGTCGAGACCGTGGTCTGGAGCCCGTCGCTCATCGGCGGGAATCATCGGAACTCGACCCACGACACGCAGGGCATCGACGTGAACCTCAAGCCCTACTTCAACGTCGCGACGCTCTACGCCGCCGCCAACGGGTCGCCCTGCTCGGCCACGTGGAAGATCGAGACGCCGACGCCGATCGTCGACGTCACCTACGGCGGCAACGTCTGCGTCAAGGCGTCCGGCCATCGCGCCAGCCTGCTCCATTCGTGGGACGGGAAGACGTTCACCGAGGACTTCCGCAAAAGCGACGGCGCGTTTCCCTACGATCAGGTGGTGAAGGCGGCGGTCGACAAGGTCGACGCCGACCGGAAGCAGGTGGTTCTCCGCTACGAGTTCGAAAGCCCGAAGGGGACCGAAGCGTGGAAGGCGCCGGGGATCCAGTCCGCCCTGATGACGGTCCACCACCAGCCGAGGACCTCCGGATTTTCGCCCATCGAGGTGACGTACTGCTGGGTCGAGCACCGCGCCGACGGCGACGTCGAGCGCCGCCACACGGAGATCGTGACCTCGCCCGAGCACGAGTACAGGATCCACGTCGCCGGCCTGCAGGATCCGACGATGCAGTGGGTGAAGATGAGCCTGAAGAATGCCGAGAGCCCGAAGCCCGGGTACTCGGACGGCAAGGATGTCGGCCCCGGCGCCGGGCCGGCCCGCGCAATCTACACCTGGGGGACGAATCTCGCGAAGGGGAAGACGTACGCGCTGGAGGGGAACCAGAGCGACAAAAACCCGGATGCCGGCGGCGATCTGACCGACGGCATCATCGCGCCGCCCGAGGAGTACGTCTCGGTCAAGTACATGCCGACCAACGTCATCTTCGCGACGGACGTCTCGCCGGTGGCGACGATCGATCTCGGAGAGTCCCGGCCGATCGCGGCGGTGCGGGTTCACGCGGGCCAGGAAGGAGGCTTCCACCTGACGTATCCCGAGTCCATCACGGTGGAGACGTCGACCGACGGCCGGAGCTTCACCCGCGCCGGCTCGGCGCCGTTCGCGCAAGTGTTCGATCCTCCCGCGGACTTCGTGGGATGGGAGCAGGAGGACGGGCTCCAGTTCGAGGCGCTGCCCGCCGGCGGCCGCCTGGCCTACGCGTACCGTATCCTGTTCGAGAAGCCGGCCCCGGCGCGATACGTCCGGGTGACCTGCACCGCCCGGAAGGGATGGGGCGTGATGCTCTCCGAGATCCAGGTCTTCGACAAGGTCTCGGTGGAGACGAAGTTGCCGCCGTCCGTCGCCCTTCCGGCGCCGTCCCGACGGAAGTGAGCCGTTAGCCCGCCCAGTCCAGAGGACCGTGGACCCGCCGGCCATCCGCGATCGTCTGTCCGCTCAGGCTGCCGGCCTTCGCCTGGACGCAGACGTAGTACAGGTCCTGCGGGCCGGTGTTTCTCAGGCCCCGGATGCCCGCGGGAGCGACGCGCACGACGGTCCCCTCGCGGACCTCGAAGACCTGTCCGTCGACCTGGACTTGCCCCTGGCCCTCGACGAACAGATAGAGCTCCTCGTGCTCGACGTGATGGTGAAGGAACGGGCTCTGCGCTCCGGGCGGGAGCTTGTTGAGCGAGAGCTCCATCCCGGTCAGGCCCAGATCCTCCTTCAGGAAGACCTTGCCGAACACGCCGCGAGCAAAGCCGGCCGGGCGGAATTCCCGACGGTCCAGGTCCGCCCAGGGGCCCGAGTGGACGACCGACACGTTGCTCATGACCTCGCCTCCGTCAATAGATGCATCTACATCCATTCAACCGACAAAAAATCATTCGGGTCCCACGACGCACGTGAGCTGATGGAGGAGGCCCTGCAGCTGGTCGTACTCCTTCCCCATCGCGTCGCGGACCCGCTTCTGCGCCCGCTCCCAGCGGGGCATCAGCTGGTCGACCTTGGACTTGCCCTTCTCCGTCAGGGAGAGGATCCGTTCCCGGCGGTCCCGGCCGCGCTGGATGGCGACGAAGCCCTGCCGCCGGAGATTGGCGAGGGTCCGGGTCAGCGTGGTCGAATCGAGCCCCATGGCGTAGGCCAGGCCGCCCTGGCGGGCGTCGGGGACGGTGGAGAGGGCCTTCAGGATCGAGAACTGGGTGATCCGCAGCCGGGTGGGGCGGAACTCCTCCTCGTAGACCTGGGTGACGGCGCGGGCGGCGCGCCGGAGGTTGGCGCAGGCGCAGGGCAGCGGAGGCAGCCGCATATGATAGTTGTATATGCATCTAATGTCGGCGTCAAGGGGATCCGCCGCGGCCGCCGGGACGGTTGATTCTTGATTCTTCATTCTCCTTCTGTCTAAATGTCCCCCCTATGATCGTCATGAAATTCGGCGGCAGCTCGGTCGCGAACGCGGAGAAAATCCGCCAGGTCTTCGAAATCGTCAAGGGCCGGCTCCCGCGGAAGCCGCTGGTCATCGCCAGCGCGTTCCGCGGCGTGACCGACGACCTGTTCAAGCTCGGCGAGGAGGCGGTCAAGGGCTCGGCGCCCTCCATCGACCCCATCCGGAAGCGCCACCAGGACTGCCTGAAGGAGATGGGCCTCGACCCCGACCTCCTCAAGAACGAGCTGGCGGAGCTCGAGGTGCTCCTCAAGGGCATCTCGCTGGTGAAGGAGCTCAGCCCGCGGTCGCTCGACTACGTGGTCTCGTTCGGCGAGCGGCTCTCCACCCGGATCATCGCGGCGTACTTCACGAAGCTCGGCATCGCGTCGGAGCAGCACGACGCGTTCGACCTCGGCCTGGTCACGTCGGACGACTTCGGCGGCGCCCAGCCGCTGCCCGAGGCGGACGCGGAGATCAAGAAGATCGTCTCGAAGATGACGAAGCTGCCCATCGTCACGGGCTACATCGGCAAGACGAAGAACGGCAGCATCACGACGCTCGGGCGCAACGGGTCCGACTACTCCGCCACGATCTTCGGCGCCGCCGTCGACGCCGAGGAGATCGAGATCTGGAGCGACGTGGACGGCATCATGACCGCTGACCCGCGGCTCGCGCCGAGCGCGAAGCCCCTCGAGGCGCTCACGTTCGAGGAGGCGAGCGAGCTGGCCTACTACGGCGGCAAGGTCCTCCACCCGGCCACCATCGGGCCGGCGGTCCGCAAGGGAATCACCGTCCGCTGCCTCAACACGTTCAAGCCCGACCACCCAGGCACCGTGATCGTGTCCAAGACCAAGCCGGGTGGCCCGGCGATCAAGTCGATCGCCCACAACCTGAAGAACCTGATCATCACCATCTCGTCGCCTCGGATGCTCCAGGGCCACGGCTTCCTGGCCCGCATCTTCGAGGTGTTCGGCCGCCACAAGATCTCGATCGACATGATCGCCACGAGCGAGGTGTCGGTCTCGGTCACGCTGGACTCTAGCCGCAACCTCGAGGCGGCCGTGGAAGACCTGCGGAAGTTCGCCGAGGTCACGATCGAGAAGGAGAAGTGCATCATCTGCGTCGTCGGCGACGGGATCCGGAGCACGCCCGGCATCGCCGGCGACGTCTTCCAGGCCCTCAAGGACGGGCAGGTAAATGTCTTGATGATCTCCCAGGGCGCCTCTAAGATTAACGTCGCGTTCGTGGTGGAGGACGCCGACTGCGCCAAGGCCGTCCAGGCCCTTCACCGCAAGTTTTTCGGCGTCTAGGCCGTCCTCTAATAGAGGAACCTATGAAGCACTGGGGGGTAGTCCTGGCCCTGGGTCTCGCCGCGCTCGCCGGCTGTTTCCCTGAAGACACCTGGTCGAGCCGGGTCGAGGAAGCGGAGTACATGCCCGATCCGCCGGAGCACCTGCTCCGCCAGCCGGCCGACTTCAAGCTCTACGATCCCCACGTCCGCAAGGAGTTCTTCCTCTACTTCTACCAGGACGAGAGCGTCAACGAAGAGATCGTGACGGTCATCAACTACGCCCTGCCCGACACGGAGCGGCGTCCCCGGCTGGCCACCCGCGAGGAGCACGACTACGCCATCGCGATCTTCATGGAGGACTGGAAGGCCCGCGGCCAGAACGAGAAGATCCGCTACTTCAACGAGCGGTACGCCCAGGAAGTCGCCCGGTCGAACACCCTCATCGACGAGAAGATCGTCTACAAGGAACAGGAGATCCGGAGCTACGACGACAAGCGGATCTCCCTCCAGGCGGACATCAAGTCGCGGGAGATGACGGGGACCTACCAGGCCGGCGACGAGAAGTTCAAGCTGGTGGAGACGGCCGTCGCCCAGCGCGAGCTGGCGAAGGCCGAGCGGCTGCTGCTGCTCGCCAAGAGCCAGCTCCTGATCCTCCAGTACCTGCGCGACCAGCGGAACGCCCAGTACGCCCGGACGGCCGTCCTCCTCGTCGAAAACAGCATGGGCGTGAAGGACCTTCTGGAGGCCTACGGCGCCCCGGAACGGTTCATCGCCGACGTAAAGCAGAACACCCCGTTCGCCTGGGACCGGCCCGGCGCCACGATCGAGATCGACGGAAGCGACCTGGTCATCAAGCAGACCCGCGACGTGATCCTCAAGGTCCGGGATTTCGTGGATCGTCTGCGGACCGATTTGGCCACCCGCAAAAAAGCCCAGCAGTAACCCGAGGAACAAAACAAACCGTTTGTGTTGTTCCTGCCCTTCCCCCTTCCGACTTTTTTTTGAAGATTTTCCTCCCTCCCCCATAAATTGTATGTTATAAATTGTCTATCTGGGGGCAAGGCTGCCCACTGGAGGAGAGAGGGGATGTCTACGGACGGAGCGACTTCCAAGCCCGGCTCCGCGACCGCCGCCGCCACGCCGCCGGCCGGCGTCCACGCGTCCTCCACCCCCACGAACACCCCGCGTTCCATCACCCGCACCTCCTGCTCCACGCAGGACAAGATGATCGGCCGCAGCGTCGGCAAGGCCCGCATCCTCAAGCGCCTCGGCCGCGGCGGCATGGGCGACGTCTACCTCTGCCAGCATCCCGACTACGACAAGGCCGTCGCCATCAAGATCCTGCCGCCCGACCTGACCCGGAACGACGAGCTCCTCCAGCGCTTCCGCCGCGAAGCCGAGTCCGCCGCCCGGCTGGAAGATCCCAACCTGGTCGAGATCTACGACGTCGGCGAGGAGAACGGCTTCCACTACATCCTCATGGCGTTCGTCGACGGGGTGAACCTGCAGGAGCATCTCGACGACCACGGGAAGCTCGACTTCAAGGAAGCCGCCCGCATCGGCTACGAGGTCGCCTGCGGCCTCAAGGCCGTCCACAGCGAAGGCATCATCCACCGCGACATCAAGCCCGCGAACATCCTGATCGCCACCACCCGCGAGGTGAAAATCGTCGACTTCGGCCTGGCGTTCGACGCCGAGGACAAGACCACGCTCACCGTGGCCGGCGCCGTGATGGGCACGCCGTGGTATCTCTCGCCCGAGCAGGCCGAGGGCAAGCGCGCCGACGCGCGGAGCGACGTCTACTCGCTCGGCGTCTGCCTCTACATGATGGTCTGCGGCGTCCGCCCCTTCATGGGCGAGAGCCACATGGCCGTTCTCTACAAGCAGATCCATGAGCGGCCGCGCGACCCGCGCTTCCACCGGCCCGACGTGTCCGACTACCTCGCCGACCTGATCCTCAAGGCGCTCGAGAAGAAGCCCGAGCGTCGGTTCCAGTCGGCCGAGGACATCGCCCGCGCGCTCGACCTGTTCGTCCGGGGAACGTATCCCCGCAAGGTCGTCGCCCCGCCGCCTCCGCCCGCCCGCGTCGCGGAGCCGGCCGCCCCGCCCGTCGCCGCGCCCGCGCGGAAGGCGCGCTCGCCGTTCTTCTCGTTCGCGTTCGCCGGCTGGGTCATCATCGTTCTCGCGTCCGTCCTCAGCATCTTCTTCGTCTCGTCCTCGGAGCCGCTCCCCGCGCCTCCGGCCGCCGAGCCGAAGCAGGAGGCCGCCGCGCCGCCGGTCCCGCCCGCCGACCCCGTCGATCCCGCCGTCTTCGCCGGCCTCCTCACCGAAGCCGACCAGCGCCAGATCGCCGACCGCAACTACGCGCCCGTGATCCAGAGGCTCCTCGACCGCCACCAGGCCGAGAAGTCCGCCGCCGTGAAGGCCGCGCTCTCCCGCGTCGGCCTCAAGCTCTCCTGCGCCGCGAAGGTCACGTCGCAGTACCGCACGGTCGTCGCCGCCGAGAAGAGCCCCGCCGTCAAGCTGCGCGACGGCCGCGTCTCCTTCTACCCCGGCACGCCGGTCCCGGCCGTCCACGCCGACACGATCGTCGAGTTCGCGCGCCGGAGCCGCGAAGTAACCGAGCTCGACCTGGCGTTCTTCCTGCTCGTCGACGGCGAGGTTCGCGCCGCGATCGACCGCGCCTTCTCCGGCCGCGACATCCGCCCCGAGTTCCGGCCCCACCTCGAGGATCTCGTCGAGACCGCGCTCGCCCAGAAGCGCGACGCGCGCGAGATCGCCGAGCGGCTCGGAGCGATCCGCGACCGCCTTCCCGCCTCGCTCGGCGCGAAGGTCGACGCGGCGTTAAGAAAGTAGAACTTCCGGCCCCGCTTCGCTCTTGCTTCCCCCCGGACCCCTGCTATAATCTGCCCGCGACCCGCCCCGCGGGGGTGAGAGGGGTAACAAGAAGTCGATGGATACCAACAGACAGTCCCGCATCGGCCAGACCTTCGGGAAGTGCAAGATCACCGCCTACATCGGCCGGGGGGGCATGGGCACGGTGTGGCTCGGCGAGCACCTCTTCCTCCGCCGCCGCGTCGCCATCAAGATCCTCCACACCGACATGAGCAACGACCCGGAGGAGATGGCCCGCTTCGAGCGCGAGGCGATCGCCGCCGCGCGGCTGGACCACGAGAACATCGTCCGGATCCACGACGTCGACGAGGATCACGGCCGCCCGTTCATCGTCAACGAATACGTCGAGGGAGAAGACCTCGAAGAGGTCATCCGGAAGAAGTCGCCGATCCCGGTCCTCCGCGCCCTCGCGATCACGCGGGTCGTCGCCCGGGCGCTGGAGCATTCCCACGCGGCCGGCGTCGTCCACCGCGACATCAAGCCCGGCAACATCCTCATCGCAAAGGACGGCCGCATCAAGATCACCGACTTCGGCCTCGCCCGCGAGATCGGCCACCGCGAGGTCCCGCTCGAGGACGGCACCGTGCTGGGCACGCCCTTCTTCGCCTCGCCCGAGCAGATCTCCGGCCTGCCCGCCGACGGCCGCAGCGACATCTACTCGCTCGGCGTGACGCTCTTCACGATGCTCACCGGCCGGCGCCCGTTCAGCGGACGCTCCCCCGACTCCGTCGTGAAGAAGCATCTCCATGCTCCCCGCCCCTCCCCGCGCCTCTGGCGGCTCACGCTCTCCCGCCCGGTCGAGCAGCTCGTGCTCAAGATGATGGCGGTGAAGCCCGAGGACCGTCACCCGAACGCCCGCGCCCTGCGCGGGGAGATCGAGCAAATCATCCGGGAGAAGGGGTTCGTCCGGGCGCGGGTGAAGCGGTAATCAGCAGAGCCGGAAGGCCCAGCTGCCGAACGACGGCAGGAAGTCGGCCTTCTGGAGACCGTAGTCGATCCCGACATTGAGCGCCAGGCCCGCCAGCACCGAGAGCGCCAGCTTGCCCTTCCGCCAGCGCGTCACCCGGTAGACCCACGTCGCCACCCAGGTCCAGATCCCGGCCCGCAGCACCCAGACCGCGACGTGGTCCGCGGTCTCGATCCTCTCGGGAGCAACCATGAACATCCGCAGGGCGATGTGGACCACGAGGGCGACGAGCGACGCGGCCGCGCCCATCCCGGTGCGGTAGAGGCTCGCCCAGACCGCGTCGAGGGGCGTGCCCATCTGGAGGGCGAGCGAGAGCAGGTAGAAGAAGAGGGCGTAGACGACCAGCGCGCCGGCAATGAGGAGCACGACCGAGGTCATGCGAGCATTGTAGCGCGCCTACTCCTTGTCCTCCGCCAGTTTCTTCATGTACTCCTTGAGGATCTGCTGGTACTCGGCCGGGAAGTCATCGATCGCGCGCCTTCCGACCTGCATCGCCTCGCGGAGCCGCGAAGGGAGGTTTCCCCAGTTGCCGCTGCGGGTGGCCTGGCTCTTGAACTTCTCCACGCTCCCGAGCCGGTTCGGATCGTAAGGAGCGCGAGCGGGATCGCCGGGCTGCTGGACCGGTTTCAGCTGGCCGGGCTGGGACTGGCGCCCCTGCTCTCCCGGCTTCTGGCAGCTGCCTCCCTGGCACGCCTTCGCCTTCCGGAGGATCTCCGCCATCCGCTCGATGGCGTCCTTCTGCGAGCCCTCGGACTTCTCCATCAGCTTGGCGATCTTCTCGAGGACCTTCTTCTGCGCGGCGGCGGGATCGTCCCGGAGCAGCTCGTTGATGCGCTTCAGAAGGACGTCCTCGGTCTCGACCGCTTGGCCGCGGGAGGAGTCGTTCAGCAGGTCCTCGGACCGCGTCATGAGGCCCTGCACTTCCTTGAGCATCTCGAGCGCCTTCTCCGGCGTGAGATCCTCGGGGTCGTCCTTGGGAGCGGGCTTGTCCTGCGACAGGCCCAGCGCCAGGATCGCCGCCGCCAGCCACGTCACCACCGACCTACTCCTTGTCTTCGGCCAGCTTCTTCATGTACTCCTTGAGCACCTGCTGGTACTCGGCCGGGAAGTCGTCGATGGCGCGCTTGCCGGACATCATCGCCTCCCGGACGCGGGCGGGCAGGTCGCCCCACCGTCCGGTCCGGTCGCCGCGGGAACGGAACTTGTTGATCGGCTCTCCGTTGCGGTTCGGATCGTACGGCTTGTCGGCGGGATTGGACGGCTGATCCGGCTTCTGGGACCCGGGTTTCGGCTGCTGACCCGGCTGGGGCTGGCCGGGCTGGGGCTGCCCCTGGCCCTGGGCCGACTTCACCCGGCGGATCACCTCGCCCATCTTGTCCGCGCTCTGGCCCTGGGACTTCTCCGACTTGCCCATCAGCTTCTGGATCTTCTCCAGGATCTTCTTCTGGGCCTCCGCCGGATTCTCCTTCGAGTCCTCCTTGAGGAGCTTGTCGATCTTCTCCAGCAGTTCCTTCTCGGTCTCGAGCGACTTGCCATGCGAGGCGTTGTTCAGGAGCTCCTCGGCCGCCTCCATGAGCGTGCCGACCTCCTTGAGCATCTTCATCGCCTCGTCGATGGTCATCTCCGCGTCCTCCTTCGGAGGAGCGGGAGGAGCCGGAGGCTTGTCCTGACCGAAGGCCAGACCCGCCGCGAACACCAGTGCCGTCAGCATGCTACTCATCCTTCGGCCCTCTCTTCTCGAGCGCCTTCTTCTGCTCTTCGAACTTCGACACGAACGTCTTCAGGAGGTTGCCCAGCTTGCCCTGCTCGTCCGACAGGCGCTGCAGCAGCGCCTTCTCGCCGGGCGTCAGGTCCTCGCGGTCGGACTTGTAGCCGCGCTGGGCGCCCTGGGTCTTCCGGAGCAGGTCCTCCTGGATCTTCTTCATCATGTTCAGCTGGACGAGGTCCGGGACGAGCTGCGGCTTGCCGCCGCCCCCGCCGCCTCCGCCGCCCGGAGGAGGCGGCTGCTGCTTGTTCTGCTTGCGCTTGAGGTCGAACGCCTCGATCAGCTCCTTCATCTTGCGGAGCGCGTCGTTCTGGAGGTCCTGGGTCCGCCCGCCGGTCTCCGCCTCCTTGAGGTTGAGCGCCGCGTCGGCCATGTCGCCGCCCGCGCTGGCGAGGACGTAGAGGAACACGTCGACGTTGTTCTCCTTGAGCTTCCGGGCGATCTCCTCGAGGCTCTTGCCGAGGTCGTCCTGCGCCTTGCCGAGCGACTTCGCGCGGATCACTTCCTCGCGGTTGAGCACGCCCTTGCGGATGCGGACGCCGTCGAGGTCGCGCGTCGCCTTGCAGAGCACGCCCTCCTGGGCCTCGATGATCTTGCGGAGCTCCTGCTGGAGCATGACGAGCTTCTCTTCCTCGGCCTGGCGGCGGAGCTCCTCGAGCTGGTCCTTCAGGTCCTTCTCGGCCTGCTCGAGGTCCTTGAGCGCCTCGTCCTCGTCGGGCTCGGCGTCCTGGGGCTGGCTCTGCTGGAGGTTCTTCTTGGCCTTCTGCATGTTGCCCTTGGCCTGGTTGGCGCTGTTCTTGGCCTGCTCCTTCTGCATCTGCTCCAGCTGCTTCTCGAGCTCCTCGGTGAGGCCCTTGGCCTCTTCCTGCTTCTTGGCGAGCTCCTGGGCCTTCTTCTTCTCCTCTTCGGTGAGCGGGCGCTTGGCGAGCTGCTCCATCTTCTTCTGCGCCTGCTCCATCTTCTTCTGGGCGTCCTGCTGGTTCTTGGACGCCTGGCCCGCCTGGGGCTTCTGCTGCTGCATCTGCTCCTGGGCCTGCTTCATGTCGCCCTGGGCCTGCTGCGTCTGCTGGGCGGCGTCCTGGAGCTCCTGCTTCTTCTTCTCGTCGGTCTCCTTCTTGGCCTTCTCCTCCAGGAACTTGGAGACCTTCTCCTTCAGCTGTTCCTCGAGCTTCTTCTGGTCCTCGGCCAGCTTCTTGAAGTCGGGATCCTGCTTCTTGGCCATCTCGTCCTTGGCCTTCTGAAGCATCTCCTTCGCCTGCTGCATGTTCTTCTGAGACTGGTTCTGCGACTGCTGCGCCTGGCTCGACTGGGCCTTCTTCATCTCGCCCGAGGACTGCTGCATGTTGTTCTCGGCGCTGCGCATCTCGGCCGCGGCGCCCTGGACGTTCTCCTGCGCCTCGGCCTCCTGCTTCTGCGACTGCGGCGTCTTGGCCATCTCGTTGAGCTTGTCGGCCAGCGCCTGGGCGCGCTTGGACATCTCCTCGGCCTTCTTCGCCGCCTCGTCGAACTTCGGCTGCTCCTTCTGGGCCAGCGCGTTCTGGAGCTTCTCCATCTCCTGTCGCGCTTCCTTCATCTTGTCGAGCGACTGCTGCTGGTCCTTGCCGGCCTGCTCGTTCTGGCCCTTCTGCATGTTCTGCTTCGCCTGCTGGGCCTGCTGCGCGGCCTGGTCCGTCTTCTGGCCGGCGTTCTCGAGCGCCTTCGAATTGGCCGGGCTCTCGTTCGACTTGGCCGAGTCCTTCATCGCTTCGGCCAGGTCCTTCGAGTCCTTCTGGATCTGCTCCTGCTCCTTCTGGAGCTTCGCCGAGTCGGAGGGCTTCGCCTTCTCGGCCTCGTCCTTCAGCTTCTTGAGCGCGTCGCGCGCCTTCTCGAGGTCCTTCACCGCGCGCTCCTGGTCGCCCCGGGCGAGGTCGAGCGCGCCCTCCTCCAGTTCCTGGCGGGCGGCGTCCTGGGCGTTGTTGGCCTGGACCAGCGGCTCCAGCACCGACTTCCGCGCCTCCTTGGAAAGCGCCTCCTGGTGGAAGAGCTCGTTCCCGAGCGCCCAGGTGCGGTCGTTCAGGTCCTTCTGCTCCTTCTCCAGGCCCTTCGCCTTTTCGGGCGCGGCCTGCGCCTTCTTCGTGTTCTCCATCGCCCGCTTCTGGTCCTCGATCGTCTTGTTCAGCTCCGAGAGCATCTTGTCGATCGACTTCTCGGCGGCGGACTGGTTCTCCAGCGCCTTCTTGTTCTTCTCCTCGCGCTCGATCAGCTCGTTCAGCTTCCGCGCCATCTCCGTCACGTCGCGGAGCTCCTTCGACTTGGCGGCGTCGAAGTCCTTCTCCGCCTGCTTCTGGTCGGCCTGCAGCTTCTCGATCTCCTTGACCGTCTCGTCGATCTTCGACATCAGGTCGTTCGGCCGGCCGGACTCGGTCTTCTCGCGCAGCTCCTGCTGCTTCTTGATCAGGTCCTCGAGGTCCTTGCGGGCCTGCTCGAACTCCTTCTCGCGCTCCTTGTTGAGGTCGTTGGTTTCCTTCTTGATCTGCTGTTCCTTCTGCTTGATCTGGTCGAGCTTCTCGAGCACGACCTTGATGGCCTCCATCTCCTTCTTGGTGGCCTCGGGGTCGAACCGGTCCTCGAGCAGCGCCAGCAGCGCCTCGAGAGCGTCGGCGACGCTCTGGCCGGCGGCGAGCGCCTTCTCGACCTGGCTGGCGTCGATGTGCTCGATGACCGCGCGGATGTTGACGCTCACGCCCGAAGTCTGGAGCTTCGCGCGGCCCTCCTCGAGCTTCTTCGCGTAGTGCTCCTGGTCCTTCTTGCGGAGCGTGTCGATGAGCTCCGCCATCTTCGCGTCGAGCTTCTGGAGGTCCGCCTCGACGCGGAGCTGCTTCTCCTTGATGGCCTTCTTGTCGCCCGGATCCTGCTGGGCGAAGAGGACCGAGCCGAGGATGAGGGCGAGAGCCGACGCGAGCACTGGACGCATACCGCCTCCGGTCAGAATCCAGAATCAGAATGAGAATGAGGACCCTGGAGGGTTTTCCTCCGTCCTCGATTCTTCATTCTCGATTCTCCACTCCCGGTTCAGGCGCCGACAGGCGCCGGAACGACGAAGTTCCTACTTACCGCCGCCGGATTTCTTGATCTCATCGTTGTTGCGCTGCTGGGCTTCCTTGATTTCGCGGGCGATGCGGATCACTTCCTGGTAGCTCGACCACTTGTCGAGGAAGTCGAGCGCCTTCTGGATGCCCGCCGAGACCTGGCTCTGGAGCGACTGGGCCTCGCGGAACGATCCGGTCCGCTCGCCGCCGCTCTTGAGCCGCGCGGCGCCGTCGAGCTTCGCGGCCGCGACGCGCGAGAGGCCGTCCCGGGCGGCTTCGCCCGGCACGCCCACGAGCGGATCGAGCTCGTCGAGCGCGCCCTGGAGCTTGGCCGCGGCGGCCTCGTTGTAGATCTTGTTGTAGACGCCCCGGCGCTGGATCTGGCGGATGTCCTTCCGCGCGCCGTCGAGCTTCGAGGTGATGTCGTTCTGCTCCAGGCCCGCCTGGCGGACCTCGCTCTGCTGCTCGGGGGAGAGCTGGTCGAGGCGGCCGAAGTTCGTGATCAGCCGGCCGGTCCGGCTCCACGCGGTGTCCTCGCGCAGCTTCTGGTTCTTGAGCAGGATCTTGATCTTCTCGATCGCGTCCTGCAGCTCCTTCTCGAGCGTGCCGACGCTGACGATCGACATCTTGTAGACCTTCGAGAGCCGCAGGTTGCGGCCGCCCACGTCCTTGTAGTCCTCCGCCCGGAAGCGGAGCTCGACGTGGTCGCCGGGCTGGAGGCCCATCTGGCCGATGTTGAGCACGTACTCGCTCTTGATCAGCGTCTCGCCGTACTCGCGGGAGTTCTGCTCGCGGGTGAACTCGACGCCCGTCCAGTCCTTCGATTTCCCCTGCTGCTGGGACAGGATCCGGTACTCAAGGGCGATGCGCGCGATGCCGTGGTCGTCCTTCACCTCGATCTCGAGCGGCCGCTCGCACAGGTCGGTCACGAATTCGTCGCCGAGCGGGTCCTTCACGGTGATGTCGGGAGGACGGTCCTCCACGCCCTTGACCGTGAACCGGATGGGGTCGCGGTTGCCGAGGCCGTTGACGGCCGTCAGGGTCAGCGCGTATTCGCTCATCGGATCGGCGACCGTGAAGCCGCCGGAAAGCGCCCGCGCGCGGCCGTCGGCGGTCTTGCCCACGGTCAGGTCGGACAGGGTTTCCTTCCCCTTCAGGCCCAGCGCGAGGACGGCCGTCTTCAGGTCCTCGTTGGTCATCGCCTCGAAGCGGACCTTCGTGCCGATCGGCGCCACCACGTTGCCCGAGGTCTCGGGCCGGTCGGGCGGCGTGTTGGTCATCCGCATGTACGTCGGATACTCGTAGAAGAGCTTCACCGAATCGAGGCTGGGGGGCGTGACGATGTCCACCGTGTGGGTGGCCGTGACGTCGTCGTTGCCCTCGACGAAGAACTCGAAGGGGCCGGTGAGGCGGGTGAACGTGAACTGGAACCGCTTGCCGGCGAGGGGGCTCATCCGCTCGCGGCCCTTCTCGCCCGTCGCGAACTTGTATTCGAGCATCGTCTTCGACGGCTCGCGGCCCTCGTACTCGACGGCAATGGTCAGGTCCTCGCCGCGGGGCCAGACCTTCCGGTTGTCGGCGAAGTCGAGCACCTTGAGGTGGGTCCGCTGCGGCCACTTCGTCGCGCCGCCGAAGACCCGGCTGAGGTAGATGGACGCGTAGTCGGGCTTCGCGACCGCCGCGCCGGCGAGGGCGAGGACGACGACGCTGGCCCAGAGGGCGATCTTGCCCACGTGCTTGCCGATGATGACGCGCTTGAAGTCGATCTGCGCCGTCGCCTGCTCGGCGTCGGCCACGAGGGCCGCGACGAGCTCGGGAGAATTCGTCGAGGCGGCTCCATCGGTGGTTGCGACGAGCGGCTCGCGCGTCAGCTGGATCGCCGAGATCAGCCGGTCGTTCAGTTCCGGGAAATGGCGCTCGACGAAGAGCGCGAGGTCGTCGTCGGTGATCTTCACCCCGAGCGGGTAGAAGAGCCGCTGCCAGGCGAGGACGCCGAAGCCGGCCAGGCCCGCCACGAGCAGGACGAGGCGGACGCCCGTCGGGAGGATGAGCGACCAGTCGAGCAGGAACGTCGCCACGACGAACGCGGCGAGCGCGAGGAAGAGGCGCGACACGCCGTCGAGGGCGAAAAGGGTCCGGATGGCGCCCCGCAGGCGGCTGAGCCGCGCGGTGACCGGAGCCATCCGTTCGGCGAGGGGGCTCACGCTAGCGGACCTCCACGGTGAGGGTTTGGGATCGGACGGTGCCTTCCCAGAGATGGTCCGCCGCGGGATTGCCGCTCGTGAAGACGGCCCGCACGCTCACCCGCCCCTTCTCGGGGAACAGGCTCGGGTCGACGGCGCATTCCAGGGTACATGGATGAGTTACGTTGAGGCGCACGAAGCCGTTGGTTCCCGCCTGGGCGTCCTTGACGGTGACGCGGCCGGCGTCCAGCGGACGGGCGACGCCGTCGACGATCAGGGAGAAGAACTGGGAGACGTCGCGCGGCTTGCCGAGGGTCAGGGGGGCGAGGGCGTCGGTTTCCAGGATCAGGTGCCATTTGAGGGGGGCGCCGGGGGTGATGGTCGTCTGGTCTCGCGGGTCCAGCTTCAGCCGCACGTCGGCTCGTTCATACTGCGCCAGCCACCGCAGATGGTCCTCGGCGCTGATCTCCACGAGCTTCGATTCCACCGAGGTCTGTCGCGGCCCGAGGCTGAGGTGACCTCGAGGCGAGGAGACCTCGACCGCGCCTTCGACGACGTAGACGGTCGACGGCGCGGTGACGCCGAACTTCGTCCCTTTGACCCGGACGGTGGATTCGCCCGAGCGGATCTCGAATCCCCGGCCCGAGGGCGTGATCTCGGCAAAGACTTCGCCCGATTCCAGCACGACGGAGCGGGGGCCTTCGAACCGGAGGGTGGTGTTCTTGTTGAGCTTGAGGAGGCCGACGTCGGGGATCCGGAGGGCGGTGAACTGCGGCGCCGTATATCGCTCGTTCCAGCTCGATATGGCCTTGTCCGCTCCGACCACCTCAGGCAAGGCCTCCGTTCGGGTCGCGCTCATCACGACCGCGAACGACAGGACGGCGACCATGATCGAGGCCGCCGCGGCCGCCCGCAACCAGAACTTCAAGGCGACGGGCCGGCGCAGCTTGGTCTCGATTTTTTTCCAGGTTTCCGGGGAGGGCTCTACTTCGGGGAGGGCTTTCAGGAGGGACAACGCGGAGCAGATGTTCGCGACTTCCGTCTCATCAGGCGCACCGCCTGGTGTTTGTTCCCTTAGGAGGGCCCGAATCTCGTCTCGGTGCATCTAACCGCTTCAACCGGCCAGAAGGTCAAAAGGTTCACGCGGCCTGCGGAATTTTGGGTCGCCTCAGGAGCCGCACCCACCCCCACCCCACCGCCCCGGCCAGCAGGACCGTTCCCAGCCAGCAGAGGATCGGTTTCTGCCGGTAGGCTTCGGCGACGTGGCCGATGGCAAGGTGTTCGACATTCTCCCAAACTTCGTGAACCGGCTCCAACTCGATTTTCCGGTCGGTGATCTTCGTCCCGTCGATCTCCAGGATGGTCGCATAGACCTTCTGGTCGAGCTGCCACTTGTCGTAGTCGCCGCCGACCCCGTTGATGATCACGGTCGTCTCGCCGACCTTCTTCTTCATATAGGTATGGACGTGGCCGCAGAGCAGGTAGGCGACCTTGCTCTTTTCGAGCCAGGCCAGGAACGCCTCGTATCCGGGAATCTGGTTGCCCTGAACGTCGAACGGCGCCTGATGCATCGCGAGGACGACCGCTTTGTGCGGTCCGGCCGCGGCGATCCGCTCCTCGACATGCTTCGAGTCGGGAGGCGGATTTCCGAAGGCGTTGTTCAACAGGACGACCGCAATCCCTCGCACCGCAGAGGATTGTTCCAGCTGCCCGAAGTGGGCGATGAACCGCTCGGGGCTTCCCTTCAGGTCATGATTGCCGGGGGCGACCACCGGCATCAGGCCGCCCTCCATGAGGTATCGGATCGCCAGCCGATAGTGACCTTCATCATTGTTCGAAACCAAATCCCCGGTCTGGACAAGCATCGAGACCTTTTCGGTGACCACCGCGCGAGTGATGTTCCGAAGATTGGCCAAGCCCTTCTGAGCATCTCCCAGCACTCCGATCCGGAACACGCTGGAATCGAGAGACTCCAGGTAAGACGGGGGCGTGGAGGCCGATTCCGCACCGTCGATGGCGCCCAGGAGAGCAAGGAACAGCAGGAGGCCGGTCCCCACGATCACCCCCGCCCACAGCAGCTTTCGCACCGGGTCATCCTAACAGTGTGCAAAGAGGTGCACAACAGGGCCCCCGGCAGAGCTATTCCGGGGTTGGCACACCCGTTGCATCTCCCTCCCCCATGAGAACACTCAGAGAAGGCCTCCAGCAGCTGGCCCACCTGGGCCTCCGCGTCTTCCTCAAACTCCACTGCGGGTTCCGGGTCCGCGGCGTCCCGCGGCTCGACCGGCCGTCGATCCTCGTCGCGAATCACGCGAGCCACATCGACATCGCCGCCATCTTCGCCGCGCTGCCGATCAGCGAGGTGTCCAAGGTCCGCACCGCCGCGGCACGCGACACCATCTACGCGATGCCCCGGCCGATCATCAAGCTCGTCGAGTTCTTCTTCAACACCTACCCCTTCGAGCGGCAGGGCAAGTCCAGCAACAGCCTCGAGAAAGGCGCGGAATGCCTGCGCCAGGGCTACCATCTCGCCATCTTCCCCGAAGGCCGCCGGAACGACGGCTCGTTCCTCGGCTTCACGCCGGGCTTCGCGAAGATCGCCTACCAGACCGGCGCCCCGGTCGTGCCGGTGCGCATCGTCGGCGCCCACCGCTCTCTGCCCCGAGGCGCCAAAGTGGTCCAGCGACTCCCGATGGAGGTGACGTTCCACGAGCCGGTCCAGGCCGACACCACGATCCCCTTCGAGGAGCGGCGTGAGGCGTATGCGCGGCTGGTCCGGCAGGCCGAAGCCCCGATCTCAGCCTGAGGAACAAAATAGCCAGGCTATTTTGTTCCGTCGATGCGGTAGAGATGGGTGTCCGTGCGGATGAAGAGGGACTTCCCGGCGACGGCCGGAGTCGCGATGAGCTTCCCCTCGATCTTGTTCTCGGCGAGCGCCTCGAACGCGGGGCCCGGCTTCACCACGACGGTCTTTCCTTCGGTGCCGAAGAAGTACACGCGACCGGCGGCGGCGATCGGCGATGCCAGCGTCCCTTCGCCCATCCGCGTCTTCCACCGCACCGCGCCCGTCGCCGCGTCCGCCGAGCTGAGAAACCCGTCGTCCGAGTTCCAGAACACGTCCGCGCCGAGCAGCACCGGTGAGGAGATCATCGGAACGCTCTTGGAGCTGTTCCACGTGAGGCTCGTCGACGGCTGCTCGCCCGTACCGTCCACCCGCATCGCCAGGATGTTCGGACGAGAGCAGCCCGTCCCGAAAATGAGCAGGTCGTTCCCGAACACCGGCACGCTGCCGATCGAGTACCCGTCGCCGTGACGGAGCCGCCAGATCTCGCGGCCGGTTTCGGGATCGTAGGAGGCCACCCAATGAGGGCCGACCGCGACCAGCTGCCGCTTGCCGCCGCTCTCGATCGGAAGAGCCGTCGAGAAGGATTTCTTCGCGTTCGGATGAGAGGTCTTCACCGGAGGCCGTTCGGTCCTCCAGACCTGGTCGCCCGTCGCCTGATCCACCGCGAGAACGACCTGCGAATCGCGGCCGTCGCGGACGAGGACGAGCAACTTCCCCGACAACGCCAGCGAACTGCCGGGCCCGACCTGGTGATCGAGCGGGATCTTCTTCTCCCAGAGGCCGGTCCCCTTCGCCGGATCCAGGCACCACGTGCCCCAGCCTCCGAAGTCGCAGAACAGGCGGCCGGGGACGATCGCCGGAGTCGGGGTCGCCCAGCTGTTCAGGAAATGGACCGGATCCGGATGGTCGAGCTCCCGAAGCGTCACTTCCCACACCGTCCTGCCGGTGGCCCGGTCGAGGCAGACGGCGCCCAGCGCCACCCCGTCGGCGGTCTGCATGTCGTCCGGACCGATCTTCTTCCGCTGCACGTTCGTCTCGCGGGCGAAGGTCAGGAAGATCCGGTCGCCGAAGATGACGGGCGAGGACCGTCCCCGTCCCGGCAACGCGACCTTCCACGCGACGTTGCGGGACTCGCTCCATTCGACCGGAGGCTCGGCGCCCGCGGGCGCGACCCCGTCGCCCGTCGGACCTCGGAACGTCGGCCATTCCGGGGTCGACTGGAGGAGCGCCAGGACGGCGACCAGCGCGACGCTCATCGATCAGTCCTTCGAGACGTAATCCACGACGAGCACCTTGTCGAGGACCGGTCCGAGCGACGCGCCGAACTCCTTGTGCGCGGGATGGGGCAGGTAGGCGTCCCTCGCGGCCGCGTCGCGGAACGTCAGGAAGAAGCAGTGGGTGAATCCCTGCGCATGGTTCTCGGGGCTCACGTTGGTGCCCCATTCGAGGTCGAGGATCTGCGGGATTCGCGACTTGAGGGCGCGGAATCTCTCCTCGACCGCCTTCACCTGGTCGGGGCTCGCGGAGTCCTTGAACTTGAGCAGCACGACGTGACGCACCACGCCCCGGGACGAGCCGCCGCCGCAGCAGTCCCCCATGGAACTGCAGCCGGCCGCCGCCATCGCCATCCCCATGCCCACCACCGCCAGGACCGTTCGAACGTTCATCGCGCCTCCTTGAAGTCGTCCCAATTGTACGGAGGCCGCTCCTTCTCCGACTCGGAAAAACATCCTTTCCCGGATTCACCGTTCATGAAACAATGCCGGGCATGAGCGACGACGTCCCGAAGGACCAGACCCTCGCGGACGACGAGAAGACCCTCCGGAGCATGGGCTACGCCCAGGAGCTCGCCCGGAGGATGAGCGGCTTCTCCAACTTCGCGATCTCCCTCTCGATCATCTGCATCCTCGCGGGCGGCATCACCTCCTTCCAGGTCGGCTTCTGCTCCGTCGGCGGGGCCTCGATCGGCCTCTGCTGGCCGCTGGTCTGCCTCTTCTCCCTCATGGTCGCCCTCACGATGGGCCAGGTCGCCTCCGCCTTCCCCACCGCCGGCGGACTCTACCACTGGGCCTCGATCCTCGGCGGCAAGGGCTGGGGCTGGCTGACCGCCTGGTTCAACCTCGCCGGACTCATCACCGTCCTCGCCGCCATCAACGCCGGCACCTACGATTTCATCGTCGGCGCGTTCGAGCTCAACACCGGCCCGGACCGGCAGGCCGCGATCGTCAAGGCGGCCGGCGTCACCGTCCTCACCGCGACCCAGGCGATCTTCAACCACCGCGGCATCCGGATCACCACGATCCTCACCGACATCAGCGGCTGGCTCATCCTCGTCGTCTCCGCGCTCCTCACCGGCGTCCTCCTCTGGAAGAGCGTCGGCCTTCCCTTCGGACGACTCGTCACGTTCACGAACTACAGCGGCCTCCCGCCCGGAGGGAATCCCGTCTGGCCGCGCACCGAGAACATCGGGTGGCTCTTCGCGCTCGGCTCGCTGCTCCCCGCGTACACCATCACCGGCTTCGACGCCTCGGCCCATACCTCCGAGGAGACCGTCGCGGCGGGCGTCAACGTCCCGCGCGGCATCGTCCGCTCCGTGCTCGTCTCCGGCCTCTTCGGCTGGATCATGCTCTGCGCGATCGTCCTGGCCATCCCCGACATGAACCAGGCGGCGCTCCAGGGCGGGAACGTCTTCTATTGGACCCTTCGAAGCGTCCTTTCCGGCCCGATGGCGCTGCTCTTCTTCGGCGGGATCGCGGTGGCCCAGTACCTCTGCGGCCTCGCCACGGTGACCTCCGCGTCGCGGATGTGCTACGCGTTCGCGCGCGACGGCGGCCTGCCGTTCTCCGGCGCGCTGAAACGCGTGAGCGCGTCCCACAAGACGCCGGCCGTCGCCATCTGGACCATCTCGATCGTCGCCGTCCTGTTCATGGTCTTCATCCCCTACGCCACCATCGCGGCGGTCTGCGCCGTGTTCCTCTACATCTCGTACGTGCTCCCCACCGCGATCGGATTTTTCGCGTACGGCCGGACCTGGACCGCGATGGGCCCGTGGCAGATCGGCCGCTGGTACCGGCCTCTGGCCGCGCTGAGCGCCCTCGGCTGCCTGGTCCTGATCGTCATCGGGATGCAGCCGCCCAACGAGCAGGCGATCTGGATCGTGGGCGGGGCCGTCGCGCTCCTGGGCCTGGCATGGTTCGCCGTGGTGCGCCGGCGCTTCCAGGGGCCTCCGGGCGGAATTACGTTGCGTTGAACCTCGTGGAGTCGGAGAGTATCCGAATGGCCAATGGCACCTCGATCCTGAAGGAGCTCGAGAAGTCGAAGCACGAGAAGGTCAAGGTCGCGATCGTGGACCTCGACGGCATCCTCCGCGGCAAGTACCTCCAGAAGGAGAAATTCCTCTCCGCCGCGGAATCGGGGTTCGGCTTCTGCAACGTCGTCTTCGGCTGGGACTCGGGCGACGTCTGCTACGACAACGGAAAGTACACCGGCTGGCACACGGGCTATCCCGACGCGCTCGCGCGGGTCGATCCGTCCACCTACCGGACCATCCCGTGGGACAACGACACGCCGTTCTTCCTCGCCGATTTCGACCTGGACGTCTGCCCGCGAAACCTGCTGAAGAACGTCCTCGCTCGCGCCAAGAAGGCCGGCTTCGCCGCGAAGTGCGGCGTCGAGTACGAATGGTTCAACTTCAAGGAGACGCCCCAGTCGCTCGCCGCGAAGGGCTACGCCAACCCGGAGCCGCTGACGCCCGGGATGTTCGGCTACTCGGTCCTCCGGTCGAGCCTGAACCAACCCTACTTCGCGGCGCTGATGGACCAGCTCCGCGCGTTCGGCGTGCCGCTCGAAGGGCTCCACACCGAGACGGGCCCCGGCGTCTTCGAGGCGGCGATCCGGTTCTCCGACGCGCTCGAAGCCGCCGACAGAGCCGCGCTCTTCAAGACGGGCGTCAAGGAGATCGCCTACCGTCACGGCATCGTCGCGACCTTCATGGCGAAGTGGAACCAGAAGCTCCCCGGCAGCGGCGGCCACATCCACCTGAGCCTCTGGGACGGCCCGGGGAAGAAGAACGTCTTCCACGACGGCCGCGACCCGAACCGCATGAGCGCGACGTTCAAGAGCTTCCTCGCGGGCCAGCTCCGCTGCCTCCCCGAGATCCTGCCGCTCTTCGCGCCGACGGTGAACAGTTACAAGCGGCTCGTCGACGGCTACTGGTCGCCCACAAAGCCGACCTGGGGCGTCGACAATCGGACCACCGCCTTCCGCGTGATCCCGGGCGGCGAAAAGTCCACCCGCGTCGAGGTCCGCATCGGCGGCGCCGATCTCAACCCCTATCTTGCCGTCGCCGCCGCGATGGCGAGCGGCCTCTACGGCGTCGAGAAGGGATTCGAGCTCACGGAGGCGCCGGTCACGGGTAGCGCGTATCAGGAGTCCTCGACCCCGCGCCTGCCCCGCACGCTCGCCGAGGCGATCTCGCGGCTGTCGGACTCGGCGCTCGCGCGCGAGCTGTTCGGCGACGGGTTCGTCGACCACTTCGTCCGGACGCGCCGGTGGGAATGGGCCCAGTTCGCCGACGCGGTCACCAGCTGGGAACTTCAGCGGTACTTCGAGATCATCTGAAGATGTTGCACCACAAAGACACAAAGAACACAAAGCAGGATCCCCTTTGTGTCCTTTGTGCCTTTGTGGTGAAGGAATTGCGGAGAGGCGCATGAGACTGAAGGACAAGGTCTGCATCATCACGGGCGCGTCGAGCGGCATGGGCCTCGAGGCGGCCAAGCTTTTCGCGAAGGAAGGGGCGAAGGTCGTCCGGACCGACATCAAGGAGGGCCCCGACGTCCCCGGAACGATGTTCGTGAAGGCCGACGTCTCGAAGGAAGCCGACTGCAAGTCGCTCGTCGAGGCGGCGGTGAAGAAGTTCGGCGGGCTCGACGTCCTCTACAACAACGCGGGCATCTTCCCCGCCGACGACCACTCGGTGATCGACACCGAGGAGAAGGTCTGGGACAAGGTCTTCGCCGTGAACGTGAAGGGTACGGCGTTCCCCTGCAAGTACGGCATCCCCGAGATCGTCAAGCGCGGCGGCGGATCGGTGATCAATGTCGCGAGCTTCGTCGCGATCCTGGGCTGCACCGTCCCGCAGGACGCCTACACCGCGTCGAAGGGGGCGATCATCGCTCTCACGAAGTCGCTCGCCGTCCAGTTCGGCCCCAAGGGGGTCCGCTCCAACGCGATCTGCCCCGGCCCCATCGAGACGCCGCTGCTGACGGAATGGCTGCTCAAGGAGCCGGCCGAGAAGGCCAAAAGGATCAACCGGATCCCGATGGGCCGGTTCGGGAAGCCCGGGGACATCGTCAACGTCGCCCTCTACCTCGCTTCCGACGAGTCGGCCTGGACCAACGGCGCCGCGATCGTCGTCGACGGCGGCATCACGTCGAACTACTTCTAATGCTCAAGATCATCAACCCCGCCACGGAAGAAGTCGTCGAGGAGCTGCCGTCGGACACCCCGCGGTCCGTCGCCGCGAAGGTCACGCGCGCGCGGAACGCCCAGCGCGAATGGGCGAGGACGCCGCTCGACCGGCGGCTGGACTCCATCCGAAAATTCGGCCGGCTGCTGGCCGACCAGCATGCGCGGCTCGAGAAGACGCTGACCTCCGAAGTCGGCAAGCCGATCGCGCAATCGGTCAACGAGCTCAAGGGCATGGAGCCGCGCGTCGACTTCTTCCTCAAGAACACGCGGGCCGTGCTCGCCGAGGAGCAGGTGCTCGAGGACGACGCGCAGCGGCTGGAGGAGAAGATCACCCACGAGCCGCTCGGCGTGATCGCCAACCTGTCGGCCTGGAACTACCCCTACTACGTCGGATCGAACGTCTTCCTGCCCGCGCTCCTGGCCGGGAACGCGGTGCTCTACAAGCCGTCGGAATTCGCGACGCTGACCGGGCTCGCCATCACCAAGCTCCTCCACAAGGCGGAAATCCCGGAGGACGTCTTCATCCCTGTCATCGGCGCCGGCGACACGGGAGCGGAGCTGGCGCACCAGCCGGTCGACGGCCTCTTCTTCACCGGCTCGTACGCCACCGGGCGGAAGGTCGCCGAGGCTGCGGCGGGCCGGATGATCCGGATCCAGATGGAGCTCGGCGGCAAGGACCCGGTGTACGTCTGCGACGACGTCGACGTGGAAGTCGCGGCCGCCGCGGTGGCCGACGGCGCCTTCTACAACACGGGCCAGAGCTGCTGCGCGGTCGAGCGCATCTACGTCCACCGCCGCATCTACGCGCGCTTCGTCGAGTCGTTCGTCCAGACGGTGCGCAACTTCATCCTCGGCGACCCGCTCGATCCCACGACCTACCTGGGACCGGTCACCCGCCCCACGCAGCTCAAGGTGCTGCGGCGCCAGGTCCTGGACGCGGAATCCAAGGGGGCGACGACCTTCCGCGGCGGCCAGCGCCTGCCCGACCGCGGCTTCTACTTCGAACCGAAGGTCCTGACCGACTGCGATCACACGATGGAGGTCATGCGCGAGGAGTCGTTCGGACCGGTGATCGGCATCCAGAGCGTCGGCGGCGATGCCGAAGCGGTGGCGCTGATGAACGACACCGAGTACGGGCTGACCGCCGGGGTCTACACCCCGAAGCGGAAGCGGGCGGAGAAGATTCTGGCCGAGATCAACGCCGGGACCGCGTACTGGAACTGCTGCGACCGCGTCAGCCCGCGCCTGCCCTGGTCCGGCCGCGGCCATTCCGGAGTGGGAACGACCTTGTCCACGTACGGCATCCAGACCTTCCTGCAGCCCAAAGCCTGGCATCTCCGGGGCTAAAAAAGAAACCCCCGGCCTTTCGGCCGGGGGTCTCCGATGTTGCCGGGAAACTAGCGGGTTGCGCCTTCCTTCTTGGTGACCCCCGGGATCTTCGAAATCAGATCCTTCAGGTTCACGCCGCTGACGCCTTCGAGGATCGGGGGCAGCTGCGCAATGATGTCGACCACGTCCTTCGTCAGCTTCGAGGCGCCGATGCCCTCTCCGCCGTTGGAGATGATCGTGATCTTGTCGGTGCGGCCCAGGGGCTCGGCGATCGCGCGGGCGAGCTCCGGCAGCTTCTCGATGAACATCTGCGCGATGGCCGCCTCGTTGTAGGCGCGCCACGCCTCGGCCTTCTTCCTCATCGCCTCGGCTTCGGCCTGGCCCTTCGCCAGGATGACTTCGGCCTCGGCCAAGCCCTTCGCGCGGACCGCCTCGGCTTCCGCGAGGCCCTTCGCCTTCACGGCTTCGGCTTCGCCTCGGCCGATGTTCTGGGCCGACAGCGCCCGCGCCTCGGCCTCCGCGATCTGCTGGAACTTGGACGCCTCGGCGATCTGCTGGATGCGGAAGCGCTCGGCTTCGGCGGGCCGCTGGATGGTCGCCTGGAGCTCCTTCTGGCGGATGTCGATCATCCGCTCCTTCTCGATCTCGAGCACCTTCATCTCTTCGAGCTTCACCGCCTGCTGCGACTTGAACTTCTGCAGGTCGTACGCCAGGTCGCTCTCGGCCTTCCTCTGGTTGATCGAGGCCTGATAGTCGGCCTGCTTCATCTCGTAGTTCCGCTTCGACTCGGCGACGGCCGTCTCGGCGAGGAACCGCGCCTCCTGTCCGGCCTGGATGTTCTTCGAGCTCTGGATCGTCGCTTCGCGGTCGGCGATCGACTGTCCGACGATCGCCTCCTTCTTCACTTCGGCGATCTTCGGCTTGCCGAGGGCATCCAGGTAGCCCTGGTCGTCCTGGACTTCCTTGATCGTGAACGACACGATCTGGAGGCCCATGTTCGCGAAGTCGCTGGCCGACTCGGACTGGACGTTCTGGGCGAACTTGTCGCGGTCCTTGTACAGCTCTTCGACGGTCAGCTTGCCGATGATCGCCCGCAGGTGGCCTTCCAGCGTCTGGTGGGCGATCGACATCACTTCCGTGGGCGTCTTGGACAGGAACTGCTCGGCCGCCGTGCGGATCGCGATGTCCTCGCCCTTCACCTTGATCTGGGCGACGCCGTCGACCCGGACGGGGACGCCGGTGATCGTGTAGACCGAGGGCGTCTTCACGTCGATCGTCATCAATTCGAGGGACAAGGTCTCGGCTTTCTCGAGCACCGGGATGACGAACGTGCCGCCGCCCTTCACGATGCGGAAGCCGACCCGCTTTTCGCGGCCCGCGGCGTCGACCACCGTGTGCTGGCGTCCGGAGACGATCAGCACCTCGTTCGGGCCGACCTTCGTGTACCGCGCGGCGAACAGCATGAGGAAGATGAAGAGCATGAACAGGAGGCCGCCGACGACCAGGACGATCAGTCCGGTCGAGACCTCCGCCATTGAAATCAGAGTACCCATTGCCGCTCTACCTCCTCCGTTGTTCTAAGAAATTTTCTGAACGATGAACGTTGTGCCAACCTGATTCACGATCTTGACCAGGGTGTTGACCGGCAGTTCCTTGCCGTCGACTGTCTTGGCGGGGTTGGTGTAGCGGGACCCGCGCAGGACGTAGGCGACCTCGCCCAGCCCCACGTGCGGGATCGGGATCGTCACCTCGGCCTGGGCTCCGATCGCCTCGTTCTCGCGGGCATGGCTCGACGCCTGGGTGGCGAGCATGATCCGATAGAACGCGTAGGAAACCAGGCCGCCCACGAGAATTCCCGAGAACGCCGCCACGGGAATGTGGACCAGGAGGGGGAAGCCGGCGTTCTTGACAAGGATTCCCACGCCGCCGAAGGTCGAGATGAACATCGCGATCGAGACCGGGGACAGCGGCGAGTAGTGGACGTGGCCCGACGAGTGGGATCCGTCGATGGAGCCGCCGTCCCCGACCGTGTCCATGTGGCCGCTCGTGTCGATGTGGGCGCCCGCGTGCCCCGTGAAGACCCCGGCCAGCAGCCCCGAGAGCAGCGCGAAGCCGAGCCCCAGGAAGAAGCAGACCAGGTAGATGAATTCCAGAGGGTCGGTGCCCATCTCACATCTCCCGCGGAAACGATTCGACTATAGCACCCGCTCGCGGCAGGTGGAAAGAATTAGCTTCGAATCGTCCCGTTCACGCTGGTTTGACCTCCCTTCCCTCCGACCGTTACGAGAATCACGCGGAACAAAACTGACAATCACTCGGAACAAAAAAGACGGTCGTTTTTGTTCCTGGCTGTTGCGTTGGCGGAGGGGGTTGAGTACCATCGTGGGGCGGGTCAGGAAAGGACCATCCCCATGCTCCACCTCGCGTTCCTGCTCCTCACCCAGGCGGCCGCCGAGGAAGCCCCCGTCCTCAAGACCGAGATCAAGGACGTCGCCGCCGAGGGGGACGGCCGTCCCTCCATCCTCTGCGAAGGCACCACCAACCTGCCCAGCGGCGCGCGCATCGAGGTCTACCTGTTCTACGGAAAGCTCGACGACGGCCCCGTCATCGCCCGCCAGTCCTTCACCGTGAAGGACGGCAAGTTCTCCCATGCCCTCCAGCCTTATAAGAAGAAGAACTTCCCCGGAAAGTACGGCCTCCGGCTGGTCTACAACCCGGAGCTCCAGGACCAGCGCTTCGTGGGCTTCAAGATGGGCGTCTTCGACCTCCCGTTCCGGTTCGGCAACGACGCCGACTTCGAGCGCGAGGCCAAGGTCTTCCGGTCGCAGCTCGCCGCCGAGCTCCAGGCCATGGTCGACCTGGGCGAGGACCTCAAGACGCAGATCGACAAGCTCAAGGACAAGCCCGCGTCCGACTGGGCCCCGCTCCAGAAGAAATGGATGGAGCAGGGCCACGAGATCATGAAGCGGGCCGATCCCCACGCGAACCAGGAGTACAACGCCCTCAACATCGACCACCCGGCCACGACCGGGCTCGAGAACCTGTCGGGGATCCTCAACTCCGCCGCCCGCTACGCCGCCGCGGGCCGAGGCAAGGAAGCCCTCGAGGGCATCACCGTGCTGCGCCAGACGGCGCAGTACCTGATCGGCGAGATGAACGTCCCGAAGCTCACCTCGGCGGGACAGGTCGTCGAAGTCGTCGACGCCGCGAAGAAGGTGCTTCGGGAGGTGCTGGCCAATCCCGACGCGCCCCAGCTCCCCCGTCGACGGAAGTTCCTGGAGATGAATCAGTTGCTCCAGAAGTCGCTGCCCGAGGACGTCCAGCCCATCATCCTGGAGATCGGCAGGACGTCGTCGGCCTTCTTCCACGCGGTGGAGGACAAGGATCCCAGCGCCAAGGAGCTCCACGCGGAGCTGGAGAAGGCCCTCGAGAAGATCGCCGCCCCGCTCCGCCCCCCAAAGTGAACCACGACCTGATCTACGACTGGAACGACGCGGGCGATGCCCCCCGGAGGCCCGCCCACCGGATCGAATTCGACGACGAGACGCTCCGCGACGGCCTCCAGTCCCCCAGCGTCGTCACCCCCACCGTCGACCAGCGGATCGAGATCGTCCGGCTCATGGACGCGATGGGCGTCGACACCGCCGACATCGGCCTCCCCGGCGCCGGCGCCGCCGTGATGGCCGACACCCTCGCCATCGCCCGCGCCATGGCCGCCGAGAAGCTGCGCGTCGCCCCCAACTGCGCCGCCCGGACGCTCGAAGCCGACCTGCGCCCGATCGCCGAGATCGCCCAGAAGACCGGCCTGAAGATGGCCACCGCCATGTTCATCGGCTCCTCCCCCATCCGGCGGTACGCGGAGGACTGGACGCTCGACACCGTCGCCGACCACACCCGCCGCGCCACGGAGTTCGCCGTGCGAAACGGGATCGACGTCATGTACGTCACCGAAGACACCACTCGCGCCAACCCAAAGGACCTCGAGGTGCTCTTCCTCACCGCCATCGAGGCCGGCGCGAAGCGCCTCTGCCTCTGCGACACCTGCGGCCACGCGACCCCGCACGGCGTCGCCCAGCTGGTGTCCTGGACCCGGAAGCTGCTCGCGGACCGCGGTCTCGACCACGTCCGCATCGACTTCCACGGCCACAACGACCGCGGGCTGGGCGTCTGGAACGCGATCGCCGCGCGCCAGGCGGGCGCCCACCGGATCCACGGCACCGCCCTCGGCATCGGCGAGCGGGTCGGCAACGCGCCGCTCGACCAGATCCTGGTCAACCTCAAGCTCATGGGCTGGATCGAGAACGACCTCTCCCGCCTCTACGAGTACTGCCTCAAGGTCTCCGCCTCTTCGGGGGTCCCTATTCCCCACGGTTATCCGATGGCGGGAAAGGATGCCTTCGAAACCGCGACCGGCGTTCACGCCGCCGCGATCGTCAAGGCGATGAAGAAAGGCGACGCCTGGCTGGCCGACCGGATATACTCCGGCGTGCCCGCCGGCGAGTTCGGCCGAGGGCAGGTCATCGCGATCGGCCCGATGAGCGGAAAGTCGAACGTCGTCCACTGGCTGGAGCGGCGTGGACACGCCGCGACGGAGCCGCGGGTCGCCGCGATCCTCGAGAAGGCGAAGCGCTCGAACCGGCTGCTCTCGGAGGAGGAGATCCTCGATGTCGTCCGAAAAGGATAACGGGGCCGTCCTGATCGCCGCCGCGATCGTCTTCGCGGCCCTCGTGATCGTCGCCGGAATGGTCTACGTCAAATCAATGCCGTGAAGAAGAAACCCCTCATCGGAATCAACTGCAAGATCATCACCGACGACGGCGATTCGTACTACAAGCTCGACCGCAACTACGTGCGCTCCGTCGAGCGGGCCGGCGGCGAGCCGGTGATCCTGCCGGCGTTCCCCGGCGCGGCCGACATGCGCAAGGCTCTCGACCGGCTCGACGGCATCCTCTTCACCGGCGGCCCCGACATCAATCCCTGCCGCTGGAAGGAGAAGCCCCACCCCAAGACGGACCTCATGCACGAGGACCGCGAGAAGAGCGACTTCCTCACGATGCGCGAGGCGCTGCGCCGCGATCTCCCGACGCTCTGCATCTGCTGCGGCCACCAGGAGCTCAACGTCCTCCTGGGCGGCTCGCTCCACCAGCACGTCCCCGACCTGCCGGGCGTGAAGAGCCACTCCGACGGCGTGACCCACGGGGTGGCGATGACGGGCGTCTCGATGACGCGCGACATCGTCGGCGTGCCCAGGCCCGTCGTGAACTCCTGGCACCACCAGTCCATCCGCGACCTCGGCCGCGGGCTCGTCGTCACCGCCGAGTCCACCGACGGCCTGATCGAAGGCGTCGAAAGCCTCGACCACCGCTTCGTCGTCGGCGTCCAGTGGCATCCCGAGCGGATGCAGGACGACCGGCGCCAGCAGAACCTTTTCCGCGCGCTCGTCGCGGAAGCCCGCCGCTCGTAACGGGACTCCCTCCCCGCGGCTCAAATTCACGACAGGGCGGAAGGAGTTCGTCATGAAGTCAATCCGGATGCTGGGCCTGGTCCTACTCGCCGCTGCGATCCCCGCGTGTCTGAGCAGCAACCCCAACCGGACCGCACCCCAACCGGTCGCGCCGGCGACCGTCACGACCTTCAAGGCGGCCGCCCTGTCGGGCCGCCAGGAAGTCCCGCCCGTAGTCTCGACCGGCACCGGCACGGCCACCATCGACATCGCGACCAACCGCCGGCAGATCACCGTGACCGTCGAGGTCACGGGCCTGACCGGCATCACTGAGGCCCATGTCCACTTCGGCTTCCCCGGGGTCGACGGTCCCATCATCTTCCCGCTCGCGTCCTCGTCGTTCACGAGTCCCCTGACGGTGACCCTGACGGAGGCGGACTTCCTCCCGGCGGTGAACGTCGCGACGTTCGAAGCAGCCCTCCTCGCGATCGAGCGGGGCGACATGTACGTGAACGTCCACACGGCTGCGTTCCCCAATGGCGAGATCCGCGGCCAGGTGGGGCCCGCGAGCCTCGGGGCGACCCTCAACGGCGCGCAGACGGTGATGGGCGTCGCGACGTTCGCGGCCGGATCGTTCAGCCTGACGCTGAGCCCCGACCAGACGTCCATGACGGTGGCCCTCAACTTGGCCAATATCAGCGACGCGACCGCGGCCCACATCCACGTGGGCCCGGCGGGCGCGGATGGCCCGATCCTCTTCGCGCTCACGCAGAACTCCTCCCAGATGCCGGTGATCAACACTCTGACCGAGACCGATTTCTCGCCGCAGCCGGGCGCGGGAGTGTCGACGTTCGCGGATGCGGTCGACATGATCCTGAGCGGCAACGCCTACGCGGACGTCCATACCACTGCCCAACCCGGCGGAGAGATCCGGGGCCAGATCGTGCCGTCATCGAGCATCATCAACACGCCCTCGGGAAGCAGCGCCTTCCCCGGAAGCAACACCCTCTTCCCGGTGGTGCCGACGATCGGGGTTACTTCGGTTACGGGCAATTGACGGCGGGTTACGGGGTATGATCCCTTCGTGGACCCGACTCCCGCGCCGAACGAGACTCCTCGTCGGCGGCTTGAAGCCCTCCTCCCCGCCGCGATCATCATCCTTCGCCTGATCTTCGCCACCCGCCAGCCCTTCTACCTCGACTGGATGGTCGTCCTCTCCGGGTACTGGATCCTCACCGTGCTCTTCTCGCGGACTCGGGCGATGTCGACGATCACCGCGGCGACGATGATCTCGCTCTTCGCCGTCTACATGGTCCGGGAATTCGGGCAGGTGCTGGACACGATCAATCTCAATCGATGAACCTGCTCGCGCTGATCCTCGCGAACAGTGCGGTGCTCCTGGGAGCCCACGCGGCGCTCCGGCGGCTCCGCACGGGCGAGACCACCACCGACCTGGTGATCTACCAGCTCGTCCGGCTGGGACTGATCTCGCTCGTCGTCCTGGCGGCCGGCGCAGCGAAGGCGCTGACTCCCCTGGCCTTCGGCATCGCAGGGGCGGCGGTCACGGCCGTCTTCCTCGCCCTCGGGGAACATCGCCGGCTTCCCCGGCTCCGGCTCCCCGACGTCGGCACGGGTGCGCTGATCTTCGCCGGCGTCCTGATCGTCCGCTCCCTCCTCCAGGTCTGGCTCTTCGCCCCCTTCCAGCGCGACGCCCTGACGTACCACCTCCCCAAGATCGGCGAATGGATCCAGCATCGCGGCTTCACGGCGGAATGGGGACTCGACCTGCGATCCACGTTCCCGTCGGGATTCGAACTGATCGAAACCTGGTGGGTGGCCCCGCTCCGCCACGACATCCTGATCGAAATGGCGGGGCTGGAATTCCTGCTGCTCGGCGCCGCGGCGGCCGCCGACATCGCCCGGCGGCTGGACGCCCCTCCGAAGTTCGTCTTTCTCGCCGGTCTTCTCTACGCGCTGACCCCCGGCATCTGCCTGCAGGCCACGTCCTGCCTCAACGACGGACCCGTCGCGGCGCTCTGGACGGCGACCGCGGCGCTCGCGCTCCGGACGGTCCCGCTTCCGATGCTGCTGATCCCGATCGGCCTCGGCATCGGCGTGAAGCCGACGTACGCCTACGGGCTTCCGGGCATCGCGCTGATGGGCTGGCTCGTCGCACGGAAGCGGGACCCCGGAACGAAAGCGGCCGCGGCCGCGGGAATGCTTGGCCTGCTCGTCGGCTCGGTCTGGTACCTTCGCAACCTCGTCGTCTACGGAAACCCGATCCATCCGATGGGACGCTCCGGGATTTCCGTGCAGGAGGGCCACGTCGCTCAGCGATTCGGCCCCAGCTTCTCCGGCCTGATCGAAAACCTGGACCGCCTCGCCGACAGCCGGATCTACGACCACCTCGGGCCGTACGATCCGGAGCTTCCCCTGATCTCCGGCTGGGGCCCGGCGACGATGGCTGCCGGATTGGTCGCGCTCTTCCTCACGGTCCGAACGATGCCCCTCATGAGAAGGATCGCCGGAGGATACGTCGTCGCGCTCCTGACCGTGCTCGCCCTCGTCGTGCCCGACCCGTGGTACCTGCGGTACGTTCTATTCTTCCCCGGGCTCTTTGCGGTCGCGACGGCGAAGGCCGCCGAATCGGCGCGCGCGGTCGCCCTCGTGGCCTGGATCGCCCTCGGCGTGCAGCTGGTCGGTACGATGATCCCCGGGCGCTTCCCCATCGGAGGGATGACCGATCTCGCGTCGATGTCCTGGCGGGAGCGGACCTTCTATCGCCATCCGAAGCTGGAGGGCGTCGACGCCGTGGGGTTCATCGAGCAGCCGGCCGACGAGACGAAGGTCTATCCCCTCTATCGTCCCGACTTCTCGCGCCGCGTGGTTTACTTGCGGCCGACCTCCCCCGAGAACCTCCTCGAGATCCTCCGGCGCGAGAATCTGTCGACGCTCGTCAGCCTGAAGCCTCATCCCCTGGTGCAGCCGTTGATCGACAGCGGCAGGCTCGTCAGTTTGAACTCGGGGTACTACCGCGTGCGCTGATTAGCCACAGAGGACACAGAGAGCACAGAGCAGAATTTCTCTCTGGGTGCTCCGTGTCCTCAGTGGCCAATCACTTCGGGGGATCTTCGTCGAGGCCGAATTCCCTCATCCAGTAGTCGACTTCGCCGGGCGACGCGGAGTCGCCCTTCTCCGGGCCTTCGGGCTGCGCCGAGATCAGCCGCGCGAACTCCTCGCAGGGCACGACGGGGAATCCCTTCTTGGCGGCCGCCTTCACGATCGCCGAGTCGTTCGAGACCACCGTGTACTGGGTGCGGTCGTCGGTGGCGTCGAGCGCGGCGAGGATCTCCTCGTCGGCCGTGCAGCCCTGGGGGACGTTGCGGACCTCGATCGCGCCGCGCTGGTCGTTGCGCTTCATCCCACCCGTCGGATCGAACACGATCCGCGCCCGGTAGTTGCCGCGGACGCAGTACGCCTCGATGAGGGCGACAAGCTTGGCGCGGGCTTCCCCGCCGGTCTTTTCGCGGGCGAAGGAATGGAGGAGGTTGTAGCCGTCGATCAGAAACAAACTTTACCGCCGACGATGACGTGGGCGGCGCGGCCGGTCAGCTTCATCTTCTCGTACGGCGTGCACCGGCCCTTGGACTTGAAGCTCGAAGGATCGACCGTCCACGAGGCCTTCGGATCGATGAGGGTGAGGTCGGCGTCCGCCCCCGCCTCGAGCGTCCCCTTCCCCTTCAGGCCGAGGATCCGGGCGGGCGCGGCCGTCATGGCGTCAATCGCCCGATCGAACGGGATCTTCTTGAGCGACAGGATCACGCCGAGGGTCGTCTCGAGGCCGATGATGCCGTTCGGGCAGGCGGCGAGCTCCTGTTCTTTTTCCTCCGCCGTGTGGGGCGCGTGATCGCTGGCGATCGCGTCGATCGTGCCGTCGGCCACGCCCTTCAGGACGGCCTCGACGTCCTCCTGCGTCCGCAGGGGCGGGTTCATCTTGTACTTCGACTCATACTTCGCGAGGCTCTCGTCGGTCAGCATCAGGTGATGCGGCGCCGCTTCGGCGGTGACCTGGATCCCCTGCTTCTTCGCCTGGCGGACGACGTCGACCGTCTCCTTCGCGCTCAGGTGGCAGATGTGGACGTGGCCGCCCGTGAGGGCCGCGAGATAGCAGTCGCGGGCCGCCATCGCCGCCTCGGCGGCGTTCGGATAGCCGCGCAACCCGAGCTTCGCGGAGACCTTCCCCTCGTTCATGACGAAGCCCTTGGTCAGGGTCGTGTCCTCGCAGTGGGAGAGGATCGGCTTCCCGAACATCTTGGAGTATTCGAGCGCGCGGCGCATGAGCTCGGAGTTGGCGATCGCCATGCCGTCGTCCGAGAAGGCGACCGCGCCGGCCTCGGACATCTTGCCCAGCTCGGCCAGCTCCTCGCCCTTGAGGCCCTTCGTGACGGCGCCGACGGCGAAGACGTTCGCCCCGCCGGCTTCCTTCGATTTCACGTTGACGTAGACCACGCCGACGGCGTCGTCGCAGACGCGGCCCGAGTTGGCCATCACGGCGACGCTGGTGAACCCGCCCGCGACCGCGGCCGCGGATCCCGACGCGATCGTCTCCTTGTCCTCGCGGCCCGGCTCGCGGAAGTGGACGTGCATGTCGATGAGCCCGGGCACGACAACGAGCCCCTTCGCGTCGATGACCTGATCGGCCTTCTCCGAGATCTTGCCGGTCTTCTTGATCTTGCCGCCGTCGAGGAGGACGTCGAAGGGCTTCGCGTTCTTGATCAGGATCACCCGTTCACCTGCGAGAGAAGGAGGAGCACGGCGGCGCGGACCGCGACGCCGTTGGTCACCTGGTTGAGGATCACCGAGCGGCTGCTGTCGGCCGCCTCGGCGCTGATCTCGAGGCCGCGGTTCATCGGCCCCGGGTGCATGATGATCGTGCCGTTCTTCAGCGTCGCCAGCCGCTCCCGCGTGAGGCCGAAGAACCGGACGTACTCGCTGGTCGACGGGAAGAGCCCCGCCTGCATCCGCTCCAGCTGGAGGCGGAGCATCATGACGACGTCGTTCTCGCGGAGCGCGGCGTCGAAGTCGTGCGACACGGGAGCGCCGAGGTCTTTGGGGACGAGCGTCGACGGGCCGACGAGGGTGACTGTGTTTTTCAGCTTCTGGAGCGCCCAGAGGTTGGACCGGGCGACCCGGCTGTGCGCGATGTCGCCGACCAGGGCGACGCGCAGCCCGGTGACCTTGCCCAGCCGCTGCCGCATCGTGAAGAGGTCGAGCAGCGCCTGGGTGGGATGTTCGTTGGTGCCGTCGCCGGCGTTGACCACGGAGCTTTCGACGAGGCGCGAGAGGAACGCGGGCGCGCCCGAGGCGCCGTGGCGGATGGCCGTGAACGCGACGCCCATGGACTCGATCGTCCGGGCGGTGTCCTTCAGGCTTTCGCCCTTGGTCAGGCTGGAGCTCGCGGGCGAGAAGTCGACCACGTCGGCGCCCAGCCGCCGCGCCGCAAGGGCGAACGAGGTCTTGGTGCGGGTCGAGGGCTCGACGAAGAAGTTGAACAGGCGCTTCCCTTTGAGAGGGGCGGCGTCCTTCAGGGCGGAGAGCTCTTCCGCGACGTCGAGGACGAGGGAAATGTCGTTCGGGGAAAGGTCCTTCGTGCCGAGGAGGTGTCGGTGCTTCCACGCCCGGCACTTCTGCAGGAGCGCGTCGAGCGCCATTGGGGTGAAAGTCTAGCAAGGCCGAAGCCGATAGTCCAGCCCCGGCTAGTGACCGTTGCCGTTGCCGCTTTTATCTTTGAGGCTTTCGATCCAGGAGGGCCCTTTGGAGACGAGCAGCTCCGCGTCCATCGCGGTGAGCGGACGGGAGAAGAAGTAGCCCTGGACGCGGTGGCACCGCAGGTCGCGAAGCATGGAGAGCTGCTCGCGGGTCTCGACGCCCTCCGCCACGACGCCCATGCTCATGTTCTCGGCGAGCGTGGTGATCGTGCGGACGAGCTGGCCCGGATCGTCCTGCGCCTTCCCCAGCTGGCCCACGAACGAGCTGTGGATCTTCAGGCTGTGGATCGGGAACCGGTGCAGGTAGCCGAGCGACGAGTAGCCCGTCCCGAAGTCGTCGAGATAGAGGCGGATGTCGAGCTTGCGGATCTGGTCGAGCATCTCCGAAAGCGCCTTCGACTCCTCCATGATCGCGCTCTCGGTGATCTCGAGCGTGAGATGGCGGCCGTCGAGGCCCGTCTGGGCGAGCACGTCCTTCACGCGGTCGACGAGCCCGGACTGCGCGAACTGCTTCGTCGAGAGGTTGACGTTGATGCGCAGGTCGGAGGCCGACTCGTACCGCTGCTGCCAGTCGCGCGTCTGGCGCGCGGCTTCGCGGAGGACCATGAGATCGATGGGCAGGATCAGGCCCGTCTCTTCCGCCAGCGGGAGGAACTCGGCCGGCGGGACGAGGCCCCGCTGCGGATGCTGCCAGCGGACCAGCGCCTCGAAGCCCACGAGGCTGTTCGTGAGGAGCGAGACGATGGGCTGGTAGTAGACGCGGAATTCTTTACGTTCGATCGCCTTACGCAGGTCGGTTTCGAGCTGGAGGCGCGCGACGGCGCGCGAGTGCATCGCCGAGTCGAAGACTTCGTAGCAGTTCTTGCCCCGCTCCTTGGCGCGGTACATCGCGGTATCGGCGTCGCGGAGGAGGTCGTCGGGCTTCTCGTAGTGGGCGCCGGGCGCGATGCCGATCGACACCGTCGCGAACACCTCGTTGCCTTCCAGCAGGAACGGCTTGCCCATCTGCTCGAGGATGCGATCGGCGACCTGGACCGCGTCGGCGGCGTCGCGCATGTCGTCGAGCAGGATGGTGAACTCGTCGCCGCCGAGGCGGGCGACGGTGTCGCCGGGCCGGACGCAGGTCTCGAGCCGCCGCGCGATGGCGGTGAGGAGCAGGTCGCCCTTCAGGTGGCCGAGGCTGTCGTTCACGTCCTTGAAGCGGTCGACGTCGAGGAAGAGGACGGAGAAGAGCGACGACTTCCGCCGCCGCGCGCGGGTGACGGCGAGGGAGAGACGGTCCATGAAGAGCGCCCGGTTGGGCAGGCCCGTCAGGGTGTCGTAGAACGCCTGCTGGGCGAGCTGCTCCTCGAAGCGCTTTCGGTCGGTGATGTCGGTCTGCGAGCCGGCGAGCCGGACCGCCTTGCCGCCGCGCGCGCGGACGCCCATGCCGCGGCTCAGCATCCAACGGTAGCCGCCGTCCTTGTGGAGCATGCGGTGCTCGTTCTCGAAGTGGGCGGACTTGCCCAGCACGTGGGACGCGAGGTCGGTCTTGAGCTTCTCGAGGTCGTCCGGGTGGACGCGCTTCATCCACTCCTCGGGCGACTTGCCGATCTCGCCGTCCTCATGGCCGACCATCGCCTTCCACCGCGGCCCGAAGTAGATCTCGCCCGTGCGGAGGTCCCAGTCCCAAAGGCCGTCGTTCGCGCCTGCGACGGCAAGCGCGTACCGCTGCTCGCTCGACTCGAGCGCCCGCTGGGCGTTGTGAAGTTCGGTGACGTCCCAGAACATGCACTGGATGCCGGTCACGTAGCCGCGCGAGTCGTGGATGGGCGTCTTGACGACGCGGACGTAGAGGAGATCCTTCCCCGGCGGGTGGTGCTCCTCGACGGTTTCCCACGTCTTGCCCGACTTGACGACCTTGTGGTCGTCCTCCTGGTACTTCCGGGCGAGCGCGGCCGGGAAGAGGTCGAAGTCGCTCCGTCCGAGGACTTCCTCGAGGCGCCGTCCGATGGTCTGGCAGAACTGGGTGTTGGCGAACGTGAACTTTCCATCGAGGTCCTTGCGGACGATGTTCTGGGGCAGCGCCTGGACGAGGGAGTGGTAGAGCGACATGGAGGTGCGGAGGGCTTCCTCGGCCTTCTTATGGTCGGTGATGTCGCGCGAGAGGCCGAACGTGCCGATGACCCGGCCGTTGGCGTCCTTATAGGGCATCTTGGTGGCGAGGGTCCAGGACTCCCGCTTATCGGCCCAGAGGGTGTGTTCTTCGAGGTCGATGACGGGCTTGCCCGTCTTGATGATTTCCTGTTCGCACTCGTAGGTGCGCTGGGCGAAGTCCCTGGGGAAGAAGTCGAAGTCGGACTTCCCGACGGCGGCGGCGGGGTCCGCGAGTCCGAACCGGTTGGCGAGGGCGCGGTTGATGCGGAGGAACTTGGACTGGCGGTCCTTGAAGTAGATGCGGTCCTGGAGGGCATCGAGGAGGATCATGAGCTGCAGGTGATCCTGCAGCGCCGCCGGATCCATTCCGGCCACGTCCGTGCGGATGGCGCGTCGCGTACTCATATCTCGCAGCGGTGGAACGAGAACGCCATCAGACCCCAACCCAACTGCTCTAGTCCGGTCGCCCCTTGCCTATGATACACCCGGCTCATCCGAAATGGGTCGCGCCATGCGAACTTGAACGTCGTGCTGGTCTTGACAGGCCGGCCTCCCCCGCTAGGATCAAAGACTCGGCCCGAGGAGGGGATATGGCGACGACCTCGATCAACAACGTGCGCGTGACCGTGACCACCGCTCCCACCGCGGTCCGGCCCGAGATCCTCCGCAACGGCATCGTGAAGTTCTTCTGCAATGATCTCCGGGTCAAAGGCGTCGTCGGGCTCGGCGAAGGAACCCACCCGGACGCCGGCCGGTTCGTCGTGATCCCCCGGACCGGGATCAGCACCATCGGCATGGGCTGGCGCGCCGGCTGGGTGCAGCTCTGCTGCCAGGAAGAGGTCTGGGCGATCTATCGCGGCGAGAATCCCGGCGACGGCACCATCCGCGCGAAGTGGGCCCCCTACGAGGCGATCGACACGGAGTCGCGCGACAATTCCGAGGTGATGGCGGCGTTCCGCGCGCCCCTGTACGAGACGATGAGCGCCGACAAGCCCACCGCCAACATCGAGTTCATGGACGTCCCCGTCCACGAATTCGAGTCGACCCTGATGAACACCGTCACGAAGAAGGAGAACACGATCGCCGTCGCGGTGGCGCGGTTCAGCTTCATCCTCGCGCTGGCCGCGCGCGACGCCCAGGACACCCTCTATCTCCTCCAGTGGGTCCCGTGGTGGCTTCGGTGGGAGTCCACCTTCAAGCTCACCGGCAACGCCCCCAACCGCACGCTGGTCGAGTCGCCCGTCGACCGCCGCACCCAGGGCGGCACCGGCAACCCGTCCTACGGCATCCCAGCGAAGCTCATCAACCTCATCAAGCTCGGGTCCCGCCAGAGCGCCAACGTGCTCGCCCAGAACGTCGACGTGAAGTGCTACGCCAACTGGAAGGACCTGGCTCACATTCGCGCGCTCCCCGTCACGGCGCCCGCGGCCAAGCCGAAGAAGCCGGCGATGAAGCCCGCGTCGAGTCTGAAGGGTCCGTCCTGGAAGTAGCGGCCGAAACACAAAGGCACAGAGACACAAAGAGGATCTGTTTTGTGTTTTGGTGTCTTTGTGTTGAGAACTACTTCTTGGGAGCGGAGCCGG
>Ga0134121_10000365_pt1 | contig 52928 bp, 43 predicted proteins | sample KB301_FD_96463 | JGI IMG/M metagenome (GOLD analysis project Ga0134121, IMG submission 96463) | Terrestrial soil microbial communities without Nitrogen fertilizer from Kellogg Biological Station, Michigan, USA - KB3-0-1 | ecosystem: Environmental > Terrestrial > Soil > Unclassified ...
CCCCTGCCTTTGGTGTTCCTGCACTGTTCACATCCCCAATCGCATAAACATTTGGGAACTTTGTCTTCAGGTTCTTTTTGTCAACAGGAATCCATCCATTCTCAGTCATGCCGCTCTGCAAGACCACTTCCGGCGCAACATGTTTCGGAATACCGAGGAACAGTTCGAATGGCATTTCATTTCCGTCATCAAGAGTAGCAACATGACGTGACGGATCAATTTTCTTCACAACCCGTTGCGGAATGAATTTGATATTTCGTTCGGCAAATGCTGTGAGCAATGCTTTCGAAGTATCCGGCGAGGGAGGAATGGGCGATCCGAATGGCATAACGATGCTGATCTCACTTGCATCACGCAAACCACGTTTGATCAGGTAATCGTGCATCAGCAATGCGCATTCACTCGGTGCCGGGGGACACTTGAATGGCGCACCACACACGCCAACAATTACGCGGCCTTTTGAAAAGGCAGGAAGCACATCACGCAAGCGTTCAGCTCCCGCGAAAGTGTAAAATTCATTCCCGGCTTCAGCAAGCCCTGGTGTCGCGCTCAAATCATAGTCTGCTCCAAGAGCAATTACCAGAACGTCGGCTTCGTAAGTGCCACGCTGTGTGGTGACTCGTTTTGCAACTGGATCAATGGCAGTAATTCGTTCCTGCTGAAACTTTACACCGGGTTTTACAATGTTGCGATACGCCATGCGAACGGCATCAGATGTCTTGTGACCAAACATGACATCGAACTTCGAAAAGCCGAAATAGAAAGTGTCACTTTTGTCTATGAGAGTAAGATCAAGACGATCGCCGATTTTTTCCGAAAGTATCGTTGTGAGTTCGAGACCTCCAAAACCGGCGCCAAGTACAACTACCCGTAGTTTCATTTTTATCAATTATTTATTTTGTCGTTGAAGATATGTGTTTGCAGCTGAAATGAATTTTTGGTCCCGCTCATCATTGATGGTGATAGTCATGTTACTTTGTTTTTTGCCTGAAAGAACCCTTCGGGAAAAGTGAAGGAATTTTTTTATTCCGGTTGCCAATGACAAAGATAACATCAGTCAGAGAGCACTGTTGGCTACAAAAGGTACATTTCTCTATTGCAAAAGTTACAAATCTTTGAGCAGCCTGATTTTTAAATTAGTGAGATTTGATTTGGTAATTTTCGGAGAAGAAAATTATGCGCAGCAGGCTACTGCGTGAATAAGCATTCCCAAAAGATCATCAACATAAAGTTAATTTGCGGCAGAAGCGAACCGACTGTGATTAATAACATGTACTTTGCAATAACTTAGCTTTATCCATAACTTAATTGATTTGGAAGAAAATATTGCCATACTAATTGCTGACCTGTCAGGATATACAGCGCTCACAGAAACTCACGGTGCTGCTTCTGCCGCCGACTTGATTGACAAGTACACGGAGATTGTCAATAGGTGTTTGGCTGCAGGCTGCCATCTTCATTCACGTACAGGAGATGAGGTTGTAATTATTTCCGGTTCAGTAGATCATTTGATTGCCACTGCTATCATGCTGCTTCAAAACACTTCGGTTGAAAACAATTTTCTTCAGGTGCATGGCGGATTGCACTACGGTAAAATCCTGAAACGAAATGAGAATTATTTCGGCACTACCATTAACCTGGCATCAAGAATCGCCTCAAAAGCAAACCCGGGCACATTCTGGTGTTCGATGGATTACATAAATGCTCTGGAAAATAAATCTGGTTTCACTTTTCATCCAAGAGGAAAGCACAGCTTTAAAAATTTGAGTGAAGAAAATGAAATCTTCGAATTAGTTATCAGCGATCCGAAATCATTTCATATTGATCCCGTGTGCAGAATGCTCATCAACGAAAAAGAAAATGCAATTCCACATCCTGAAGAGCAGAACATTTTCTTTTGTTCTCAGCATTGCTTTGATATTTACACAAAGAATAAGGCGCAGCTAAATGAGCAATAAGTTGTAAGGAAGATGCTCATTATTATTTAGCTTTACAGGAACAGAATTTGATTTCTTCTGAAATCAATTTTGATCTTTCGGAAGTACCTGATGGAAATTATTTTATCGAAATGAAAAGTAATCGCCTCGCATCTGTAAAGAAAATTTTATTGGAGAAACTCTAACTGCATCATTTCAGGATTTCTATTCTCTTATCCCCTTCTTTAATTGCTCCTTTGAAGTAGGGGTCTTTCATCTCATCCTTGTCAGTTAGCCAATGGGCGCTGTTGCCTTCATTTCCATCTTTGGTATAGTTGTAATAGACAGGTGTGCTATTGAATTTGAAGCTTTTCAGCAAGCCGTAAAATTCATCGGTGAGATAATCGAAATGCTCACACTGGTGATCATAGTTGGTTGAATTATCCCTGATGTGTTCGGTGTTATGAAGAATTTTTGCATTCTGCTTATTAAAAGTTGCGATCTGATCTTTTGTTAATCCTTCAGTGCTAACTTTAGATGCAATAGCATTTATTTCTACTGCTTCTTTTGCTGCTTCCTTGGGATTACCCTGCATCAATGCATCTTTGAGTTCAAGATATTCGGTGAACATTTGTTGCAGAGATGTTTTGAATGATGCAGGAAGTTCAGATGTTGTTGCTGTTGTTTGAGCGATTGCGAATTGTGATGCAATGAACATTGTGATTACTGTGATGACGATTTTCATTTGATTTTTTTTTGAACTTGTGAATTGATTAGTGATGATGATGTCCTGATGCCGGAGCAATCTTTAAATAAATTTCTGCTGACAGCGGGTGATCTCCATAGAGAGTTTGCAAATAAGGCGCAGGAAAATCTATTGTGCCCTGCACTCCAAGTGATAGCTCAGTATTGAAGTGAATAAATAAACTTCTGCTTAATCCAATGGTAAGCGCATTAATATCGATTTTCGAGGGTGCCAACAATGGATCAATCACGGGTAATTGTAGTTCGTTAAGATCTTTCTGCACGAACTCAAAACGACCATATATAGTAGCAGGTGCAAGTTTCAAATTGCTTTCAAATAATACTGATTGAAGATTGTTCCCTCCTTCTGATGAATGATTCATTCCCCAAACCAATGACGATGAAACAAATTTTCCATGCTTCAACAGTTTTGTATGAATGATCGAAGCTGTTGTCCTGGTTACATCTTCATTTGGAAACAGATCTTCCGGACTCTTTATGAAGCCCTGCGAAAACTGCAATGCAAAATTTTTATTCGGATTTAAGTTCACCCTGTATGAATAACTGTCAAACCTTGGCTTGTCAAAATCATACCTGTTTTCATCCGGTTCCCTTCCTGTGAAGATGCTTCCCTCGACTTTAACAACTTTATAACGAAATCCAAGTGTTCCTACACCAAAAGTGATGTGCGTTGCATCCTGCCAATGGTGACCAAGCGGAGCATCAGGATTGTTCATTGCAGATAAACGATGCATGAATACGACAGGACCTACAGCAGGTTCACCGGGATAACCGAAATAAGCATTTAGATCAATGTCTTTGGAAAAACTATGAGTGTAATTCACTGAAAGCTCTGCAATCAGATCGTGTGGATGCTGCTTATCAACGAGCGGAGCTCCTTTGTAGGATTCTCCTGTTTGAAAAAGTAGCGGGTAACCTGCTTCACCAACCAAAAACGGATCGAACGAAATCATTGAAATGAAAGAGAAAAGATTTTTCTGATTGAACTGATGTGACCACATGAACATAAACATGCTCGGTGCGTCGAAGTGATCACCGCCTCTGTCACTTTCATTGGTAATGTCCTGTGAGGTATATCTAAGAAAAAGAAAGCCATGAAACATGTACATGTTCTTTCCCTTCATTTTCATGTACATCATCATCGGATTTGCATCGGGCTGCCAGCTTGTTCCGCTACCGTCACGATTCATCGATAGATTGGGAGAAAATGAAGAAGTCATTTCCATATTCATTGAATCCATTGGTATTTGCATACTCATTGACTTCTTTGTCGTGTCTTTCTGCATATTCATGCCGGGCATATCCTGAGCAACAAGAATTTGCGTAGTGAATGAGAGCGAAAATATCAGCAGTAAAATTCTGCAGCAATCTTTTTTGAAATAATTGCGAATAAATTTGAAAACGGATTTCATAAACTCAATGAAGAAATTTTGTTTTCCGTGTTTAGCAATCGGTTCCATACAATCTAACTTGATTTTACTCTTAACAATTGTGCATTAACGGCTACAATGATTGTGCTCAAACTCATAAACACAGCACCTATTGCAGGACTAAGAACAAACCCATTTGAATAAAGCACTCCTGCTGCCAATGGGATTGCAAAAGCATTGTATCCCGTTGCCCAAGCAAGGTTTTGAATCATCTTTTTGTAAGTCGCCTTTCCGAAGAGAATGAGATTGAGAATGTCCTGCGGGTTGCTGTTCACTAGAATAATATCTGCGGTTTCCGCTGCTACGTCTGTCCCTGAGCCAACTGCAATTCCAACATCGGCTTGTGCAAGAGCGGGCGCATCGTTAACGCCATCACCTGTCATTGCAACAAACTCACCCTTACTTTGTAATTCCATTACGATCTCTACTTTTTGATGTGGTAAAACCTCCGCAAAATATCCGTCGAGCTTTAGTTGCTGACTCACGGCTTTTGCAACAACCTCATTGTCGCCCGTTGCCATGTATACTTTAATATGATTGTCTTTGAATTTCTGAATTGCATCTGCTGATTCAGGACGTACTTCATCAGCGAGAGCAATAAATCCTGCAAGTTCATTGGCGATCAAAACAAAGACGATGGTTTCTGCTTCTGAGGTGAATACATTATCAGGAATAGCAATTCTTTCATCACGCAAAAATCCGGGACTAACAACTTTCACTTCTTTGCCCGCAACTTTTGCTTCTATGCCTTTGCCGGGAATGGCTTTGAAGTTTTCCAGCTTAGGAATATCTACTTTCTTTTCTTTTACCTTCCTCACAATTCCTACTGCAATCGGATGTTCTGAGTTTTGTTCGAGGGCGCTTGCGATACGCAACACTTCATCATCAGAATAATTCTTCGACAATGATTTTATTCTCGTTACACCAAATTCTCCTTTGGTGAGTGTTCCTGTCTTGTCAAAAACAATTGCAGAAATTTTTCTTGACTCCTCAAATGCAGTTCTGTTGCGAATGAGCAAACCATGTTGAGCAGAAAGTGCTGTTGAAATTGCAACGACGAGAGGAACTGCTAAACCCAAGGCATGAGGACAAGAAATGACCATGACGGTTACCATTCTCTCCAGTGCAAATTCAAACGGATGACCAAGTATCAACCACACGGCAAGCGTCCCGACGCCAATTGAGAGCGCGATGTAGGTCAGCCATTTTGCTGCGCGGTCAGAAAGGTTTTGCATTTTCGATTTTGACTTCTGCGCTTCTTCCACCATCTTAATCACCTTGTTGAGGTAACTGTCTTTACCCGTGTGTTCGATTTTAATTTTCAGTGAACCATTTCCATTGATGGAACCGCCAATGACTTTATCATTCACTTCCTTCTTCACCGGTTTTGATTCACCTGTAAGCATGGATTCATTCAGATAACTCTCACCTTCTGTTACAATTCCGTCAGCAGGTACTTTCTCGCCGAGCTTCACGAGTAGTACATCATTCACCTGTAGTTCTTCCACCTTCACATCCATCACATGTTCACCGTGCAACTTGTGCGCAATAGCAGGCATCATGCTCACCAGCAATTGCAATGCTTTGGATGCACCAAGAACTGATTTCATTTCAAGCCAGTGACCGAGAAGCATAATATCAATGAGTGTGGCAAGCTCCCAGAAGAAATCCATGCCCTGCAAGCCGAAAACTGTTGCGCTGCTGTATAAGTAAGCAACAGAGATTGCCATGCCGATTAATGTCATCATGCCGGGATTCTTCTCTCTGATTTCTGAAAACATTCCTTTCAGAAATGGTAATCCACCGTAGAAGAAAATGACGGATGAAAGAATGAAGAGCAAATACTTGTCACCTGGAAATGAAAAAGTAATTCTCAAAAACTGCTGAATCATTTTTGAAAGCAGCAGCACCGGAACGGTGATGATGATGGAAATCCAAAATCGTTTTTTGAAATCTTCGATCATCATTTTGTGATGATCGTGACCTGACATGCCCATGGAAGGATTCATGCCATGACTATGCATCGGAGGCTGATGCAAAGAATGGTCATGTGAACTATTATGATAGTCGTGTTCCACAAAATCTTCTTAATCTGCTATCCTTAGTTTTTAATGAACTTCCTGTTGTAGATGTTTTCCCCGTCAGCAATTTGGATAAAGTAAATTCCTGATAAAATATTTGCAACCGGAATTGAAAGAGTGGAATTATTTTTTACAACGTTCAGACCTGCGAAATTTTTTCCAAGCACATCCCGCACAGAAATTTTTACATCCTCTAATTGCAATTTGCCGCGAAAAGAAATATTCATCACATCAGTCGCAGGATTGGGAAACAATACAAAATTATTTTGCGGTACTTCATCAATTCCCACCGAGGAAGAATCACGAACAAGAAATGATCCCATCATTCCATCATCTTCATGATGCAGCATGTGGCAGTGATACATGTAAGGAATTGAATCATCTGCGTAGTCTTCAAACTTCATAATCACTCTTGCTGTTTGCTGTGGCATCACGAGCACAATGTCTTTCTTTCCCTGTTCGTTCAGAGGAGGCATGCTTCCGTTTTCATCGAGAATAAAAAATTGCACGTCGTGAATGTGAAACGGATGAGCGATCAGAGTTTGGTTATCGAATTTCCAAATCTCAGTGGCGTCTTTGTAAGTAACTACATTGATGCTGTCCATGTTGAACTGCACTCCGTTGATGGTGAACGGACCTTCCACCATTTCACTCATAGGCATCATGTCCTGGGGTGCAAAAGTGAATGTGCGCGTAATGCTTGCATCACTTTCATTGAGTGGAGTAACGGTGACAAGTGATGAAGGAATTGTGGTGACCGGCGTGGCTGTTGGTGCGGTAACATTGATTTGAAGAATGTTGTAGTCAGCGCCGTTGAGCGGATTCAAATCATAATCGGGAATAGTTGCCATTGCATTGCCAACTGTTTCAGCGCCGTAAATTCCATCGGGCAATTGAGAGCCATAATTTGAGAAGTAAACAGTTTGTCCCTGCATTGCTCCCAAGTCAGCGAGAATTTCTGCACGTTCTCCTGGAGCAAGCCGCATTCGATTGAGAGCAACGGGTGCTTCAAGTAATCCGCCGTCAGAGGCAATTTGATAGAACTGCATGTTGTTTGAAAATCCGAAATCATAGCTGCGCAAGGAAGACCCATTGAGTATTCTGAAGCGAACAACCTGAGCCGGTGCATCGAGATAAGGATTCTTGGTTCCGTTGACCAAAACAAGTGTATCAAGTTCCGTTGCAATTGCAAACTGATACAATACATCAAATGCTTTGCTCTGAATGATGAGCGGGAAATCATCAACATCGTAAGTGCGAGGCAAATCCAACGTTGCTTCCATGCTGTCTTTCACAATGATCAATCCTGCCAATCCTTTTGAAACCTGCAAATCGGTTTTGCCTGCACCGTGTGGATGATACCAAAATGTGCCTGCATCGTTCTTCACTTCATACGTTGCAGTCCATGTCGCACCTGCATCAATGATTTGGTGCGGACCTCCATCATATGGCGCGGGCACATGCAAGCCATGCCAGTGCATGGTAGTTTTAGTATTCGTGAGATTATTGGTGACATGAAGATTTACCACGTCGCCTTTGTTGAAGAAGAGCGTTGGCGCAAGAAAATTTCCGTTCACTCCGTAAGAAGGGGTATTGATTCCATTCCAAAAAGAAACTGTTCCTGACTGAACGTTCAATTGAAAATCCGTTCCGCTCATTGTTGGCGGAATGAAGAGCGGATTCTGTGCGGAGATTTTTCCGAACAAAAAAAGTGCAAGGCAACACAAGGTGAATTGCTTCATTGTAAAAACAACTTTTTAGTGATGAGAGAATTTTCTCCCTGCAATTCAATGAGAAAAATTCCTTTCGGGTAATGAGAAAGGTCAATCGCTGTATTGACGCAAGTCATTTTACTTTCAAGTAAAATTTGACCCTGCATATTCATGATGCGAAGCTCCTCACCAGTGCTTCCATGAATGAACAATTGATCTCCTGACAAAATCAAACTCACCGGTACGGTGGTTTGATTTTCAATTCCTGTAAGCCCTGCGCTGATGATCCACGTGAGCGTATCTCTTGAAACAGGATTATTTGTTTCCCAAACCACGTAGCGAATGATTGCTGTTCCAGCATTGGTATGCGGTGTAACGTGCACACTCAGAAAAGCATATTCACTTACCGGAACAGGATGCATTACTCCGTTTTCCTTCAAGTCATTATAGCAATTGTTGTTGTCGCATATCAACGCTTCCCATAATGCAGGAACATCGGCGCTTACTTTTTGCCAACTCATGAAAAGAGTGTCGGAAGAAATGTTGTTCTGCAAAATGTTGTAGACGGTGAGTTCATCGAACTGGGCTGTTGCAACAATGCTGTCGTCTGGAGAAAGCGAATAGTTTTGCGCACGCAAAGAATCAGCAGCAGCGCAAATAATCACTGCTGCCAATGCGATTGATTTTATGATTCTCTTCATGTTAGTGTGAGATGTTCACTTTGCTGAAAGAAGAATTTCCATTCACCGTGGTCTTCACGAAATAAAGCCCCGGTGCAAATGAAGATGCGCTGAAAGTTTTTTGCACGAGCCCTGCATTCATCTTTTCATTGGCAAGCACGGAAACTTTTTCACCATTGAGAGCAAATAGTTCTATGGTCACATCAGCCGCTTGTTTCAGATCCAATTGAACATTGAATTGGGTGGTTGCAGGATTCGGAAATACATTCGATGTGGTTACGTCTTCAGGAAGTTCATTGACTGCGGTGGAATTGAAGAAGCTGTGAATGGCAGTTGCAATGTCTGCTGTGTCACCGTTTGTGTATCCAACATCTGTGTACAATACCTGATGATCGCTGCCTGCAATTACTGCAAGTGTTGGCATTCCGAATCCACCGTAATACGCAACGAGTGCTGCACCTGAATCAAAGGGCACGCTATTGAAACCATTGGCGTTTATCCAACTTGTGACGGAGGCGCATGAATAACTATTGGTGTAACCCATCTGGTAGAAATCAATCATGCCCGGGTATTGCGCATCCAATTGGGCTTTCATTGCTTCTACCTGGTGCCCTGCATTGATGCACATGTTGCACGTCATGAAAAATTCGATGATGATTACTTTACCGGAATCAAGCGTGGTGAAGCAGTTGTGCATTACTCCGTTGCAATCGTTCATAGTGAAATCCATGGCGGTGGTCTGCGCTTTGGAAATCTGGAGAAAGATGAGAACGGTAAAAACGAATGTGAAAATTTGTTTCATTTGATTTTGGTTTTTGATTTTGTGATTGAAATTATTTTGAGTTAAGGATGAAGGGGAGCGTCATACTATAATTTACTCCTTTGTGAATTGACCGGTAAATGTTCCAGTGCCAGATGTAACCTTAAGTAAGTAATTGCCTTTTGGAAGCGTTGCGATATCAATAGTTGTTGTCGCAGAAGCGTCAATTGCCTTTTCAATTTTCACAATTTTACCTTGCACATCGCTGATTTGAACACTCACTTTTGAATTGCTGAATGAAGAAAGATCAATGCTGAGAAGATTGGTTGCGGGGTTAGGAAATATGCTGATTATTTTATTGTTAGAAACATTTGAAATTCCCGTCACTGTACCTGAAAAACCAAGGGCATCAACCCAGAGGTAATCATTGTTTGTTGGAGCTGTTCCGCTTGCGGAAAGAACAATGATGCAAGTGTCAGGATAGCCACCATCAGCATAAATGAGAGGAATGGTGAAAGCAGCCCAACTCATTGCCATGCCGGTAAGATCTTTATGTGCTGATGCAACAGGTATGCGCATTTCCTGCTGTGCATCCCAACGAGTGAGTTGTACATCAATAAAGCCCTGACTGTTTCCGAAAATCATGTGCTGCCATTTGCCCGTGAGATTTTGAGGACGATCACTGTAAACAAAACCGGCATTCGGCTGCATAGTTAATTGGTCAAGTGTTCCGCATACTGCAATGCCGGGTACTACGCCTATGCCGTTTACAGTTTTGCTCGTGAGTTTAATGTAAGCAGCTCCGACATTGCCCGGCGTACCTTTCTCACAAGTGAAAGTTGATGCGGAAGCCGTCATTTCATTCAATGTAGTCCAGCTATCAGGATTGTCGTAAGTACCCATGCTGGTCCAATCTTCAAACCCTCCGTTTGGAATAGGCGCTTGTGCTTTGGAAATCGCCGCAGCGAACATCAAAGCGAGGAAGAGTGTAATTGTTTGTTTCATTTGTTTTTGGTTTTTGATGTTGTGATTGAAATTATTTTGAGTTAAGGATGAACGTGAGAAGCGTTTATTGCTATTGCAATAAATAAGAAAGCCCTGTCAGTCATGAACCAACAAGGAAATGGAAGAAATCAAATCTGGAAACTCTGAATGAGAATGCGAAGATTCTCTTTGGGAGGCGGTGGATGAAAGCCGGTATAGATTACCGCGGTATAGAAAACGTCTTTCGGTTGAACTGTTTCAACCGGAAGGATTACTGCAATAAGTGATTGAAAAACTTTTGCAACATCGGCGTGAAGAACATTAGACTGACCAATGGTATTGAAGAATGCTAAATGATCTTTCTGGCAATCGTCTCCTTCATTTTCATGGTGACATGCATTCGCTTCATGATGTTCTTTTTCATCAGCACATCCATCACCGCAGCAGGAAAGAATACCAGTAGAACAGCAGAAGGAACATAAATGCGTATGCAGAATCACCAATACGATGACCCATGAAAAACTCTTATGGATGTAGGTTGACTTCTGCACGATGGAATCAAAGATATGAAATGGGATGGGATTAGCAACGAATAGACTTGCTGTGGTTCTTAACAGTCGCAAACCAGCTTTTTAAGCGGGACTTTTAGAATAAGCAAGGAAGCGAAAAAGTTCTTTTGAATCTTCATCTTTCGATAAGAAGTTTTTGTGTTTGTGAGAAATCCTTTCCGCTTACAGTAAGAAAATACATTCCTGAACTCAATGAATAGAGATTAAGATGGACCGATTGGCGATTGAATTGCAAAGGGACATTCATTTCATTTCCCAGGACTTCTCTCAGTATAACACTATTAATATCCATCACCTTCGATTCAATTTTTACGTCTGTAAAATCACTTGCAGGATTGGGATAAATCTCTACACCGGAAACTGAAACTTTATTGTCAATTCCTGTAACAACTCCATTTCCATCTGTCTTTATCAGGTAAACCTGATAACTGTTTAAGCCCACCAATTCAGGGCTGGCAGTATTGCCGGCGATGATGTATCCGCCATCAATAGTTTGTTGAACGCACCTGCCGTCTTCATGATCTGTACCGTGAAAGGTTTTGGTCCAGAGCGTGTCGCCATCCACATTTGTTTTCACGAGGAACAAATCGTTAGGACCCGTTTCCCCTGTTACAATATATCCGTCATCACTTGTTTGCTCAACAAAGCGACCGCTGCTTCCATTCGGGCCGATGTTTTTATTCCATGAAATGTTTCCGGCAGAATCAGTTTTTATCAGGGACATGTATTCCGGCGAAATCAAGTTGCTGATTCCTGTTAAAATATATCCGCCATCAGTGGTTTGTTGAGCGCAGAATGCCTTGTCAGGATCAGGGGTCGGGAATTTTTTTGTCCATGCTGTGTCGCCATCAGCATCGGCTTTTATCACATACATATCATAAGTGCCTCCCATTCCGCTCAGGTTGAAACCGCCAATTACATATCCCCCATCTGTGGTTTGCTGAACGGAATATCCACGGCTTTCCAGCGGACCTCCATACGTTTTTGTCCACGTAGAATTTCCTGATGAATCAGTCTTGATGAGATAAACAAGCCCGGTGAAATTAACTGAGTTGTAATTTTTTACACCGCTTATGATGTAACCCCCATCAGCGGTTTGCTGAACAGAATATCCTTCATTCTCATTGGTGGTTCCGAAAGTTTTACTCCAGAGAGAATCCCCGTCCCCATCTGTTCTTAAAAGGTAAACTTTGTTATTCTTTACGCCTGTAATAATGAAACCTCCATCAGAGGTTTGACGAACGCAATTGCCAACCGCATCTGAAAAAATTTTTGTCCAGAGTGTATCACCAGCCTCATCCGTTTTAATCAGGAAGAGTCCATTGGGTAAAGGCCATACATCAATCAGGCCTGCAACAATGTAACCTCCATCACTTGTCTGTTGAACAAAATTGCCGGCATCACCTCCTGCCCCACCGAAAACTTTCTGAAATGTGATTTGTGCTGTTACATTCATGCAACAAGCAATGAGGAGGAACGTAAAGGACAGTTTTAAAAGGAAACGCTTCACGAACTTAAGTTTTTGAATTTTTTCTCAGTGCGTTATGACAACTTTTTGGGTTGAGGAATTTTTGCCGGAAACGATTTTCAAAACATAGAAGCCATCCGGTATTTGCGAAACATCTATTATGTTTTCATTTGCTGAAGAAATTATTTTCCGAATCGCCGCTTCTCCCAAAAAATTTCTTAGCTCAACTTCATTATCATTTCTCAGCTCGCAATTAATGATCTGCAGCTTATCACTTGCCGGATTTGGGAAAACCGAAAACAGCTTCTGCGAATTATTTTCCTGAATGCCCGTTGCCGGTGTGAACGTTCCTTTACGGTACTTCACTGTCCCTGAATTATCATCTTCCCACACAACAAAAATATCCCCGTTAGTAAGGGCGACATCAGCATTGGTGATGTTACTCAAATCAACTGTATCGTAATCTGCCGGCAATCCATTTAAAATGTTGTTCGTGAAGCGCAGTACCAATTGATCTGCACTGCTTACGCTTTGCTTCCAAACAACAGCAAGCGCATTTCCTGCACTGGCAATGCGCGGGTAATTCTGTAAAGATAACCCCATGATCATCCCTGTCAAAGGTGCGCCTGCCGAACCGGTGAGCGAAGTGAGAGAAGATTTGCTGAAGTAAGTCAAATTCATTCCGCTTGCACCGCTCATGTAGGTGCTGTATAACGTGTCTCCGATAATTACACCATCAGGACCGGAGGAAGGACAAGACAGGAGAATCCAATTTCCCTGGTCAATTCCTATTCCCTCAGTAAATGAATCGCCGCCATCGGTAGAAATCCCCGCCCACATATCGCGAATGCTGCTGAGGTTATCACGGTACAACATGCACACGATATTGCCTGAAACGGTGATACTACCCGGACAACAATCGCAAACTGTTGCACCTCCTCCACTCCATCCGCTTGCTTTTATATCCGTTGAAAATGTATTTCCATAGTCTGAAGATTTAGTAACCGCCCAACGGGAGTCGCTAAAAGAGGAATTGAATTTCATGAATCCCACAATGGGATTCCCGGATGCATCAATAGCTACCGTTGGAAATCGCGAGATGCTGTCAGCAATAAAATCCACCTGCACCGGGTCTGAAAACGTTGTTCCTCCGTCGAATGAAGTTGCGATGTAAATGGGATGATCAGTATCCTCCGGTGTTTGTTTCATTACAACATATACTGTGTCGTCTCTTGCGGCTATGTCAGGTCCCATCCATGAGGCAGTGGCAACAGTAAGCCATGAGGGGTTCACATTAACCGGCGTAGTGAAGGCAGAACCGTTCCACCGGGAAATGAAAACAGATTGGTCAGACATTCTTCCCCAAATAATAACCGGGTTTCCGGCTCCGTCGGTTACAATTCGCGGATGAAGATTGCCGTAACTGCTTGCGGCGACATTGGTTCCTGCTGACCACGTAATTGAATTTTGTGCGCCGGCAAAAAAGCTTGCACACAGGAACATAGCGGATAAAAGTTTCTTCATTGCTTCAAAAGCTTTTGAGTGAAAATTTTATTGTCAGCACTTCCATCAATCAAATACATTCCTGCATTCAGTGCTGAAAGATCAATGCGAACACTTTGTGGAGTGAACTTTATGGGCACATTCATTTCATTTCCCAGGACATCAAAAATTTTCAGCGAAACATTTTTGATGCTTACTCCGGGCAATTGCACTTCTGCATAATCATTGGCAGGGTTGGGAAATATATTAACTGATGAAGTGTTGTAAGAGTCATTTATACCGGTAGAGATGTAATCGCAAGAAGGGGCAATATTCGTTGAGTAAAATCCAAGAAAGGAATCCTCAAAGCACCGTAACTGATGTGCGACCGGATCGCACATTATAAATTGTGGTAACACATATCCCAGAGAACCGATACCCTCTATAATAGTATCGGTTTGTGTTTGAGAGAAATTCCAATTCAAGGTGATATTATTTACTATGAATTTTTTTAGTTGATGACCATTAATTATTGCCGGAACAACATCTATGATATTGATCATGAAAATATCAAGCTGATTAAACGGGTAAACATATCCTGTCAAGGTATCACCCGCGGTTAAATTGAAATCATACATGACAGAAAAGTTATTCAGGCCCTCAATAAAATAATACACGATATTATTTTCCTCATAGACGAAAGCATTGCTGTCAATATAAAAACAATCGGTGCCATGCACTATTTGCAGATGGTGGCAAAGATGGTTATTAATAGTTGTATCACCGATTGATTCGACCTCTGTATAATCAGTTCCTGCATCAAGAAAATGCTCATGACTATAGTACCATTTCGCTCCAACTGCTCCGAAATCCTGAGCAGAATTTTTTTGCACAAGTATGAGAAAGAATAGCAGAAATAAAAGGAAATATGGTTTCATAACCTTAAAAGTTCTTAGGGTGGAATATTTTATCAATAAAGATAGACCTTCTTCTCTCCCTGAAACTACTTATGATGGACAAAGAATCTATAAGCGATTCCCAACGTAAAGTTTACATCAGAAGCAACCTGTCCGCCGTTGACTTTCTGATAAAGAGGAAACTCATACAGTCCATAGAAGGTGAGCGTATGAAAGCAAGTGTAACTAATCTGGGGCACCAGAAAAATTTTGTTGCTCCCGAATGAGTTGACATCGTAGTTGGCGACAGGCAAATCCGCATTGCGTTTCAGCTTGCCGATGTACTCATACTTTCCTGAAAGAGTTGCACTGAAGTTTTTCGCAAAGGGTTTTGCTATGTACAAACTCAAATCGGCATAGTCGCCGAACTTTTCACCTTTGGGATTCCACCCTTTCAGGATGTATTGAAGGGATGTGAACACTTTGAAATTCTTTTTCGGAAATCCATGCAGAAGAAATCCATAAAAGATAAAATCATTCGACCCGGTGGTGGGCTGTACTCCCGGAGGTTTTTGCTGGTAGAGTGTGACGGTTTGACTTTGAAACAAGATGAGTGAATCGTTGTATTTGCCTATTGGGATTTTTAAGCCCGCGCCCAGCGTAGCTTCCCAAACACTGGTTTCTGTTTGCCTGTGCCATACATCGTAACGAGGGAAAATGATCAGGTCACCGATGCCGCTGGAATTAATCGTGTCAATATACTCAGCACCGTATTGAGTTTTATTGAAATAGTATCCTCCTGCAATAGAAAGTGTAAGGTCTTTTGTTACTCCGTAACTGATGCGTGTGAAAAGATAATTCGTGTTATAGCTTTCAAGCAACTGAGGAATGGCAGGATCAACGCCACTAAACTTGTCAGAGTAAGTGCGCTGAAAATTTACACTGAGGTCAATCTGATCTTTTTGTAAAACTCCCTGTGAAGCGCCTCCTGCAATGGGACTCCCACCTCCGCCTGCACAACATCCCTGTGCAAATGAAATTGGTGATGCACACAAATTCAGGAGCGATAAAACAAGAAATGTTTTGAGCGCATTCATCTTCATTATTCAGACAGCAAATATTTAATTCACCACCACGAGCTTAATAGTCTCTTTGGTAGTTCCGGTGTTGATGTTTACGAAGTACACTCCGCTGTTAAACATTCCGGTATTGAGCGTAAAATGGTTTTCACCTACGCCCTGCTGGCTCAGATCTATGGTTTGTATTTTTTCTCCGATCACGTTTAATACTTCAAACGAAACCGTGGAGGCAGCCTGCAATGAGTAAGTGATGTTGGTAAATGAAGTTGATGGATTCGGATAAGCATCCAATGAAGTTGCTGAGGTAGTATTTTCATTGATGCCGTTTACTGCACTCAGCGCTTCGTCAATTGCTGCTCTCACATTTGCATCATCAGCCAGATAGCTGTAACCAAGTTTCCTGTAGTAAACATGATGATCAGCACCACCTAATACTACAATCGTTGGCATTCCCATTCCACCGTAATAATTGACTTCATCGTACCCATTAAGGAAAAGGGTGCATGAAAGTTGAGTTGGATTGGTTGCCCAACTTTGAAACGATGAGCAGGTGAATGATGTGTTCCAATCAATCGCATAAAACTTTACCTTGCCGGGATCAGAAACGGAGTAGTCCTGGTAAATTTGTTCGAGATAATTAGCGGCAGAGATGCAGGTTCCGCAAGTCATCACATACTCGCACAATAACACATTTCCGCTGTCCAATTCACTGAAGCAGTTATGATTCGTTCCGTTGCAATCATCCTTTGTCCAATCCATGGCAGTAGTCTGTCCGAACGAGAAGTTGAAGGCAATCAGGAGAAGCAAAAAAGAAGCGAGGAAAAGTTTTTTCATTTGCGTGATTTTAGTTCGGCGAAGATACGACAGGGTATTTATCTGAGAAATGATTTTTGTCACATTTTCATTCCCGCCATTGGGACAGCATTGGGGGCACGCTCAAATTATTCTTAGAGACATTCTTTTTATTTAGACATTCTTTTGAAAGTGCAAAAAAGAAAATTCTGAGTAGTGCTGAATGGCGTGTGATGATCAATGGTGAAGCATTTAATTTTTTCAAAATACCCCTGTAATTTTTCCGTGAGTGATTTTTCAGAGTACTGTTTTATTTCAAGACCACTGCATTTTTTGGGTCCCTGATCTGAGAAGGTTCCAACAATAAAATACCCTCCCGGCTTAATGCATTTCTGAATGGTGTTGATGTAATTTTCTATATCACTTTCTTCCGTGAGAAAATGAAATGCAGCGCGGTCGTGCCAAACATCATATTGTCCGGGAATGTCGCAATGAGCTTCGTCGGCGATAACCCAGTTTACTTTTTGTGCTTTGTCACCCAAACGTTGCTTAGCTTTCTCCAAAGCATGAGAAGAAATATCGAGAACTGTAATGTTTTCAAAGCCCATGTCAAGAAGATGATCAACCAGCTTTCCGTCTCCACCACCGTTGTCGAATATTTTTGCTGACGACGGAAGGTTCAATTCTTTTATCAGTCCAATTGATGTTGAAGGAATTTCCTGAAACCAACTCACTTCATTCGGATGCTTCGTGCTGTAGATTTTTTCCCAATGAGCTTTCCTTTCTATTGTCTCCATAAGTTTTTAATTGACTTGGTCCCCCTCTAATTTGTAACCTTCATTTTCCCATTCAACCATGCCACCTGAAAAACGCACTACATTGTTATATCCTAATGCTTCTAGCAACTGGTAGAGCATGATGCTTTTGTTGCAGGCAGCATCAGTGCAATAGACAACGACAGGTTCATCCTTAGAAAGAAATCTCTCAAGGTCTTCTCTGCGAAATATGTTCAGTGAGCCGGGAATGTGTTTAAGTCGGAATTTATTTTCTTCGAGCGCATTAACCAATTTGATTTCTTCTCCCGTATCCAATCGCTGTTTCAATTCCTTCGCTGTTATCGTTTTCATTTTCTCAAATAGTTTTTTACAGTGAGGCAATTATTTTCTCTATTCTGTTTACGAGGGACTTGTTTTTTGTCCCGATGGATCGGGATGAAATCTGCTGCACTTTGGATTTAAGCAACTGCTCGAATTCAAGCCGGTCGAAGCAATGGCGGCATTCTGAAATGTGCTTTACCAACTCCTCACGGGATTTTCCTTTGAGGTTATTGTCCATAAAGTCATTGAAGCGTGTTACAGCTTCTTCGCAGTTGAGAGGTTTGATTTCTTTTTTATTCTTTTTCATTTTACCGGGTTTGAAATTGAGCTTTTGATTTCTTCTCCTTCATCACAAGTACATGTGTAATCCTTCTTTGTCTTTATTGTTTTTGATTTTTTAATGCCCATCTCCTGCGCATGAAACCATAATTTTTTCTGGAGGATGGTTCTTGCACGTGCGATGCGACTGCGTACTGTTCCCACAGGAACATTTGTGATAACAGCGATCTCAGAATATGAAAAATCTTCAGTGTCGCAGAGAATAAGTGACTGTTTAAATTCATTTGGTAGCTCATCTATTGCCTGTTGAATACTTTCCCTGGTGAGCGTACTGATGAAATTTTTTTCAGGAGTTCTTTCATCTACAAAATTGCTTTTTGCAATTTCTTCAAACAGCGAAAAGTCAGCATCATCCTCTGAGTATTTCATCTCCACGAATTTCTTTTTGCTGCGCCATGTGCTGATGAAATGGTTGTTCAGGATGCGGAAAAGCCACTGCTTTATTTTACTGTGATCATTAAGGCGATGAAAATTTTCAAATGCTTTTAAAACTGTTTCTGCCACGAGCTCGTCACTTTCATGATCATCTTTGCATAAGCTGAAGGCAAAGCGCTTTAGTCCGGGTGTGTTTGCAATCACTGCATCTGCAAACAGCTTTTTGTTATCGCTTTTCTTCATTTGTCCTCGAAGGAAATTTTCTTCTGTCAACTTACTTTTTCTCAGCGAACAACGACACACTTTTTACTCCGTAATCTTTAGAAGCATTCTTTGCAGATTTGGAAATGAAACCGTAAGCATCATTATTTTTGATGTAAAGTATTTCCATTCCTGCATTTTCTATTGACGAGCGATAAGTATCCTGCTGCGCTGCTCCGCCGATGCACGATGCCCACAATGTTGAATTGCAAACAATATTTTCAGGCAATTGTTTCTCTGTAACAATATCTGAAATTACCATTCTGCCTTTGGGTTTGAGCACGCGAGCAACCTCTTCAAAAACTTTTTCCTTTTCAGGACTAAGATTGATAACACCATTGCTAATCACTGCATCAAAACTTGCATCATCAAACGGAAGTTTTTCGATGTAGCTCTTGTGAAAGGAAACATTATCAAAATTATTTTCACTCCGAATCCGTTCGGCCTTTTCAAGTTGCTCGTCTGTCATATCAACTCCTGAAACGTGTCCTGTGTTTCCAACTTTAAGAGCAGCAACAAAAACATCCATTCCTGAGCCACTTCCTAAGTCGAGCACGCGATCACCTTCTTTCAGGTTGGCGATGTCGAAGTAATATCCAACTCCGGCAAATGAATCAATAGCCGCAGCAGGAATTTGATCGAGGTCAGTTTTGTCGTAGCCCAATTTCTCAGCAAGTCCGCGACCCATTTCAAAATGATATTCACCATGAGGATTGAGAGCCACATCGCGGTACATGTTTTTTACTTTCTGTTCGAGTTCGGCAGTGTTTACGTTCTTAGCAACGGTGGTTTCCATGTTGTGTAGTTTTATGCGTTTAAAGAATTGACGCCGGGAACAGCAATAAGTTCCCGAAGGATGGGGGAAATTTTTTCTTGCTTTTTTAGAAATACCAATTGTCCGGTATGATAGGATAAATGATTTGTTCTCGGGATAATAACATTTAACTTATTCCGGTGTGGCTGTTTTATAAAATCTTCGGCAGAAACTGAATTGTGTTTTTCAAACCATGCTGCTACAGGCAACTTGTTGAAATGGTCTGCCAATATTGAATTTATGTTTTTCCAGTACGATCTCAATTCATTCGCTGAAGGTATCGGTGTTATAGATTTGTCAGGATTGTCAATAAAAATTTCGTCTAATTGCGGATACAATCGCTCTCCGAAACTGAGCACCGGTAACATTCCGTCATGAGTTGCCGTCAGATGACCTAATAAATATATTCCTCTATTGCGGTCAGGAGCAACTTCATTTTGCAGTTGCTCATCGGTGAGTTGATCAAGAATATCATTGGCTTCTTTTATTTTTGAATGCCAGGCATCAAGCACCATTTTTACCATAATTTGAGTTGTCATTTTTTTTCTTTTTAAATTTTTGTTGCAATTGAACAAAGAACTGACGCGGAGAATGGCAATAAGTTCCCGGAGAGTGTTGGAAAATTTTCCTCCAATGGTGTGAGGATCATTGCCGGTTATTTCTGGCTCACCATTTTTGCTGCGGTGATAAATCTTATGTAATAAAATCCGGTGCATGGATAATTTGGCTGTTTAGGGTAATAAACTTTTCCCCAGCGTTCTTTTCCGGTTTCCATAGTTGTTATTGAAATTTCATTGATCGCTTGTGCTTCTCACGCTATGAAAAGCTTCAGCAAAATACATATCAATCATCCCCTTATGCTTCGCTTCAATCTTTCCGCGATAGGTACAAGTGAATTTATCTTTTACCAGTTCATGAGTTGTGCCGCTGATGTTTACTTTTCCCGCTATGCCACTGCTTTCCATTCGTGATGCGATGTTTACTGTGTCGCCCCAGATGTCGTAAGCGAATTTTTTTACTCCAACAATTCCGGCGACCACGGGTCCTGTATGAATACCAATTCTTATTTCAAATGCTTCGTTCCCTTCCGTCATTTTCTTGTGTGAATATTGCTGCATGAACTGCTGAATCTCCATGGCAGCGCTTACCACATCGGTTGCATTGGTTTTATTAGGAACCGGTAATCCACCCGCGCACATGTAGCTGTCACCAATGGTTTTTATTTTTTCGATGTTGAATTTACTCACGATGCGATCAAATGCTTTGAAGCAGAAATCAATTTCGGCAACGAGCTGAGTTGGAGTTAATTTTTCTGTTATCTGCGTAAAGTCTTTGAAGTCAGTAAACATGACCGTTACATCATCAAACTGTTTTGCTTCAGCACTACCATTGGCTTTCAGTTCTTCCGCAATTTCTTTAGGGAGAATATTGAGCAACAATGTTTCTGACCTTGCCTGAAAAAAATTTTTCTTTCCCACAAAATAATAAACCATCAGGAAAATCAGGGAACCCACTGCCATAAGATTGATGACAAAAAACAAATTGATTTGCACAGTTGTTAGATTATTTTGAATCCTCAGCCAGGGTTGTAAAATAAGACTGATGACAACGAGGAAGCAATAAGCCAATAACCAAAGAGGTGCCTTCGATTGCTTATCGAAGAGCATGGCTCCCAGAGGACAAATAAGTCCCCATAAAATGACCGCACTGCCATTGACAAAACCTCCCAATGAAAGCATCAGCGCAAAGGGAAGTAACAAAATGAGGAGCAACTGGCTGAAACGAAAAACCTGAAACTTACGGGTAAGGCCGAAGTAAATAAGACTTGCGAATGAAATGAAAGCGTAAGACAAGGGAATCATGCCGGCAAGTTTTTCTCCGAACAGCATATACATAGCTCCCCATCCAACTCCGGCAAGAAGGAACGGAATGGAGCAAATGACAAGAATTGATTTCTGTAATCTTAATTCCTCGCTGTCGCTTTGCAGGGCACCTATCGTGGCTATGCGGCTGAATGTTTTTTGCAGGCGGTTCTTTTTCATCTCCATTTCTTGTTTCCATTATTTACTGTTTGTCATTTTTGCAGCGGTGATAAATCTTGTGTAATAAAATCCGGTATATGGATACTCTGAATTCGGCGGAAACAAAACCAGGTATTTATCAAAGCTGGAGTCGTAAACAGTTTCAGGATGACCAAGTTGTTTTACCTCTAAACCGCGCCCAAAATTTGCCGTGCAGGTTCCACTCAGGTATTGAATGGTGAGCGAACAAATTTTTGATGAAAGGTTTAATTGTTCGTCGCGGTTGAGATAAGAAGCCATTGTAGCTTCATCTGAAATCCTGTTGTGAAAGTTGCCGCTAAGAGTTACCATTTTCCATGTGGGGTGCCGTTTGAATTGTGTTTTGATTTTCACATACATCAAACTGTCTCGTTGATACGGCTTGCCTTCGTTGCTGTTGACATCGAAGAAAAACAGCTCAACTCTTGAATTTTTATTCAACTCTGAAATCAATGTTGCCCATGCAACAGATTCTTTGCCGTCTAAAGGCGGGTTATGAAAAAAGTCGCTGTGATAAATGCTGCTGTCCGTTCGTTGCGAAATAAATTGTGTTATCAGGTTTGGAGGAATCTCAAGCCCTACCTGAACGCTGTCGCCGTTAGCTGTAAAAAGATTTGCAAGACCCATTACAAACGGCGTCGATTCATTTGTGCCGTGTATTTCTCCGAACATGATCATTTGAAATGGAGCAAGCAGGTGGTAAACTGAGTCGCTCAACTGCTCCGGGTTGTCAACCCGAACAGCGTGTGCTTTGAGATATGCTGCATTATCTTGTGCGCTTGCACATAAAAATGTCAGCATTAGAATGAGTGCTAAAAGAATATTTTCTGTTATGAGTTTCAGAGTTTGAGTGGACATAGTGTGCCCGGTTATTTGCAGCTATCCTTTTTGAAAAAGTTGCCGATGAATTTTAAGATTGCTTTTATGGTTTTCATTCGTTTACATTTTCATTCCTGCCATCGGGTCTTGTCCTTTCTTAAAAATGTACTCACTCTGCAAGAGGTAAGCGCCTGATATCACCACTGCATCGCCTTCTTCAAGCCCGCTGAGAATTTCCGTGTACTCTTTATTCACCATTCCAATTTCTACCATGCGCGGTTCGTACACTCCCGGGCTTTTCTTTAGCCAAACTGTAGCTCCGTGCGAATCATGAAGAACCGCGGAAGAAGAAATGGCAAGTGTTTCCTTTTCATGCGTGCGCACGGTGATGTATGCCTGCATGCCCGGAGTAAGCGCATGATCAGTGTTTGGAATTTCTATTCTCGCAAGAATGAGTTTAGAATCTCCAAGCAATTCCGGATTGGCAAAGTTGATTTTGGCTTCGACAGTTTTGTCAGGCAATGAAGGAAAGGTGACTTCAGCTTTTGTATTCTCCTGAATTGAAGCAGCTTCAGAAGAGTACACTTGTGCTTCCACCCAAACTGAAGAGAGATCAGTTAGCTTGTAAACAGGAGTCCCCTCCATCACATAATCACCCATCGTTACCATCACATCTGCTATAATCCCTGAGCGATCAGCGTAAACTGTGAGCACACTTTCAGGAATCCCTTTTCGCTTCAATTCAAAAAGCTGTGTACTGCTCATTCCCCACAATTCCAATTTGCGGAGTGCGGCTTCGGCAAGCTGGGTGTAATCAATACCAAGTGCAGAAGAATTGTCGCTTTGCTGCAATGCAACTAGGTATTGCTTCTCTGCTGCAATCAATTCCTCGCTGTAAATTTGAAAGAGCGGTAATCCTTTCTCCACTTTTTCACCGATGCTTCGGTAATAGAGCATATCAATTCGTCCGGAGATTCGCGATGAAATAGCATCCGTCAGCTTTTGATTTACGGAAACCACAGCAGGAAAAGTCTTTTCATTATTAAGGGTCTGTAATTCTACAAATTCGGTTTTGATGTTTGCAAGCTTTTTCTCCTCATCGCTGATGTGAATGGTATTATCATTCTTATCAGGAATACCCGAAACTTTGGTAAGGTCCATGTGGCAGATGGGACATTTGCCGGGATGATGCTCAACCACCTGCGGATCCATGGAGCAGCTGTAGATGGCATTCGGATCTTCTGCTTTCTCCTTCTTTCTGCAGGAAACTGAAAGAAGAACGATGATGGAAATTAGTAGAACACAAATCTTTTTCATTGTCATGATTTTTTTTATTTCGTAATCCGCGGCGTCATTGCGAGGAACCAAGCGAATGAATTTTGCGTGAGGGTGACGACAGGTCAGAAACCTTACGCCTCAACCAACCGCAGTTTTCCTCGCAATGACGATTCATGGTGTAAAGCTTTCACTGTCCTGAATGTATTGAGCATTCGAAATGATCTCATCCGGCTCGCTCAATCCTTTGATTACCTGAATGAAATCACCCGATGCAATGCCTGTTGTTATTTCATGCGCTTCAAAAACATTTTCTGCCTTAGAGCCTTTATCGGTATTTTTTAGAAAAACAATTTTTCGTTTTCCCAAATCGAGCATTGCTTCTTTCGGAATCCATATCCCTGTAACAGAATCCGTTTCAATCGTTGCCCGCACATACATGCCCACTTTGAGAGCGTGCTCCGGGTTGTCGAGATACACTCTTGCTGAAAGCGTTTTTGAATTTGGCTGGAAGAAGGGTTCAATGAAATCAATCCGTCCCCGGATTTTTTTTCCTGCACCATTCACTATAAGTGTTGCCGGCTGATGCAGTTTTATTTTAGCTGCATCATCAGAATAAATTTTCAGCACCGCCCATACCATGTGTGAATCAAGGATGTTGAAAAGCGTTTCCCCTTTCTCTACATACATGCCTTCCTTGAGTGCAAGCTCACCCGTGCTCGAAGTATTCATTTCTCCGAAGGAGTCCCCTTGGACAGCTTCACTGCCGGCAGAGGATGCTACTGCTTCATGAATGTGACCTTCATAAGGACTATAAACTGAGAGCCGGGTCAGGGACATTTTCGTTTTGATCACCTGCTCAATTTCCTGTTCAGTCATACCAAGTAACAACAGCTTTCTTTCCGATGCTGAAATCAATTGCTGATCAGATGAAGAATCGCTGAGAAGAAAAAGAAGGTTCTGTTGTTCATTCACCATGTCAGGGCTGTAAATTTCCATGATCACCTCTCCTTTCTTCATAGGTTGATACATGTATTTTACATAGAGTTTTTCAATGCGGCCGCTGTAACGCGCAGCAATGTTTCTTTCCTGACGCGTATCGTATTCAATTATTCCATCAGCAGAGATTTTTTCATTTATTGTTTTCTTCACAGGATGTATGGCAGGAAGAGAAGAAAGAATTTTTTGCTTGTCATCCGGAATCTGAAGTGAATCAAGAAATGCCGCCGAATTAACTTCTGTTGAATCAGCCTTCATTTTCATACCGCTCATGTCGCTATTATCCTTTGAATTGCAGGAAGAGAGGAGCAAAATGCTAATCGTCATTGCGAGGAACGAAGTAGAGAACTTGTGCCGAGGCGTGACGAAGCAATCTGCCTGATTTGCGACCATGGTTGGGGATTGCTTCGGAAACCTCGCGCCTGAAATCCGCGTAACTTTCCTCGCAATGACGACATTATAGAATTGCCAACTACCAATCGTAGTGCAACGAAGATCCCGATTCATCGGGACTGCCAACTGCCAATCCCGATAAAAATCGGGGCTCCGCTTCGCTTCGCTATTTTTTCTCAATCGCATTCTCATAAGCAATTTCAGATTTGTATGCTTGTTCCAAATGATAGAGGTATTCTGTTTCTGCCATGATCAGATCATCCCATGACATCAATGAAGGAAGCAGACCATTGGTGTTTTCTCTGTAGGAAAGCAGCGACGTTTGAAATGCTTTCTTGTAAGCAGGCAGAACTTCCTTCTCGTAATGATTCACTTCTTCGTATTCTGAAATGGTATGCAACAACGACTGCTGCATCATCGAGCGCGCTTCATTAATGCTGTTCCGCTTTTCAAAATGCATCGCATCAATTTGTTGTTGAATCGAGAGCGCTTCACTCTTGTAACTCTTCGAAGCCCACGGCGCAATCGGAATGGTGACAGAGCCCATCAGTGAAAAAGCGTTACGGCCGCCGAACACATCGTAGTGTTCAAAGCGCACATTGAAATCAGGTTTTCTGGCTGTGAGCGCAAGCGCACTGTTCAATTGCAGGGAACTGATGCTCCTGTCAATTTTTAAAATGTCGCTGCGCCGGAGTGTTACGGATGCTGTTGAGGTATCGAGATCAGCGAGATTGTAATTGTGAAACGGGATGGCAGTGTCAATCGCAAACGGGCTCATTTGAGGACGATTCATCAGGTAATTCAGAATTGTACTTGCTTCCGTGACGGCGCTCCTCTCATGTGTGCGCATTGCTTCCAAAGCATGCATGCGTGCCTGCGCTTTGTAGATAGAAGCCAGGTCACTTTGATTCACTGAATATACACTCGTGTCCGTTTGAATCATCAAGTTCAGCAGAGCCATTTCTTCTGCAATAACTCTCAATTTTTTTTCAGCAATGAAACGATCCATGTAGGTGATTTTCGCCTTGGTGAATAATTCATTTCTTGAAGAACCAATATCTGCGCTGTCAATTGCTGCAAGCGACAGCAAATAATTTTCTTTAGCTCTCAGCTTGGCAGGATTGGGAATGTCCTGCTCAGCGAAATACATAATCATGCCTTCACTGCGATTGAAAAAAGTTTCATCATTTGCAACAGAATACGGGAGCGAGTACGGACCCACTCCAATCATCGGCGGCATCCATGTTTTCGCGCCTTGCGCCATCGAGCGATCAGCATTGATTTTGTATTGATAAGAAGTGAGCAAAGGATTATTTCGCTCAATAGAATCGAGAACATTTTGTAAGGAGAGTGTTTGGGCACTTGCATGAATGGGAGAAAAAAAATTCATGCAAAGGATCCAGAGGAACAGCGTGCGCAGATACTTCGACAAGCTCAGTATGACAGCGGGAGGTGTCATCCTGAGCTTGTCGAAGGGTTGTGTGCGCCTGCGCAAATGCTTCGAGTCGCTCCCGATTTCATCGGGACAAGTCAGCATGACAACGCACGGGGTCACTCTGAGTGAATTCGCTTCCGGCTTACGTCTTATGTCTTCCATCTTACGTCTCACTTCTACCGGCTTAGTGCCTGACTTCCGGCACATCGATTTTTCCGAATTTTTTGAGTTCATATTCTTTGATCATTAAAAAGATGAGAGGAGTAACAAGAAGGATGAACGTGGATGAGGTGATTACGCCGCCGATCATCGGCAGCACAATGGGCTTCATCACATCACTTCCCACGCCGTGCGACCACAATACCGGAATCAAACCGAAGAGTGCCACAGAAACCGTCATGAGTTTTGGTCGCAATCGTTTAGCAGCGCCGCGAATCACGTACTCCTGTAAGTCCGATTTTGAAATCGTCTCTTTTGAATTCCCTTTTAGCGCGATGAGCTGCTGCATCGCATCATTCAGATAGATCACCATCACAATTCCTGTTTCCACCGCAATACCGAAGAGCGCAATGAAACCGACTGCCACAGCGACGGAGAGGTTTGCGCCGTAGAAATAGACCATAAACACGCCTCCGATCAACGCAAACGGAAGTGTAATCAGTTGAAAGAATGCTTCACGAAGTGACTTGAACGCGAAGTAGAGAAAGAAGAAAATGATCAATAGCACAATCGGCAAAATCATTTTTAAGGTTTTTGTTGCACGGATCTCATTCTCCCATTGTCCGCTCCAATCAATGAAATATCCTTTTGGCATTTTCACCATCATCGAATTGAGTTTTGCCTGCGCATCTTTTACCGTGCTACCCATATCACGCTCGCGCACGTTGAACAAAACGGTTCCACGCAGCAACGCATTTTCAGAATTGATCATGGCTGGACCTTCATTGAGTTTTACATCGGCAACTGAAGAGAGCGGAATGGGCCCGTAGCTCATGGTTTGAATTTGCAATCGCCTGATGTCGTCAATACTGCCGCGGTAATCCTGTGCGAAACGTGCATTCACACTGAACCGTTGACGTCCTTCCACGGTGGTGGTGAGTTTGGTTCCGCCGAGCGCAGATTCAATCACCATGTTTACATCATCCACACTTAGTCCGTAGCGACCGATTTCTTCTTTGTTGATTTTGATGTCGAGATATTTTCCCCCCATAACCGGGTCAACATACAGGTCCTTCACGCCGTCAACGGGCTCAAGCGCTGTCTTGATTTGCTGAGCGAGTTTTTGAATCGTGTCGAGATTCGATCCGAAAACTTTCACTCCCACATCCGTTCTTATTCCTGTGGAAAGCATGTTGATGCGGTTGATGATGGGCTGCGTGAACCCGTTCGTCACACCCGGGATTTGAAGTTTTCCATTGAGCTCATTGATGATGTCATCCTTTGTAATGCCTGCTCTCCATTGTAATTTCGGTTTCAGTTCGATGATTGTTTCAACCATGCTGATGGGAGAATTATCTGTAGCCGTGTTTGCTCTTCCTGCTTTGCCCAAAACATTTTGCACTTCGGGAACAGATTTGATAATCTTATCCTGCACCTGCAACAAGCGTTTTACTTCAGCATTGGAAACATCAGGAAGTGTAACCGGCATGAAGAGAATGCTGCCTTCATCGAGCGGTGGCATAAATTCCGTCCCCGTATTCATGATGACCGGAACAGCAATCAGCAGTGCAATAATGTTGATTGCAATCGTGGTCTTTCGCCAGGTCATGCACCACTTGATCATCGGCGTGTAAACGTTTTCAAGCCCGCGAGTGATTGGGTTAGCACTTTCCGGCTTGAATTTCCCTTTCATAAAAAATGAAATCAGAACCGGGGCGAGCGTGATGACGAGCAGCGCATCAATGGCGAGAATGAATGTCTTGGTATAGGCAAGCGGATGAAATAATTTTCCTTCCTGGCCTGTGAGAAGAAACACCGGGAGAAAAGATGTGACAATGATGACGGTGGAATAAAACACGCCTCGTGAAACCTGCTTGCATGCGCGCTCAATGATGCTTAGGCGCATGGCGTTGTCAATTAAATTTTCCTTACCAAACTCAGCAAGATGGCGGTAGGAATTTTCCGACATGATGATCCCGTTGTCAACGATCACTCCGATTGCGAGCGCAATTCCGGTGAGTGACATGATGTTGGATGAAAGCCCGAATGCATTGAGAAGAATGAAACTTGCGGCGACTGTTATGGGAATCTGAATGATGATGCTGAGTGCGCTTCGCCAATTGAAAAGAAAGAGTAAGACCACAAAAGCAACAACGATCATCACTTCAACTAAAGTTCTCTTCACTGAATTGATCGCGGCTTCGATTAGCGTGCTGCGGTCATAAGCAAATTTGAAAGTGACCCCGGGCGGCAATCCTTTTTCAACATCTTCCATTTTTGCTTTCACATCTTTAATCACGCGATCTGCGTTTTCATTGTAACGCATCACGATGATTCCTCCGACAGTTTCACCTTCACCATTCTCATCAAAAATTCCAAGACGCAAATCCCCTCCCATTTGCACGGTAGCAACATCTTTAATTCTGATGGGCACTGTTCCGTTTATCCCAATCGGAATGTCTTCTACTTCATGAATGTCTTTGATGTAACCCAGGCCACGAACGATGTAGCTCATGTCATTCATCTCGAACTTTCTTCCACCCACATCATTATTGTTGCTCTTCACCGCTTTCAAAACATCAGTAAGTTGAACGTTGTAGTACTGAAGCTTGTTAGGATCAATCGTGATCTGATATTGTTTTTCAAATCCGCCGAATGAAGCGACTTCACTCACACCCGGAACAGTTTGCAATGCGAACTTCACGTACCAATCCTGTAACGCGCGCTGCTCACCGAGATCCATTCCTTTTGCATCGAGCGTGTACCATAATATATGTCCGACACCTGTGCCATCAGGGCCGAGCGTGGGCGTAACACCTTCAGGCAGTAACCGCTGTGCATAGTTGAGTCGCTCGAGCACACGCGAGCGCGCCCAATAAATATCTGCGTTGTCCTCGAAGATGATGTACACGAAACTCATCCCGAACATGGAGGTGCCGCGAATATTTTTCACCTTAGGAATGCCTTGCAGGTTACTGACGAGCGGATACGTTACCTGGTCTTCCATCACCTGTGGCGCTCTGCCCATCCACTCAGTGAAAACAATCACCTGGTTTTCTGACAGATCAGGAATGGCATCTACAGGATTTTTCTGCACTGCATAAAACCCGAAAGCAAACAACACCGCAGCACCGACTAAAACAATTAGCCGGTTGCGCAAGGCGAGGGAAATAATTTTTTCTACCATCAGACCTCAACTATTGCTTTACGTGTTTAACCAACTCATCACCGCATACCGGACAAGCGTCGGTGGTATCGGTGATTTGATCAGGATGCATTGCACATTGATAGTAGGCATCACCCTTTACCAGTTTGTTGGTATCAACGGCATGGAAATGCGCTGAACTATTTGATGAATTGTTGCAGGCACCGAGCACCAGTGCAAGCACTGTAATAGAGAGCATGATTCCCTTTTTCATTGTTCTTGATTTTAGTTTTGATTACTTCGAAATTTTTTCATCCACCGTTCCGCAGTGCGGCATCTTCCCACCCATGTAGGGATTGTTGTTGATTTCCTTATCCGCGCTTATCCAATAAGCTCCTTTACCATTACGTGCCATGTGACAGTAATCGGAGTACAGCGCAACACCGGGAACGGGATTGTTTTCAAGAATGGTGATCATGTATTGTGAAAGCTTTGCGAAAGCTGTTCGCTGCGCTTCAATATCATCGTTTTCAGTAATAGTCTTTAATGCTTCATTGATGGACTCCACCTTCTTTTGATCATCAATGCCTGCATTAGTGATTTTAGTTTTCATATCCGCCGCCGCTATTTTTGCTTTTGCAGCGTCATCCTCGTGTAATGCATCCTTAAGCTGAAGGTACGCAGTGAGGTAGTCCGGCATCTTTGTTTGATTGGACTCCTTCGCAGAAGTTTGAGCAGTGGCGCCGGATCCCATGATCAATGCAAGTACTATTGAAAGCAATTGAGTTTTCATCGTGATGAAAATTTTTTTGTGAATTAAAATTTCTTCTGGCAGGCAGAAGTTTAGAGAAATTGAAAATGAAGTGACTGGTGTTATGAGCGACGATAACACAGCACAAACAATGAGGAAGAAATCAAATACGGAATATCCGGATAAAAGAAAGAAGATCGTATGATCTTCCGGGCGGTGAATGATCGCGAAGGAAGTTGACTGAAGAAGAGTTGGCTTCAGAATAGCTCATCGTAAACAGGACAGGAATTTCCGTGAAGAGACTTATGTGCCGGTCAATTTTTACGAAGGCGTTGGAAATAAAATCGTCCTTTACCTTCAATAGCTTCACTTCTTTTTTCTCGCAGCAATTCTTATTCATCATGCTGCAGCAGCTCTTCATTTTTATTTCAGAATTCATTTTCATTCCGCAGCAGGAATAAGAACTTGCAATCACCCCCACAGTAGAGAAGATGAAGGCGAAAAGAAGCGCTATGGAGAATACTCGTTTCACTTTGGTATAGCAAAAGTAAGGGAATAGTTATGAAAGAGTTTTATGATCATCTCAGGTTTGCACACCCTCAGAGAGTGTGTTGTCACTTTATTTTTTCCCGCAGCAGGGATCATTTGATTTCTTCGTGCAGCATGATTCATTCTTCTTACACTCTTCCTCTTTGTATTTGTAGTACATCTCAGTTATTTTTTCTGTTCTCTCCTTTCCAATAATGCCCGACGAAATAGCAAAGAGATCACTACGAAATTTATTTGCATCATCATCGTAAAGCTGCTCCGGGGTGCGAACTTTTACCAATTCAGTTTTGAAATAATTTTCTACTGCCGGTTTTAGCTTGTCTGCTTCTTCCTGTGTAATCAGGTTTCTTTCCAGAGCAAAATTTACCAGGTTGGTTGCAATATGCTCTGCTTCTTCAATGCTGAGTTTATCAACGTCTGTTCCTTTGTACCAATGACTCGCCTGGCAAAATGTTGCAGCATTTTTTTCTGCCTCCTCTCCCTTCAATACCGCAAAATCAATTTCATATTTCTTAAAGATGGGCTTCGCAACTTTTTTTGTTTCCTCTGAAGCATTCCAAACAATGGCAAGCACAGTTCCCTGCCTGTTTAACCATGCTTCTTTAATCGCTGAATTTTTTTCCATATCCATCAATGCGGGTTTCGCCCTGCTGCCACAACCAATTTCTGCATCTGCTCCACAAACGAGAGGCACTTCATAAAAGGTGATGTTTTCTTTAGCAGTGGTTGAAGCTGCATTTCCATTGGTACAGGAGTGCAATGCAATTGCTGAAATTGCAACGAGAGACAGAAGGATAATTTTTTTCATTGTCGTTTAATTCTTGATGTTGTATTAAATAATTGTGTATTCAGCCGCTGGTGAAAGAAACCGCAAAGGTGTGAAGAATTCTTTTTTCATGAACACAAAGAACTTTTGACATAGATACGAATCCCAATATAAATATTTGAAAAGCTATTGAATCATGAAGGAAGAGCGTACATTTCCTCTGCCAAATTTTATCCGGTGCATTCGAAAAATTTTGGTGTAATAAATTTTAAAATGAATACCATCTTTGTAGTTCCCTCCAAAAAATCCTTCATTATGAAAAAATGCGCCACTCTTTTTGCTCTTCTGATTTTTTCTTCGAACATTTTTGCAGGCACGGGCGGTCCTGATTTATTTGGATACACCTGGAAAGACAGCGACGAGCCCGATGGACCCGCCTACAATTGGATTGATATTCTTGCTCTTCCTAATGTCACACAGGTGAAGCTGCTTGGTGACGACAATTCACGCGGCCCTTTTTACATGAACTTTGACTTTCATTATTACTGGTATGACGTGGATCAATTTTATGTTGGCAGCAATGGGTATACGCTCTTCCAGCAGGGGCAACTCGCTTCACCATTCTATGATCTTCCTACTACCAATGATCCCAATAATATCATAGGAGCTTTCATGAATGATATCACGTTTGCCGGCACAGGCAATACTGCTGAATGCTGGTACTGGATTAATCCTGATTACGACACGCTGATTGTAAGCTGGATTGGTGTCCCATTTTGGATGGGTACCCTGCCCTACTACACCGGGAGTAATACTTTTCAAATCATATTAAGCGCTGTTGACAGCTCGATTACGTTTCAATATGCTGAGCAAACGGGAACGGGATATGGCGGAAACACAAAAATCGGAATCGAAAATTATTCCGGCTCGGTTGGATTGAGTTGGAACACAGTCTTTCCTAACTATATGAATCCACCTATCAACTATGCCATTAAGTTTTATTATCCTCAAAATCCAACGCTGCAAATAACAGACGCGGCAGTGCAATACAATGATAATGTGACAACAGGAGGGATTTTTCTACCGGTATCAAGCACCTCTCATTCACTTACTGCCGAAATAAAAAACTGGGGTACGTCAACTACCTCTCCTTTTGGTGTGAATGCCATTGTAAAAAATCCATCCGGCGTCAACGTCGTCAACATTACGGACAACACTGATACAATGGCTTCGCTGCAATCACAGGTGATGACATTCAGTTCTTCCATGCAGCCTACCACTGCCGGCACGTATCAGTTCATTACAACATCGCAGTTGACGGGTGATAACGTTAGCTCCAACAATTCGAAAACCCAGGAAATTGTTGCGATTGATACAAGCCAAACAGAGATGGAATTGGGGTATGATAACGGAGAAATCCCCTTCTTCGGGCTTGGATGGATCGGAGGATACGGATGCATTGCGGATTACTTCATCCCACCTTTTTATCCTGTTGCCATTACAAAATTGCACTATTGGAATACGACTATATATAACCAATCCACTTTCGCCGCGCGCGTTCTTGATGATGATGGCGCACAGGGATTACCGTTCACGCTGTACGATTCGATTTATGTCGATCCAAGTGATGTGGTGTTAAATGGCTGGACTGATTTGACTCTTACTGAGCCGATCATTGTTAACAGCGGAGGCGTTTACGTAACGTGGGATATGAAAGGAGAAAATATTTTCCTCGGCATGGCTACATTGCCTCCTCTATCTTATCGCTCATTTGAAGCGGGACATGACGATTGGGGAACATTCCGCTTTAGTCAATATTATGATCCCTTGATCAATATTACTATTGAGAAGTACTCATATCCCACGGGAATATCTATCAACGACAATCAATTTTTGCAACTGCAATTGTTTCCGAATCCATGCAGTGGTACAGTGAATTTAGTTTACAGCATTCCTGAAAATCAGAGAAGCAATATGATCGTCATTTTTGATGTTCGTGGAAAGGAAATAAAAGAAATTGATCTTGGTGCAGGGGCGGGTATGCATCAACTCAATTTGGATATTTCGGAATTGGATAATGGGATTTATTTCGCTGAACTTGTTTCGGGAAACCGGAAGGCGATGCAGAAGATGGTGGTGGTGAATTGAAGTAAGATCAACGCACACGCGACAAACCTGCATCTGCAATTGGGATAACCGGATAAAGCTGTAGATTTGATCAAATGACCGATTGCTTTTCTTTAGACAATAAATAACCCTGTCCATCATGAAAATAATCTATGCTCTGTTTTGTTGTACAGTCTTTTTTAAAGGAGCCAAAGCGCAACCAGTAGTTCCTGATAGTACATTTAGCAGTGATGGAAGAGCAACATATTCGTTCGACTATTACACTTATCTTCAATCACATTCATCCGCTTTGCAGGCTGATGGCAAAATTCTATTAGCCGGATACGGAGTGGGCTACTCTTCTCTTTTGGAAGTGATGCGTGTGTTGCCAGACGGAACGCTTGACAATTCATTCGGAGTTAATGGATTTGTAAACATTACCATCAACAACGCTTCCGTTGGAGTGGGGACAAAAACTATTGTCCAGCCCGACGGTAAAATTCTTGTGAACGGAAAGCATTATATCAACTATCTCCCGGTTTTCACCATGTTCCGGTTAAATTCAGATGGAACATTCGACGCTCAATTTGGTGACAGCGGAATGGTAGTTATCAATTTTGGACTGACCGAATCGGTCGAGGATATTGTATTGCAACCCGACGGAAAAATTGTAGCTGCTGCAGGATCATGGGGTCACATTGATAATAGTACCTTAATCGTACGATTGAATTCTGACGGTACAATTGATAGCACTTTCGGAACCAACGGAGCTACTGAAATTACCGGCATCTATCAGGATGATGACAAACACACCCTAAGCCTTCTTGATGATGGGAAAATACTCCTTAGCGGCCTTTCCGTACTATTTGCGAATTCAATTGATGATACCAATATTGCTTTAGCAAGACTGAATTCCGATGGAACTATAGATTCGGGTTTTGGAACCAACGGCATGACCGTAACAGATTCTTACAATGGTTTCGAGAGGGCGATTGCAATGAATGTTCTGCAAGATGGGAAAATTCTTATTGCAGGGGCTGGATGCGGATTGCCATATCCCCTCTTCCTCGAAAAATATAATGCAGACGGAACTCTTGATTCATCGTTTGGCATTAACGGTATTTTATTGAAGGATCTAAATGGAATTTCCTTCTCCTATAATCATTTCATGGTTCAGCCCGATGGGAAAATTTTGTTAGCTGGTATTCATGCTGCCAATCTTGATGATTTCGCTATTGTAAGACTGATGCCTGGCGGAGAAGTAGACAGCACTTTCGGCAATGGCGGCATTATTTTCATCGCTATGAACACTAATTACATGTACAATTATGATGTGCCAAGCTATATTTTTATGCAGCCAGATGGTAAGATCGTTGTAACAGGAACTTCATACGCAGAAGGAAATGGTCAATTTGCTATTGCCCGTTTTACTTCTCCTATCAACGTAAGTAGCCCCGGTCTCAATCCAACTAATTTGTCTTTGTTTGTTTATCGCAATCCGTGCAGCGGATCGGCGAACTTCTTTTACAGCATTCAGGAAAGCCACGCAAGTAATGCACTTGTCATTTTTGATCTTCAGGGAAAGGAAGTAAAAGCCATTGACCTCGGCGCCAGTGCAGGCACGCATCAATTAAGTATAGATATTTCAGCATTGGAAAACGGAATTTACTTCGCTGAACTTGTTTCGGGAAGCCGGAGGGTGATGCAGAAAGTTGTTGTGGTGAATTGATGGTTTGCCCCTAGGTTATCATCTCATACAAGGCACCAGTCTGGCTTTTGCATGGTAACTGCTCTAAGACTTGCACAGTTAGAGGGGACACCAACAGCAGGCCAACCGCAGACAGAATCATCTCACCTTCAAAATTTTTGACGTATAAAGTTGACCACAAAAATTGACTTTTAAAATGTAGAAACCTTTGACAAGATCAGGAAGGTCAATTTTCATAACACCATTTGCAACCGATGTGGACTGAGTGATTAAATTTTCCCCTAAAAGATCTGCGACCATGTATGTGACGCTACCATTTTGTCCGTCGTTCATATTCACTGTGATGTCATTACCCATCAGCAGTATTGGATAAATAAGAACAGAACTTTCATCAGAATATGATTCAATTCCTGTAGTTCCACAATTCAAAAGAACTACAAGCTTGGTGGAGTCAAAGTTATAATAGTTAGTAATAACCATATCAGGAAACCCATCGTTATTAAAGTCATTTATTGTAAATGATCTGGTATCAAAAATTCCATTAGCAAAAACGGAAGAATCAAAAGTTCCGTCACTCATGCCCGGAAGAACTGAAACCTGAGTGCCAACAACAACAATGTCAGGCATACTATCATTGTTCATATCAACCCATTTTATTCCGCAAACATCGGACTGAGAAGGGTAATTGGTTGAAGGAAGATTAAAGGTGCCGTCACCATTTCCATAGTAAATTGAAATGTAACCGTTATTGTTAATCCTGCTGTAAACAATCACATCCATTTTGTTATCATTGTTTACATCTCCGCCGAGTCCATAATAAGGCCAGGGAATGCTATCAACTTTTACTTCATTCCCGAAAGTTCCGCTGCCATTTCCAAAAATTACTGAGAAGGAATGAATGGTTTCCCACGGCGGAAGATTATGGGTATAGACCACATCATTGAAACCATCATTATTAAAGTCAGCAACAGAGAGCCAACAGGGACTCTCGTTTGTCCATGAACCTATTGCCTGACTAAAACTGCCATCGCCATTGCCAAGCCAGGTCCAGAGATGATAAAAATCATAATCACTTGAGAGTATATCAGGAATAGAATCATTATTGAAATCTACAACAGTAAGTGGCCACGGGTTCAAAGAGCCATCATAATATTTCATACTGTCAGCAAGTGTTCCATTTCCATTCCCAAGATAAACTAACATGGCTCCTTCAACGGAGACACTGAGGTCGGCATTTCCATCTGCATTAAAATCGGAAGTGACAATATTTGACGGGTTGAGACCCGAAACATAATTCACCGGTAAGCCAAATGTTCCATCACCATTGCCCAATAAAATACTGACCGTATTGCTCGTGTAATTTGTTGTTGCCAGGTCAACGTTGCCATCATTGTTGAAGTCAGCGGAAGTAATATGTTCGGGCGAAAAGTTACTTATACTTGACTCATTAAAAAACCCGAGGCAAATACTTTGAGATAAAACGTTTTTAATTCCAGGCAAGAGGATGACCGGAATGAATAGTAGGCAGAATTTTTTTTTACGAATCATGATTTTTCAATTGTAAACTGTTTTGTTTTCTGATAAATGCTTCTCAAAGATAAGGACACCCAACCGCAGGCAGTGTAACTTACCGCAAATAAAATTGAAGCGCTGGATTGCGAGATGGGCTGCTCTCGCTTCTCTTGTTGGTCTATCTCCACTCAAAACTTCCCAAAGATCAACAACGGCGTTCACACTCGTTCAGTGAGGAAAACTGACAACGGCGGAAAGATATGTTTTTCAAGATCGCAGTCATCCTTATTTCTTGTTCGTTCGTTTCAGTCGTTTGATTAAGAGTATTGTAATTGCAATTACCGCAACAAGTGGAATTGAAATTATCCCGTAATCTTTCAAGTCACTATTTGAAATGCCTTTTACATGAGGATGAATGAAGCGGTCAATCAGGAATATTATTACAATGAGAGTAAGCAGTCCCCAAATTGTCACCGCCAACCATTTTATTATCTTAAAACTTTTCAAGAGTATGTTTTTCAAGCGGCAAGCGAGTGGAGTTAAAAAGAATATTGCACCCCCGCATTAATTCCAATCGAAAAAAAAGTTCCTAAGAGATTATCTGAGTTAGGATTAAACAAATATTTCACACCGGGTGCAATGCCAAGCGTGAACCGTTCTTTAAACGGATACTCTATTCCTCCTCTTATTTCGGGTGAAAACATAATACCTGCTTTAAGGTCATGAGTCCATGATGTTTCATTACTTTTTTCTGAGTGCCCATCAGTATAATAATAGAGCGATTTATTTTTTGAAAAAATATCTGCTTCGAAATTTACTGCCGGATTAACATAAAGACGAAGTTTTTTTTGAATCAAATAAATCTTAATGCCCAAAGGGATTTCAAGAAAATAATCAACAGTTTTGGATTCAACAGCACTTGGTGCACCCGGCGGAATACTATCAGAGAAAAAAAAGTAATTGAGTTCGGTATACTTATATTTAAAAACCCGTGTACACATATTCAACCCGGTTACCAAACTAACCTTCTTTGATAAATCCCTCTGGAAAGAAACACCGCAGGTAAACGCAATGGTGTTACGCAGCGATTCATTATTCACATCATCAATAGGAGCATACTCCTTGTTAGTTGACATAAAAGCAGGTAATAGCAGATCTGGTGAGAGAAGAATACCAATGTGAAGATTTTTTGGTTCTTCCGGAGCAGTATTCTGTGCATTGGCATTAGCAAGACTAAAAAGCACTGCTAATGAAAACACGAAACTATATTTCAAGATGGGCCATTTCATTCATTAAAGATAAACCCTTGCCTATGGTTACTGGCGTTGTGGGTCTTTGCGCAGTCCAGTGTAAAGCCAGACCAACAACACAAGCGTGAGTCGTTCAACTTTCCCGCAATATTTTCCTATGGTTAATAAGGATACCAACCGCAAACAGAATAATTATAGAGCAACACATGTCACCCATTGCTCCAGAAAGGGAATTTTATTTCTTCGAGGATAAGAAATATTCCCCGTGATGAGTTGAAAGCATATTATTTTGCTTCTATAGTAAAGATACTTCCTGCATAACCGCTTGTATGATTTTTAATATACTGATCAAGCTCGGTTTGACCCGTTAACTTTAATTGACCTGTAGAATCGTTTATAATAATTGAGTCAACATTGTCAACAAATTTATCATTACGGCCTTCACCCCACGTGCCTATTCCATAATCAAATGAGGTGTCACGCCTGGCATTATTATCAGTAGATGGCATGCGCAGGATTATTTTTCCGGTGTCATCATAACGTTCAGTCGGCAGCATTCTCGCGCTGCCATAGATCTCTACGGAACTCTTCGGGTTTTGGCTTGTCTTTATTACCAAAGTTTGTCCCGGATCACAACCTGTGAATATGGAGGCTCCGAACATTATCATTATTGCCAGTTGAACTTTCATTTCAAGAATGTCTAATCGCCAATTACAAAGATGAAATTTTCTTTTGTCTCACAACCCACAAACAAAAATTTCTTCAAAACATTTGTAGAAGCACCCCTGTTAGTGCCATTGGCCTTTTGTGCAGTCCAGTGTAAAGCCACCGCCAACCCAATGGTAAGCCGTTCCTCTTTCCCGCAGTATTGCGGGTGGTTTTCACTATAAGCATCCGCAAAGACCAATAATGGCAACATCTTTGGTGAAATAAATATTAAAATGAAATTCATCTTTGTACTTTTCCAAAATCAAAAACACCCTCCACGATGAAAAAAATTTTTACGCTCCTTTCATTTTTCATTCTCACCACAAAAATGTTTGCAGGCACCGGCGGCCCTGATAGCTACGGTTACACCTGGAAAGACAGCAACGAGCCCGACGGACCCGTTTACAATTGGATTGATATCATTTCGCTTCCCAATGCTACGGAAGTGAAATTGCTCGGTGATGACAACTCGCGCGGACCCTTCGCAATGAACTTCAACTTCCACTACTACTGGTATGATGTGAATCAGTTTTGGGTGGGATCGAATGGATACATCATGTTCCAGGACGGGCAGCTTGCTGCATTTTTTTCTTCCTTCCCGAATCCTAACCCGCCCAATGATGTTATAGGAGCATTATGCAATGACCTCACTTTTCTCAATGCAAACAACCCCGCCGAATGCTGGTACTACCTTAACCCCGCTCTCGACACATTGATCGTGAGCTGGACCAATGTTCCGTTCTTCGATACTACTGCAACCGGATTTATCGGAAGCAATTCATTCCAAATGATCTTGAGTGCGGTTGACAGCTCGATCACTTTTCAGTACAACCATGTTGATTCAATAACTCCTGTAACACTTGCAGCGAGCAGCGTAGGCATTGAAAATTATGTTGCCACCACAGGCATGGGACTACAATGGCCTGCTACCGATTCCATTCACAGCCCGGGAGATAATTTTGCGATTAAATTTTATTATCCGCATCCTCCGCTGCTCACCAGTTTTACTGATGTGCAAATTCTGCAAAATGATAATCCTTCTACCGGGGGAATCTTCATTCCCGCGAATGGCTTTCCCTACTACCTTACAACGCAAGTGAAAAATTCGGGAACCACCACAGTGGATCCGTTTACTGTGGCCGGGCGCCTTGTTAATGCAAATGGCGACACGCTGATATCGGAAAACTTTACGACTGATACGCTGCTCTCAAGCGAGTCGCAGGATATTGGTTTCACTACGCCCTTTAATCCCGCCACGCCGGGCACTTACAAGTTCATCAGCATTACAAAACTTCAGGGTGATACGGTAAAAGAGAACAATGTAAAGAAGCTTGAGATTGTTGCGCTGGATACATCACAAAGTGAAATGTGGATGGGATATGAAGGCGACACGGTAAATTTTTTAGCTGGGCTGCATTGGATTGGTGGTGAGGGTGGAGCAGGTAATTATTTCATTCCGCCTTTCTATCCTGTGGCTATTACCAAACTACACTACTGGATCACCTTCTTTTCGCCCACAGATGCTTTTTCGGCAAGAGTGTTTGATGATGACGGCGTGCTTGGATTACCGTTCACGCTGCTCGATTCTATACATGTTTCATCGGCAAATATTACACTTGGCGGCTGGACAGACATAGACCTTCCGGCGCCGATCATCATCACAGACGGTGGCTTTTACGCTGCCTGGGATGAAATTGGTGATACGATTTCTCTTGGTATGGCATTTACAGAACCAATTTCTAATCGCACGTTCGAAGAGTTTCAAAACGTGTGGGGCATATTTCGTTACAGAAGCTTCTACAACCTGATGATTGCTGTGACCATAGAAAAAGCCTACCCCACCGGAACAGAGAACTCGCAATCAAATTCGCTTTCACTCTCTGTGCTTCCTAATCCTGCAAGTGACCGGGTAAGCATGATGTACAACATCACTGACCCCGGAGCAAGCAACTCACTTCTGATTACTGATGTGCAGGGAAAGAACATTCAAAGCATCGCGCTGAATAATGGAGCCGGAACGCATCAGATGAACTGTGATGTTTCCATGTTGCCGGCGGGAATTTATTTTGTAACACTAATGAGCGGGAAAGAAAAATCAGTCCGGAAGCTCGTGATCACAGAATAGATTTATCGGTTGAAAGATTGGCGGGACAACAACCTTGAAGCAGAACAAAAAATAAAAAGGAATTAATCATGACAGACTCAGGTAATATTCTCAAACAATTTTACGACGCAGCCATTAAGAGAGATCTTGCCACAGCTCGCACTTATTTGGCTGATGATCTTGTTTTCGAAGGGCTTTTTGAAACATACCAGAGTGCCGATCAATACATGGAAGCACTTACAGGCTTGCTCTCAATCACAGTTCGCCTTGATGTAAGGAAAATTATTACTGAAGGAAGCGATGCCGCTATTTTCTTCGAACTGGAGACGAAAGCGCCTGCTGAAGGCATCGTGTTGGTTGCCGAATGGCATCAGGTCATGAACGGCAAAATATTTCATGTGCGATCAGCATTCGATGGCAGACCTTATGAGGCAATGTTCACCGGCGGCGCAACTCAATAAAATCCTCCCACATACTAATCGCGATTCGCAATCCGCGTATCGCGAATTCCGATTAGCGTTAAGGCATGCGATTGTTCTTCGGAAACAGTAATGGACAACTACAGCTCAGAAAATTTTTGAAATGAGCACCATCTTTGTAGTTTTCCAAAATGAAAAAAATCTTCACTATGAAAAAATGTACTATTCTATTTGCGCTCCTGATTTTTACCGCTAAAATTTTCGCAGGCACAGGCGGTCCTGATTTATTTGGCTACACATGGAAAGACAGTAACGAGCCCGACGGACCCGCATACAACTGGATTGACATCACGGCCTTTCCCAATGCAACCCAGGTGAAGTTGCTGGGTGATGATAACTCGCGCGGCCCTTTCCCTCTTAACTTTAATTTTCATTATTACTGGTATGATGTGAATCAGTTTTGGGTAGGTTCGAACGGATACATCCTTTTCCAGGACGGACAGCTCGCATCGCCGTTTTCCGCCTTCGCAAACTCAGCTTTACCCAATGATGTGATCGGAGCTTTTTGTAACGACCTCACTTTTCTGAATGCAAATAATCCCGGTGAATGCTGGTATTACCTCAACCCTGCTCTCGATACATTGATAGTAAGCTGGATGAATGTTCCTTTCTTCGATGTTATCCCTGCAGGATTTTCGGGAAGCAATACATTTCAAATTATTTTGAGTGCAGTAGATAGCTCGATCACATTCCAGTACGAGCAGGTTGATCCAACTGCTCCTGTAACTTTTTCAGCGAGCAGTGTGGGCATCGAAAATTATGCTGCCGTCCCCGGGGCTGGATTGCAATGGCCATCCGTGGGACTCATTCAAACGCCGCCGGACAGCTTTGCCATTAAATATTATTATCCGCATCCTCAGCTTCTGACCAATTTTACAGATGCTGCAATTATTCAAAATCAAAATCCTTCCACGGGAGGAATATTTGTTGCGGCCAATGGTTTTCCTAACTATCTGACAACACAGGTAAAAAATTACAGCACCCACACCGTGAATCCGTTTAATGTAGCATGCAAGGTGCTTAATTCAAATGGCGACACCATCATACTTGAAAATTTTATGACCGATACATTGCTCACCACAGAATCGCAGGACATTGCTTTCACTACACAATTTGTTCCCACAACACCGGGCACATACCGGTTCATTACCATTTCACAACTTCCCGGCGATGCGCCTGCATCAGGAAACAATACCAAGAAGCTCGAGATTGTTGCACTCGACACCACGCAATCTGAAATGTGGATGGGATATGATGGCGGGCAGACAAATGGTTTGGCCGGAATTAATTGGGTTGGTGGTTCAGGGGGCGTGGGCAATTATTTTATCCCACCCTTCTACCCTATTGCGATCACAAAGCTGCATTATTGGATTACCAGCTTCGCGAATACAGATGCTTTTTCAGGAAGAGTATTTGATGATGACGGCGTGCTTGGATTACCGTTCACCCTGCTCGATTCAGTCCATGTTTCATCAGCGAATATTACAGTTGGCAACTGGACTGATATTAATCTTTCGGCGCCGATCATTATCAACAGCGGGGGATTTTATGTTGCGTGGGATGAAATTGGTGAATCTATTACTCTTGGTTGCGCAACGGCTGAGCCATTGTCTAACCGCTCGTTCGAAGAGTTTCAAAACATTTGGGGGATCTTTCGTTTCAGATCAGCACAGGACCCCATGATTGCTGTAACGATTGAAAAATCTTATCCAACCGGCTTACCTAATCCTGATGACAAGTCACTTTCTCTTTCTGTAACTCCCAATCCTGCGAGTGATCGAATAACAATGCTGTACAACATCGCTGACGGCGGAGCGAGAAACACACTTCTCATCACTGATTTGCAAGGCAAGATCATGCAAACTATCAAACTGAATTTTGGTGCCGGTACGCATCAAATGAACTTCGATGTTTCAAGCTTGCCTGCGGGAATTTATTTTGTAACACTCATGAGCGGGAAGGAAAAATCAGTGCAGAAGCTTGTGATTACAAAATAGAATTTTCTTAAAAACTGTTTGGAAATCACAGAAAGAATTTATTTGTGCTCGGCTGTCATCCTGTGCGGAGTCGAAGGATATGCAAGAGCATGCGCAAGATAGTTCTACTCCGCTTCCAATGAAGCCCTCCCCACAACCCCCGACCCCTAAAGGGGAGTCCCTCCGCGTCCATGAGTGCGAGAGCGGTTCTCCTTCAGGAGTTAGAGGTGCAGCGAGGGTGAATGTCATTCTCAGGGAACTCGATTGAAAATAGTATTCGCTCACTATGACAACCCAATTGATACAATTCCAAACAGATTCTAAATTAAAAATTGCCCCTGCCGGTTCTTTGCAGTGGCAATTTCTTTAGTGCTACATTCGCTACATTATTTTTATCTTGAAGGTTGAATAGTTTTAAATCCCTTCTCTTATTAAAAACTATTTTATGAAACACACTATCCTCCTGCTCATTTGCTTGTCATTTACTCTTTATGGTTCTGGTCAAAACGGCTCCCTTGATTCAACATTTGGAACCAACGGCATTATTTCAAACGACCTTGCAATTCCCTACCAGGGAGCAGTTGGTTATGCATTAATGCCCGATGGAAGAATGGTGACCTGCATCAACATTAAAAACCAATGCTTTGTTGAATGTTTTCTTCCGGATGGAACTATTGATTCTTCTTTCGGAACCAATGGGGCTTTTCAAATCGGTGACGCCAACGTCTATGGAGGAACCAGCATTGCAGTTGATGCTGCTTCAAGGATACTTGTAACTGAAACCATCTATGACTATTATTATTACGTCGATGTAACGGTCACAGCCCGGCTTACTCCAAACGGAATTGTAGATAGTTCATTCGGAACGGATGGTTTTTTTACCAGCCAGATTATCGCAACTAAAATTGTTCTTCAAGCTGATGGTAAAATCATTTTGGCCGGATACAATTATATGAGCGGCTACGGAGAGCTGCAGCGTTTAAACAGTGATGGAACTCCTGACAATTCTTATGGCTCGAACAGTCTTGTGTATTTGAATATGTTTTTTGGTATTAAGGCGGCCGTACTTCAGGATGACGGGAAATTAGTTTGTGCAGCCGAGTATTTATTTTTAGGCTTTCACTTTGTAGTCGCAAGACTTAATACTAACGGATCATTGGATAATACCTTCAGTGGTGACGGTTATGTTTCTCACTCTGATTATGCCACCCTGCAACACATTCCATTTGATATTGCGATTCAGCCGGACCAGAAGATTGTAGTCGCAGGACAGGTTTTCGGCTCCGGCCAATTTACAGAGCACGGACAGATTATGACATGGCGCTTTCTTCCCGACGGAACCACTGACTTTACATTTGACAACGATGGCACATTTCAAATACCAAATAGCCTGGGTTATGGGTATGATGTCGCTTCATTCGTTAAAGCTTTTGCCGATACTACACTTCTAATAGGAGGAATTAAAACAAATAACCTCCATCAAAATCCATTCATCCTGAAACTAAAACAAGACGGCTCCTATGATAGCAGTTTTGCTGTGAATGGCATCTCAACTATTAATGAAGATGCAGATGTGCGGGATGGGGATGGTGTAACAGTGGTGAACGCGATCTTAATTAGTGACACCGATATTATGGTGGGTGCAACGGTTTATGAAAACGGAAACTTTCAACCGGGTCTTTTCAAGTTGTCAGCATCAGGGGAAATTGATGCAACATTCGGCAACAATGGAGAAAGCACTTATCGGCTCCCGGGTTTTCAGGAGAAAGAGTCAACAGCCGGAATCATACAACTTGCGAGCGGAAAAATACTTGCCGGTGTTTTAGTGAACACAGATGCTTGGCCTGCACTGGAGTTCATTCGGTATTTACCCAATGGAGCTGTTGACAGCAGCTACTTTAATCATGGGCTCTTTGAGGGTGATGCATTGTTCTCTGCCGAGTTCTCAATAAACACTGATTTTTTCGTTGCGACTGATTCTCAAATTTATGCTGCGATTTGGATGAACTACTATTTTGATTCTTCCAGAGTGTGCTTGTTAAGAATGAATGCTGAAGGGATTCCGGATTCATCATTTGGCTATGATGGATTCAGGATGGTAAAAGTGCCCGGGCACATTCTTTATTCTTTCCAGGAAATGGCCATTCAGGCCGATGGTAAGATTTTGATGTACGTTCAGGAATTTGCTATGGGTGGTTCTCACGTCATAAGATTGAATGCTGACGGAAGTTTTGATCCCACTTTTGCAGGCACCGGATTCTTTACCATGCCTGCCTATCTTCATGCCTGCCCTGTTACAGACATTACAATAAGGCCCAGCGGAGAAATTTTAATCTCTGCCATACACGACACAGCCATCACAGGTATTCCTCCTGATTTGGTTTTGGCTCAGTTAACCACTGATGGAATATACGACGCCTCTTTTGGAAATAACGGACTGGTGATTCTACCGGTAACAGCTCAGTTATACAATGATCGCCTTAACACGCTATTGCGACCAAATGGAAAGATTGTGCTTTGTGAGGCATACAATTTCGGTGGTTACTCTGTTCATCTCTGGCAGTTTGAGGTAAACGGAGTGCTGGATCCTTCGTTTGGAATAAATGGTGAGGCGCAAATTGATTCGTCACAAATATCAATGTCACAACTAAATAAATTCATTCTGCAGCCCGATGGAAAAATTCTCGCATGCGGCACGGGTTGGAATCCATCCAACTCTTCTACAGTAGTGCGGCTGAATACTAACGGGGTTGTTGACAGCACCTTTGCAACCGACGGTTTATTCATTTTGGATGACGGTAATCAATCGTATGGCACCTGCATTACGTTACAATCAGACGGAAAAATTCTGGTCTCAGGACAAGATGTAACTTCTGATCTGGCATTCAACCAACTCATTTTCCGCCTCGACAATTTAATTGGCCCCACATCAATTTTGCCTGCGCGCCATGAGGCACAAATAGCACTCTATCCAAATCCTGCTTCTGAAAATGTAAACGTAGTCTTCAATGAATTTGAGAAAGGAAATTTATCAATGACAATTGCAGATGCCGAAGGCGCTGTTGTCTATGAAAAAGAAATCATCATCACTTCTTCACAACAACACTTCAACTTAAAAACAGAATCACTGCCGGCGGGAATTTATTTTGTAACGCTAATGAGCGAAGGAGAAAAAACTCTGCAGAAGCTGGTGATTACGAAATAATTTTTTTAAGAAAAGAAAATGCCATTGTGAATTTATTACAGCGGCATTTTCTTTTGCAGTTGCGTTGGAGCAAAGAAGGTTCTCATGGAGTTGGTGACTTTCCGAATGACTGAATTAGTAACACAATACCGTTCAGAAAAAATCTTCTTCAATTTTATTTCGCCTACTCAAATGCTTTTGCAGCCACAGGCAATGAACAACCATCACGAGGAAAAATTGTGAAATGAAATCCTTCTTCGTAATTTTCCGAAGAGAAAAAAAACCAACCTTATGAGAAGAAGCTCTACTCTACTGATTACTCTCCTTATTTTTTCCTCGAAAATTTTTGCCGGTACCGGCGGTCCTGATACATTCGGCTACATTTGGAAAGACAGCAATGCTCCCGATGGTCCCACTTACGACTGGATTGACATCACCTTATTTCCCAATGTCACACAGGTGAAATTGCTCGGTGATGATAATTCACGCGGGCCTTTCGACATGAACTTCAACTTTCATTATTACTGGTATGATGTGAATCAGTTTTGGGTAGGGTCGAATGGATATATCGCGTTCCAGGATGGACAGATTGCTTCTCTTGCATTTGGCTTTCCAACATTTCCAACTGCCACGGCTCCCAATGATGTGCTGGGTGCTTGTATGAATGATCTCACCTTCCTGAATGCAAATAATCCCGGTGAGTGCTGGTACTATTTGAATCCGGCCCTCGATACGCTGATCGTGAGCTGGATTAATGTTCCCTTTTTTGATACGAATGGAAACGGCTATTCAGGTAGCAACACATTTCAAATTATTTTGAGCGCAGTTGATAGTTCAATCACCTATCAATACAATTCAGTAGGAGCTTTTTCACCGTACAGCGGACAAAGCAGTGTCGGAATAGAAAATTATTCCGCCGCTGTGGGTTTCGGATTGCAATGGCCAACAGCAGGAGGTCAGCCACAAACGCCTTCTAACAATTTCGCGATCAAATTTTATTATCCGCATCCACCACTGTTAGCAGATGTGACGGATGCTGCTGTGCTGCAAAATGATAATCCATCTACCGGTGCAGTCTTTGTCACCACCAATGGTTATCCGCACACCCTCACAACTAAAGTGAGAAACTACAGCATGCACACTACTCCTCCTTTTAATGTTCTCGGCGAAGTGCTGGCACAAAATGGCAACATTGAAGTTTTGGAAGATCACTCTACTGATAGCTTGCTCCAGGGAGAATCAGAAGATATCATGTATACGTCTACGTTCACGCCAACTCTTCCCGGTAATTACCAATTTAAGACATACTCTCAATTACCGAATGACCCTTCCACAACATTAAATAATACAAAGACGCAGGTGATTGTAGCCATAGATTCTACACAAAATGAAATATGGCTCGGTTATGACAGCGTGGCCCAGGTGAACGGCGGACTATTTACCCTTCAATGGGTAGGAGGTTCTGGCGGCGCGGGCAACTATTTCATTCCTCCTTTTTATCCGGTAGCGATCACCAAGCTTCATTACTTTGTTACCGGCGTGGGTCCTTTTTCAGCAAGGGTTTATGATGATGACGGTGTTCTCGGGTTACCCTTTACAGTGCTTGACTCTGAATACATTTCAAACGGGAACATAAATAATTGGACGGACATAACGCTTGATTCGCCGATCATTATTACCGATGGAGGATTTTACATGTCATGGGATGAGCAGGGTACCGGTACTTCTCTCGGATGCAACATTGTTACAGGGCATGCTTCGAACCGCTCTTTTGAATTGTTTCAAAATATCTGGGGCATCTTCCGGTGGCGTTCTGATTATAATCCGCTGATAGCAGCCACGATTGAAAAATATTCTTATCCCACAGGCGCTCCGAATACAGATGGTAAACAGGTAACACTATCGGTATTCCCAAATCCTGTGGGTGATCAGGTGAGTATGCAATATAACATTGCAGATGCAAGAGCGAACAATGCACTTCTTATTACTGACGTGCAAGGGAAACTTATACAAACATTTGCTCTCGGCATAGGAGCCGGTTTGCACCAAAAGAATTTAGATGTCTCAGCGTTACCCGCGGGAATTTATTTTGTGACGCTGAGTAGTGGAAAGGAAAAGGTGGTGCAGAAACTTGTGATTACTGAGTGAGAAAACGTTTTTGCATCGGCTTTACTTGGCCATTCATTTATTGCTTCACAAATTTCTTCACTGCTTTTTCTTCTTCATTTTGTCCGTAGGACTCGGTGAGAAGTTGCAATAAGTAAACTCCGGCAGGTAAATCAGAAATATCAATGGAGATTTGAGTGGAAGAAACTTTTCTTTGCTTCACCATTTGCCCAAGGGTATTTGTGATTTTTAGGTTTTGCTGATGGTTGTTGTTTAGTAAGGTGATTTCAATTTGGGATGTGGCAGGATTAGGGTCAAGAGAAAAATTGATTTCATTTATTTCAGACACCGAAGTTGTAGCGCCGCACGAATCAACATAATCTCCACCTATAAATTTTGCGAAGTTTCTTATGGTATCATTGCCCTGAACTAAAATGAAACCTCCCCCAATCAAAATAGTATCATTATAGATTCCTGCATGAGAAATTCCATTCATTATAAAGTTAGACATTATACCACACCACTTCGAACCATCCCAACATGCCATGTGAGCTGAAGCCGGAACTCCTCCCGCATGCCCAAAGCCGCCGAAGGCATAAAGTTTACCATGGTAAATTAAGAGGTCAAAAATTTGACCATCAGTGCCTCCTGCTAAATCGTTCCATTGTGTACCATCCCAGCTTGCAATATTGTTGCCGGGATTACCATCGGCTTTTGTAAATCTGCCCGCCACATAGACTTTACCTTTATATGTGACCATGTCAAATGGAACTGTCAGTCCTCCGTAAAGACCACCGCCGACTGTGTGCCATTCTGAGCCATCAAAGTAAGCGATTTCATTTCCTGAACTATCAGGAGAATAAAATTGACCCGTGATGTACAACTGATTATTGAGAGTACATGCGGCAATAATAAGCGGAATACTTGAAGGATGAGTATTTGGAAAATCATGAACAGTTTTCCACGCCGACCCATCCCATGTTGCAATTCCGTTTCCAAGTAAACAACCAATGGTATCATAGATGCCAAGAGCATACATTGTATCGTCAATTTCTGTTAATGCAAGTACGACACCTTCAGAACCAAAGCTCTTATTTGTACCCTCGCACTGCCCATAACCGACTGCTTCCCATGTAGCGCCATTCCATTTCATAATCCCGGTACCGGCGGCACCACCTTGTGTCCAAAAGGGACCTGCGGCATAAATGGTGTTGTGATAATTATAAATCGCTGATACAAAATTGGCGTTTATCGCACCCTTATCCATTGCAGTCCACTTCACGCCATTCCAGTACGCTATATAATTGACAGTATCTCCAGCCACCACTTTGGAATGGTGCCCGACATAAAGAATTCCGCTTGTAGTATCCTGGTATATACATCTCATATCAAAAAAGTCTTCGCTATTAGGCATAGCTTGCCAAAGATTCTGAGCATTTGCAATAGAAGCGCAAACGCTCAGAATAAACGTTAAGCGTAGAAAATTACTTCTGACCTCTTCTCGTCTTCGCAAAGAGTTTCTTTGTGTGGGTGCAGGACACTGCGAAGAGTGAGTTTTGTACATGACTCGGTTTGAGGAAATAGTAAAAGTAAAAGAGTTTTCGTGCATGTCAAACACCTTTCAGTACTTATCATACAGATGGGGGCACGATTTCATTTCTTCACCACCGCATATTTAGTAATCAATGTCCCCTTCTCATTTACTTTTTCAAAATGAATTAAGCGCAAATTGATATCGAGTTTTTCTTCTGTGACGAAATTACCTCCTACGCCAAATATTTTAGGTTCTATCGTCAGCCATAATTCATCTATTAATTCTTCTTTTAAGAATGAGGTTGCAACATGCGGTCCGCCAACCACCAACATTTGCTGATGACCGTTCTTTTTAAAGCGCTCCGTTAACTCCGCAGGTGATTCATTTGTAAATTCAAGCTGACCTGCAACCTCTAAGCTTTTATATTTATCAGGATCCGCTGTCATTACAACAAGATGATGTTCCGGGGAAGCTTTACGCTGTTCAGCTTCAAATGTTTTACTTCCCATAACGATAAGCCGGGATTCATTCCATATCTTCTTATAATAATCCTGATCCTGGTGCGAAGACCAGAGCTGGACGTGGGGATCACCCCACTTTGTTACTTTACCATCAAGGGTTGAGACGAAGATGAGTATCGTTTTCATTTTGGTTTCCTGACTACATGAGCAAAATCAGTTTCTGTTTTTTGAAAGGAAAAATAATAAATGTTTTTATAGATAAGTCCTTGTAGATTTATTAATTCTATGCAAAATTTCATCAACGCAGTATCCCCATTTCAAATCTTAATGTTTCTTTTTCATAAGCGGAAGAGTTGATTTGCCCGTACTTTCATTCGTGAAAAGTAATGATGAATCCTTTTCGTACGAAAAGTTTGCCAACCAATAGTTCTGCGAATTGATGTGCAATCACCACCACTAAATAGGTGATAGACAAGCTTTAATTGTCCATAATTTTCCCTTTCACTTTATCGGGGAACAGGCATTATAGTTGTAATCTGTTGAATTCAGGTGAGGAACTGTGTGTCCATCACCGTATTTAATAACCCTTTTAAAAACCAACTAAATGAAAAAGCTAATCATCATTGTACTTGCCATAGTGGTAAGCTACACATCAGTGGCACAGGAACCCGCTGTAATATCCAGCGACAAAACAGGGTGGCATAAAATAGGGGAAACCACCGTTGACTTTAAAAAAGACCGTGATGAAGTCGTGGTAATGGGTTCCGATCGCTTCGCAGCTCTCAGATTCAAACTTACCGACGCCTCCATTGATCTTCAGGACCTGGAGGTATACTATGAAAGCGGTGACAAGCAGGTCATCCAGGTTCGCACACCTATCGCTAAAGGCACAGAAAGCCGTGTGATTGACTTAAATGGCGGGGAAAGATCATTGAAGAAAATTGTATTTGTGTACAAAACCATTCCTAACCAAAGAGATGAAAAAGCTCATGTGGAGATTTGGGGATTAAAAACAAATGAAGAAAGACCGGGTGACGCAAAACCGGCTACAACCACCGGTGACAACCCCGGATGGCAAAAAATCGGGGAGCGAATCGTTGATTTTAAAAAAGATCGTGATGAGCTCATGGTGTCCGGCACTGATCGCTTTAAATCCATCCGCTTCAAAGTCACCGACGCCTCTATTGTTCTGCAGGATATCGAAGTACATTATGAGAATGGCGATAAGCAGGACATCCAGGTTCGTGCGCCTATTAGTAAAGGCAGTGAGAGCCGGGCACTTGACTTAAATGGTGGAGACAGAGCAATACAGAAAATTGTATTTGTATACAAAACCATTCCTAATCAAAGAGAGGAAAGAGCTCATCTGGAGATCTGGGGACTAAAGACAAGTGAAGCAATATCCGGTACGCCGAAACCTGCTGTAATCACTAACGATAATACCGGGTGGCATAAGATTGCAGAAACCGTTGTTGATTTCAAAAAAGATCGTGATGAAATAGTAGTGATGGGAGCCGATCGCTTTGCCGCTATCAAATTCAAAGTGACTGATGCTTCTATCGAGTTGCAGGATCTGGAGGTATATTTTGAGAGTGGCGACAAACAGGATATACAAGTTCGTACCGCTATTGCCCGAGGCGGTGAGAGCCGCGTGATTGATCTAAATGGCGGAGAACGGTCTTTGAAAAAGATTGTCTTTGTATACAAAACAGTTCCTAACCAAAGAGAAGAAAAAGCTCATTTGGAGATCTGGGGATTAAAAACAAATGCAATTGCAAAATGAGTGATTTCATTTTCATTCATGGATCGGTTCTTACTGATCTAAACTGTAATAGTTAGTACTTGATCTGACAGTTGGCTTTTTTTATAAGGCTTGTGTTTTCAATTGATCGTTCAAGTTTTTTTCAGGTATAAAGGACAAAGATGATCTTAAAAAAACTGGAGAGGAA
>Ga0134121_10000366_pt1 | contig 52832 bp, 40 predicted proteins | sample KB301_FD_96463 | JGI IMG/M metagenome (GOLD analysis project Ga0134121, IMG submission 96463) | Terrestrial soil microbial communities without Nitrogen fertilizer from Kellogg Biological Station, Michigan, USA - KB3-0-1 | ecosystem: Environmental > Terrestrial > Soil > Unclassified ...
CAGATTTGTCTCGCCATTGTCGGTCGTCGATCTCAACTGAAAATCGTTGGCTTTCTTTTCGCGCTGCTCGGCTTTCGCCATTGCCTGGGCCACGACTTTGCCATTCTTCGTGATCGAAAGCTGGCCGCTCTCGTCATCGAATTTGAGGTCGTAGGTGCCTTTCTTCACGACGGTGCCATTCACCTTGATGTCGCTATCGAAAGTCACTTTCTCTTTATGCACTTTGGCAAACGCAACCACGCTTGTGAGCGCGCCAACCATAACAACTGCCGCCACCTTACTTACTATTGACTTCATCACTGCTCTCCTTGCTTTCTGGGTAGATTCTGTATCGTTGATTGCTCTCTCTGCGACTAAACACCACTCGCAGTAGCCTTATGACAAAAACTTCTACTCAATTAACGCTGCCTCACAATTATCATTAACACTTCAAAAATTCGGGTCGCGTCGCATCGAGTCTTGAGCAACCACGCTTGTTACGCAGCCCCGCCGCGAAAGTTCCCTCTTTACCTTCTCTTTACAAATCTTTGCATTCCCTTACAGTTTTGCGTCAGGTGTGGTGGTAGACTCAGCCCTCCTTGTACGAAATCACAAATATCTGAAGGAGATCTTGAATGAGAAAGTTGCTTTTTGCTTTGGGCCTGACGAGCGCGCTAGTGTTTGCTCTGGCTGCGCATGCTGCTGCGCCAAACTTCGCCGGAAACTGGACGCTCGATAAGAGCAAGAGCCAGGGTCTCAATCCACGATTGCAAAACGCCGAGAGCGTTACTTGGAACGTTACTCAGACCGAGAAAGAGATCACTATCGATGAAAAGGTAGCTGGTGGTGGTGGTCCTGGCGGTCCTCCTCCGGGTGGCGCTCCAGCGGCTGGTGCTCCTGCGGCCGGTGGTCCTCCTCCGGGCGGCGGTCAGGGTGGCGGTCGTGGAATGGGTGGTGGAATGGGCGGCGGTCCCAGAACCTTCAACCTCGACGGCAGTGAGACGACGGGCGACATGGGACGTGGGAAGTTTGTCCGTAAAGCGACACTCTCGAGCGACGGCAAGACGTTGGAGCTTGTGTCGAAGGTGACGTTCCAGACACAGGATGGCAACGAAGTCACGACCACTTCGACTGACAAGCTCTCGCTTTCAGCCGACGGCAAATCGTTGACGGTTGTTCGTCACTCAGAATCCCCGCGTGGCGCGCAGGATTCGACCCTCGTCTTCAACAAGTAATCAGAAATTTAGCCACGGATAACACGGAAGACACGGATTAGAAAATTCTGATCCGCCTTTTCCGCCTTTTCCGTGTTTATCTGTGGCTTAGATTTATAGCCAATCGCGCGTAACGTCGCACCAGAGCGCGAGGCCGCGCCACTCGTTGAATCTCGCGTAGTAGCGCGCGATCTTCTTGTCGTTTGCTTTCCTGCCTTTGTTGCGAAGCTCGTAAAATCGAGCGCGCGTCCAAGAATCCAACGCCAGCCCATCGTAGCGTCCCAGCAGCTTCAAAAGGTTCTCCGCCGCATAGTCTCCGACACCTTTCACGCCCTTCATTTGTTTCAGCAAATCGCGCGTCGGAAGTTCACTCGAGAGCCACTCTTCGACGTTCAACTCGCCTGACGCAACACGCCCCGCCAGCTCCTTCAAATACGGCGCACGATAGCCGGCGCGCACTTCATCAACGAAGAACTTCAGCGGCATTGCCGCCATCGCCTGAGCGTTGGGAAACGACTTGCGGCCGTCGTTACTCTCTCGTCCAAGGTTGTTGACGAGGCCGTTTACCATCTTCAACGTGAGCGCCCACGAGCAGTTTGTGGTGCAGATCATCTTCACGAGATCTTCGTAGACGGTGGGGGAGCGCAGTAGCCGCCCGGCGCCCTGTTCGCCGATCCAGGAAAACTCCGGATCGTCACTGATGCTGAGGTAAAAAGGGGCAAGGTCGTCGTCGAGCCGGAGGATGTGCCGGGCATCGCGCAGGACTATGGTTGATTCGGATTTCGTGAGTGGCCGCGACGCGTTAACGCGAATGTGCGTTTTCTTCTCTGTCAGGAAGATCGTGACCGGGGGCTTCTGACCGACGTCGATGACGCGTGAGAGTTCCCACTTCGCCGTGTCGAGCGCGAAGGGTGGGAGTTGGTACCAGCCGTGACTGGCGACGGTGCGGCGATAGCTGAAATTTCGGGGCGTTGGTATTTTGAGTTCCATTGTTTTGAGGGGCATTCTAGCAAGTTGCTGCCTTGTATGGTTCACGTTCGGTCAAGCTGAATCTTGACAGTTCGGAAGCGCACATTTAGACTGACTGGACTTGAAAAAACAGTGTGTGGAAGGCTGTACTCCTCAGTTCCTAACACTTGGAGCTTAGAGGGGAGAGAGGTCAACTACTAGACCTCCAACAGTACTCCGGTGAACGTACGCACCGCTTCCGAAAACAAGTGAAGCCGGAGCTTTCCGGCGAGGTTTATCGCCCCACAGGCAGCTAGCAGGGCACCCGTGGGGCGAAACCGTTTTTGGCCACGGATGACACGGATCTAAATCAGCGGATATCCGCAGATTGATCCGTGTTATCCGTGGTTCGCTTTTACCGTACATAAATGGGATTTGAGATGATCCACGGCAGGTTACCGAGTTGGGGCAGGTAAATCTCGGTTCGGTAAACGCCAGGTTCGGTAATAGCGAACTCTTTGTTCATGGTCTCGCTTTCATCGACCCAAATCGCACCGTCCTTAAAAAATACGATCCGTCCGGGAACGGGGCTTCGCACTCGCAAGCGCGTCTCGGGCTTGAGCGGGATCTCATCGCCCTGAATCTTTCCATTCTCTGCTTCAAATACGAACCCTGACGTATCACCGAGGACATCAAAACCGATAAAGCAATGTCCTGCGCGCACGGCCTCCATCAAACTATTTGCATCAAGCGTTTTGCCCTGCTCGATCAGGACATGCAAACGCACGAGACGGAAACTCGTCGCGTAGGGATCGAGTTGAATACCGAGCAACGTCTTGCCAGAGCTGTCTTTTAGACTCACGCCGATGTTCGCGTGCGCATCATTGCCGGCTGTTGCGGTCAAACGTGCGCGTGCCAATGCCTGGTCCCACTTTTTGAGACTCTCATCCGATCGCTGCAAGTACAACGCGAAGATCAAATCGGGATAACTCCGCTGCGACCACAGTACATCGAAAAATGCGACGACCGGATTGATGCGTCTCGCATTCGTGAAGACGTTGTAGACCTCGACACCGTTGATACGCGCGGCGTCCCAGTTTTTGAATTCTTCCGGGTAAGCGGCGATCGAAACATCACCTGGCAGTACAAGCGATCGATCACCATTCTCAGCACTGACCTCATTGCCGTTGATGAAGAGCACTCCACTGTGCATTCCCTGCAACGTCATCGCCGCGGTATCGAAATCTTTTTCCGTGTGCTCGGTCATAATCACGAACTGCAACTGATTTGCCTGCGCCGCAGAAATGATCTCCGCGAACGTGCCCGAGCTGTGCCCACCGAGAAACGAGTGCACATGGACCACACCTTTGTATTCGGTGAAACCGCTGGTCTGTTGTTGGGTGCGTTGCGAGTTGAGTTGCTGGATCGTGGCGTTCAGACGACGAAGCTTAAACCTGCGATACGCGAAAGGGATCTGCAAAAGCAGCAGGATAAGAACGATGACCAGTAAGATAAACTTTTTGGATTTAGTTTTAGCCACAAAAGGCACAAAAAGCACAAAATGAATTCTCAACCCTCAGAATAATTCATTTTGTGCTTTTTGTGCCTTTTGTGGCTATTAAAAACTGATTCTAACTCGTAAGCTAATCACGCGATTGCCGGCCGAACCACCACCAGGCCCGAAGAACTGGTTTGAACTCGACGGCGATTGCAGGAAAAACGGCGACGACATGTTTCCTACCGGCACACTCTTGTTCGTCCGGTTGAAGACGTTATTTGCATTCACCGATAGGCTGAGTGAATACGGTCGCTGGACCGCCGGCTTTGCCGGTGGTTTCTGATCGCCACCAGTCGCCGGCGTAGTGCTTGGCCCACCAGGCGGCGGCGACTTCGGCTCGATCGCCTTACCAAACTTGAACGCCTTCCCGATACTCACGTTGACCAAAAGATAGCCCGGCCCACGTCCAAAGTTGCGCGGTATGATCGTCTGCCCCGGTGAAGGTGTCGGATCGAAAGCGCCGATCGGAGTAACCACGACTCCAGGCTCGTTAAGATCAGTCGCAAACGCGGGTCGCTCACTGAAGCGCGTATCACCGTTTGTGTCGCGACCGGTGGTGATGTTGAACGGTTGACCCGAGCTACCGATGAGAAACGTGTTGATGTTAATCCCACCCGGCGCGGTATAACTTTCACCAGCATAGACGAAACTCAGCGTGCTGAAATTACCGCGCGCGAACTCATTACTGAAATCGTACGCATCGAAAGGCGCGCCGCTCTGACCACTATCCGTGCTCCGCGATTTACCGAGGTTGTAACCTCCCCAAAACTGAACCTTCTTCAACGTTCCGTTTATATTGACGTTGAGAAAGTTCCCGACAGAGCGACCAGTTGATTGATACTCGAACACGTTGCCGGCGTCAGCGCCGAGCGGTCGCACGCCACTCGTCGGTACACCGGGAATGAACGTGCCTCCGAGTGGCGCGTTGATATTGACGAAACGGCTCGTGCGGGTTGTACGTGTGTGTGAGTAAGTGAGTGAGAGTTTGACGTTCGCTGGGAGTGAACGCTCAACGGTGAACATGAAGCGCAGGGAGCGCGAAGTTTCGAGATCTTCGTTCTTGACGTTGCGACTCTGTGGCTGTGCAAACGCAGCAAGCACCTCGATCGGCGGCACGAGCGGAAACAGATCCAACACGGCCGGACTCGTGACCAGAAACTGCTGTTGATTCGTGCCGTTGTAGCGAATCGAATTCAGCGTCACGTCTTCGCCAATGCGGTTGTAGAAGATACCAAAGCCGCCACGGAACACAGTCTTCGGTGGACCAGCGGGAGCCGCAGCGGGAGCCGCGGGAGCAGGCGCGGTCGCGGTCGTACTTCCCGTCGTTGCCGGCGTAGTTGTCGTCTTTGCGGCAGCAGGAGGAGGTGCGGGTGCGGCTTTCTTGCGTCCAAAGACGGGCGACCACGCAAACCCGATACGTGGCGCGAAGTTGTAATTACTGTCGATATTGTTCTGGTTCTCGTAACGGAACCCGGGCGAGAGCGTGAAGTTGGGCCGCACTTTCCATTCGTCCTGGAAATATAACGCCGCGTCTGTCTGTTTCAACTTCGCCTCGGGATTGCCGCCCGCAATCGTAAACTGCGTCGCGCCGCCACCAAGCGCGCGAATCGCCGCCGGGGTCAATCCGGCCCGCGAAAACAAAAGCGTTCGTCGATAACGCTCAAGACTGCTGAGCTCGATGATCTCCGGTAATCCGTTTGGACCATTCACAGGCGTGTTGTTCTCATCCAGCCTTGGACCAAGCCCACCTGCAAACGTGTAAGCTCCACCAAAATTCTGAGGCGAGATGCTGTCGATCTTCGCATGCCTCAGCCGTGCGCCAACTTTCAAAAAGTGATTGCCTGAGGTCCATGAAGTGAAGTTCTGCAACTCGTAACGATCGCGCGCGTCAGTTGAATTGCCGACTTGCGAGCCGCCGCCGCTGAATGAGTCGGCCACGTTGAGAGAGAAGGCGTCGAGGATGCTCGTCTGGTAATTACGGTTCCTGATGATTTGGAAGCGCGTTTCGTTGACTGTCTTTTCGTTTATGAGCGCAGTCTCGGTGAACTGAATGATGAAGCTGTTGCGTTTGCCGCGATAAGCGCGCGTAGGCAAATTGTACCCGCCGACACCTTGCAAATCCTGTTTCGACTCGCTGTAGTTAAACCGGCCGACGAGTGTGTGCACCTTGTTGATTTTGAGATCGAAACGCGCGTTGCCGTAGTGATTCACGTCAGGAGTGACAAACGACTCATTCACTGTCACGGGCGTCAACGTTACCGGATCCAACACGGTCGCATTCACAATTGAATTTGCGTCGCTGAGATAGCGGCTGAAATTGACTGAAAACGACGCGCGCTTTTTCACGATTGGACCACTGAGGTTCACGCTGTAGCCGCGATGTTGATAAGGCGCGCGCGTGGTAGTGAACGGATTCCGCGAATTCAGACTCTCGTCGTTGAAGTCGAACGCGAAAGCGCCGTGCCATTTATCGGCGCCCGGTTGCGTGTAGATCTCGATGCCGTTCCATCCGGGAAACTCATTCTCAGCCGAAAACGGATTGTTGTTGATACGAACCTCGCGGATCGCTTCCTTCGGAGGAATCTGCCCGTTTGAGAAACCGTCGACTTTGACCTGCGCGTTTCCGCCTGCCTCCGGATCGGTTGGTCCGGCCATCGCCTGCAACGCCGCGGCGAGGGCCTGTGGATCGTTTGGGAGCGCTTCGAGATCGCGACCGCGCAGCACAAGCGCGTTCTGGTTGTTGTCAGAATCAGTGCTGATGTTTCGATCGTCGACCGTGACCTGTTGATCCTCGATGGCCACTTCGAGTTGCGCGTTGAGTGTCTTGAGCTCGCGTGCCTGGATCTCGATCTCTTTCTCTTCGTACACGCTGAACCCCGGTGACACTATTTTGAGTTCGTAAGTTCCCGGTTCGAGTCTTTTGAATTCATAAACGCCGGACGAGTTTGTCGTGGCAGTGGTGACGACGCCACGAGCATTTCGCACCGTCACTTTCGCGCCGATTACGAGACTGCCGAGTTGATCGGTAACGGTGCCTTTCAGCGCGCCGGTGTTTTGCTGGGCCAGGAAGAGCGAGGCAATACACACAATTCTGAGGAGCATCGGGTATTCCTTACCATCACGAGGTTAGTAAAACTGAAATCCGCGGATCACGGACTATCCACGTTAGTGAACGTAGCAACCAAAGTTGCACGGAGCTTACACGTTAACGCCCGCTAGAGGTTGCAAAGTTTGCGGCCTAACCTTCGCCGCGGACGGCTTTGAGGTCTTTGATCAGATTGCCGATCGCATCTTCGGCGAAGAGCACTTTCTTCGCACGCCACACGACGCGCGGCGGTTTCAGTATTTCCGGTGAGCCTTTCACGATCACAAAGAGCTCTCCGTAGGGATAACGGGTGTCGAGGATTCGGCGAAACTCAACCACATTGAAAAAGATCACGTAATCGGCGTCTGAGAGATTTCTTGCGGCCCTGATGCTGTTGTATTTGTTGATGTATTTATTGAGTTTTTTAGCGAGCTGTGTGTAGACCCAGCGATAACGGCCCTTCGGTTGGGGATCAGCTTTCAGAACGTCTTCGATGATGGCGCGTTCGCGATCGCCGGCGTCAATGACACGTGATTTGTAGACGACGAGCAGCACGTTGTGCTTGTCGCGCACTTCTTCGAGCGAGTTGCCGAAGGCGGGATCGGGTTCCTGCGCGGCGACAGAAAAACAGAGAAGCAGAACAAGAACGGTGGGGGTCAAAACTTTCATACTTCTAAAAAGTCATATTGCTTTCGTCGCGCTCCTTGGCGGATGAGGCAAGGCACCCGCTTCGTCCTCAACGTCTGTCTCCTCGAGTCCTAGGCGCGCGATTCCGAGTGACGTCAGCGAGATGTAGTCATTGCCCTCGGTCGTGTGACGCACCAGTAAGCGCTCTCTTTTCTCCAGATCTTCCAGCGCCCTGACAATGTCGGCGTTCGCGTAGACGGTCGTGCTGTCAAAAAGGTCTTTGGCCAGGATACGTGACTGCTGTAGTTCCTGGAAGAAGCTGATAACGTATCGCTCGATCTCTTCTAACCGGCGTCTGTCCATGATTCCCCCCGATTCTGAGCTGTTGGGGGATGGATTGCGAGATTATGCGCCGAATTGTAGTAAGATGGCTACCTCACCGCCCCGCCAAAAGGAGGAATCGTTATGAAGAAGCTCCTCGTAGTGTGTCTGGCCGTGCTGGTGCTTTCGACGATCGGGTTGGGGGCCGAGGCTTTTACGGTCGCGGATCGCGTTGGTGAGCCGGGGGAACGTTCGTTCTTTCTGTTTTCGACGTCGGCTGGGAACTACGTCGTCCGTCATGATGGGATGGGTGAGTTTAGCTCGCCGAAGGGCATGCGGCGGGTGTTTAGATTGAATGTAAGGGGACGCATCGACCAGATTTATTTTCTCGAGCATGAAGGCGATGTGTTCATTTGCTATGAGGTCAACGAGACGACGTTCGTCGTGAGGATGGAGCAGACTAAGCGAAAGATCAGATGGACCGCGTCAGTCGGCGCTCGAGGTGTGCCGAGGATTGATGGGGATTCTGTGATAGTTAATGACACTCAGCTCCGCAAAAGTGATGGGACACTTTTAACCGCGGATTCACGCTGATAAACGCAGATCTGCGTAAATCCGCGTTAATCCGCGGCCTGTGACTTTGTATACTCCTTCAAATCCTTGAGGCCTATCTTTATCAACTTCTTCAGCGTCGGTATGTGAACGTCTGAAAGTCGTTTGATGTAAAGGCACGACTTGCTGCTGCTGTGCTTGCCCAGTTTCTCCATCAGGTCAGCATGTTTCTCGAAGCCCATCATGATGTACAGCGTCAGATCTTTTTTGCGCGGTGAGAAGCTGGTCATCGGCCAGTCGCCTTCGCGTCCGCTCGCATACTTGTAACGATAACTGCCGAAGCCAACGATGCTCGGACCCCACATCGTCGGCTTTTCCCCCGTGATCTCCTCCATGATCCTTGCAACCTCGAAACAATCCGCGCGCCGTTCCGGTTCGGGAATCTTGTTGAGGAAATCTGTGACACTCTGGTTGGTCGGTTTAGTTTTCTGTTCGGCCATTCTCCCTCCTAACGTGTCGTCGGATATTTGATCCCCAACTGCTCCAAATACGTGTCGTACTTCGACGGGTCGTAGTAAAACTTCCGCATGCGCTCGCGATAGGTATCCATCGTGCGTTGGTTCAAGTACGTTGGTGGTTTGTCGTCGGCGCCGATTAGCGGCTGGTACTTCGTATCCTTCGTCTGCACTTCGCGGAAATACCTCCACGATTCACTCACGAGCTCAGGTTTAGTTAATAGATCGATCATCGTCATCGCGACCACTTTCGCGCCCGCGGTCACGCCTTTGTGTGCAATCGGAGTCGCCATCGCGATCGCGTCGGTCCAGTTGTGACCCGGCAGACCGGGAATGTTTGAAGGATATCGCAGCGAGACTGTCGGAACGTTCCACGATACGTCACCGATATCGTCCGAACCGCCGCGCGTTTGTTGCTCAGCCGTCACTGGACCAGCCAGCGGCATTAGCTGCGTCGACAAACCCTGCTCGCGTGCTTTCAACTCTTTTTGCAATGCCTTCGCGAGCGTTTGATCGGCGTCGCTCCATTGCGGCAGACCGACCTGCTTGATGTTTTCATACATGGCTTCGGCTACCGGCCGGTTGAAGTGTTGCGGCCACGCAGAGCCAAGTACACGCGAGCTGACAGTCGTATTCGTCATCAGCGCTGCGCCCTGCGCCATTGAGTCGCCGATCTCGCGCATCTGTTTGATGTGTTCGTAATCGAGCTCGCGGAAGTAGTACCAGACACTCGCGAGACGCGGGACGACGTTGGGCTGATCGCCGCCGTTGGTGATCACGTAATGCGATCGTTGTTGCAGACGCAGGTGCTCGCGCCGGAAGTTCCAACCGATATCCATCAGCTCGACGGCGTCGAGTGCGCTGCGTCCCTGCCACGGCGCACCGGCCGCGTGTGCGCTCTCGCCTTTGAACGTGTACTCGACAGACACGAGCCCCGTCGCGGACGACTGTCCCCACGACGTGTTGAGATTGTTGCCGACGTGCGTAAACAGGACCACATCGACGTCTTTGAAAACGCCTTCACGAACGAAGTAGGCCTTGCCCGCGACGAGCTCTTCCGCGACGCCCGGCCAGATCTTGATCGTGCCGCCCAGCTTCTCTTTTTGCATCAGGCGCTTCACTGCGATCGCGGCCGTGATGTTGAGCGGTACGCCCGAGTTGTGACCTTCGCCGTGACCGGGCGCCCCTTCGATCAATGGATCGTGATAAGCGACGCCGGGTTTTTGTGAGGCTTGTGGAATGCAATCGACGTCGGAGCCGAGCGCGATCACGGGATGGCCTGAGCCCCACGTCGCGATCCACGCGGTGGGAATGCCGGCGATGCCTTGTTCGATCTTGAAGCCTTCTTTCTTGAGTATGCCGGTGAGATATTTCGAAGTCTCGACTTCCTGGAAGCCTAGCTCGCCGAAGCTGAAGACCATGTCGACCATCACTTGCGACTGTTTGGCCATGGCGTTGACGTCGGCGACGACCGCGGCTTTGTAGTCGTTGGTTGGGGATGGTTGGGATCTAACGAGTAACGCGATTAGAACTATTCCAAAAAGAATTTGGCGCATGAGATGGGCTCCTCGTTTTTAACCGCAGATTACACGGATTAAATGCACGGATTAGCTTTTTGTCACTAACGGCAGCTCGATGAAACTCGTGTTGTAGATCCGCTGGGTTGCTTTCTTGAAGTCTTCGGGTTTGGCCCAGAAGATGCTCTTCACAAATGTCTGCGGGTTGCGATCGTAGAGTGGGAACCAGCTCGACTGGATCTGCACCATGATGCGATGGCCCGGTAGAAAGACGTGATTCGCCGTCGGCAATGCGAAACGATATTTCAGCGGCTCATTGGCTGTGATCGCTTTCGCAAACTCGAGGCTCTCGCGGTAACGCCCGCGAAACACGTCGGCAGAAATCATCAATTGGTATCCACCCATGTTCGCTTGTCCCGCAACCTGCGCCGGGTAAAGATCGATCAGCTTCACGACCCAATCCGAATCGGTACCGCTAGTTGAAGCAATCAAATTAGCCACCGGCTCGCCACTGATCTTCACCGGTTCTTTCAAGACATCCGAGGTAAAGACAAGAACATCTGGACGGCCTGACATCTCACGCTGATCGTCGACCAGCCAGCGCGACCAACTACTCGCATCGATTGGACGCGCGCGAAACGGAACAGGCTTCGCCGGATCAGAGACGTATTCCTCATAACCTTGCGAAGATTGCGCTGTGAAGCCAGTCGTTAACCCTTTATTGAGGTAGAGCGGCGTCGGTTTGGTCGTGCAACCGTTCTCACATCCCTTGGGCCACGCCGACATTCGATACCATTTGTTCGTTCCGGTCTCGAAGGCCGTCACTGGTGCGACGTCAGCCTTGGGCGCACCGTCTTTCAGGTAATGATCGAGGAACGGGCGCAGGATTTCCTGTCGAAACGTCAGCGAGGTGTCGCTGTTGAACTTGATCGCACCGAGCGAGCTGCCATCACGAATCGCCTGCCCGTGATGCCATGGACCAAGCACGAGAAACACCTTGTCGTTGTTCGTATCTTTCGGCTCGATCGCTTTGTACACCGCGATGTCGCCGTAGATGTCTTCCTGATCCCAAAGGCTATGCACGAGCATCACCGGAACTTTCAGCGGTTCCTTCGCGAGGATTTTGTCGACGGCCTGTTCGCGCCAGTAAGCGTCGTAACTCGGATGCGCGAGTATCTGGCGCCAGAATCCGACCTGCTCGAGACCACGAAGCCGGCCGAGTTCGCCCGCCGAGACTGCGTCCATGAACATGTCGTAATCATCGTAGTGGCTGGTCCACCATTCGATATCGTTTCCGCGCGTCGCTTCCTGATCGTAAATGTAGCTCATGCCCTGCTGTCGAAACGCGCCGTTGTGAAACCAGTCGTCGCCGATCCAGCCGTCGACCATCGGATTCATCGGCACGGAGACTTTCAACGCCGGATGTGGATTGATGAGCGCCATCAGCGGCAGGAAACCGTCGTACGAGATGCCGATGATGCCGACGCGGCCATTCGTCTCGGGAACGTTCTTCACGAGCCAGTCGATCGTGTCGTAGGTGTCGGTCGCATGGTCCACTTTGGTCGGGTTCAAAGAGCCCTGCAGCGGGCGATTCATTACGTAGTCGCCTTCAGAGCCGTACTTGCCGCGCACGTCCTGGACCACGCGAATGTAGCCGCCCTCGATGATCACGTCGGTGGCGTTGTCGTAACCGCTCAGGTTTGGACCGAGATCGGAGCTGTTTACGTGACTCGTCGTCTCAATAGCATTGTATGGCGTGCGCGTCATGAGGATCGGTGCGTTGCGCGCGCCTTTCGGGACCAGGATGACGGTGTGTAGTTTAACGCCGTCGCGCATCGGGATCATGACGATGCGACGCTCGTAGTTGAAACCGTGGTTGGTCGGTTCGAATTTGGAGGGCGTCTCGCTCTGGGCCAACACCATTGGGCAGAGAAGTAGTAACACAAGCAGGGTTTTCATATTGGAAGTCCTTTTGACCGCGATTACACGGATTTAAAAACGGATTCAGTATTTTACAAATTCGAACTTCAAACGGATACTGCGTTCGGGGCTGTTGAAGAATGTGCCGAACTGCGGGCTCGCGATGTTGTTCTGGACGTCGCGTGGGTTCCAGTGGTTCATGATGTTGAATACCGTGAAACCGGCGCGGCCTTTGTACTCTTTACCCCGAAAACGAATTTTCAACGCCTTCATCACGAGCAGGTCGAGCGTTAAGAGACGCGGAAAGCGTCCGCCCTCGTTGCGTGGTCCGACGAAGTCCTGGTTTTCATTTAGAAGAGAGAATGGAAAACCGCTGTGCCAGTCGACGACGGGCGTCACGACCATGTTGAAAGGAACCGCGAAGTCTCCCCAGAAGAGTAGCCGGTGTGGCGCGTCGAACGGCTGGCGACCGTATTCGTCCGGACGAATGACGGCGTGTTTTTGATTGCCGAAGTAAGTGTTGAAGTCGTTGAGATTGCCACGCGCCTGGGAGCGCACGTAAGACAGAAAGATGTTGCGCCCTTCCTGAAAACGGAAGCGTGCGACAGCTTGCAACTCGCGATAACGCGAGCGACCGTTGTTTTGCAGCAGCAGCGCAGCGGCGGTCGGTTCGAGGGTGAAGTCGCGGCGCGTGCTGCGTTCTTCGTAGCCAAAACGAAGCAACAATCGATCGTTTAGTTGATGATCGAGTTGCAGGTTCCACGCAATGGAGTACGGATTTTCGAAATTTTCCGGTGCGGAATTGAGCAGCAAGCGCGGGCCGTCGATAGGTGTGACGCCGTTGGCGGCGAAGGTTGTTACGAGAAGACGTTGGTACTGCTCGAATGACCCGACGTTCAATGGAATCTTGTCGTAGAACAGGCCGACACCGCCACGCACGATCGTGCGATCGGAATCCGTTGGCGTAACCGCAAAGCCCAAACGCGGCGCGAGGTTGTTGTTTCTGCCGATGCCGTCACGATCGTAGCGCAGGCCCATGTCGAACACGAGACGCGTGTTCACGATCCACTTATCCTGCACAAACGCTGAATACTCCGTCTGCGCTAGACCGAGTTCACCTGTGCCGGCGAAATCGATCACTTGATACCTCGTTCCGTCTGCGCGCCGGATGCTGACTGGAGTGCTGCGATCCGTGCCGTCAAACGACGTGCGACTGATATTCAGGCCGGCCTTGAACGTATGTGAGCGCCACGGTGCGAAGTTGAAAATCTCCAGCAGCTCGTAACGACGACTCTCGCGATGTTGTCGATTAAACCAGCCGCCGAAATTGCGATCCGGAGCGATCTCGTAAGGTGCACCACTGTTGCCGAAGATGTCGCCGTCAAATTGCTTCACGCTGAAACTCGATTGCAGCAACGCGCCTGACTCAAACGTCGCCTGCTCATTCAGCGCGACAAACCAGCCGCGTTGATGAAAGTTCGCAGTCGTGTCTGACGGGTTGAAAGTGTTCAGATTGAAGTAGTCAAACTTCTGCGGAAAGATCGAAAAACTTCCCGTGAGCCGGTTGTTTTTATTCACCACCCAATCGAGACGCGTAAACGAATCGAAACTCTCGCGCTTGATGTCGCGCTGGTGCTCCTCGAGCGCCTCGAGACTCGGCACGTTCGTGCGCACGAAACGATACTCGACGCTCTGAAAGAAGAAGAGCTTGTCTTTCTTGATCGGACCACCGACAGCAATTCGCGGCGTCGCGGCGCCGATGCCGTAGATCGTGCCGTCTCGCCAGCGCGGTCGTGGTAACACGCCGAGAAACAGGTAACGCAGATCGTTACTTCCCGACCGCGTCTCGATCGTCGTTACGGCGCCGGTAAACTTCCCAAACTCCGACGAGTACGGATTCGAATGCACCTGCACCGTGTCGACAGCTTCGAGCGGTAACTCGATCGCGGGCGCACCCGTAACCGGATCCGTCACGTTCAAACTCGAAACCAGAATCCCGCTCTGGCTCGGGCGCGTTCCTTTGATATTCAGATTTCCATCCAGACCACGCAGAACGCCCGGTAATAAGGGAAGCGCGTCCTGAAACTTTTGATCGATGAGCGGCGCATCGCGCAGAGCCGCCTGTGTGATCACTGACGGTGTAGTCGAATCCGTTTTAGCAGCATCAACCTGATTATCCTTGACGGTGACATTCTCACTGATCGGAATCGGCTGCAGAAGAATGTCGTGCTCGACAGTCGCCTCGATCTGCACACTCAGTTTCTTTTCATACTTCTTGAAACCCGAAAATTCGACGGTCACAATGTAGTCACCGGCAACCAGATTGGGAAAGTCGTACTGACCTTCCATGTCGCTGATACTCTGAATTTGCTTGTCACCGAGGCGATCTGAGCTTAAAGTAACCGTCACTCCCGACAGAGCCTTGCGCTGATCCGTAATATCAGCCACGACTTTGCCTTTAATGCTGCCGGTTTGCAGCATGTTCCCCCGAACAACACCCGACCAACTGGCCAAAATTATTGTGACCAGAAAGGGGATAAAAATACGCGTTAGTTTGTAGTGCTGATTTTTGTTCATTTGTCGTGTAGTGCGAATAGACTTTGCAATACCAAAGTCCTCATACACCGACTTACCTGAAACCTTATCCACGAGGAGACCTCTCAATGAAGAACATTATAGGCGTATTCATTATGGCAGTGTTGGCTGTATGTATCGCCCTGCCAAATTTGGTTTTCGCAGGCGCCGAAGGATCTACAGCTTCCGGTTCGTTCAAGTTTTCATTGGACGACGGCGAAACGAGATTCGTCGAATTCAAAGCCAACGAACTTGCTGAGGGCGCAGGCGAAGGTGAGATGACGCTGAGCGATCCCGCGGCTATCCCGGTCGACGATCCGGATAATCCGGAGAAGCCGAAAACGCCGGGCGTGTTGGTGAGAGCGAAGTTCGATTGTATGGATACCAGCAAAAACATGGCGATCATAGGAGGCGAGATTTTTGATTCGAATGTCCCCGCTAATATTGGACAGCGAATTCTACTGGTGATTGAAGACAACGGAGTCGAGGGCGTAAAGGACAGGCTCACGTACGGCATTTATCAGCAGCCGGCCAAGGGTTGGATCCCGGTCGACGCCGAGGATCCCGACGACAAAGGCGCCAGCCTGACGTGGTGGGCGACGGATGCTGAGCGCCGCGACGATGTGGGATTTCAGATGCCGCAGAGCAAACTCGTGCAGTGCAAGACCCTGCCTGCTGCCGCACATGATTTCTTTGATTTCAAATACGGTGGTGGTGATTTGCAGGTAACATCACGGTAGTTGGTTTAGCCACGGATAACACGGATCGGTTTTAAAAATCCGTGTTATCCGTGGTAATTCTCCGCTCGATGCGGCGATCGGGTATCAGCCAGACCGCTGCTACGAGAACGTAGAGCGCGCAGGCGAACCACGGTCGCACGAAGGCCAGCGCAATTCCCACCACATAGATCACCATCGAGATCTTGCCCTTAAAATCAGATCCCAACGCTGAAGCCAATAGTTCATTCCCTGGCGCTGCGAGCAGTACCCGAACCAGGATCGTATAAGCCACCGCGCTTAATAAAAGTATGCCGCCATAGAGCGCGACGGGCCACTGCGCGAAGTGGTTTTCACCCATCCACGCCGTCACAAACGGAACCAGCGACAACCAAAACAGCAAGTGCAGATTGGCCCATAATGCGCGCCCGTCGATGTGTTGGGTCACATGGAGAAGATGGTGATGGTTGTTCCAATAGATCCCGATGTAGATAAAACTCATCACATAGCTTGCGAAGACCGGGATTAGTGGTCGCAGACCAGCTAAGCTTGTATCGTGCGGAGCGCGCAGCTCGAGCACCATAATGGTTATGATGATGGCGATAACGCCATCACTGAACGCCTCCATTCGGCCGGTGCTCATGAATCGCTACTTTTTCCGGCCGACAGCAAAGAGACTTTGAGAAGAGCGCACGTACATCACACCATCGGATAGCGCCGGTGTAGCCATCAGCAATTCACCCATCGAATTCGTCGCGACGTGGTTGAACTTTTCCCCCGCTGATACGACGAGTATCTCGCCGTCTTCATTCGATAGGTAAATCTTCCCATCTGAAGCCACGGGCGAGGCGCTGAAGCCGCTGCCGACGAGCGGCAGGCGCTGTCGATAGATCTCTTCACCGGTTTTCAGGTTGTAAGCGTCAAACGTGCCGTTGTTCGAGAGTACGTACAGAAGACCGTTGTAGATCAAAGGCGTCGGCATATAGGAACCGCGTCCCGTGCGGCTCCAGATGACTGTGTCGCTGCTCGTCTTTCCTTCCGGCAGCGTTAGATCACCGCGGGCTCCGGCTTTGACGACGAAGATCGGTCGCTCTGGTCCACGTCCACTAACGACGACGAGCATGTCGTCTGCGAAGATCGGCGTTGGCGCTGTGATCTTCGAGCTGCGTCCGAGTCGCCAGAGCTCTTTGCCGGTGCGTGGATCGTAGCTGCGAATGAAGTTTGAAGCATTGGCTAAGAGCTCTTCGCCTTTCGAAGTGGTTGCGACTGTCGGCGTGCCCCACGAAGGAATCTCGTCGCGACTTGTTTTCCAGACTGCTCTACCAGTTTCCGCGTTGAAAGCGATGATGAATGAATCAACCTGCGTGTCGCATTGGAGGATTACCAGATCTTTCCAAATGATTGGTGAGCTGGCTGGGCCCCACTCGTAAGTGGGAATGTCGTACGCGCCGAGGTCGAGGCGTCCGAGATCGACTTTCCAAAGAGGCTTGCCGTTAACGTCGTAAGCAAATAACCCCTGCGATCCGAACCATGCGACGACGATGCGACCGTCAGTCACGGGTGTTGAGTTCGCATACGTCGACTTGATGTGACGTTTTTCGCGCGGCTCGCCTTCGTAAGCGACACGTTCCCAGAGGATCTTGCCGGTCGGTTTATCGACCGCGTAAATCATGAAGCGGTGCTTCGAACGATCTGTCGACGCATCACCGTCGCCGTAGAGTCCGGGTTTAAATGACGCCTTCGGATCAGTGCTGACCGCGCTCGTGACAAAGATTCGATTTCCCCAAACGACCGGGCTGGAATGTGCGAGGCCGGGGATCGCTGTGCGCCAGAGAATGTTCTGGCCTGTCTTGCCGTTCCACTCGTCAGGAAGATTTTGTCCTTCGGCAACACCGGACGCGTTTGGACCACGAAACGACGGCCAGCTTCCTTTGTTACTCGCCATCGGTCGACTGGGCGGTTTGCCATTGCCGGTACTGACGATCTCGCGCGCGGGTTTGGTAACAACTTCATCTGCCGGTCGCCACGTGCTGCGATCGAGGATCATTTGCCGTGGCCTGCAGTCGTCTGAAACGAGATTGAAGGAAAGATGCTTGCCGTCAGTTTCGTAGCGATACTTGCCCGGGCCATCGCAGCCGCCCGGTCCACCGGACATCATGAGCTCGACTTCGGAGCCGAGGCTTTTATAGGTACCGCTGACCTTGGGCCAGCGGTCGCCTTCGATTGTGAACGTGCCCGCCGGATCGAAACGAGCTGAAAAAACTCCAAATTTCAAAGGCTGTGTAGGAAGAGATGCCTTCGGTTTATGTGTCTCGATGTACTTGCGCGCGAACTCGACCCAGTGTGGACTCTCGCGCAGTCCGACTTTCACCGCTTCGGCTTCTGCATCTTCGACTTTCCAGCCGTCGCGCAACACGCGCCTGATCATCCAGAACGCGCCGACGCGAATCGCGGCCGTGCAATGGATGAACGCCGGACGATTTTCGGGATCGTCAGTGATCTTCAGAAACTCCGCGACCTGTTCTTCGTTCGGATTGCCGTAGGCGACGGGGATGTTGAAGTATTTCAAGCCGAGCTCTTTGGCTTTCGCTTCTTCTTCGGCGGCGCGATGCTCGCTCGGTTGGCGCAGGTTGATGATTGATTTGACGCCGTCGGCCTTCAGCTTTTCGAGATGTTCGAGTTTTGGCTGGCCGCCGGTGCAGAAGTCTTTGTTGACGCGGAGGAAGTTGCGAATCTCACCGGTGTCCTGGGCGACAGCCAACACTAAAGCTGCAATGAGAAGACTAATTTTCATAGTAAAACCTCACGACGGATTTTACGGATTGATGACGGATTTTATTCTAACCCCATTCTTTAGTCCCGATAAGCAAATTCACAATCACGGGTGAATTCGCGAGGAGCATCGTTATCCACGTGCGCCCGCGATCGATGTCTTCGACGAGATAAAACATGCGCGGCGGGAAGTAGATCAGCATCGCGAGAAAGCATAGAAAGAAAAGCCGGCCCAGAAATTCTACGACTCCGGATGGTCTGCCGAGTCCGGCGAACGTGAGTGAATTCCAGATGATCTGAAACAGAATCATGTTCACAAAAATGCAGATGTCGCCGAGCAGCTCGCTTTCCGGGTGCCGCAGAAACTCGGAACGCGGCGGCTTCTTCGGCGCCGAAAAAAATCGATAGATGAGATACGTTTGCGCGATCGTACAGAACAGTCCGAAAAAAATTAGCGAAATAAAGATCTCACCGTTCTCAAGCAGTCGCCTGCCGAATAGAAACTCACCAAGACCGGCAACGATCGCCGACATGAGTACGAGGTTCAGGCAGAAGTAAAAAATCGGATTGAAGAAACAGCCGCCGAGGCCGGAGTCCCATTCAACGTTCTTCCCTTCATCTTTCAAACGCTGATGAAAATGCCAGCGCTTCATGACGGCGCCTGCGGCGGGCAGGATCCACATGCTCAAACACAATCCCGCTAACGTGAATTGCGCGAGTCGTTCGTCGCCGTTAGCGAGATGAACGAGCTGGAGGAAGTAGCCCGCCAGCCAACGCATCAGGACGATGTTTAGAACGAAGACAACAATGTCGAGCAGCAGGCCGCGATTTTCTTTGGCAAGGATGTTTGGGGGAGAAAACATCGGTCAGGTACGATAACACTTGTGGGTAACGAGCGCGATAAAGATATTGTCTACCGGCCGCTCTACGAGAGCCCGATCATCAGTGTGCACGACTACTGTTGTCACATCGCACAAGGTGGACCGGGCGCGGAAGAAGAATCGGACGCGAATAATATCGTGCTGATGCGTCATGGTGCGTTTGCGCGTCACTTCGGACGCCGCACCACTACAGCCGATGTGAACCAGGCAGTGTTCTTCTCGCGTGAGTCGACTTATCGCGTCAGTCATCCATCCGACTGCGGCGATCGCGGCACCGTCTTCACGGTTTCTCCGCGTGTGCTCAACGACATCGTGCGCGAGCTCGATCCGTCAATCGACGATCATCCGGATCAGCCGTTCCGATTTTTTACCGGACCGTGTGACAGTCGTGTGTTCTGGCGACATCGCGAGCTCGTGCAGCGGCTCGAGTCTGCGGAGTCGAATCCGTTGGAGCCGTTGTGGGCTGATGTTACGGCGCTGCAACTCGTCGCGGACGTGCTCGAATCGGCGTTCGTCAAACACGGGGTCACGCGTAAGCCGAAGCGCGAAGGTACAGACGTGGATCATGCCGAGCGGACGGAAGCTGCGAAGACGTATCTCGCGTCGAAGATGAGCGAGCGTGTGACGCTTGATGAGGTTGCGCGTGCCGTGCATGTTTCGCCGTTTCATCTCGCGCGGATTTTTCAGCAACAGACTGGCGTGCCGGTTCATCGGTATCTGACGCAGCTTCGGTTAAGGGCATCGCTGGAACGACTCGCTGCGGGTGCGAGCGATCTCACGGCGCTGGCGCTGGAGTTGGGGTTTTCGAGTCACAGTCATTTTACTGATGCTTTCCGGCGGGAGTTTGGGAAGGCGCCGTCTGAAATACGCAAGATTCTGGAAGTCGACACGGCGCGTTGATTGTTAGCCTGTCTCCGTTGGTTAATTCATTCAATTCAATTCAAGGGAGACGGTTATGAACACGAGCAAATGTCCGGTCTGTGATTGGGCGATCAACGACGGCGGGATCAAAGTGACCGTGGCTGGAAAAGAGATCACGGTTTGTTGTGATGAGTGTGTGGAGAAGGCGAAAGCAAATCCTGAGCAGTACGCGGCTGCATAAACTATCAGCGGGGGCAAGCCCCTCTTCCTGACTTGTTCTTGTTTTCGGTTCTCAAAGGAACAGCGGCTCTCAAAACAGAACAAGTCAGGAAGAGGGCTTGCCCCCGCTCTCCGTTCTCAGCGCGTCAACTGGCGATATTTGATCCGGTGCGGTATCTCAGCCGCGGCGCCTAATCTTTCTTTCTTATCAGCCTCGTAATCCGAGTAGTTGCCCTCAAACCACACAACCTTGCTATCACCTTCGAACGCGAGGATGTGCGTGGCTATTCGATCAAGAAACCATCGATCGTGCGAGATAACCACCGCGCAACCGGCAAAGCTCTCCAGCGCCTCCTCGAGCGCGCGCAGTGTATTCACATCGAGGTCGTTGGTCGGCTCGTCGAGCAACAGAACATTCGCGCCTTCCTTCAACATCTTCGCGAGATGCACGCGATTGCGCTCACCGCCCGACAGCATCCCCACCTTCTTCTGCTGATCTGATCCAGAGAAGTTGAATCGCGCCACGTACGCACGCGAGTTCACTTCACGCGTTCCCAGCTTCAACACGTCTTCACCGCCGCTGATCTCCTGCCATATCGACTTCTCCGGATCGAGTGTGCGGCTCTGATCGACGTAAGCGAGCACGACAGTCTCACCTTTGCGAATAGTTCCGGCGTCGGGCTGTTCCTGTTCTGTGATCATCCGAAACATCGTCGTCTTGCCCGCGCCGTTTGGACCAATCACACCGACGATTCCGCCCGGCGGCAATGCGAAATTCATATCGTCGACAAGCAAGTTCTGACCATAGCCTTTATTCACATGGTCAGCCTCGATTACGACGTTGCCGAGTCGTGGGCCGGCCGGAATATGAATCTCCAGATCCTCGCGGCGCTTTTCACTTTCCTGCCGCAGCAGATCTTCGTACGAGTTGATCCTCGCCTTGCCTTTTGCGTGACGCGCCTTCGGTGACATGCGTATCCATTCGAGCTCGCGTTGCAGCGTTTTCTGTCGCTCAGTTTCGGATTTTTCTTCGCGGCGCAGGCGCTCCTGCTTCTGTTCGAGCCATGAGCTGTAGTTTCCCTTCCACGGAATTCCCTGGCCGCGGTCGAGCTCGAGAATCCAGCCCGCGACGTTGTCGAGGAAGTAACGATCGTGCGTGACGGCGATGACTGTGCCCGCATAACCGTGCAGGTGATGCTCGAGCCACGCGACCGACTCAGCGTCGAGATGGTTTGTGGGTTCGTCGAGCAGAAGGATGTCAGGCTTCTGAAGCAACAAACGACACAAGGCGACGCGCCGTCGCTCGCCGCCCGACAACACTTTCACCGGTGTATCCGGTGGCGGGCAGCGCAGCGCGTCCATCGCCATCTCGAGACGGGAATCGAGATCCCATGCGTCGAGCGCGTCGAGTTTCTCCTGCACCTCGCCCTGGCGTTCGAGTAGCTTCGACATCTCGTCGTCAGACATCTCTTCGCCAAACTTCGCGTTGATCTCGTCGAATTCTTTCAGCAGGTTCACTGTTTCCTGAACTGCTTCTTCGACGACCTCACGCACGGTGCGTGCGTCGTCGATCAGCGGTTCCTGTTCGAGATAACCGACGGTGAAGCCGGGTGAGATGACGGTCTCGCCGTTGAAGTCTTTGTCGACGCCCGCGAGTATGCGGAGCAGGGAAGACTTGCCGGAGCCGTTCAGACCGATGACGCCGATCTTCGCGCCGTAGAAATAAGAAAGGTAGATGTCTTTGAGGACCGGCTTCTTGTCGTAAAACTTGCTGACGCCGACCATTGAATAGATGACTTTGTTTGGTTCAGTACTCATGACTTCAACTTAAGATTTCTCGCGCAGCGGCGCAACGACGCAGCGGCTTTTCCGTTGCGCCGTTGCGCCGCTGCGCGAGAAACTATTTCAGTAACTCCTTCGCGTGTTTCCTCGCACTCTCAGTAATCTCTGCGCCGGTGAGCATGCGCGCGATTTCTTCGACGCGCCCGGCTTTATCGAGGCGCCCGACACTGACCTGCGTCCGCCCTTTCAACGCCTCTTTCTGCACGACGAGATGACTGTCTGCGAATCTCGCGATCTGCGGTTGGTGCGTTACGCACAACACCTGGTTCGTCTGCGCGAGCTTCTTCAGTTTAATCCCGACTGCCTCACTAACTCTTCCGCCAATCCCTGTATCAATCTCATCGAACACGATGGTGCGTGGAAACTGCGATCCATTCGCCACGGTTTTCAGCACGAGCATCAACCGCGACGCCTCACCACCTGATGCGACACGCGCGAGCGGCTTAACCTCCTCGCCAACGTTCGCTGAAAAGTAAAACTCCGTATGATCGATCCCTTTTTGTCCCGCGGTATCGACACTGTCATTCACCTGCACCTGAAAACGCGCATTGTCGATCGCCACTTCCGCAATGCCTTTTTCAACTGCCTGCTCAAACTTCTTCGCCGCGCGCACACGCTCTTTATGCAACTTGCGCGCGAGCTCCAGATAACGCTCTCGTGCCGCTGCCAGCGCGACATTCAACTCTCGCTCACGCTCATCAGACGTCTCGATCTGTCGCAAACGATCTTCCGAGCTCGCGAGATGTTCGAGCGAAGCCGCGATCGATCCACCGTATTTGCGCTTGAGTCGCGACAACTCCGCCAACCGATCCTCAATCTCTTCGAGACGCGCCGGAGAAAACTCCAGCCGGTCGGCAAACTCGCGGAGCGAGAACGAAAGCTCTTCCAACAACACACGCGCCGTTTCCAGTCCTTCAAGATATTCCCGGAAACCTGGTTCGTACTCGGCCAGCTCCTCGACTTCTTTCAGCGTCTGCCGCACGCGCGTCACCGCTGCATCATCATCTTCATAAACCCGGCTGTAACTCGATTGGGAAAGCGTCGTCAGCTTCTCGACATTCACGAGCCGCCGGCGCTCTTCTTCCAGCTTCTCATCTTCCCCAGGCGACAACTGCGCGCGCTCGAGCTCGGCAATCTGAAACTTCAACGTGTCAACGAGCTGAAACTTCTTCGCCTCGTCGTGCCGCAACGAATCCAGCTCACGCCGCACGGCAGTCCAGCGTTGGTAAGCTTCAGCCACATCCGCGCGCAACCCGCTATTGCCCGCAAACGCATCGAGTATCTCGAGATGGGTTTCCGGGTTGAACAGCGTCTGCTGCTCGCCCTGGCCGTGAATGTCTACAAGGTATGGTCGCAGGTCACGCAACAACGATTGCGTCGCGAGTTGATTGTTGATGAAGATCTTGTTGCGGCCGGTCGAGGAAAGCTCGCGACGTATGATGAGCTCGTTCGTCTGTTCGAGCCCTGCGTTTTCAAGCAGCAGCTCGAGATCAGGATTCGGTGTAACCGAGAACAGCCCTTCAATCGATCCGCGTTCAGCGCCTGACTTGATGAGGTCGCTGGAGAAGCGTCCACCAATCAAAACACCGAGCGCATCAACGATGATCGACTTACCGGAACCAGTCTCGCCGGTGAGCAGATTGAGGCCACCCTCAAACTCAACCTGCATGTCGTCGATTAGAGCGATGTTGGAGATGTTCAGGAACTGAAGCATCGGCCACAGATTTTCGCAGACATGCGCAGTTTTGAAAACTGCGCATGCCGCGAAAAATCCGTGGGGGATATTCCTTAGAACGTATACCGCAGCGCGAACTGCATTACGCGGCCGGCTTTGGTTTCATTCAGAGGGGCTTGAGTTGAGGTGAAACGACCGAAGTCGGATGTCGGACTGCTGGCACCGCGGAAGGGATCGACGTCCAAACCCAGGTCAGCAATGGTATCGCCATCAAAGCGCTGAGTGTTGGTGACGTTGAATACTTCCCAGCGGAACTGCAATGAGTGACCTTCCCACGGCAACTTGAACGACTTGTAAAGTCCCATGTCCAGGGAAATGTATCCCGGGGCACGAAGAACGTTTCTGTCGCCCACTTCGCCTGGTCGAGCGTTGCGGAAACTTTGATAGACAGCCTCCGGATCGCTAAACACGTTCGGAGTTCCGTTTGGTCCGTTTCGCGTCGGCGACGACTGCACTGGCTGCACGCGAACGCCCGCTGACTGCACGTTCCAGTTGGTAGCCCAGACGCAGCAGTCAGTTGGAGTGATAATCGGAATACCACTGTTCCAACGGAAAATTCCCGTGCTCTGCCAGCCGCCGAAAACCTGTTCTACGAAACTACTCGAGTTCGACAAGAATCGCTTACCACGCCCGAACGGAAGTCCAATTACCCAGTTCGCATTGATGATGTGTCGAGAATCAAAATCCGAAGTGGCGTAGTTCGCATCCGGATCGAGCGCGTTAACTATGAACGCCGCACCGTAGCTGCCAGAGCTCTGCAAACCCGAAGCGTTGTCCAGCGAATGGCCGTAGGTGTAGTTGAAATCAAACGTTATGTCGTCGCGCAGGCGCTGACGCACGCTCAATTGCAACGCGTTGTAGTTTGAATGAGCAACAGTTGAGAAGGCAGAGAGCGCACCAAACTGTGGCTGGTAGAACATGTTGTTGAACTTCGCCGGTCCACCGCCGAACGGGCACGTCGTGCAGTTTGGACTGTCGTCCCAGAGCAACTGTAAGAACGTGTAATCGCCGATCTCGGCGCCACCGACTGATTCCGGAGCGACAAAAGCGTAGGCCGCTTGCGTCGGTGTCAGTGAGGGATCTCCCCACCAATCCGGCATGAACGGGAACAGGTTGTTGAAGAATGGAATATCAGGGATCGAGTTGATTTCACGGCCTGCGTATCGATATTGCACGAGGGCGTTGATCGCGTCGTAGTAGCTCAATCCTGTCTGTGGATCGCGAATATTGTTGAGCTGCATGATGTCGCGCGTGGCGAGCAGGTTGCGGGCCCAGCGGCCGACGTAGCTTGCTTCAAACGACAATCCCTTACCGATTTCACGACCGTACGAGAAGTTGAAGCTGTAGTTGTACGGCGTTGTGATTCCCTGGTCCAGAGAGACTTCGATGCGTTGATCTTCATCTGACGGAACTGTCAGTGGGAACTGTAACGATGTCGGGATCGGACCCCCGGCACCTGGGAATGGCAGCGAGCGAACAGCAGGATTGAAACCGGTGAAAAGCGGTCCCAGCTCGCCTTCGATCACGTCAAACGTATTCGCGTTGATGTTACGTGCGGAAGTGAAACCCGCCAGGTTATTCAGGTCGAAATTGACTGCGAGTTGGCTACCGATGCGATCGTAAGTCACACGGAAGCCGCTGCGAATAACAGCCTTGCCGTCTTTACCCAAAAACTTGCCGAGGTTCGGGGACCATGCAAAAGAGATGGACGGCGCGAAGTTGTTCCAATCCTGCTTGTAATAGCCGGCTGCATTATTCGCCTTGCCGCCCAGCACGAAAGTGATTGGATCAGTGAAGGGCACGCCCTGATCTGCGCCTGCCCGCCGTTGATTGAAATAGTCAGTCAGGCTCACGTTCGGAACGACCTGAAGGCCATTCTTTTCGTAGACCGGCGTTGAGGTTGACCAGCGAACGCCGTAGTTGAACGTGAAGTTCGGACGCATGCGCCATGAATCCTGGACGTATGCTTCGTATTCCTGAGTCGCGAAGGCACGGTCTGTCGGTGTTCCGACTTGTTGCAGTTGTCCATTCGCGTCGTACACGAGATTCGCGCTGTATTGCGAATAGCGTCCGATCACGGATGCGAGCGCGTCGCGCAGGTCGCTGCCGCTCTGAAAGTCGGAGAACGGATCGATGAGAACTGCACCTGACGCGTTGTAGAAGGACGGGTTGATGACCGCATCATCAAATGAGGCGCCGGTAGAAACGCGATTGTTGGTGATCAAGCGAACATTGCCGCCGACTCCCCACGTGTGATTTCCACGCACCCACGAAATATCGTCTACAAAGTTGTGAACTGGTGTTGTTCTCGCCAGTTCGCGGCGGAACCCCGATGGTGAAAAGATGAAGCGGAAATTCACCCGGTTTTCAAGTGATTCACCGCCTTGTGTGAAAGAGGCGCGCGTAAAACCGTAATTGAAACGGTTAACCAGCGACGGATTCAGCGTCCAGACATGACCTACGGCCATACCTTTCGGATGGTTCCAGGTCGTCAGTGGCGGCGTATCGGGGAAGCACTGAATGTTGTCACCGGCGACGCTGCAATCAGGACTGAAATAGACAGCACGCGTGACGGTATCGTTCTGATAGTTACCGCGCAGGAACAACTGCTGGTTATTCGTCAGGTTGAAGTCGAAACGGGCGATGTAAGTGTTCAGCTCGGTCGGCGTACGCGCGTTGAAGCGGAAGCCGCTGGTGTTGAGTCCGTCACCGACGGTCGTGTCGTTGGCCGGATATCGTTGCGCCGCGCCTGCGAGCTGAGCGAGTGCCAGCGGGTTGATGCCGGGACCGGAATCACCATTGAACGACTGATATGCAGCCTGGATCTCAGCGGGCGTCAGGCAATCGACACCTGAAGGAGTTCCTGCCGGACAGCCGGGATCGCTGAAGCCACTCTCCGTGCGATAGCGCACGATGCCCTGGCCCAATGTCGGCAGCGGTACTTCGCGGACGACTGACGTGGCGGTCGCTTCGCGAAATCCCTCGTATGTAAAGAAGAAGAACGCCTTATCTTTCTTGACTGGACCACCAACCGATCCACCGAAGATGTTTCGCAGCAACTGCGGACGCTCGACTCCTGCAGCGTTGTTAAAGAAATCGTTTGCGGTAGTAACGGTATTGCGGTGAATTTCAAAAAGCGAGCCGTGCCACTGATTTGATCCGGAGCGCGTCACGAGTGAAACCTGCGCGCCCGAAGAACGGCCTTGTTCGGCGTTCGGGTTAGTGGTGGTTACGCGAAACTCCTGCAACGAGTCGCGAGTGACTCTCAACACGCTCGCGAATGCTTCGTCAGTCACTACGTCGAGACCGTCCTGTTGCTCGTTGACGTCGACACCGTCGAGCGTGATGTTCGACTGGTCTGAGCGTCCGCCATTCACGTAGCCGGTGCGACTCACACCAGGTTGCAGCGACAGCAAGCCGACGACGTTGTTTGCGTTCAGCGGCAATTCAGTGATGCGCTTGCGCTCGAATGAATTGCCGATGGTGGCGTCGCTCGTGTTGATGGCTGCCTCTGCGGCGGAAGTGACGTCTACAGTTTCAGAAACCGCGCCGACTTCGAGTGGCACGTCTCTGACTGTCGGTGTATCGACGAGAGCCTCCACACCTGAGGCGGAAGCCGTCTTGAATCCCTGCGCGGTCACTTCGAGTCTGTATGTGCCCGGCGGGACAGCCGAGAAGACGTATTGACCGTCGTCATTAGTCTGTTGAGTGCGTGTAAAGTTTCTTGAAGGGTCGGTAAGTGTGACGGTCGCACCCTTCACGAGATTACCATTAGGGTCTTGAACCGTGCCGCGAACAGTGGTACCGCCTGCCTGTGCAAAACTGTTCACCGCGCACAGTATTAAAACCAGAAATAAAGCTACAGAAAAACTTCCAAATCTGAGTTTACTCATGAGCAAATCTCCCTGATTTTCCTTTTTCTTGCTAGGGCTTGAATCCGTTGATCAAAGGATCAACGGTGGACGGGTTGTGCCTTCAATTGGGGGGAGACAAAGGCGATTGGCGAAGACGCAGTTATTGTTCCAAGGTGCGCAATCGCAGTGAACTGAGGAAAAGCGCAGCAATTATAGGCGAATTAATGAGGGCCAACAAAAATAATTCCAAAAAACTTTATTCGACATTGCCGAATTTGAATAACAGAATTTTGGAGCGTGAATGCGGAAAGATGCATCGGCACATATTTCACAGATCTTCGTTAATAGATCTGTGTAATCTATCGGCCCGGGAATTAGTCACATGGCAATCAACCCGATCGACATTCTGCTGGTGATCGTGATCCTGTTGAGCGTGCTCAATGGCTACCGGCGTGGGTTTGTGCACGGTGTGCTTGACCTCGCCGGCTGGGTACTGAGTTTGATCGCGGGACTGCGTTACTACCAGCCGCTCGCGCAGTGGTTTGGCCCACGCATCGATACGTGGTCTGAGGTGTGGGACCAGCCGATTGCTTTTGTGTTGATCGCGATATTCGCCGGCGTGCTCGTGCACGCGATTGGTTACGCGCTGTTGCGCCGTTTACCCGAAGACATTGATGAGCGGCAAACGAACCAGATATTTGGCGTTATTCCCGGTTTTGTGAATGGATTGATCATCGTTGCGATCCTCTCGGCACTGCTGCTCGCGATTCCGTTTAGTGAGGGGTTGAGCGAACGCACACGCGACAGTGCGATCGTCAATCGACTAGCGGTTTATGCAGAGCGACTCGAGGGCCAGCTTCGACCGGTGTTCGGCGAGGCGATTGCGCGCACGATGAACCTGTTGACGATTCGTCCTGATTCGGACGAAAGAGTGACACTCCCGTTCAAAGTTGAGAACCCGCGGCCTCGTCCGGATCTCGAGAAGCAGATGTTGGATCTCGTAAACCAGGAGAGAGAAGCCGCGGGTCTGAATCCCCTCGCGCCCGATCCGGAGTTAACGCAAGTGGCGCGACAACATTCGACAGACATGTTTGCGCGTGGTTACTTCGCGCACGATACCCCGGAAGGATTGACGCCATTTGATCGGATGAATAAGGCGGGTGTGCGTTTCCTCACGGCCGGTGAGAACCTCGCGCTCGCGCCGACTCTTCCTTTAGCCCACACTGGCTTGATGAACTCTCCCGGCCATCGTGCAAACATCCTGCGCCCGCAGTTCGGCCGAGTCGGGATCGGCGTCATGGACGGCGGCATGCGCGGCCTGATGATCAGCCAGGAATTCAGGAATTAAATCCGCGTAATCCGCGTTAACTCTTCTCTTTGGGCACAAGCTCCACAGTTAACTTTTGCACTCCGCGAATCACCGTAACCGGCACGCTCTTTCCGATACGCTCATCGGTCAACAACCTGTGCAGATCGTCTATCCCGCGAATCGGAACACCATCAAACTCAACCACCAGATCGCCCGCGAGCAGTCCGGCTTCTCTTGCCGCACTCGCCTCGCCGTTAGTCTCAAACGAAACCACGAGGACTCCAGTCTCGACCGGCAATTGATAGAAGCGAACGATCCGTCGCGGTATCGGCACGTTCTGGCCCGCCAGACCGATGTAACTGCGGCTGATCTTTCCGTCGCGAATCAACCGGCCCGCGACAAACTTCGCGGTATCGATCGACGTCGCAAAGCAGATCCCCTGCGCCGGAAGAATCATGGCCGTGTTCACGCCGATCACTTCGCCGCGCGAGTTGAGCAGCGGTCCGCCCGAATTTCCGGGATTCAGCGCCGCATCTGTCTGGATAACTCCGTCCATCAGCCGGCCCGATTGTGCTCGCAGCGAGCGTCCGAGCGCGCTCACCACACCGGCCGTCACCGTATACTGAAACCCGAACGGATTTCCGATCGCGATCACGAGTTGGCCGACGCGAATCGCGTGTGAATCGCCGAGCTCGGCAGGCACGAGATTCGGCGCCGTGGTGCGTATCACCGCGAGATCCGTGTCTGGATCGTCGCCGATTAACTGTGCCTGGAAGCGCCGGCCGTCCATGAGCGTGACGTCGATCTTCGACGCGCCATGGACAACGTGACTGTTCGTCAGAATGAACCCGTCGGGCGTAAACACGAAGCCCGAGCCGGTGCTGCTGATTTCATTCGGTCCCGGCCCGCGTCGCTGGCGTCCACCGGGAAGGCCTGTTACCTGGATATAAACAACCGAGGGACTAACTTTTTCTGCGGCTTCGATAACCGCGCGTGAATATGCGTCTAATAACCCTTCTTCTGTGTCTTTTGCTACTGCGTACTGCATTTATATTTCTGGTTCTCCTATAACTCCGAATTATAAACCACGGATGGCGCGGATTTGAAATACGGATCTTATGCGTGCGATCCGTGGCACTTTTTGTATTTCTTGCCGGAGCCGCACGGGCAGGGATCGTTGCGACCGGGTGGTGGTGTCTCGTATCTGACGGTCGGGTTCTTCAGCTCGTCACCCGTCACGAACCGCCACTCTCCGTTCTCACGTTCGAACAGGCTGCGTTCACGATGCCGCTGGTCTTCGCCGCCTTGCGTAGTGAACTGCGCCTCGAACGATACGAACGCCTTGTTGTCGTTTACCTGTTTCGTCTCGATGATTTCCAGTCCACGCCACGTCGATGTTTCGGACCACTCGCGAATGAAAGAAAGATCGATTTCCTTGCGGGTGCGTGAATGAGTCGAGGCAACGATGAAGTCGATGGCATGCGTCACAAAAGCCGAATACCGGGCGCGCATCAGCTCTTCGGCCGTCTCGCTTTCGCGCGTGCCTTGGATAATCGGCTCACAACATTCGGAAAAGGGAACGCCCGAGCCGCACGGGCAGATTTCGTTGTTTTCAGTCATAGGCCAAGCTTACACAGATTTTACAGATTACGCAGATCAAAACTGGTGCTATGATGCGCCACACTCGGAGGCCCGGACCATGCTGACTACCCGAACTGGTCGACTCACAAAACTGCTGGTCTTGATTCCCCTTGCACTTGTACAGCCTTGCATCGCCATCGCACAGGATTCTGAAACGACTTACGAAGAGCGACTCGCAAGCGCCAAAGACTTGTTGCGCCAGTATCGATATGACGAGGCAGTTAAAGGGTTCAGACGTGCGAACGAGATGCGCGAGAAGAAGTCCGCTGAGTGTTATGCCTTGATGTCAGACGCGTATCTCAGCCTGGAGGCATACAAAAATGTAATCGCTGCCGCCGATAAATCAATCGCCCTGGCCGGTGGCGACACGCAGTCCCTGCTGAAGGCCTACAACAATAAAGGCCTGGCGCTCCTCGCCCAGGCAAATAAAAAAGATCAAACAAAGCTCGAGGCGGCGGAGGAAGCGTTTCGCGAAGCCCTGAAACTGAAAAATGCCCCTCCGGTGCTTCGCTACAATCTCGGTGTGGTCCTGCTGCAACTGTATCGCGACGTGGAAGGTGTGGCCGAGATTCAGCAGTACATGAAATTACAGCCCAAAGGCAGCTATGTCGGGATTGCAAAGAAGCTAGTGGAGAACCCGCGTCGCGCGCGTGAAAATTTTGCGCCCGATTTTTCGTTCACGTCGGCGGATGGGGAGTACATCACGCTTGAAGATCTGAAGGGCAAGGTTGTAATGCTGGATTTTTGGGGAACGTGGTGTCCGCCGTGTGTTGCGTCAGTGCCGGAGCTTCGCAATCTGTACCGGCGCTATTCGAAAGAGCAATTCGTGTTGATCGGTATTAGCTCTGATTTCGATGAGGCGAAGTGGCGTGACTTCACTGGCAAGAACAGGATGCTCTGGCCTCAGTATCGTGATAAGGATCGACGCATTCTGGAGGCGTTTAGTATCCGCGCGTTTCCGACGTACATCATTATCGATCACGAAGGAATTCTTCGCTTTCAGAGCACCGGGTTCGGCGCCGCCAATCTTGACGCTGCAGTCAAGAGGCAAATAAGAGCCGCCAACCAGAGTGTTGATGCAAGGTGATTTAATCAATTAAATTTCTCCCGCAGCGGCGCAACGGCGCAACGTCTTCCGCTGCGTCGTTGCGCCGCTGCGGGAGAAACTATTCACTGAAACTTAACTTGCCGAGTTTGCCCCCGGCGCCGGCTCCCCAACCGAGCTGTTTGCCACGCGCGAAACTAAAAGTATCGAAACCAGGACCATCGATCGGCTTCCACGTGCGACCATCATCGAGCGAGTAGTCGCCCCCTGATGGTCCAAGCGCGATCAGCGCCGGCGTCTTCATGCCCGGCACGTAAGCGACAACCGAGCGAAATCCTGACAAGCCTTTCACGAGCGTCCAGGTAACACCGCCATCACTAGTGACGGCCAGGTTATCGACCGCTTCCTGTTCTTTCTTGTAATCACCACCCGCGATCACACCATGCTTCGCGTCGCGGAAAGCAATCGAAAAGATCCCGCTGGATGGTCCTGAGGCGAGTGGTGTATCGGCAACTTTCCATGTGCGACCGCCGTCAGTCGTGCGCAGCACGCGCGACTTGGCCGCCGCGCCCGTTCCAATCCATGCATACGACTTACCGAATAGTGCGATGTTGGTGCCACTCGCCGCGAACGCACCTTCATTCTCCTGTGCGGGTGGCAAGTTTGTTGCCGGCACACGCGACCAGGTGCGCCCGTCAGCAGTGGTGAGTATGTAAAACTGCTTGTCAACTGAATCACCGAACGCGATGCCGTGATTCGCATCCCAGAACGACATCGCATCGAGGAATACCTTCTCGTCTTTGTTTCTGAATTGCACTTTCCAGGTCCTGCCGGCGTCAGTGGTTTTGTAGATTCGTGAGGCTGGTCCATTGCCGATGCTCATCACGTAAGCGGTTTGTGCGTCCACCGCGTCGATGTCGCGGAAGTCGAGGTTGTCAGGGCTTACGATGAAGTTTTGCCACGTGAGTCCACCATCCTCGGTGCGGAGGATAGTCGATCCGGCGCCACTGGCCCACGCTACCTGCTCATTCACGGCGCTCACGCCACGCAGTCGCTGACTGACGCCGCTTGTCTGCACAGTCCAACGCGGCGCGAGAATCATTAATAGAATTGAGAGATAAACGATTTTCAAAGCCGACCTCCGTCTACTCGTGATATGTATTACCTATGACCGATGTGTTGAAGCGATTTTATCGAACCGCCAAATCTAAAGTCACCAGTAGCAATGAGGGTCCGGCAGAAGGGCTGACGAGGGAGGCCGTCATATGGGCCTACCGGCTTTATCTCGATCGTGAACCGGAAAACGATCGCGTCATCGATGAACACTTGCGTAAATGCACCTCTACCGAACAACTGCGCGCCAATTTCATCTATTCAACCGAGTTCCGCGACAAGAACCCTAACCTCCATGTGCCTGTCCTGTCCGGCGATGAGCCGGCAATGACTATTGAGGAGGTGAGCACTGAACCGGACCTGCAAAAGCTTTTCGCTCATATTCAGTCTAACTGGGAAGAGCTTGGAAAGAGAGAGCCTCACTGGTCCGTAGTCGTGGCGGACCAGTACCAACAAGCCAATATTCAAGCCCATGAGAAGGAGTTTTATCAGACCGGCGAACAGCATGTGGCCCAGTTGTTCGGCAGCCTCGAAAGAAATCATGTCGAGCATCGCGGATTCAGAACTTGTCTGGATTACGGGTGCGGAGTCGGGCGCATCACGCGTCATTTAGCGGCGCGATTTGAGAAGGTTCACGCGTATGATATCTCACTGCCTCATTTACAATGCGCAGAGGATTATCTCACTAAAGAGAACGTCTCCAACGTTGCTCTCAACCATCTCAAACGTGTATCAGACATTCAAAATCTGCCAAGAGTTGACGTGAGTTACTCGATGATTGTGCTGCAACACAATCCACCGCCCGTGATTGCATTCATCATCGAAGCATTGATTCGCTCACTAAATCCCGGCGGGGTCGCTTTCTTTCAGGTACCAACGTACCGGCGCGGCTACACTTTCTCGTTATCAGAATATTTGTCGGAGGACGCGGCGAAGGGTGGCATGGAGATGCACGTGTTACCACAAAGCAAAGTCTTCGAGATCGCGCAACGCGCGGGAGGACGCGTGCTCGAAGTTATCGACGACACGTGGACTGGATTGCGAGTCAAAGAGGTGTCAAATACGTTTGTGATACAGAAGGATTAAATCTACCCCTTGTAAATTCCGCGAATCCTGTCCAGAATACGCCCGCGCCGGTTCGATCCCCATTCTCCTATGCTCGGGCAACTCCTCCTCCATTATCGTGTCGTCGAAAAGATCGGTGAGGGTGGACAGGGTACTGTTTACAAGGTCTTCGATACGACGCTCGATCGGCCCGCAGTCATAAAAGTCCTTCCGCCGGATCTCACTGACAGCGCTTCCAACCTCGTTCGTTTCGAACGCGAAGCCAAGCTCGCGTCATCGCTCGATCATCCAAACATCTGCACGATCTTTGGTCTGCATAAAGTCGGCGATGTTCAGTTTATCGCGATGCAGTTCATCGAAGGTCGCAATGTGCGCGAGATCGTCGACGGAAAACCACTCGATCTGCGCCGCGCCCTCTCGATCACGATCCAGGTGACTGACGCGCTCGCAGCAGCGCACAGTCGCGGCATCGTGCATCGTGACATCAAGGCGCGCAACGTGATGGTTACGCGCTCGGGAACGGTGAAAGTGCTCGACTTCGGTCTCGCAAAACTGATCGAGAGCCCACACTCGCCGTCCAGCGATCCGCAGCTCACGGAAATGGGCGTGCCTTACGGAACGTCGACCTATGCCGCGCCCGAACAGGCGCAAGGCTTGAAAGCCGATCATCGCGCGGACATTTTTTCCACTGGGGTGTTGCTTTACGAGATGCTTGCGGGCACGTGGCCCTTTCGCGGCAAGACTGCGCTCGACGTGCGTTACGCAGTCGTCTATCACAAGCCGAAACCGATCGTCGAAGCGCGTGGAGAAGACTCGGCCGCGTTGCGTCGCATTCAGGAGATACTCGACAAAGCGCTCGCGAAGGCGCCACAGGATCGTTACCAAAAGATCGAAGACATGCGTGGCGATCTTCAGGAAGTGCTGCGGGAGATCGAGGTCGATACCAGCGTCGGGAGAACGCTGACCGATGCACCGGCGACAACAACAGTACCGCGCTTGATCTCTGCGAACACATTTTGGACCACGCCGCGCAAGATCACTGTCGGCGCCCTGGCGCTGCTCGTGATTGTCGCGGTTGCGCTATTAGCGTTTCGCCGTAGTCCGCAGGCTGAATCAGATTCGACGATCAACTCGCTCGCCGTCTTGCCGTTCACCAACAGCGATCCCAGCACCGAATACCTTTCGGACGGCATCACGGAAAGTTTGATCGACAGCCTTTCGAGAATGCCGAATCTGAAAGTGAAATCGAGCAGTACAGTCTTTCACTACAAAGGACGCGAGACCGATCCGAAGAAGATCGGCAGAGAACTCGGCGTACATGCGTTGTTATCAGGCACCATTTCGCAAGTCGGCGACGATCTGTCGGTCAGTGTCGAACTGATCGACGTACGCGACGATAGTCATATCTGGGGTGAGCGTTACGGTCGAAAAGTCTCGGAAGTGGTGGCGCTGCCGCAACAGATCTCACGTGACGTGTCGCAACGACTGCGCGCGCGCTCGGATAACATGGACCACGCGCAGTTGACGCGAAACTATTCGCCCGATTCCGAAGCGTACCGTCTCTATTTGCAGGGGCGTTACAACTGGAACAAGCGAACGGTGCAGGGACTGCAAAACGGCATCGAATACTTCGGCAAAGCAATCCAGCGCGATCAGGATTACGCGCTCGCGTACGCCGGGCTCGCTGACTGTTACCTGCTGCTCAACGTCTACAACGTCACGTCGGCCGATGACTCATTCCCGAAAGCTGAAGCGGCTTCGCGAAAGGCGTTATCGATCAACGAGAGCCTCGCTGAAGCTCACACCGCACTCGGCTTTGTTACTTATCGTTATCATCTGAAGTGGGCCGAGGCAGAGGAACATTTCAAGAAAGCGATCGCGCTCAATCCAAACTATGCGACGGCGCACCAGTGGTACGGAAGTTATCTCGCCGCGAGCGGTAGATTGAACGAAGCAGTCGTCGAGGCGAAGACTGCGCACGAACTCGAGCCGTTCTCACTCACGATCTATAGCGACTACATCCGCGCGCTGTATTACGCAGGGCGGCTTGACGAAGCTCGCAAAGAGTCGCTAAAACTCATGGAAACCGATCCGGGCTTCGCGCGTGCGCATTACGAGCTCGGCCTCGTGCTTGAAGAAGCAGGCAAGCTCGAGGAAGCGATCAATGAGTTCAAGCTTGGATTAAAGGCATTGCCTGACAACGTAGCGGCGCTGACTGCGTTGGGCCATGCGCAGGCGCGTGCAGGGAAACGAGCCGACGCCGAGAAGGCGATCGCGAGGCTCGAGGAGTTATCAAAGCGGCAGTACGTTTCGCCATTTCAAACTGCGGTAATTTATGCGGGGATGGATGAGCGCAAGCTCGCGCTCGACTGGCTCGAGAAGTCGCGCGAGGAGCGGTTCAACTGGTTGCCGTTCATTGCGGTCGATCCAGTGTTCAAGAATCTGCATGCGGAGCCGCGATTTATCGAATTGTCCAAGAGTTTAAATTTGACGAGATAGTATTAGCCACAAAAAGGCACAAAAAGCACAAAACCTGAAAATGTGTTTTTTGTGCCTTTTGTGAACGGATTGATCTTATGAATATTTCACGTAGACAATTTCTTTCAAGTAGCGCGAAGTCGGCGGTGGCGGTAACGCTGTTGCACTCGTTCGTGCCGGCGCGTGCGTTGGCCCAGGCGGCGGCGGTGCAACCTTTGTTCGCGCGGCTCGATGAATTTATCACGCGGCACATGCACGAGACGGGGGCGCCCGGAATGACGCTCGCCCTCGCAAACCGCGACGGCCTGATCAGAGTCTCGACTTACGGTTACGCCGACATAAAAGCGGGTTCGCGTGTCGTACCGGAGACGATGTTTGAGATCGGATCGATCTCGAAGTCGTTCGTGGGTCTCGCGTTGATGCAATTACGCGACGAGGGAAAGCTCGATCTCAACAAACCCATCGTCGAATATCTGCCGTGGTTGAAGATCAACTCGAAGTTTGCGGCGATCACTACACATCACATTTTGACGCACACGGCCGGACTGCCCGGCGCACCGCTCCTGCTCGACGCGCTTCTCGGTGAGCTTTGGACCGCGTACGAGCCCGGCAAGCGTTTTCTTTATTCAAACACCGGCTACAACATTCTCGGTTTTCTGATCGAAGCGATCGACAAGCGACCTTTTGCAGATGCGATGCGCGCGCGAATGATCGAACCGCTCGGAATGTCTGCGAGCTCGCCAATCATTATCAACGATCTGCGCAAGTTGATGGCGATCGGTTACGAGCCGCTTCAGGAAGGCAAGCCGTTTTCGGTTAATGGTCCACTGGCTGAAGCGCAGTGGCTCGAAGTCGATATCGCCGCGGGTAGTGTCGCCTCGACGCCGGCTGACATGGCGAAATACATACGCATGCTGCTCAATCGCGGCGCACTACCGAAAGGCCGTTTGGTCTCCGAAGAGAGTTTTGCGTTGTTCACGAAGTCGATGATTGACTCGCCGTATCGTGGTGAACCGGCAGGCTATGGTTATGGGCTGTGGGTGAGCGATATCGCTGGACACACGCGCCTGCGTCATACCGGCGGCATGGTTGCGTTCAGCTCGTCGATCGATGTCGATTTAACCGGGAACATCGGTGCGTTTGCGTCAGTCAACGCGAACCTGCGTGGTTATCGTCCGGTAGCAGTGACGAAGTATGCCGTCGAGCTCTTCAATGCGTCGGCGGATAGTAAGCCGCTGCCCGAGGCTCCGGCACCGCCGCCTTCGCCGACTGAGGTAAAGAACGCAGCCGACTATGTTGGCACTTACACTTCGCTCGATGGCAAGAAACTCGAGTTCGTGGCTGACGGAGCCAAACTCGTTCTCGTGTATGGGAATCGTCGCACCGTGCTCGAGCGCTCCGGTGGCGATCGCTTCATCGTGAAGCATCCGGACCTGGATACGTATCTGCTGGGCTTCGTGCGCGAGAACCAGCAGGTGACGCAGGTGTATCACGGCGCGAACTGGTACCTCGGCGAGAAGTACACCGGTCCGAAGACTTTCGAGACCAAGAAAGAGTGGGAAGGTTTTGTTGGTCACTACAACAACGACAGTCCCTGGTACGGCGATACGCGTATCGTGATGCGCAAGGGACAACTCTTCATCGAAGGCGTGCAGCCGCTCGTGCCGCGCGGTGATGGGAAGTTTGGAATCGGCGATCCGGAGGCGCCGGATTGGATGAATTTCGAGTCGATCGTCGACGGACGCGCGATGCGGTTGAACTTCTCGGGAATCATCTTCCGCCGCGTGTTTACACCCTAATCCGCGTTTATCCGCGTAAATCCGCGGCTTACATCAATAGCGACTCAACTCGGTGCGCGTGGACCATCTCTTCGCATGGCGACCACGCGAACACGGTGAACTTTCCGTCCTGCGATGCGACTAGCGCGAGCGCGTCGCGCTGATCGAAAACAAACTGCGCCGCCGAAAGATGTCTCGTCCCGCCGTGCTCAGTCGGCTGCACGACGATCGGAAGATTCCCAACCACCGGCTCAGTTATCACCCACTTATCAACCGGCGGGCATCCTTCCTTGCGACGAATCTTTGCCCCAAACGCGAGCACGTCGTACTGATCGTTGATCACAGTCGCGCCATCAACCGCAGACATTCCACCAATCGTATCGACTGCCCTCCGCAGTGCACTTTCCCACGATCTACGATCCTCTTCCTCGACCTTTTGGCGCACGAGCGAAGAAAGCGACGCGAACGCGGGCGCAACTGAATACAGAATCGGCTGCGCGATCGACTCCCGCCATCGCTCGCTTTCCGAAGGCACAACGAGAAACGTGCCGCCGTGTCCATGCGCGCGCATCGATGCGCTTAGCTGGATGAGGATGTTCAACGAGTATTGTGGCTCATTCGCCGCCGCAGCCGTGAACGCCAACAACGCTCGCAGCAGCGATGGACAGTCAGGCAGGCTCGTGCCTTTCTCGTCGATGACTTTCACCTGCTCGCCTTTGAGCACAGCCACGTTCGCATACTTTCCAAATCCATCGAGACGCCGATGTTTGACGACGAGTAAACCCGGCTCAATATCTTCGAGCACGAAACAGAAACTCGGAATCGTTCGCGTTGTTCCCCAAACTCTCAACGCGTCGCCGTGGTTCCAAACGCCGAGATGGATCTCCGGACGCTCGACGGCGGGCGCGAGTTTAGTTAGCACATCGGCAGTCAGCGGCAGCGGGTGCTCGAATAGCATCGGTTGTCCGGCTTGTTCCGGTGGCAGGTAGGCAATGGAGATCTTGGGGAATCGACCTTCTTCGGGTCGAAAGCTGGCCCAGAAAGTCGCGTTGATGATTGCCGCGATTGATTGTGCGTCGGGTTGAGGCGCCAGTCCGTCCTCGCCCATTCGCCGCGCTTCCGCGAGATAGCGTTTGAAGTGTTCTTCAACGAGGGGCGCTGCGATATTCGCAGCCTGGTAAGTTGGTGTCATGCTCATAAATACTACTTGCCCGTGAAAAGCGTGTTCTCGTCGACGAAACAAAGCCCGTTGCCCCACGGATCGTGCGCGTAGAACGAGCGCTCGCCCCACGGTCGCCTGACGACCTCGCCCGCGTTCGCGCCGTGAACGTCCTCGTCCGACAAGCAATTCAACTCGCGCGCACGTTCGTGCACGGCGTCGACGTCGCTGACGGCGAAATAGATGTAGTCGGGCAGTGGCTTCGGTTCGAGGCCGGGAATATTCTCGCCGTTCACGTCGACGAGGGCCAGAATCACTGGACCACAATCGATGTAGTGGCGCGAGCCACGTGGGATTCGCCGCCCGCGATCGCCGAGCAGCTTGCCATAAAACTCCTCAGCCCTGTCGAGATTGTCGACTTGGAGAATGATCCGGTAAAGTGTGGGCGCCATTCAGGTTCCTTTCGTCGCGATTTGTCACAGATTAACGCAGGCCACAAGGAAGCACAAAAAGAGGTTTATGCGAAGGGTGCTGGTGATTGGTTCCGGGGGGTCGGGCAAGTCGACGGTTGCGGCTCAGCTCGGTGAGTTACTCGAACTGGAAGTGAATCATCTCGATAAGTTTTACTGGCGCGCTGGCTGGGTCGAGCCGGCGCAAGATGAATGGATCAAGACAGTCTCAGAATTGATTGACAGGGATGCGTGGGTAATAGATGGAAATTACTCACGCACCCTCGAGCTCAGACTCCGGAAATGCGACACGATTGTCTTTTTGGATCTGCCGCGCGTGGTGTGCCTGTGGCGAATCGTGAAGCGTTACTTTCTTTATAGAGATGGAACCCGGCCTGACATGGCTGAAGGCTGTCGGGAGAATCTCAATTTCCAATTTGTTAGTTGGGTGTGGAATTATCCTCGTCGTTCAAGACCAAAGGTCATCAAGCTGCTACGAGAACATGCCGGAGAGAAACGGATTTTCTGGCTACGTTCTCGTAGTGAAGTGAAGAAGTTCCTGGCAAGCCACCAAAACGCGAAAAAGGAACAAGAAAATGACTAAAGAACCCGAAACTGGTCTGAGCTTTGAGCGTGTCGTGTTTTTCAGCGACGCCGTGTTTGCGATCGTGATCACGTTGCTTGTGCTCGAGCTCAAGGTTCCACACCTCAGCGAGCACAACGAGCCCGCGCTGCAACAAGCGTTATTCGAGCTGATTCCACGTGTGCTGGGTTTTGTGATCAGCTTCCTGATCATCGGTCTTATGTGGGTCGAGCACCATCGCATCTTTCGCTACATCGATGATTACGACGCCGGTTTGCTGTGGCGAAACCTGCTGCTGTTGCTGTGTGTTTCGTTCGTTCCATTCCCGACAGCGCTCTTCAGTGAAAACTTCTGGAGTCGCACCGCGTTCATCCTCTACACTGCGAGTTTTGGCGGCGCCGCGACGGCGAAACTCCTGATCTGGCGTCACGCTGCTAAAGCGGGTCTGTTGAAGAAGGATGTTGGTCCAATGCTCGAAGTGCGCATCGCGCGGCGATCGATGGCGGTGCCGTTGGCGTGCGCGATCGCGATTGGTCTTTCGTTTATCAGTATCTTTATCGCGCCGCTCAGCTTCATGCTGATTCCAGTGTTTGCGCGTGTGCTCGATCCGACTGCTAAGAAGAGTAAAGTGGAGCCAGCCACCGAAGAGGCGGCGGCATAAAATCAAGGAGTAAGGTTGAAAATGGAAACAGAGTTGTCCGCACAAATTCCCGCCAAACGTTTCAAGAAGGCGCTGCTCGCGTGTCTCGATGAGACCTTCTCGAATGTTCGCGGAATCTATCTCGATAAGGGCACTACGTTGTACGAAACACTCGATGGCGTTTCGGCTGAAGAAGCATCGGAGGCGATTTCACCTAAGTCGGCGACGATTGCGGCGCAGGTCGAGCACATTCGTTTCTACCTGGACGTTTTAGACGACTACATGCGTACCGGTGTTGATAAGACGAACAACTGGCGCGAGATCTGGGAAACAGTCAGTGCCGTCACATCCGACGAATGGGAAGACGTGAAGCGTCGCTTGCGCGAGAGTCACGAACGTGTGATGGCGACGATCAACTCATTCGAGAAGTGGGACGGCAAGTACGACATCGCCGGCTCGTTATCGATCCTCGTACACACGGCTTATCACCTCGGCGGAGTTCGACTGACGCTCGGCGCAATCAGGGGCAAGCACGCTTAGAACATGGACCAGCAGACCTTCGCCCTGGCCGAGACACTCTGGGATTACCACTTGATGAAGCACGAGATCGCAACGGCCGATGCGATACTTGTGCTTTGCAGTCATGACGAGCGAGTAGCGGAACGGGCCGCGCAGTTATTTCACGAAGGCTGGGCGCCACTCGTGATCTTCTCAGGCGGCCAGGGATCGATCACCAAAACACTCTGGAACGAACCGGAAGCTGAGCGCTTCGCTCGTATCGCTATTGACCACGGTGTGCCGCGTGAAAGCATTCTGATCGAATCACGCTCGACGAACACGGGGGAAAATATCGAGTTTACAAAGCGACTGCTGGCTGAGCGTGGTCTCGATCTACAGAAATTTATTCTCGTGCAAAAGCCTTACATGGAGCGGCGCGCGTTTGCCACGTTTCGCAAACTCTGGCCGGAGAAAGATCTAATCGTCACGTCGCCGCAGGTTTCATTTCGCGAGTATGTCGACACCTACGCCAACCGCGCCCTATCGTCCGCGGATGTCGTGAGCATCATGGTTGGTGATTTACAGCGAATCAGAGTTTATCCAACGCGCGGCTATCAAATCGCGCAGGAGATCCCAGAGGAAGTATGGGGCGCGTTTGAGCAGTTGGTGCGCGCCGGCTATGACAAGTACTTAATTTAAAAGGAGAGCTGAATGGTGAAGCGAATTGTGTTGCTCGTTTTATTGATGGCGGTGACAGCGATCGCGCAGGATGGCGCGACGACGAGACCTTATCCGATTGACAACAATCACTCGACTGTCGGTTTTTCGGTTCCGATTCTCGGTGGGTTGTCGCAGGTGAAAGGAAAGTTCACTGACTTTGCGATCACGATCAATAACGATGAGAAAGACATTACGAAATCGTCGGTGAGTGTCGTGATTAAGGCGACGAGTGTCGATACTGGTATTGAAGGGCGCGATCGTCACCTCAGAAATGCAGACTTCTTCGACGTCGAAAAATTTCCAGAGATCACGTTTAAGAGTGAGCGGATTGAGAAGAAAGGGAAACAGTTTATTGCACATGGCCCTCTGACCATGCACGGCGTGACCAAACCGATCGCGCTGCCGTTCAGCGTCACCGGCACATTCAAAAACCCAACGACCAACAAGCTCAGTGTTGGTTATTCAGCAAAGATGGTTTTGAATCGCCGCGACTTCGGCATCAACTACAGCCGCCAGGACAATCCCACGTTCGTCGGTGACAACATTACGGTTGAAATCGAACTCGTCACCCGCGCACTGGACGCGAAATAAAATCAGGCCACAAAAAGGCACAAAAAGCACAAAAGAGAAAGTTCAGAGTTCAAGCTTTAGCTTGCACGCGTGAAGCTCGAGACCGCAGCCTAAAGCTTGAGCTCTGAACTTTCTTTTCCTTTATGTGTTTCTTGTGCCTTTCTGTGGCTGTCAAATTTATTGACAGATCAATTACGAGCAGAGTAAATTCCGCAACGTAACACGTTATTTTTCAGACCCTTGCCTCGCTTGCCCAGAACAGGCTGATCTCACCTGCACAGTTACGAATGGTCACATGTCAAAACTTTTGACCAACGAAGATTGGGATGTGTTGCTGCGAAGAATCAAGCAGGGCCGCTGCACGCCTTTTCTCGGCGCCGGCGCGTCTTACGGCGTGCTGCCGCTCGGCGGTGATATCGCCAAACAGTGGGCCGAGAAGTATGAATACCCGATGGAGGACCGCTCAAACCTGATCGCGGTCTCACAATTTCTCGCACTGAAATACTCTGACTCCGTCTTTCCAAAGGATCTGATCGTCGAGATGTTCGAAGGCGCGGGCGAGCCGGACTTCAACGATCCGACTGAACCGCATCGCGTGCTCGCAAACGTGAATCTCCCTGTATACGTCACCACGAACTACGACGATTTCATGGTCAAAGCCCTCGCTCGTCATCATCGACAACCGAATCGCATTCTGTGCCAGTGGAATCGCGCAGTGAAGGATTACGTGAGGGACAATCCGACGATCCACGAAAAGGATCCGACGTACAAACCGACAGTCGCAAATCCAGTCGTCTTTCACCTGCATGGCCACGTTCCCATCGCCGACTCGCTCGTCCTGACCGAAGACGACTACATGGATTTCCTGGTGAACATCTCCGCCGATCCAAACCTCATTCCCGCGCCGATTGCACGCGCGCTCACTGGCTCGTCGTTGCTGTTCATCGGTTATCGAATCACAGACTGGAACTTTCGCGTGCTCTTGCGAAGTTTCGATCGACTTGCAGAAAGCTCAGTCTCGCGACTCAACGTCGCAGTCATGCGCGCGCCGTCCGGCGCTGACGAAGTGAAAGAGAAGACGCAGGATTACTTGACGAAGTATTACGAGAATATCGACGTGCGCGTGTACTGGGGCACGGCGAGAGATTTCGTGAAAGAGCTTTGGGAGCGCTGGCAGCAGGCCGGCTACGCAAACTGATCGTGAGGTAACAATGCCCGTCAAGCGGATACAGACCACCGATTGGGAAGTACTCATGAAGCGGATCAAAGACGGGAGGTGTACGCCTTTTCTGGGTGCCGGTGTTTATTCGGAAGGCCCCTCGCTGCGCGACGCCGTGGCTAAAAAATGGGCCGCTGAATATCACTACCCGTTCGCTGATAGTGATGACGTTGCGCGAGTCGCGCGTTTTCTCAACGTTGAATACGGCGATGCTGAATACGCTTCGGGCAAGTACGTGGAAGAGTTGGCCAAGCTCCCAATCCCGAACTTTGACGATCCAAACGAGCCTTACAACATACTCGCAAAGCTGCCGCTCCCGATCTACATCACGACGAATTACGACGACATGATGGAGCGCGCGCTTCTTAAAAATCATCGCGACGTCAAACAAGATCTCTGCAAGTGGGTCAAATCACTCGAGGACACCTCGCCCCTCGCCGAGCAGGGCTTTCAACCGAACGTCGCGAATCCGACCGTCTTTCACTTGTACGGATACACGCAAACGCAGCAGTCGATGGTCATGTCAGAAGACGACTATTTCCAGTTTCTGATCAACGTCTCGAAAGATCAGGAGCTGATCCCGAAACGCATTCAACAGGCGATTACGGGAACGTCTCTTTTGCTGTTGGGTTACAGTCTCGAAGACTGGGACTTCCGCATTCTGTTCCACTTCCTTGCCGGCTATTTGAAAAACAGCACCAGTAAAACGCACGTTGCCGTGCAACTCTCACCAAACGCGTCGACCGACGATCTGAAACAGCGAGCCCAGGCGTTCTTCGATAAATATTTCGAGTCAAAAAGTCCCGACATTCGCGTAAGCTGGGAAACGACACAGGGATTTGTGGCCATGTTGAGAGACAGTTGGCAGAAGTCCGGCTATGCAACTTAACGTTCAGACAACACCTACGGCGGCAGTCGAAACGACTCCGATCGAGCCATACGTTGGACCACGCTCGTTCCGCAAAGATCAGCGCGAGTTCTTCTTTGGTCGCGACGAAGAAGCCGATGAGCTCGTGTCGGTCATCACGGCGCACTCGGCTGTGCTCTTGTATTCGCAGTCAGGCGCCGGGAAAACCTCGCTGTTGAATGCCAAGCTGATTCCGAAGTTGGAAGAGGAAGAGACCTTCCACGTTCTGCCGCCGATGCGCGTGCAGGGCCAGCTTCCGGCCGATCTCAAGATCGGAAGAAACACGAATATCTTTGTGTTGAATGCGCTCATGAGTGGCGGTCACATCGACGCGACGCGCTCGAACATGAATATGACGTTTCATGAGTTCGTCGCGCAGTGTGGCCAGCACACGAACGAATACGGCGAGCCAACGCCAATTGTCATGGTCTTCGATCAGTTTGAAGAGCTCTTTACGTCTTATCCCGGGCGCTGGATGGATCGAGAAGACTTTTTCAGACAGATCGGTGAAGCCCTCGAAGGGAATCCGAAAAAGGGACTCGCTGCTAATCCGCTGTTGCGTGTGATCTTTTGCATGCGAGAGGACTACATCGCTGAGCTCGATCCGTATCTGCCGTTGCTGCCTGAGAAGCTGCGAACACGTTTTCGGCTGGAGCACTTGCGCGAGAAGAAGGCGTTGACCGCGATCACGAAGCCGCTTGAAAAAACGAATCGTACTTACGCGCCCGGAGTCGCCGAACAACTCGTCAGAAACCTTTTGCGAATTCCGAATCAGAGTGCGACCGGCACGCAGACGCTGGGAATTTACGTCGAGCCGGTGCAGTTACAAGTCGTTTGCCAGAGTTTGTGGGACGCCCTCACGCCGGAAGAGAACGTCATCACAATCAAGCACCTGCAAAAGTACGGCGACGTGAGCCAGGCGTTATCCAACTTCTACGAGCGATCGATCAAGAGCGTCGCCAAAGATACGGGTGTGAAAGAAGAGACACTGCGGCGCTGGTTTGGCGACACGCTGATCACGCCCGAAGGGACGCGTGCGCCCGTGAACAGGGGAAACGAAACGACTGGCGGCATGCCAAACGCCGCGATCGACAAGCTCGAAGCGTTGCGGCTGATCAAGGGCGAATGGAAGGGAACAAATGTTCGCTGGTACGAACTCGCGCACGACCGCTTCATCGAGCCGATTCGACGATCGAACGAGAAGTGGCTCGCCAATCAATCGCGCAACGAGCAGATTCGACTTCGACTCGAAGCCAAAGCCTCGAAATGGCAGCCTGGTGACAAACTTCTCGATGCCGAACAGTTACTCGAAGCGCAACGACTCGTCAGGTTGGGCGTTGCCAGTCCATCGCTCAGGGCTCTTGTCGATGCTAGTCGTGCGGGTGAGCAAAAACGGCGCATCCGCTTGTTGGGACTCATCATTGCAGCTTGCGCAGTTGCGGCTGTGATCTTTCTCATCGTTGCGTTTTACGCGTGGCAAAAAAGCAAGGACGCTTCGCTTGCGGAAAACAAAGCGAGATCTCGTCTGCTGGCGTTGAAGGCGAGTATGTCGCTCGCTGCGGATCCGGAGCTGAGTGTGTTGCTCGCGAAGGAAGCGCTCGAAAAGTATGCCGATACGAAAGAGGCGCGGGATGTTATTCGCAGTGGTTTGCTGTCGCTATCGAATGTCGGTGGTGCGTTAAGAGATCACGGTGCGAAAGTCGCCCACGCGGAGTTTAGTCACGATGGCAAGTTTATCGTCACGCGCACGATGGATAACAAGGTGCGACTGTGGGATGCCGGCGCGAAGAAGGTCATTACACAGTTGCAGGACGATGCGAACTCCGCCACATTCAGTCCGGACGGTAAGTTGATCGCGGATGGCTGCACCGACGGCGTAGTAAGACTTTTCGACGGCACTACCGGAGCGCCGGTGCGCGAGCTTAAGGGGCATACGGCGCCAGTGCATCGCGCCGTGTTCAGCCCGGATGGGAATTATCTCGTCAGCGTCAGCGACGACAACACAGTGCGCGTGTGGAAGCCGTCAACGGGCGAAGCGGTCAAAGTTTTGAATGGCCACACAGCGGCTGTCCACGAGATCGTGTTTAGTCCCGATCAGCGTCACTTCGCGACCGAAGCCTACGACAAGAAAGCAATGATCTGGAGTCTTGATAGTGACACTGGAAAAGTGCTGACCGGACTGACTGGCACAAAGGCGGCGCTCGCGTTTAGTCCTGATGGAAAACTACTCGCGACCGAAGGTGGACCAGGCACTGAGTTCGGTGCTTTGCCTTCCGGTGATTACCCGGCGACTGTCTGGGATGTCGAAACGGGGAAGATGAAGTTTCGTCTCGATGGACACCAGGAATACATTGCGAGCGTGAGTTTCAGTCCTGACGGCAATGCGATCGTGACCAGCAGTGGCGATAACACCGCGCGACTTTGGACCTCGGACGGGCAGCTCGTCAAAGAGTTGCGTGGTCATACGAAACCGCTGGCGTTAGCGCTCTTCAGTCCCGATGGAAAGTTTGTGGTGACGGCCAGCGCTGACAACACTGTGCGGGTGTGGGATTCGCTGGACGGAAAACTGGTCACCGAGTTTCGTGGACATTCGCAGGCGGTGAACGAGGTTGCGTTTAGTGCAGACGGACAGTTCATCATCACAGCGGATGACGATCAGACCGCGCGCCTGTGGCCCTTTCATCCCGGCGAAGGCAGCACGAGCTCGACCATTGAATCGTGGGAACACTCGGCTGCGGTGACGAGTATCGCGTGCAGCCCGAACGGCTCGGAAGTCGCTGCGACGACTCGCGACGGAAAGTTGTGGTTCGATGGTGTGGGTATGCAGCGGTCTATTCCGTTTAGTTATCTCGTCGATCGAAGCGCGAAGGTGGCGAATGCAAGGTTCAGTCCCGATGGGCAGTCAATCGCAACCACGCGTGGCTCGACCGGCGTGATCTACAACATCGACGCGCTGCGCAGGTTTATGGATTCGCGGGGATCTGAGTTTATCTATGAAAAGCTCGCGGCTCCGCCACCACCAATCGAGAAGGAACGGAAATTAATCGAGCCCGAAGGTATCATTACGCTCAGCGGACACACCGCGGACATCAACAGTGTTGCGTTTAGTCCGGATGGTCGATTTGTGGTGACGTCGAGTGCTGATGGGACGGCGCGAGTTTGGGATGCCGCGACGGGCGCGAGTCGCGGTGAGTTGCGCGGTCATAGTGGGAGTGTAAACAGTGCGTCGTTCAGTCCTGATGGAAAGTTCATCGTTACGGCAGGCAATGATGCGACTGTGCGACTGTGGGATGCGGGTCGATTTGTCCCTGTGCGTACGATCGGCGACAAATTCCCGCTGCCGGTTTCGAGTGCGGAGTACAGTCCGGATGGGCGGTTCATCGTGGTGGCGAGTTTTGATGCGGCGTGGGTTTGCGATCCGAATCGAGGACAGGTGATCAGGAGATTGGAGGGTCACACGGGCCAGGTGAATAGTGCCTCGTTCAGTCCTGATTCGCGTTTGATCGTCACGGCGAGTGCGGACAACACAGCGCGTGTTTGGAGTGCGCAGACGGGTGAAAGCATCGCCACGTTGTTGGACCACAAAGGACCGGTCCTCAACGCGATGTTTAGTTCGGACGGGCAATCAGTGTTTACGGCGAGCGAAGATTACGCGACGCGCATCTATCCACGTGAGGCATTTGCGCCGTTTGACGAGTTGCGAGCTTTGATTAGCCAACGTGTAGCCAGAGAGCTTACCGAAAAGGAACGGGAAGATTACTTGAAAGAACCGGAGAACCAATGAAAAGGGCTTTAGTTATCGTTTGTTTTCTGTTCGTATCCACGGGAATGGCGCAGCAGAGTAAGCCCACGCCAACGCCGCCGCCGTCGAAGGGTGTTCCGACCATCCGAGTCTGGGTTGATACCGAGTATGGGTACTATCACTGTCCCACCTCGAAGCTCTACGGCAAAACGAAGCAAGGCGTCTACATGACCCAGAAACAAGCTCAGGACCGCGGCTACCGTCCCGCCTACGGCACCTTCTGCACCACGCCACCAAAGACGCCGACCAAAACCATAAAGAAGTTTTAGCCACAAAAAGGCACAAAAAGCACATAAAAGAAAAAGTTCAGAGTTCCAGCAGTTCAAGCCTAGCTTGCTCGCGTGAAGCCTAGACCGCAGCCTAAAGGCTGAACTCTGAACTTTTTCTTTTGTGCTTTTTGTGCCTTTTTGTGGCTAATTAACGAAGCGTCGGAGTTGGACGCTGATGGCGAAGCCGATGGCGATGAACGTGGCTATGAGGGAGGCGAGGCCGGCGCTCATCAGGGGTAGGGGGACGCCGATCACTGGAGAGATGCCCAGGGCCATGCCGATGTTGATGAAGATCTGAAATGTCAGGCCGCCCACGAAGGCCATGATGAAGAGCATGCCCATGCGATCCGAGGCGCGACGCGCGCCTGTGATCAAACGTGAAAGAAGTATCACATACGCGAGCAGGACCATCACACAACCCGCAAAGCCGGTATTTTCTGCCGTGACCGCGTAAATAAAATCAGTGTGTGGCTCAGGCAGAAATTTCAGACCGCTCTGCGAATATTCGACCGACGCTTTCGACCCGATCAGGCCGCCCTCACCAACAGTCAGAATCGACTGCCACGTGTGATAACCGATACCGCGCCGATCAGCATTCTCCGGATCGAGAATCACGTTGATACGTTCCTGCTGGTACGCCTTCACCGCGCCGGTCTTGACCCCCATCATGTATGCCGCCGGAATCAGGACCACCGCGAGTATTGCGCTCGCAATCACCAGCCTCAATCTAATAGCTGACAGGAAAAGCACGACCGCGAGAATCGGCATGTACGTGAGCACCGAGCCGACGTCCGGCTCGAGCAGGATTAGCACAATCGGCAACCCCAGAATCAGCCCACCGACAATCATCTCTTTGATCGTGAGGACCTCGATACGATTCTTGCCGAAGTAGCGCGCCAGCATCATCGCCGTCGTGACTTTCACAAACTCCGACGGCTGAAACTGGCCGATGAACGGCACTTTGATCCACGCGCGCTGCCCGTTGATCTTCAGACCGATGCCGGGAAACAGCACGAGCACCAGCAGGATCAGACCAAAGATGTAAAAAGCAGGAGCGAGATTGAGCAGACGACGATAATCAGTAAACGCGATCGCGAGCATCGCTACGAGCCCGATCGAAAGTCCGATCAGTTGCTTGACCCAATACGTTTCCGTCGGTTGCGCATTGCGAATCTGGACCGTGCCGAACAGCACGATACCGATGGCGAGCAGCGCCAGGATCCAATCAAAGTCACGCCAACTGCGTTTGTGAATTATCGCAACCATTTACTACCGGTTGTTGACTGCGGTTTGCTGTCCTTGCGTCGTGACGGCTGCCGTTTTCTTCGCGTTTGTTTCTTTCTGGGGTGTTTCTTTCTTGTCAGGCACTTCTTTCGCGATCTGCGGTTTCACCGCTCCCGGCGGCTCTTCATGACGAGTCTTGCGATAGTAAGCATCGTAAACACCACGAACTGCCGGCGCCGCGTTTGTTCCGCCAAATCCCGAATTCTCGATTAGCGCGACCATCACGAGCTCCGGTTTGAAAGCCGGCGCGTACGAGACGAACCACGCGTGGTCCTTGTTCTTGCCGGTGTCCTTGCCGAGTCCGACAACCTGCGCCGTTCCCGTCTTGCCTGCGATATCAAACCCATCCATCTTGATGCGCCCAGCCGTACCGCCGGCGTTTACCACTTGCCACATCCCCTGAACCACCGTCTTATCGATCGCTTCGGGAATCGGAATGACTTTCGGATTCGGACGCGACGGGTCGAGTGGCTGAAATCCTACGGGGGGCTTGTAATCCGGCGTACCCGGACTGCCAACGGCTCTTATTTCCTTCAGCACGTGCGGGATGTACATGCGACCATCAACACTGACTGCCGCAATCGTTCGTAACAAAGAGATCGGAGTGATGATGTCGTACACCTGCCCGAACGACGCATAGACAGTATCGATGTCGCGCCATTCAGGATCGCGCGGCTGCATCTTGCGTTTGAACTCGCGCGAAGGCGTGTAGTTCATGATTTCGTTTGGAAGATCGATACCGGTGCGCTTGTTGAGGTCAAACTCGTCAACCATCTGGACGATGCCATCGATACCCATCTTCAGTCCGAGCCGGTAGAAATAGCCGTCACACGACTGCGTGATGGCCGTTTTGATGTCGGGCACGCCGTGCTGTTTCATGCAACGTGTGAACTTGTTGCCGATGGTGATACCGCCGCCACAAACGAGGTTCGAGTGCTCGAGTGTGATCGCACCCTGTTTCAAGCCGGCGATGGCCATCGGGATCTTCCAAGTGGATCCCGGCGGTTGGCGACTCTGAATCGCGCGATTGATCAGTGGCGTTTCCGGATCGTTCAAAAGCTTGACGTACTCGGCGCGTCCTTCTTTCGTCGTGATTCGTTGTGAAAACAGATTTGGATCGAAAGTCGGTGCCGAAGCTAGCGCGAGGATCTCGCCGTTGTTGGGATCCGCCGAGATGATGACGCCACGCTTGGTGATGGAATTCCTCAGTTGTTCTTCAGCGGCGAGTTGTAGATCGAGATCGATCGTGGTGACGAGATCGCGGCCCGGTATCGGAGCGATAGTGTCGATCTCATCCTGAATGCGCCCACGACTGTCGACTACAACTTCACGATAGCCGTCTTTGCCGCGCAGGTAATCGTCGTAAGTCTGCTCGATACCGCTCTGACCGATGATGTCGCCCGGTTTCAGACCTTTGTCTTTGTAAGCTTGTTTCTGGAGTTGTTCCGGACTGATCTCACCGACGTAACCGACCACGTGCGCGAGTACTCCGTCGTTTGGATAGCGTCGTTGCGGTTGTTGCTCGACACGCAGTTCTGGAAATTCGAAATTATGTGACTCGACCCATGCGATGTCGCCCGGCGAAGCGTTCTCCTTGACCTTGATCGATTCGAACGCCGGCATGGTCTTCACCATTTCGAATTGCTCGCGCAGGATGTCTTTATCGACGTCGAGCCCCTGTGACAGCGGCTCGACCAGCGACGTGAGATCTTTACCCTTCACGTCCTCGCGCGTGAGGATCACGTTGTAAGTGGGACGCGAATCGACGATGACACGGCCTTCGCGGTCGAAGATCATGCCACGCGGAGCGGGGATTGGAAGCCGGCGGCGGCGTTGGTTTACGGCAATCTCCGCGTAACGGTCACCTCTGACAACTTGCAGCACGTACAGGCGGACGCTGAGGAGTCCGAGCATCGCGATCACCAGTATCTGAATAAACCGCATGCGCCCGCGAAGGTTTTGAGATGTGTCTTCGAATTTCATAAAACTCAGTTTAGATGCCGCAAAAGGCATAAAAAGCACAAGAAATCAGTAAAGCAATTTTGTGCATTTTGTGCCTTTTTGTGGCTCATCTCCTCCGTAATGGTCCGGTCGAGCGCCGTGCAACGCGGCGGCGTGTGGCAAATTGTCGCCGTTGCGAGTTGCGCTCGGCTACAAGCGCGTCGAGTATGTAAAGAAACAGGGTGCCGACCACTGTAGTCGCGATTAGTCTGTAAGACATCGTCTGTACGAACGGCGCAACCGGCGGATAGCCCATCACTCGATGCCAGAAAACGTAGATTGCGGAATCGAGCAACGATCCGGCCGCGAGCACCGGAATCCGCAACAACGGGTTTTCAAGGTTTACACGCGTGGCGGCGAAATAAATGATGTACGCCGTCAGCGTCTTTGAAAAGCCTCCCGCCCCGATTAACCCACCGCTGGCAGCGTCAACAATCAGTCCGGCCAGTGTGCCGACTACCAGCGCCTGCCATGCGTCACGTTGCAAAGCGATGTAAACAACAACGACAAGAGGAAAGTCGATATAGGAGAGCGGTCCCCAAACCTCGCGCAGCAAAAGCTGAAGCAGGATCGAGACCAACAAAACTACGGCAATCTTAAGCTGCGACATAG
>Ga0134121_10000367_pt1 | contig 52621 bp, 48 predicted proteins | sample KB301_FD_96463 | JGI IMG/M metagenome (GOLD analysis project Ga0134121, IMG submission 96463) | Terrestrial soil microbial communities without Nitrogen fertilizer from Kellogg Biological Station, Michigan, USA - KB3-0-1 | ecosystem: Environmental > Terrestrial > Soil > Unclassified ...
CAGCCAAGTGGCTGCTCTGCTCTCGATCACCGTCAGTCAGGCCAACATGTGCCTGAAGGATCTCAAGGATGCCGGGCAGATCAGCGAATGCATCCCGGCAGGCGGAGGCCACGGGTATTGCCGGTAAACTGACCGGGGGTCTTTTCGCCACGCCCACCCCCAAGGTCTCGGGGAGCTGATCGCGGCGGGCGCGGCCAAAGTGCCCGAGCCCGCCGTCGACAGCTCCCCAGAGCAGACCCTGGAGTCCCTCGTCGTCCTTAGTCGCCGCCGTCGGCGGGCGGGCAGAAGTTGTTGGTGCAGGCGACGACGCGGCCCTTGTCGTCGCAGATGCAACTTACACAGCACTGGGAGCCGTCAGCGTAGGTCGTACAGATGGGGCAGCCATGAAATCCGGCGGCTTGGGCTCCGACCGTTGAGAGCGAGCTGGCGACTGCGACGAGGGCCAGGGCCAGGAAAAGCAGCTTCTTGCGCATGATGTACCTCCGTGGGTGAGAGATGTTGAACATAGGCACTCGTCAATAGGGGTGTGCGCGGGGTTCCCTGCCGGGACAAGGCTACAGGGAGTACAATTGGAGCAGGTCTTCGAAGGCGAGAGAGAACCGCGAGCTTCGACACCTTGGATAGATTCGAAGGCCCCACCCAGGGAGATCTCCATGCGACATCGCCTGCTCCTCTCGATCGCACTCATCTTGATCGGCCTGCCCGGAGCAGCGGTGGCGGCCCCCGCCGGAGACGGGCGGTGGCCATCTCTCGCGGCGCAGCTCACGAGCGCCCGCGCCCCTGCCGGCAGCGCCCTGGCCCGGCTGATCGCCGAGAACCAGGATTTCCAACTCCTGGGTCCGGCGGAGGCCCACGACAAGATGAACCTGCCTCCCTGGCTGCGCGTTCTCTGGCGCAAGCAGCATCCCGGCACGGAATCCTCGGCGAGCGATCCTGCGGGCGGCTATCCCCTGGTCCTCAAGGATATCCACGAGTGGATGGTCGGGCATCCGGATCTCCGGCCCGGAGATTCGGTGCGGGCCGGCGGCGCCGTCGCGGAGAAGGGCGTCGTGGCGGGTCCTGATCAAAAGCTTTCGGACGCCGCCTTCGGCCACCGCGCCGAGTCGGACATCCGGGTCAACTATTGGGATCCCAACCGCATCGTCTCCAGCTCGAACAATCTTCTCAAAGGCCGGATGAGCATGTATTTCTCGGGCGACCGCGGTGCCTCCTGGGGTTCGGCGCTGCTGCCGCTCACCGGCGCGGACGACTTTCAGTCCGACCCCGCGGTGGATTGGACTTCGGACGGCTCGGCCTGGACCACCTTCGTCGGGGTCGAAGCGGCGGGCAATGACTTCGTGACGCGGCTGCGCTCCTTCCGCTCCGGTGACGGCGGCGCGAGTTGGGAGCCGGATGCCGACGTTTCGGGCGATCAAACCTTCGCCGACAAGCAGATGATGTGGACGGATCACAGCGAGCGCTCGCCGTTCAAGGACCAGATCTACGTCGTCTGGCACAACGGGAGCGAGGTGTTCGTCAACCGGCACACGGGACCGGGAACGGGCGGCGCCTGGGGTGATCCGCTTCAGGTCAGCAGTCTCGAAACCAAGGGCACCGGCATCGGCGCGGACGTCAAGGCCAACTCCGCCGGCCAGGTCTTCGCCCTCTGGCCCGATACCGGAAGCCGGCAGATTTACATGGTGCGTTCGCTGGACGGCGGCGCCACCTACTCGAAGCCGGTCACCGTCGCCAAGCTGTTCGACTCGTTCGCGATCGCCATTCCGGCCCAGAGCGAGCGGTTCGCATTGATCTATGTCTCCGCCGGCGCGTTCCTCAATGGCAAGAAGAGCAACGTCTACGCTGCCTGGATGGACCTCAACGGCGCAAAAGGTTGCAAAACGCCGAACGACGACCCATTCAATAACGCCGCCTCGCCCTGCAAGAGCCGCATCTGGTTCGCGAAATCCACCAACGGCGGCCAGAAGTGGAGCAAGCCGGTGATGGTCAACAATGCGCCCACGCTCAACGACCAGTTCAATCCCTGGCTGGTGGTGGACGAGGCGACGGGCGGGCTGAATCTCATCTACTACGATACGGCAGGCGAGGATCGCACCGTTGTCAACGTCTGGTACACCTCGTCTTTCAACGAGGGGAGCAAGTGGAGCGCGCCGGTCAAGCTGACCTCTCAGCCGAGCAGCTCCTCGGACCCCGCCGCGAACGAGTTTCAGTTCGGCGACTACAACAGCCTGTCGGGGATCGCGGGCACCTTTTTCCCGTCCTGGACCGACCGGCGCACCAGCGAAGGCCTCATCGACGAGATCTGGACCGTGCAGATCGACAACCACAAGAGCCTGACCTGCAGGGCGAGCGATCAGGACGGTTGGTCGTTTGACGCGGTTTCCATCTCGTCCTGCTCACAATGAGGACGCGAGGGCGGGGGCACGGCGGTGGTTTGCTGGGTGCCAGGGTGCTCGGCTGCAAGTCGTGGTACCCTTTTGCGCCGAATGTAAGAGGACTCCGAGCTTTATGAACCCCACCCCCAAGGCCCTGCTCTCCGCCCTTTTCCTCGGTGTTCTGCTCTCCGCCTGCGCCTCGACGGTGCCCACCGAGCGGTCGCGGGCGGCGGCCGAAGGCGTGCGGGAGCAGGACGTGTCCGACGCGCGGCTGGAGAACGCGATCCGGCTGGCTCTGCTGGAGAAGCTCGGACAGGACGGAGTTGGAATCAAGGTGGACGTGGACCAGGGCCGCACGAAGCTGACCGGCCGGGTCGACAAGCGCTCCACCCAGGATCTCGCCGAGGAAGTCGTCAAGGCGGTGCCCGGCGTCCGCGACGTGGACAACGACCTCACCAACCGCGACGAGGCCGCGCCCGGCACGCCGGTGGCTCGGGCCGTCGGCCACGCCGAGCGCAAGGTGGACGACGCCGTCCTCGAAATACGCGTCGGCAAGAATCTGTTGGCGGAGATCGGCCGCTATGCCCTCGACCTCGAAGTCGAGGCGAGCGACGGAGTGATCAGCCTGCGCGGCACCGTTCCGGACCGGGAGCGGAAGTCGCTGGCTCTCAAGGCCGCCGAAGGAACCTCGGGAGTCAAGAAGGTGATCGACCTTCTCAAGGTTCAGGACCGGTAGCCGGCATCCGGCTGCCGTTTTTCGATTCTGATATCGCACCCAAACTCTTTCCTGACGGGAGACGATCGTGTCGCTGGGAACCTGGTTTCGCAATCTGCTTTCGCCCAAACCGAAGGCCGTCGAGGTCGCGCTGGGCCGCAACGACACCTGCTGGTGCGGCAGCGGGAAGAAGTACAAGAAGTGCCACCTCAAGAGCGATCAGATCAAGCGGGTGGAGTCCAGTTACTCCTCACAGATCACCGCCCGCAACCGCATGAGCGACGGCGTGATGCCCGGGACGACCAAGCCCCGCAAGCTGGAGAAGGTGGCGGAGCCGGTGGCGAAGCCGTAGAAGCGGCCCCTCACTCCCCCAACCATGAAGGAAAAGGTTGTCATCGTCACCGGAGGTGCGGCCGGCATCGGCCGCGCCACGGCGCGCCGGTTCGCGGCCGCCGGCGCCCGGGTGGCGGTTTGGGACGTCCAGGCGGCCGATCCGCAAGCTCTCGCCGCCGAGCTGGTCGCTGCCGGCGGCGAAGGTGAGTTGCAAACGGTCGACGTCACCAACGCCACGGCGGTCGAAGAAGCCGTGGCGGCCGTCGTCGGCCGCTGGGGCCGAATCGACGTCCTGGTGAACAACGCCGGCATCCTTCGCGATCACCAGCTCGTCAAGTGGCAGGACGACCGCAAGCTCGCCGAGATGACGGAGCGGGATTTCGACGCCGTGGTCGCGGTCAACCAGAAGGGCGTTTTTCTTTGCACTCGCGCCGTCGTGCCGGCGATGATCGCGGGCGGCGGCGGGGCCATTCTCAACGCTTCGTCCGTGGTGGGGCTCTACGGCAACTTCGGCCAGACCAACTACGCCGCCACCAAGGCCGCCGTGATCAATATGACGAAAACCTGGGCGCGGGAGCTGGGGCGGTACAACATCCGGGTCAACGCCGTCGCTCCCGGCTTCATCGCCACCGAGATGGTCACCGCCATGCCGGAGAAAGTTCTCCAGGGAATGGTTTCCCACACGCCTCTGGGACGGATGGGAAAGCCGGAGGACATCGCCGAGGCCTACTTCTGGCTGGCCTCGGACGCCGCGGGCTTCATCACCGGCACCGTGCTCTCGGTGGACGGCGGGCTGGTGGTGGGAACGTAAGGGACTTCGCCTTGATCTCCGGCGATCTCCCGGGCGAGGGCTTTCCGGGCCTAAACGCTGGAAGCAACTCGAACGTATCAACCAAAGAGAGGCTATCGCGACAAGCCTTCCGGCAAGACCACCCAGTTCTACACCGTGAGGTCCGGTTATCACGACCCGATCGCCGGCACTACCATCTCGTACTACAACGGCTGCGGCGATACAGCGAAATTTGGCACGTATACCAATATCAAAGCGCAACTAGATGTGGGAAGAGGGTCAACTGCCGCCCAATTCGACTACAATTTCAGTGACTGGAGTATCTACAATACGGCAGGAGGTGCCGCGGACGGTGAAATGAAAGCTCTCCCGCGGTCACTTTAGTGCATAAAGCCCTATGGGCAGCGGGGAGGACGCCGTGGAGCACCCCAGGGAAGAGACCCTCAACCGGTTCGTTACGGGCACCGCTTCGCGGGAGGAGAGTCTCGCCACCGTGGCGCACCTGCTGAAGGGTTGTTCCGCCTGTGCCTGTCAGATCCGCCAGCTCATGCAGCCTGAGCAGGTGTGCCGCAACGCGTACGAGCCCGCGCTGGACCGCTTCGATCATGGCCTGGTCGAGGCCTTGGAGTCCTCGATCAGCCCCATCCAGACCCTGCGGACGGTGCTGACCCAGTTGCTCGAAGTGGACGGCGACCCACCGCCGGACCGCCACAAGCATCGCCAGCGGCAGAATTGATCGCGAAAATCAGGGGCCCTGGCGCCGGGCCTGTCCCTGCCTGGCCACGGCCTCAGCGGCCTTGCGCGCTGCTTCGGGATCGCCCAGGTAGTAGCTTTGGATGGGCGTCAGATCATCGTTGAGCTCGTAGACCAGCGGAATCCCGGTGGGAATGTTGAGCCCCACGATCTTCTCTTCCGAGACCTTGTCGAGGTGCTTGACGAGCGCCCGTAGACTGTTGCCGTGAGCGGCGATGAGCACCCGCCGGCCAGCCTCGAGATCGGGGACGATCGTGTCGTGCCAGTACGGAAGGAAGCGGGCCACCGTGTCCTTGAGCGACTCGGCGAGCGGCAGCTCGGCGGGCGATAGACCGGCGTAGCGCCGGTCGCGGCCGGGGTAGCGTTCGTCGTCGGGAGTGAGGGGCGGTGGCGGCTCGGAGTAGCTGCGGCGCCACACCAGCACCTGGGCGTCGCCGTATTTGGCCGCGGTTTCCGCCTTGTCGAGCCCCTGAAGAGCGCCGTAATGCCGCTCGTTGAGGCGCCAGCTGCGAAGGACGGGAATCCACATCAGGTCCATCTCGTCGAGGGTGATCCACAGCGTCCGGATGGCGCGTTTGAGGAGCGACGTATAGGCCACGTCGAAGGTGTAGCCTCCCTCGCGGAGCAGCCGGCCGCCTTCATGGGCCTCCTCGATCCCCTTGGGAGAGAGGTCCACGTCGGTCCATCCCGTGAACCGGTTTTCGAGATTCCAGGTGCTCTCGCCGTGCCGCAGAAGAACCAGCTTGATCATGAGGCTCGTCTCCCTCCGGGGCGAGAGGATATCAGGGGCTTGGGTGGCTGCGGCGGGCGGGGCGACTCGACGAGCCGCCCCTGGGTAGAGTCTTCGAGCTACTTCTTCTCTTGGAACGTCACGGTCGCGGAAGTCTGGCCGTTGGCGCTCCCGATGAGGACGCTGGCCTGGCGCTTCTCGTCGCTGCTCTTGGCGGTAACGGTGCCGCCGTCCTGGCCGTTGGCGGAGAAGGTGGTTTTATCAGCCTTGAGGCCCGCGCTCTCGAACTGGCTCTTATAGAAATCCAGCACTTTTGAGACGGCATCCGTTGTGGTCACGGTGAACGCCGCCGAATGGCCTTCGGCGTTGGTGGTGTCGAAGGTCCCCTGGACCTTCCCGCCAGGATAGACCGGCAGCCACGACGGGAGGTTCTGGGGCGCGCTGACGCCCGCGTTCATCGTCGTCGTCTCGCCCTTCTCGTTGGTGGCCTTGAAGGTGGCGCCGTTGGGGCTCGAGGAGTCGAAGGTGGCCGTCCCCTTGTCGCTCTTGAAGGAGAATTTGCCGTTCTTGGCATCTTCAGCATTGATGGTGAACGTTTCGCCGGTCTTTTGGTTCTTGACGGTGAGAGTCTTGGCCGCCTCATCGGCACTGACGTTGAGCACGTCGCCAGACTTCTTGTCCTTGATCGTGAGGGAGCTGGTTTTCTCGTCGGAGCTGACGAGCTCGAGATCTGGATTGAGAGTCACCATGAGCTTGGCGCTGCTGAATGCCGGATGCGCCTTGAAGTCGTCGACTTTCGACTTGACGAAAAAGGTGACGCCCGCGAGCACGATCAGGCCCAGGACGATGATTACGCCACAACCGATGCCAACCCAAGCGAGCGGGCCGAGCCCCTTCTTGGGAGCCTGCGGCGATCCGGGAGGAGGTGGGACGGGCGAAGAAACGGCCATATGGTGATCCCCTTTCGCGATAATTGGCGTTGCTAATGCGGCTTCCTGCTCCGAAACTCTAGCACTGCTTGGCCCTGGGTGTGTACGATGCCCTCTGGTTTCAGCTCTAAAAGGAGACGAGATGGCGACCACGACGAGAGTGGGAATGGTGCTCTACGACGGCTGCACGCTGTTGGATTTCGCGGGAGCGACGCAGGTTTTCGCCTTCGCGCCGGGCTTTGAGGTCGTCTGGCTGGCGCCCGAGCTGCGGCCCATCACCACGACCGAAAACGTGCAGGTGCTGCCGCATTGCACCTTCGACGACGCGGGCGCGCTCGACATTCTGTTCGTGCCGGGCGGTGGGGACGAGGTGGGCACCGTGATGCAGGAGTCGGTGTACGTGGACTTCGTCCGCACGGCGGGAGGCCAGGCGAAGATGGCGGGCTCCATCTGCACCGGCGCCTTCATCGTGGCCGCTGCCGGGCTGTTCGACGGCTATGAGGTCTCGACCTACTGGAGCCAGCGGGAGAACCTCGCGCTGTTCCCCAATTTGCGGGTTTCGGCCGGCTATCCGCGCTGGGTCATTCACGGCAATCGTTTCTCCGGCGGCGGCATCTCGTCGTCCATCGACATGGCGTTGGAGATCGTGAACATGATCTCCGGTCCGACGCAGAGCATGACGACCCAACTCTCCATCCAGTACGCTCCCGATCCGCCGTTCCAATCGGGCGACCCCGCCCAGGCGCCGGCGGCCGTCACCGCAGCCGTGCTGAAGTCACAAGAAAGCTTCACCGCGGCCATCAAGGCCGGAGTGGAGGCGGTGCTCGGCGACGATTGAACGAATCAGCAGGGGCGCAGAGCGCTGCGCCCCTGCCCGATTTCAAGCGGCCGTCTTGTCGTCGACCGTCGCCGTGGGCGCGTTCTTCTTGACCGACTCGATGCCGTTCTCCATTGAGGCTACAGTGTTGTACATCTCGCTCTGGCCGATGGTCCTGCCGTTCGATGCGCGGAGAACGAAGTAGGGCTGGCCGTTCTTCGCAGTCTTACGCTCATAGCGGTTGTCGAGGGGCGAGTTCTTCTTGACCGATTCAATCCCCCGCACGGCGCCGCGCCGCTCGACGTACTGCTCGCTGGCGAGAATGACTTGCCCGTTGCTCGCCTTGAGGTGGAACAGGAACTGCCCGTTGCTCGCCTTTTTCAGCTCGAATTTTCCAGCCATTTTCGACTCTCCTTAGGAATCGGCCGTACCGGCGGGCCCAGGAATGCGGAGCCGCGCCGTCAACCGGAGAAAAGAACTTCAACAAGACCCGAATTGCTGCCATGTAGAGTAACCCAATTCTGCGCCGGGCGGGGGCGCCGCGGGACGGAGATCGGGGTAGACTGACGCGCCATGAGCTGCATCTTCTGCCGCATCGCCCAGGGGGAATCTCCCGCTCACGTGGTCTGGCAAGATGATCTTTTCCTCGCCTTCCTCGACGTCCGGCCGATCAACCCCGGCCACCTGCTGCTGATCCCCCGCCAGCACGTAGACTATCTCTTTGAGCTCGACGATGCATTGTACGGTCCGCTCTTCGCGCGGGCGAAAGACCTGGCGGGTCCGCTGCGGCAGGCGACCGGTTGCGGCCGTGTCGGCGTGGCCATCGAAGGCTACGGCGTGCCACATGCCCACATCCACCTCGTCCCCATCAACGGTCCGCTGGAGCTCGACCCCAACCGCGCCACCTTGCGTGATGAAGCGGAGCAGGCCGAAACGGCGGCGCGCATCCGCGAGCTGCTCAAGTGACAGGCGACTGAAAGCTCCCGGCTGTTACCCGAGCTTATTTACTCGTGCCCCATCACGCGGTGGGGGCGGTAGGGCTCCTCGAGCTCCTTGCGCTCCTCGTCGGAGAGGCGGATGTCCACCGCGGCGACGGCGTCTTCCAGGTGCTGCTTCTTCGAGGCGCCGACGATGGGAGCGGTCAAGCCCGGCTGGTGGAGGAGCCAGGCGATGGCGATCTGGGCGGGCGGGACGTTCCGGCGCTCGGCCACGGCCACCAGCCGCTCGACGACGTCGTAGTCTTCGGGTTGGAAATAGTAGTCCTGGGCGAAGACGTCGGTCTGGGCGCGGACCGTCTCGGCGGGTTTCTCCCCCCGGCGGCGATTGCCCGCCAGGAAGCCGCGGGCCAGCGGGCTCCAGGGAATGACGCCGATCCCCTCTTCACGGCAGAGGGGGAGCATCTCCCGCTCCTCCTCGCGATAGGCGAGGTTGTAGTGGTTTTGCATCGAGACGAAGCGCGACCAGCCGTGCAGATCGGCGAGATAGAGCGACTTGGCGAATTGCCACGAGTGCATGCTGGAGGCGCCGATGTAGCGCACCTTGCCGGCGCGGACGAGATCGTCGAGGGCCTCCAGGGTTTCTTCGATCGGCGTCTCGGGGTCGAAGCGGTGGATCTGATAGAGGTCCACGTGGTCGACTCCCAGGCGGCGGAGCGAGGCGTCGATGGCGTCGAAAATGTGCTTGCGGGAGAGCCCGCGGTCGTTGGGACCGTCGCCCATGGGATAGTTGACCTTGGTGGCGATCACCACGTCCTCGCGCTTGGCGAAATCGCGCAGCGCGCGGCCGAGGATCTCCTCGCTGACGCCGCGTGAGTACATGTCCGCGGTGTCGAAGAAGTTGATGCCCAGCTCGAGAGCGCGGCGGATGAACGGGCGGCTCGACTCCTCGTCGAGCACCCACTCGCGCCACGCGGGCGAGCCGTAAGTCATGCAGCCCAGGCAGATGCGGGAGACCTTGAGGCCGGTTTTTCCGAGGCGGGCGTAGTCCATAGGGGGATCGTAGCAGAGGGGGAAGCCTCCCAAGACCCTCATCACCCCGGCCCTCTTCTCCCAGCCTCCCCCCCACCTGACGGGAGAAGAGGGAGAAAAGCAAGACTCCACGTCTGAGAGGGAGTGGTGGGGGAAAGCTCGAAGCGGGAATGCCGCAGGTTTCTCCCTCGATGCTACCCCGTCAAGCCCCCCTCTTCTCCCGGCGGATGGGGGGGAGGCTGGGAGAAGAGGGCCGGGGTGATGAGGGTCTTGGGCGGGTGGCGTGCCCGGCGGCTGAGGACCGTGAGGCTGACCGACTGCCTATCTTCCCGCCCGCCGCTTCGCCCTGATCAACACCGCGATCTCATCATTGCGCGGATTCAAGAAATCCAGCCGGATCCGGCCATCCGCGGTTTCAGACACCATGGCGGGAATCGAGCTCGCGGTCAAATACCAGCCGGCCGGCAGAAGGACAGCGTTCCTCGGCCGCCCGAAGGTGCGATCGAAAACCAGCTCGTCGCCTTCCAATCGATAGCTTTTCGCGTCCGTGTAAGTTTCGGCGATGCGCAGCCGGGAAGAGCCTCCCGGCTTGACCGCGCTGAAGTGGATGACCACGACGTCATCCTCGGGTTTCACCTCTTCGCCGGCCTCCAAACCGCCTTTAAGAAGATCCGCTCCTTTTTGGGTATCTACCTTGAGCGTCTCGCCCGTGTCGAGAATCCGCGCCGAAGGCTTCGAGGCCGTGCTTCCTGTGCGCACGACGTTGAAATAGCGGTCGATGCCCGGCCGCGACTCCGTGTAGTCGTGGTAGAGATCGAAGGCGTGGGTTTCCGGCGGCTGCAGAAAGTAGACGATCTCACGGTCCTGGTGCGCGCGCTCGGAGAGACGACCTTCTTCCTGGCACCAGGCGGGTAGGGCGAGCAGTGACATTGCAATCATCGCAAGCGTTTTCATTTCCCCAGCCTCCGCGCCTTGAGCACCAGAGGTACCGCGTCAGGACCCGGGTGCATGAAGCTCACCTTGATTCGTCCGTCAGGTCTCGTTACGATCTGGGACGGATAGTTGCAGCCGATCAATTCATACCCCGCGGGCAGCACGATCGCATTGCGGCGGATTCCAAGCGTGCGCGAGAAAACGATCTGATCCGGGCCTTCACGTGCGTAGCTCTTGGCGTCCTTGTAGGTCTTTTCGATCAGCAGCCGGATGCCGCCTTCCGGTGGCACCGGATGCGGCAGATGGACACGGATGAAGTCCGTCGCCAAATCCGCCTCGGGCAGACCGCTCTTGCGGGCCTCCTCGCCGCTCACGACTTCGAATTGCAGGGGCTGTGACGTCGCCCGGTCGCGGACCGACTCGCCGCTCGCCGTGCTCCCCTTGCGGATGGGATTGAAGTAGGCCGTCGCGCCGGGAGTGATCGCGGTCACCTCAAAAAGAATGTGGAACTGCGATGAATCCGGATCGAGAAGCTCGTAAAGGGTGTACTCGTCGGCTTCGCGGGAAACCTCGGGAGCGCGCCTCTCGACGACCGCTTTGGCTGGAGGTGCGGCGGGCGGCGGTGCGGTCACGGGCTGCGGCGGCCGGCCGCAAGCGGCGAGCAGCGCCAGGCCCAGGCTGAGGAGCACGAGACGCGTCATCATGGCTTGTCTCCGTTCTGAGCGATCTCCGGCCCATCCTCGACGCGAATCATCGGCCGTGTCTCGCGCCGGACCGTCAATTCGAAGACGTCCGGCCGGCCGTAGTGTCCGGCCACGTCGAGCTGCCAGCGGGGTCCTCGCAATTGTCGCGGATCGACCTCGGCGTAGAGGATTTCCTCGCGGTTCTTCACCGGCTCGACGAGGAACTTGCCGTCCGGATCGATGATCGTGCTGTCGCCGGGATTGATCCATTCCGAGTCGGAAAGGAACTTCTCCTTGAAGGTGTAGCGATCAGGAACGTCACTGCGGCGCATGGCGCTGCAACAGCCGAGGACGTAGACGCGCCCCTCCTTGGCGATATGGCGTAGCGTCGAGATCCACGGCTCGCCGCGGTCCCACGTCGGGGCGACGTAGATCTGCACGCCCCAGGCATACATTGCGTAGCGGGCGAGCGGCATATAGTTTTCCCAACAGATCAATCCGCCGGCCTTGCCGATGTCGAGATCGTAGGCGGCGAGCGTGCTGCCGTCTCCCTGGCCGTGGACGAGCCGCTCGCCGGCCGTGGGCACGAGCTTGCGATGGCAGCCGAGGATCCGGCCGTCGGCGCCGATGTAGAGCAGCGAGTTGTAGAGCGTCGATCCGCTGGCCTCCGAGTTGCGCTCGTTGATGCCCACGGCGACGTTCACTCCAGCCTCGCGGGCCGCGGCGCACAGCCGCTCCGTCGCGTCGCTGGGAACGGAGACGGCCTGGTCGAGCAGCTCCGAATAGAGCTCGCGCAAGGCGTGGGTGTTGCCCGCCGGAATGAACCACACCCAGAATGGATAGGCGGGGATGAAACCTTCGGGGAAGGCGATCAGCCGGGCGCCGCGGGCGCCCGCCTCGGCGATGAGCGCGCAGGCTTTGTCCACCGTCGCCTCGCGGTCGAGAAAGACCGGCGCCGCCTGAGCCGCGGCCACGAGAAAGGGTGCGTCTTTGGCGTCGCTCACGCGGGCTCCTCTCCGAAGGTGCTGCGATGATAGCGTTGTTTCCCCGCTGGGCGAAGGTCGCCGGAATGACCGCCGCGCCGGACCGGTGATAGATTAGGCGCTCAACGCAATCGTGAGGGCTCCGATGATGATGACCAGGGCTTGGTTTCCGCTCTTTCTTCTTTTCGTCTCCGCGCCACTCGTCGCGGCCACCGCCGGCCGGCCGCTCAAGAGCTTTCCGGAGGCGGCGCTCAAGGAAAAGGGCGAGAAGGACGACGTGATCTTCGTGGTGGCTGGCGACAACCGCCCGACGGCCAAGGGCGCGCCGCTGCCGCGCGTGCTGGATGCGATTTTTTCCGAGATCGCCCTGATCCGGCCTGACTTCGTGCTCTGGACCGGGGACACCGTCTACGGCTACTGCGATACAGAGAAGGAGCTGGAAGCGGAGTACCTTGCCTTCGGCGCCAAGGCCAAGTCTGTGGAAGGCAGGGTTCCGCTCTTCAACGCGCCTGGAAATCACGAGATCCACAGCGACCAGGGCAGCTGCCAGAAGACCGCCGATCCGCCCTGCTGGGCGGATCCCCAGACACCGGAGCCCCGCTGCTCGGAAACGGCGTTCCGCAGCCACTTCGGCGAGCTCTACGGTTCGTTCAACTACGCGGGAGCCCATTTCATCGCGCTGAATACCTCTGTGCCGGGCAACGAAGACGAGATTTCGGGAGATCAACTCACCTGGCTGAAGGATGACCTCAAGAGCGCCAAGTCGGCTCGGGCGGTTTACCTGTTCACCCACACGGAGTTCTATTCGTCGCCCCTGATCGATCCGCCGGCGGGCCGCAGCCATCCCTCCGTTGCCAGCCGGGAAGAGCTCGGGGACCTTTTCGAGCGCTATCCGGTGGCTGCGGTCTTCTCGGGACACGAGCATCTGTTCTGGCACGAGCCGCCCGAGAAGCACAACTTCATCGACTATTTCGTGGCTGGCGGGGCCGGCGCACCGCTGTACGCGTCGCCCGATCGCGGCGGCTTCTCGCACTACCTGGTGGTCCGCCTTGCGGGCGGCAAGACGAGCTACGAGCTGATCGAGCCGGGTCACCTCTACATCGACGAATCTCCCGAGAGGATGCCGGCAGAATTCTGCAACGACGCGAGGTGCGTCTGGATCGTCAATTCCAATGACTTTCACCAGACTCTGCCATTGAATGGCATCGACATTGCCGTGCCGGCAAGCCTGGGAGGGTGTTCGGATCTGACGGTTGCCGCTCGGTCTCGCAGCCGCGATTCCTGGGTCGACATCAAGAACGTCACTCTCGACTGCGCCGCTTCGACGCCAGGAAAGGTCCACGTCAACGCTCCAGCGATTTCCCAGGGCTCGTTCCTGGTGACGGTGCGTCGCAAGAGCACGCCCTGAGTCCAGCGGCATAAGGACGGGGAGCTTCGCGTCGCGATATACTCGCCCCGAGCCGAAGGAGGCCCAATGTCGAAGCCATCGAAGCAGATTTCCCGTCTCACCACTCCGCTTGTTCGTGACAACGGCGCTCTGCGTCCCGCCACCTGGGATGAGGCGCTGGACCGCGCCGCGGCGGGATTCCGTTCCGCGGTGGAGAAGCACGGCCCGACGACGTTCGGGCTGTTCAGCTGCTCCAAGACCACGAACGAGATGAACTACCTGGCGCAGAAGTTCGCGCGGACGGTGGTAGGCAGCAACAACATCGACTCCTGCAACCGGACGTGACACGCCCCTAGCGTCGTCGGTCTGGCGACGGTCTTCGGAATGGGCGGCGGTACCACCTCCTACCAGGAGATGGAGGAGACGGATCTCGTCATCCTGTGGGGCAGCAATGCCCGGGATGCGCATCCGATTTTCTTCCATCACGTGCTGCAGGGAATCCACAACGGGGCAAGGCTCTACGTCGTGGACCCACGCAAGTCCCCGTCAGCTCAATGGGCGGTTGCGGCAGGGCACCTGCCGCTCCACGTCGGTACGGACATCCCGCTGGCCAACGCCGTGGCGCGGGAGATCCTCGCGGCCGGCCTCGAGAACCGCAGCTTCATCGAGCACGCGACCAGCGGCTTCGAGGATTTCCGACGTAGTGTCGAGCCTTGGACCCTGGAGCGGACCGAGGCTGTCACCGGCGTGCCGGCGGCGCAGATCCGCGAGCTGGCTCATGCCTACGCTCGCGCCGATCGGGCCGTGATTTGCTGGACGCTCGGCATCACCGAGCACCACAACGCGGTGGACAACGTCCGCGCGCTGATCAACCTCAGCCTGCTCACCGGCCACGTGGGGACCTACGGCTCGGGCGTCAATCCACTTCGGGGGCAGAACAACGTGCAGGGCGGCGGCGACATGGGCGCCCTCCCGGACCGGCTGCCCGGCTTCCAGCACGTGGAGTCTGACGCGCTGCGGGCAAAGTTCGAGCGCGCCTGGGGCGTGCCGGTGCCGCCCAAGTCCGGCTGGAACCTCTCCGGCATGTTCGAAGCGATGGATCACGGCGAGCTGACGGCCCTCTACGTCATCGGCGAAAACCCGGCCAACTCCGAGGCGGACCAGCACCTCGCCATCAAACGGCTCAAGGGTCTGGAGATCCTCGTCGTGCAGGACATGCTGTTGACAGGCACCGCCGAGCTCGCGGACGTGGTGCTGCCGGCCGCGGCCGGCTGGTGCGAGTCCGAGGGGACCGTAACCAACAGCGAGCGGCGGGTTCAGAGGGTGCGCCGGGCGCTGCCGCCGCCGGCCGGCGTGCGCGACGATATCGAGATCCTCTGCGACCTCGCCCGCCGCATGGGCCGCGACCTCGGCAATCCGACCGCAGAAGAGCTGTGGAGCGAGGTGCGTGAGCTGGCACCCGCCTATGCCGGCATGTCCTACGCGCGGTTGGAGGCGGAGGGCGGTCTCCAGTGGCCCTGCTACGACGAGACGCATCCCGGCGAGTTGTTCCTCCATGGGCGGCTGTGGGAGCGGCCCATCGTGGGGCCGCGGGCGCCGTTCGCTGCCGTGGAACACGATCCTCCGGTCGACGAGCTGACGGACGAGTTTCCCATCCGACTGACCACGGGCCGGCATCTGGACTCCTACAACACGGGCGTCCAGACGGGCCTTTACTCCTCGCCAAACCGCCGGCCCGCGGGCATCGATCTCCATCCTGCGGACGGCCTCAGGCTTGGCATTGTCGAAGGCGATCGTGTGCGAGTGGTGTCGCGGCGGGGAGCTGTGACCGCCCCGGTGCGCTTCGACGCAGGGCTCCGGGCCGGCCTCGCGTTCATGACCCTCCACTTCCCTGATGAAGTGGCCACCAACGAGCTGACGATCGACGCCGTCGATCCGAAGTCCGGCACCTCGGAGTTCAAGGCCACGGCGGTGCGCATCGAGCTGGTGAGACGGCGGGCCAAGGTGGCGGTGGAGGCGGAGGCCGTTCCGGTATGATCGCCCCATGGATCTGCACTTCACGTCCGACGAGCCCGATGTAGAAGAGATCGCAGCCGTCGAGGATTGTCTCTCCCGGACGCCCCTGAACGGCGACCGCCGCCAGTATCTGCTCCCCGTCCTGCACGCCCTCCAGGGCCGTAAGGGCTGGGTGAGCCCCGGCGCGCTCAACCATGCCTGCCGGAGACTGGACGTTCCCCCCGCCGAGGCTTTCGGCGTGGCCGATTTCTACGCCCTGTTTCAGACACGGCCTCATCCGCCGGCGACCGTGCATGTCTGCGACGACATCGCCTGCCGGACACGCGGCGCCGAGGCACTGTGCGCAGACGTCGAAGCGGCGCTCGGTCCCGCCGGGGAGAGCCAGGACGGCTATGCCACCTGGCACCGCAGTCCCTGCCTGGGTCTCTGCGAGCGGGCTCCCGCGGCGCTGGTGATCGCGGCCGGAAATCCGCCCCGCGAGAACGCCCTGGCTCCAGCCACGGCCACGAACGTCCTCTCCGTCCTGGCTGGCGAGGACGTGCCGATGCCGGACCTCTCGATCTCCGTGCCACAGGCGGGGCAGCCGGGCTTGAAGCTGCTGGCGCGCGTCGGCCGGGTGGACCCGATGAGCCTCGACGACTATCGTGCCGCGGGCGGATTTCTCGCCCTGCGCCGCGCCATCGAGATGGGCGCCGCAGCGGTGGTGAAGGAGGTCGTCGACTCCAAGCTCGTGGGCCGTGGCGGCGCCGCCTTTCCCACCGGCGTGAAGTGGCAAGGCGCGCGCTCGGCCGCGCTGCCGCGCTACCTCATCTGCAACGCCGACGAGTCCGAGCCCGGCACTTTCAAGGATCGCGTGTTGATGGAGAACGATCCGTTCTCGCTGATCGAGGCGATGGTCATCGCGGGCTATGCCACAGGATGTGAGAAAGGTTTTCTGTATCTCCGCGGCGAATATCCGCTGGCTCTCGCCCGGTTGGAGAACGCCATCGAACGCTGCCGCGAGCGCGGGTTCCTTGGCGAAAACATCCTGGGCGACGGCGTGCGCTTCGACGTCGAGCTGCGGCGCGATGCCGGCGCCTATATCTGCGGCGAAGAGACGGCCCTGATGAATTCGTTGGAGGGGCGCCGCGGCGAGCCGCGAAACAAGCCGCCGTTCCCCACCGAGTTCGGCCTTTTTGGCAAGCCCACGATCATCAACAACGTCGAGACGCTGGTCAACGTCCTTCTCATCGTGATCGAAGGGGGGAAGGCTTTCGCGGCCACGGGCACCGAGCGCTCGACTGGCCCCAAGCTCTTCTGCCTCTCCGGCCACGTGAAGCGTCCCGGCGTTTACGAGGCGCCCTTTGGTATCACCCTGGGCGAAGTGATCGATCTCGCCGGGGGAATCGGAGGGAGCGGGCGCCTGCAGGCCATCCTGCTGGGTGGCGCGGCTGGCGCCTTCGTCACTCCGGATCAGCTCGGCGCTCCGCTCACTTTCGAAGGGACGCGCGCCATCGGCGCCTCGCTGGGCTCGGCCGTCGTCATGCCGTTCGACGACACGGTCGATCTGCGCCAGATCCTGCGGCGCATCGCTCAGTTTTTCCGCGACGAATCGTGCGGGCAGTGCGTTCCCTGCCGCGTCGGCACTGTGCGCCAGGAAGAGCTGCTCGCTCGATTGGCTGCCGGCCGGCCGCTGAATGAGGAAGTGGAGCTCCTCAAAGAGCTCGGGCAGGTGATGCGCGACGCATCGATCTGTGGCCTCGGCCAGACCGCCTCGAGCGCCATTGAATCCGCACTTTCCAGGTTCCCGATTTTCCAGGCGAATCAGCAGACGCAGGAGATCAGATGAATCAGGACGCTCCCGACGCCAAGATTCCCGTTCCCCGTGGACCTCTGCCGATGGCTCCACCGCCGCGCCCGCGGCGCGCGGTGGAGCTCATGATTGACGGCCAGAGCGTCACCGTGCCGGAAGGCGCCACGCTCCTCGACGCCGCCCGGCAGCTCGGAATCGAGACGCCCACGCTCTGCTTTCTGGAAAACCTGACGCCGGTCAACGTCTGCCGTATCTGCGTCGTGGAAGTCGAAGGCTCGCGTACGCTCGTTCCCGCCTGCTCGCGCAAGGCCGAGCCGGGAATGAAAGTGAGCACGGACTCCGAGCGCGTACGCCTCTCCCGCAAGCTGGTGCTGGAGCTGCTGGGCTCCTCGGTCGATCTCTCGACCGCGCCGCAGATTCAAGGCTATATGGACCGCTACGAGGCCCGCCCGGAGCGCTTCGGCCCGCCGGTGCCGCCCGCCGGCAAAGGCGAGCGCGACGCCGCCCGGCCCGGCCATCACCACGCTCCGCACGACGGCTCCGCCGCCACCGTGGGCCAGCCGGTGAAAGTGGATAACGATCTTTACGTCCGCGATTACTCCAAGTGCATCGTTTGCTACAAGTGCGTCGAAGCCTGCGGCACCGACGCGCAAAACACCTTCGCCATCGCCCTGGCCGGCCGCGGCTTCGATGCCCGCATCTCCACCGAGTACGACGTTCCACTCACCGACTCCGCCTGCGTCTACTGCGGCAACTGCATCGGCGTCTGCCCCACGGGAGCGCTGATGTTCAAGAGCGAGTTCGACATGCGCCAGGCCGGAACTTGGGACGAGCCCCGCCAGGCCGCGACCGACACCATCTGTCCCTACTGCGGCGTCGGCTGCACCCTCACCGTGCACGTTCAGGACGAGAAGATCGTCAAAGTCACCTCGCCCACGGACAACGACGTGACCCGCGGCCATCTGTGCATCAAGGGGCGGTTCGGGTGGGAGTGGGTGAACCAGCGGGGATAGGGGCTGCCTTGCCGAGGCAAGTCCTCGGTGTACAATCCTGGCGTTCAAGGCCTGGCCCTGTTGGAGGACCGAAAGGCTGTGTTGACGAGATGAATCCGCTGAGATTGATTGAAGCGCATGCAGCGGAGCTACGCAGCCTCGGTGCGCGGCGAATCGGCGTGTTTGGCTCATTTGCTAGAGACGAGGCCACGCCGGAAAGCGACGTGGATGTCTATCTCGAATTCGAAGCGGGGATGAAGTCCTACGATAACTTTTTCGCCATCTACGAGCTTCTCGAGGGACTCTTCCAGAGATCTATCGACCTTGTGACAGACGGCTCATTGAGTCAGAGAAAGGCGCGGCTGATCCTTCCTACCGTTCGCTATGCAACCATCGACGCTTGAGCTTCTGCGCGACATCCTCCTTGTCAACCCGGTTTCTTGACTTGACCGGGCTCCGTGATCACCACCCATCCCGGCTCGATTCGCCCCGTCTCGGGCTTCTCACTCCCGACACGGCGGAATCCTTCGAACGTAGTGGGAAGGCCGTCCGCGTCGAAGAGATCGGGAGTAGTGCGCAGCTCGTAGTGAACATGCACGAGTGTGGAGCCCATCCCGGAGCGGCTCATCTTGCCCAGGAGCTGGCCGCGCACCACTCGATCCCCGGGCTTGACGGCGAGGCTGCCGTGCTGGAAGTGGGCGAGGAGGCTGTACTCGCCGTTTCCGTGATCGATGATCACGTGATTGCCGATCATGAGGGCCGGGTCCTTGGGGAGCAGGCTTTCGTCATAGGGAATGTCGTCCGGCCGGTCGCCCACCGCGGCCACGATGGTACCGGGCGCCGGGGCGACGACCGGGACTCCGAATCCGACCCAATTCTCTTTTTTCTCGATATCGCTGTGAAAGGCCTCTCCATGTTCGTCCACCACGGAGAGATCGAGCGCGTAGCGCTGGCTGTTGCGCCGCATCTTCATGACGTCGCGGTTGAACGGATCGTTGAGATCCAGTCGCCGGTGGTGCGAGAAGAAGCCGGGAGCTTCGTAGGCCCATACGCGGGCGCCGGGCACGGGCAGGATCAGCGTCGTCTTCTGCTTGTACACCACGGGCCGCACGTCGACCGTGGCCGTCTGCCGGCCGCCGCCGGGCGCCATGGCGACGAGCGTGAAGCGGAGGAGGTCGACGGGTACGGCTGTTTCGATTTGAGAGAAAGGATTGAAGACCGTGAGCGGCTTGCCCGGGTCCAAATGGCGCGGTCCCAGCGCTTCGATGGACGGCCGGGAGCCGTTGCTGTCCAGCTTGTCCCAGATGAGAAGCCGCCCCGCCTTGTCGTAAGCCTGCACGCGGATCTGCGCGAGATCCAGAGGCCCTTGAGTGCCGTTGACCAGCTCGAAATCGAAGCTCAGGAGCTGCCGGTCGCCTGATCGTTCCACATAGACGGGATCGGGCCGTACATGGACCGTCAGGGGCCCGGTTTCAGCGGCTCCGGCCGTCCAGGCGAGGGCCAGGCAGGCCAGCGCCGTCAACAAAAACCTTCTCATCCCGGTCTCCTCCCTCGGTCTCGGCGTTCCTCAGGAGAACGAGGGAGCGAGGAGATTGTTTCAGGCAGGGGGATTCCACCCCGCGCTCACTTCACGATCGGAATCTCCAGGGCGCTCGGATGCTCCGCGTCGTGGTAGAGGACGACATGGGCCGTGCGGGCGTCCTTCGCCGTCTCGTCGGCCACCACGCCGCCGGAGTTGTAGTTCTTTTCGAGCCCGATGGTGTTGGGGCAGGCGACGACGAGGCGCAGCCGGCTGCCCTTGGAGACCTTGCGGGAGAACCAGGTGAAGCCGTTGAGCTGATAATGCACGGCCTGGCCCAAGGGGACCGGAGTTTCTTTCTCCAGCGAATCGCGATAACGGGCGCGCAGATAATCCGAGGTGAGGAAGATGCTCTTGCCGTCGGGGAGGATCTCGTAAAGGGTGGCTTGAAAATCGGTGTCCGGCACGTCGAGGGAGATCCAGAGGGAGAGCTTGACCTGACCCGAGACCTCGGTCGCTTCGGAGAACGGCGCGCTGTGATAGATGGCGCCGTTGCCGTAGAGATTGAGGACCGACCGCTGATCGGTCAAATACGCTTCGCCGCCGTCGTGCTCGAATTCTTCGCCCGGTCGAATGTCCAACGGATCGTAGGCCCAGCGATCCGGTTGCGCGGGCCCGGTGGGCTTGGAGTCGGCGAGATCGCCGGAGTGGAAGGCGTCATGGAGCTGACTGTTGTCCGAGCCCAGATAGAAGGTGCGCTTCTGAGCCCCGATCTCTTCCAGGGAGTCGGCGTATTTCCATTCCTCGGCGCCGGGTCCAACAACATAGTAGGCCACCCGCTTCTTGAGGAAGGCGGGCTTGGTGCCGCTTTTCATCGTCCAGTCGTACCACTGCCGGTGCAGATCGTTGAGATCGAGGACGCTGGCCTCGCCGAACTTCAGACCGCCCACTTCGCGCACCGGCGTCCGGGTTCCGGGATGATCCCACGGGCCGATGATGAGGTAGTGGCGATCACGCTCGGCGGGCGACGCTTCCCGCATGTGGTTGCGGTAATAGGTGAGAGCCCCGACTTGATCGCCGTCGTAGTGGCCGGTGATGGTGAGAATCGGCAGATTGAGCTTGGCGTACTGCTCCCGCGTGGGGACCATGGCTTTCCAGAAGTCGTCGTACGTGGGATGAGCGAGCCACCGCTGAAACACGGGGTTCGGGTTGCCCACGATCCGGTCGAGCTCGCGGAAGGAGCGGTGACCGCGGTACATCTCGAGGTACTTCTGAATCCAGTAGGTGGGGTCGCCGAACAGGAGGGCGTTGCCCGTCTTGCCGCTGGTGAAGGTCAGCCATTGCGTGTCGTAGGAAAGGAAGATGTTTTTGGGATCTGGGTAATCGATTCCTGGATGGACGGAGGCGACGGGAACGAAGGTCGCCAGGTGGGGAGGCAGCTCCTTCGCCGTGGCCCATTGGTCGTAGCCGGCGTAGGAGCCGCCCCACATCGTCACCTTGCCGTTGGACCAACTCTGGCGGGCCAGCCACTCGACGACGTCGTAGCCGTCCCGGCTTTCCTGAGCGAAGGGATCGAACGTGCCGCCCGAGCTGCCGCGCCCCCGCACGTCGACCAGGACGTAAACGTAGCCGTGGCGGGCGAAGTACATGGCCCGCGGGTGATAGCTGTCGCCGATGTACGGCGTGAGCGTGAAGACGACGGGCTGGGCCTCCTTCTGGCCGGCCGGCTTGTACACGGTGGCGGCCAGCTCCACGCCGTCGCGCATCGGGATGCGGACGCCCCACTGGAGGTCTACGTCCGATTCTTTCTCCTTGGCGGGAGCGGCGGGGGAAACGGCGGCGAAGGCGAGCAGAAGAAGGACGAACAACGCGGCACGGCGAATCGGCTCGGGCACGGAGGGTCTCCTTGGAAATCCGGCTGATTGTAAGGCAGTACCTCAAGAGTGCCTCGAAGAGGCACACCATGAAATCAACGAACCCAGCTTGAGTTTTCCCTCAGGAAGCGATCGACACCTGGGACGTCTCCGCCCCCACATACCGCATCACGATCTCCCCATCCTCCACATCCACCGTCGCCGTCCCCCCATTCTCCAAAGCCCCAAATAGAAGCTCTTCGGTCAACGGGCGCTTCACCTTGTCTTCGATCACGCGTCCCAGGGGACGGGCGCCGAAGGTGGGGTCGAAGCCTTTTTCGGCCAGGAGCTTGCGGGCAGGCTCGGTGAGGTCGATGGTGACTTTTTTCTCCGCGAGCTGGGCGGTGAGCTCGCGGATGAATTTGTCGACGATTTGTTCCATCACCTGCGGCGAGAGGGCGTTGAAGCGGAGGCGGGCGTCCAGGCGGTTCCGGAACTCGGGGCTGAAAAGCCGCTCGACTGCGCGGTCTGCGTCCGTGTCCTTGGGGCTGCGCGGCGTGCCTTCGGCGAGCTCGCTGAAGCCCAGGGCTCTTTGGGCCAGCTCGCGGGCTCCGACGTTGGAGGTCATGAGGAGAATGACGTGGCGGAAGTCCGTGGGCTTGCCGTTGGTGTCCGTCAGCGTGCCGTGATCCATCACCTGGAGGAGGATGTTGAAGACGTCCTGGTGGGCCTTTTCGATTTCGTCGAGCAGGAGCACGGCGTGCGGGCTCTTGGCCACCGCTTCCGTCAGCAGGCCGCCGCGGTCGAAGCCGACGTAGCCGGGAGGCGCGCCCACCAGCCGCGAGACGGTGTGGCTCTCCATGTACTCGCTCATGTCGAAGCGCAGGAAGGAGATGCCGAGCACTTCGGCAAGCCGCTTGGCCACCTCGGTCTTGCCGACGCCGGTGGGGCCGGTGAGGAGGAAGGCGCCGACCGGCTTCTGGGGATCGCGCAGACCGGCGCGCGCCACCTTGATGGCGGAGGAGAGGCGCTCGATGGCCTCGTTCTGCCCGAAGACCTGTTTCTTGAGCTCCTCTTCGAGGTGGCGTAGCTGCTCCTTCTCGCCGCCTTTCACCCGGCGGGCGGGAATCTGCGCCATGGTGGCCAGAACCTCTTCGAGGTCCGCCTCCGTTACCTCCTGACCTCCGCGCAGAGCGACGGCGGCGCCGGCCTCATCGATCAGGTCGATCGCTTTGTCCGGCAGTCTGCGATCTCGCATGTAGCGGTCGGCGAGGAGCGAGGCGTTGTCGATCGACTCCGGCAGGTACGTCACGCCGTGGTGCGCCTCGTAGCGCTCTTTGAGCCCAAGAAGGATCTTGGTGGTCTCCTCGGCCGACGGCTCTGTAACCTCGACTTTCTGGAAGCGGCGGGCCAGCGCCTGGTCGCTCTGGAAGGTCTGGCGGAACTCTTCCCAGGTGGTGGCGCCGATACAGCGCAGAGCGCCGTCCTGGAGGGCGGGCTTGAGCAGGTTTGAAGCGTCCATGGTGCCGCGACCGGCGCTTCCCGCGCCCACCACGGTGTGGATCTCGTCGATGAAGAGGACCGGATTCTTGAGCTCGGCGAGGGCGTGAAGCACCGCTTTCAGCCGGTTCTCGAAGTCGCCGCGATAGCGCGTGCCGGCGATCAGGGAGCCCAGGTCCAGGCGAAAGACGCGGGTCTTGAGGAAGGGCTCGGGCACTTCGCCCTTGGAGATCTTCAAGGCCAGTCCCTCGACCAGCGCGGTCTTGCCCACGCCGGGATCGCCGACGTAGATGGGATTGTTCTTCCGCCGCCGCTGGAGGATGTGCAGGGTGCGCAGGATCTCCCGCTCGCGGCCGATCAGCGGGTCGATGCCGCCCCGCTCGGCCAGTAGGGTGAGGTCCTGGGTAAAGGCCTTGAGGGGATCGCCCGAAGGGGCGCCGCCGGGTCTCTGTTCTTCCTCGTCGTCCTCGTCGTCGCCCGCCGGCTCGGTGCTGCGGGCGCCGCCGAAGTAGGGCGGCTGAAGGCGTGAAACGCCGTGGGCGAGATAGCTAACCACGTCGAGACGGCTGACGCCTTCGCTCTCCAGCACCTGGATGGCGTAGGAATCAGGCTCGTCGAACAGCGTCACGAGAACATCCGGCCCGTTGACCTCGTCTTTGCCGGAGCTGCCCACCCGCGCCGCGGCCAGGGCGAGAACGCGCTGGACGCCCAGGGTGAGGCGCGGGTGGAGGTCGTCGTCGTCAATCTTCTCCAACTCTTCCGAGAGGTATTCGGAGAGATCCTCGCGGACACGGTCGAGATCGGCACCGGAGTGCTTGAGGACCTTGGCGGTCTCGGAGTCGAAGGTGAGGGCGTAAAGCAGGTGCTCCAGGCCGGCGTATTCATGACCCAGCCGGCCTGCCTCGGAGAGGGCGACGGACAGGGAGATTTCCAGGTCGTCGGATATTTTCATTCTTCCTCGTCTTCCTCTAACGGCTCGGCTGTCAGCCGCAACGGCATGCCGTGGACCCGAGCTTCGTCGGTGACTTCGGCCACCTTGGTCTCCGCCACCTCCTTGGAATATATCCCCGCGACGCCGATTCCCTTCTGGTGGACTTGCAGCATGATGTGGGTCGCCTCGGCCGGCGGCTTGTGGAAGTGTGTCACGAGGACGTGGACGACGAACTCCATCGTGGTGTATGCGTCGTTGTGGAGCAGGACCTTCCACCTGCCGGCGCGCTTGCGCTTGCGCCGCTCCTGGACGCCGAGCTCCTCGTCGCGTTCACGGTCAATTTCCCACTCGGCCATGTCCTTCACGATAACACCGGAGAGCTCTGCGAGCTTCCGAGGGGAATTCCAGAAGGCGAGAAACAAAGGACACAAGGGACCTCAGGGACTCAAAGGACGTCCACAGCCAGTAGTTCGTCCCTGTTGTCCTTGTTGTCCTTTGTGTCCTTGCCTGCGTCTCAGTGCGTCCGCACCCAATCCAGAATCGGCTGCCAGACGAGCGTCTGGGCGTCGTTGGCGAGGAATAGGTCGGCGTGGCCGAAGTCGGAGAGACGCTGGGCGGCGGGGACTTTGTGGACGATGTGGATCGTCACGTCGGTGCTGCCGAGGAGCGTCGTGGTGTAGATGCCGAGCTCGCCGAAGCCGCCGCCGGCGCCCATGTAGAGGATCGGCACCTTGATCTGCGCGAGATGGTCGTCGAAGTCGACCGGCGTTTGGCCGCAGGTTGAGACGTCGGCGTCCGCGAGCTCCTGGTTGGGTTGGAAAGGCGCCGAGCCCTGCTCCAGGCCGAAGAGATTCTGCTCGTTCGAGTAAAGCAAACCGAATGGCTTACCCTCGACCTCGAAGGTGCCGCCCGTGAAGTGATAGAAGGGCGCCGGCTCCAGGCCTGCCAGAAATAGATAAGTCGCCTCACCCACGAGCAGACCCGCCTGCCGATTGTTGTAGCCCGGGAGGTTGAACGGCGGACCATTCAAGATCGACGAGCCATTCGGATCGGACACGGCGAGGACGCCGAGAACCTGGATCAGTCCGCCCGAGTTGGCCGCGAAGACTCCCGCGGCGATGCTGGCCTCGATGTTCGCCTCGCGCTGGCAGGCGAAGGACTGGAGCTGCGGCACGTTGGTCTTGAGGTAGATGTCGACCGGAATGAAGCCTTTCACCTGACGCAGCACGGACGGAAGCTGGGCCTCGTAGTTGAGGTAGGCGTAGCCGATCTGGCCGCCGCGGCTCCAGCCCAATAAGTCGATCTTGCCGAGCCCGCTGCCGGTGAGCCCGCGGGTGACGCGGGCTACACCAATGGCGATTCCGAGATCGCGGGCGTCCTGCTCCAGACCCCAGGTCCTCATGAAGCTGAGGTCCGTCACCGTCTCCGGCACGAAGGTCCAGCGGAAATCGATCCCCCAGACGTCCACGCCGTTTTGCGCCAGGAAGACTGGAATGGGGTGGGCACCGGTGAGGAAAGCGGCGCGAAAGTTCCAAATATCACCATGAGTGAGGAAGACGGCCTGCCGGGCGCGAGCCGGCCGGTTGGGTGCCGTCTCCTTGACCACGCGATGGACGCCGATCTCGTCATAGGGGCCGGAGCCGACGCGGACCTTGAAGAAATACTCGGCCACGTTCCCCGCGAGGACGCGCCGCTCGATCGGGGAGACCACTTGAGAATTGGCGGTGTGAAGCTCAGGAGCGTTCAGTGCCGCCGGTCCGGACGCCGATTGCGCCGGCACCGCCAGGGCGCCCGCGAGGAGCAGAAAGATCAAATTTCGCAGCGAAGTTCTCATCGGTCGAATCTCCTTTTGGCGGTGCGGATTGATTCTCACCATCCCAGGGTGCCGTTCTCCCGCGCCCAGGCGAGCTGCTGGGCAAGGAAGTCGCGGGGATAGGAAATTGTCACGTCGGTGACTTTGCCGCTCCTGTCTTTCAGGGGTGAAAGGTCCGCATAGATACCCGAGCTGTAGATGGGGAGCTGGAGCTTCTTGTAGCGGGCGATCACGTCGTCGCGCACCGCGGGGTCGAAGTGGATGCCGTACTTGGCGACCAGGGCCTTGCCACCCTCGTAGTCGCCGGTCGCCTTGATGCGCATGATCTCGGCCAACAGCTTGCCCACGGCGGCATGCGCCTGGTCGTAGTCCTTGACCGCGATGTACCAGTGGCCGTTTTGCTGGCTGCGTTCGAAGGCGCCGGCCTCGATCAGATAGTTGGCGACCAGGATTCGTGAGCGGTCGTGGTCCTCGGCTGCTGAATCGCCGGTGGGGTAGTTCTTGAGCGCCACCAGAGCGGCGCGCGCCGCTTGCCGGTAGAGCTCGCGGCCCACCTCGGGGACATCGGGAACGCCGAGCTCGGCGAGCTTCGGATCGTAGATGTTCCAGTACGCGACGAGATCCGCGCGCGCCTCCTCGAGCGTCGAATAGTTCTCGCGGAGATAGGTCGGAGGATCGTTGGGGACGGTCACCTTGCCGGAGCCGTGGCCGATGATCTCGTGCAAGGCGGTGTGCAGGTTATCGGCCCAGCCGCCATGCTTGGAGAAGAGCTCCCCTTCGTCCGCGTTGGGAAGGAACTCGACCGCCACTCGGGCGCCGCGCGTGGCGTTGATGGCGTTGACCGAGGAGGTCAGGAGGATGCTCTTGGTGCCGTATTGCTCGCGGATATCCTGCTCGTTCGGCAGGTTGTCGCCGATGGTCGTGACGTGAAAGTCGCCGGTCGCGGCCAGCGTCTCGATCGCCTTGGCGACCGGCGGCTTGACGTCGAGCTTCTTGAAACGCTCGTCCCACGGCGCCTTCTTCTCGAAGTACACCGCGTTGTCGGCAAGGTTGTGCATCAGCGGCGCGAGCTTCTGGTCGACCACGGCGACCACCATCTGCGCCGAGCCCTTGGCGCCGCGGGCGTCGCGGTAGACCTCGATGAAGCCGGAGGCGAAGTCGACCGTGGCATCGTTCCGCAGCCAGAGGACATTGAAGTCGTGCCAGTCCTTGGGATCGCCCGTCTGGTAGTAGCGGACAAGAGCGCGGAGGACCTGGGCCTGCGCCGGATCGGCTTCCTTGGCCGCCGCCTCGAGCTCGCGATTGACCGCGGCGAGCTCCTTGGCGTAGAGCCCGGGCGGCACCTTGCCGTCCGGCGTTCCGGCCCGGTAGACCTCCTCGACGAGGCGGTCGTTCTTCTTCACCAGCCGCGAGTTCAGGGGATTCTTCTCGGCGAAGCCCGTGAGATCCTTGAGCGTCACGCCCTGGTAGTAGTTGTTGCTGGACGCGGTGAGGATGTCCTCGCCGGCCGGCGGATTCTTCTCGGTCAGGTCGATCTCGAACTTGGGATCGAAGAGGGGGGTTTGCAGCGCCTTGAGCGTCTTGGCGAGCTGCTCCTGGGTGCCCAGGCGGCCGCCCTTGGCCCGTGCGGCCTCGGCGGCCTTGGAGAAGTCCTCGAACGAGATCTCGGGCAGGAACTTCTTGCCCGTGGTCTCGTTGTGATTGCCGTCGTTGGCGAGGAAGAGGGTCGCATAGTGGACGATGGCTTGTCGCGGCGGCTCCGGCAGCCGCTCAGGATGCTCGGCGAGGGCGCCCAGGAGGCGCTTGGCCGTCAGGCCGTAGGACGACATCTGGTCGTAGAAGACGGGATCGAGCTGGATCGCCGCCCGCGTCAGGTGCCAGGCGAGCAATTTCTGCTGGAGAGGCAGCTTGGCGAAGCTCGGCGACTGCACCTGAAGGAAGCCGCGGTCGCCGATCCGCCCGGTCAATGGGGACGGCGGCGCAGGCGTCTGCGCGGCAAGGGGAGCTGCCAGGAGCATGGCGAGGGGGATCAGGATCAGGCTACGGCGAAGGTTCATGGGGTCTCGCTTTCGATATTTCACTTAAAAGAAGAGATGAAAGGCGCTCTCTGAGATGGCCATTGTAAGGGAGGTGCGAGATGATCCGCCGGTGTCCCCCCGGCGCCCGTTGCTGATCATGGCCGCCTCCGCGGTCTGCTTCGCCCTCATGGCGCTGGCGGCGAAGCTCGCCTCGGCGCGCCTTGCCGGCAGCGAGGTGGCGTTCATGCGCTTCGCGATCATGGCGGTGCCGGTCCTCGCCGTGCCCCGGCTGCTGCGCCAGGCGCTCGACTTCCAGCGGGTCGATCTGTTGATCTACCGGGGAGTTTTCGGCGGCCTGGCCATCCTCCTGTACTTTCTGGCCATCGCCCACATTCCGGTGGGAATCGCGACCCTGCTGAACTACGTCTCACCGGTGTTCAGCGTCGGCTTCGCGGCGGTCTTCCTCGGCGAGCGGGTGGACCGCCGGCTGCTGATCCCCCTCGTCGTGGCGCTGACCGGAATGATGCTCGCCGCGGGCGGGGGACGAGGCTTCGCTGAGCTCCTGCATTTCAGCCGCTGGGAGCTCGCGGCGATGACCTCGGCGGTGCTCACGGGAGCGGCTGTGGCGGCCATCCGCGCCGCCCGCCGCACCGAGAGCTCGTGGTCGATCTACGGCAGCCTGACCCTCTTCGGCCTGATCGCGACCGGCCCCTTCGCCTATGCGAGCTTCAAGCGCCCGACTCCCTGGGAGTGGCTGCTCCTCGCCGGCGTGGGAGTGGGCTCGATCTCGGCGCAGCTGCTGATGACCTACTCCTACCGGTGGGTGACCAACCTCCAGGCGGGAGTCTTGATGCAGCTCACGGTGGTGCTCTCCCTCGTCTTGGGAGACGTGTTCCTGGGTGAGCGTCCAACGCCGATTCAGATCGTGGGGAGTTTGCTCACCCTCGCCGGAGTGATCGGCGTCGTCTGGTTGCAGGCGCCGCCGCGGGCGGTGGAATAACATTCGGAGAGGAGGACGCATGAATCTCGAGGTGAAGCACGACGAGCCGGGAAGGAAGTACTTCGCCGTCGTCGACCAGCACGAGGCGGTCTGCGAATACGGTCCGGCAGGGGATAAGACGCTCGACTTCTGGCATACCTATGTGCCGCCGGAGCTGCGGGGACAGGGGATCGCGGAGGAGCTGGTGCGGCAGGCCCTCGACGACACCCGCAAGCGAGGCTACAAGGTCCTTCCCTCCTGCTGGTACGTGCGCCTGTACATTGACCGCCACTCCGAGTACCGGGATCTGTTGGCGTAGGGACGCGGGCAAAACTCCGCGCGGCCTGCGGCGTATCCTTTGCATAGGAGGAACACCCGCATGACTCTGCACGAAACGCCCCTGTTCCTGCTCATCGCCGGCGCGGCTCTGTTGCTGGCTGGCCGGCGGCTCTTCTGGCTCTTCGTGGGCCTGGTGGGCTTCGTCACCGTCTACCAGTGGTTCGAACCCTACGGCGCGGCGCCGAACGTCAGGCTCCTGGTGGCTGTCCTGGCCGGGATCGTTGGGATCGTGCTGGCGATCTTTCTGCAAAAGGTGGCCGTGGCCATGGCGGGTTTTTTCGTGGGCGGCTGGTTCGTAACCCAGCTCCTGGGATTGCACATGGCGCACCCTGGGGGGATGGAGCTGCTGGTTTTCGCCGTCGCGGGGATTTTCGCCGCCATCCTGGCCGTCAAGCTGTTCGACGTCGCCCTGGTGCTCTTCTCTTCGCTGGCCGGCGCCGGGCTGATCGTCGACGCTCTCCACCCGGGGTCGAATGTGAAGCAGGTCCTGATCGTCGTCCTCTTCGTCGTGGGTCTGATGGTGCAGTTCGGTTTGACGGCGGGACGGCGGCGAAGAGAGGCCTGAAACGCGGACTCAGGCCATCGCCTTGGGCGCCAGCCGCCGCAGCTCGTCGCGCACGCCCTCGATCAACTGGGAGGTGCCGTCTTCATCTCCCAGGCGGGCGAGTTGCTGTTTCTTGTGGGCCAGTTGGCCGCAGAGGTGGTAGAAGCGCCGGGTGGTGCGGAAGCGGCCGCAGCCCAAGGCGCGGACGCGGACGCCGGTCTGCCCGAAGAGGGATGTTGCGGTGTGGTATTGCCGGGGATCGAGGGCGCCGGCCGTCACCTCGTCGGCGAGCTGCATCTGAAGGATCCTGCGCTCCCGCCAGACCGTTGCCAGCACGATCAGAGTCATCAGGACCCAGCCCAGCCAATCGAGCAGGAACATCGCCGCCCCTAGGCCGGAGGCCCGGGAGGCTGCCGAAGCCAGGCCGTTGTGAAGGGCATGGGCTGCAACCGCGAGCCCCCAACCCGCCGGCGGCGCCAGCCAGCGCACGACGGCGGACCGCGACAGACGGGCCGTGGCCAGGCCCAGCCCCGTCCAGGCGGTGTAGAACGGGTGGTCCCACATGCCGAGGACGACGCGCACGAATCCCAGCCCCAACATGCCGCGGAGGCCGGTCTGCGTCGACTGGCCAAAGAGATAGAGGGTGTTCTCCGTCGCCGCGAACCCCAAGGCCGTGACGCCGGCATAAACCAGTCCGTCCATGACCGAGTCGAACTCCCGCCGAAAGAGCAGGAAGACCAGAAGCACGGCGATTCCCTTGAGGCTCTCCTCGGTCAGCGGAGCGAACAGCGTCGTCCCCGCGAGGTCCGCCGCTTTCTTCGAGCCCGTCAGCCCGGTGACCGCTCCTTCGAGCACGAGCTGAGACGCCAGGGCCCCGGCCGCCGCCACCACGGCTCCCCAAAAAAAGACGAGCCCCAACAGCAGCTTCGGCTCCTTCTCATAGCGGTCGACCCAATAGAGGAAAGCGGCACAAAGAAAGGCCGGAACGAAGCTCAGGAGGACGGCGAGCGGGAAGGCCATGAGGTGAGGAGATGAAGACAGAACGATATCACGAGCGCCCCCCGCCCAAGACCCTCATCACCCCGGCCCTCTTCTCCCATCGCCCTCCCCCCGACCGGGAGAGGGGGGAGGAGTATCCATAAACCTTTGAAACAACATAACTTAGGCGGACAGTGCTCAGAAGTAGGTAGTGGTTAGGTAAGAGGCCAATACCATCTTACCCTCTGTGCTGAGCTTGGGCCGCAAGGGCTCCCCGTCCCCGTTCGCTGAAGCTGAGGGAGAGGTCGCTCACAGCGCGACCGCTCCGCGCTTGCACAGCTCCATTCAGGCCCGGCGGAGCGAAAGTGAGCGGCGATAGTGGGGATTGAGTAGCGCTTCAGCGACGCTGTCGGGAGCCCGGAGCACGGTGCGTTCGACCGGTGCGCACCGGAAGTCATGGGGCCGGATGTTCTCCAGGCCCGAAAGGCGCCGATAGTCAGCATTGGCCAAGGGGAGAGGCTACTTGGTGGTAGACTTTCTTTACCGAGACAAGCCGGAGAGAGTAGGTCGGCCATGGTCGAGGCGGACGTCAGGGCGATTTTCAGCTCCTCTTTGGACTGCTGGAAGAAGCTGACTCGACTTCAAGAAGAGACGTAACTTTCCCTTGATCTCTGGCGCCGGGCGAGACAGAGGCCGTCGAGCGGGGCGGTAATGGTCGAAGAGGCGCTTACGCCCCCGCGCCCCTAGGTGGAAATAGCCGGATCGGTTGGAGCGGCGTCGCCGGCCGCCGGCGTCAGACTTACGGCTGGACGGCGAGATGCCGCCCCGATGCCCGGTCGAACCGGGAGGGGTGGCGGGGAACCCGAAGGGGGTTCCCCGCGCGTGGCGGACAGTTCGCGGCTCCCCGCCTTCCCCCAGTCGGGGGGAGTGCGCGTCTAGCATAACTCATAGCAAATTAAAGACTTAAGGCGCTAGAGGCTCTTCGCCATGTTACAATCGGGTAACAACTCGAAGAGGGAGCGGGGAGAAAGACAGAAGGGCGGCCCCTTCAGAGGACCGCCCCTCTATTCTGCCTAGGTTCGGGTGGGCTTCCCCTCTTTGCGCCAGGGGCTTACAACCCAGGAATCCGGTTTCAAGCGGGCGTGAATGTTCCGGAGTTCCTGAAGATCCGGCCCGATGACCTCCTGCGGAATGCAGGTCCACCAATTCACGTCACAAGCGGCATAAAGCTCCGCGGCATGCTTGCAGGCTATCTGCATCTCCTGGCTGATGATCTTCTGCTGAGAGGGTAGGTGAATCAGGTGATGCCCGTGGGTGTGGGTGTTGTAGATGGCAAAGGGACCGGCGACAAGCCCCGAGACGGCGACCGCATACAGTCGGTCGATCATCCCTTTGGGCTCGAATACCGCGAAGTCTCGCCGCTTCCAGGTGAGAGGCGTAGGGATGCGAGCCATGGCTACCCCCACACCTGCCAGGAGCTGAGATCTCTTTCGATGCGCGCCGCCAGCTCGCCCACCTCGCGGGAGATCGGTTCCGCCATGCGGGACAGCCGCGCATCCTCTGGGGTGAGGCTAGAGGCGTCCGCCTGTCCGATGGTGGCAAGGTAGCTTGCCAGGAACCGAAGGTCCCGGGCCGCGCCTTGCAGCTCTCCCCGGACCGGGGACTCTTCCGGCGCCGGCCAGTCGTCGGCATTCAGCATGAGATCGAAGAACAGGTTGCCGACGAACCGCAGGGCATCGGCGGCGCCGGGGGGAGTCAGCCAAACGAGGAACGTCTCGCGGAAGACACAAAGCGACTCCCATTCCGGGAGGGCGGCCGGCGGGGGTGTGGGCCGCGGGGCGGGCGAGATGCGCTGCTGGGCTTGAGAACTCATGACGGCCTCCCGAGCCCGGAATTCAGCTCCACTTCCAGGCGGTCCGCGAGTTCGCCGATCGCCAGCGCGATGCTGGCACCGACTCCTGCAAGATGGATTTCATACTCGCCTGAGCCGCTGAAGGCCAGACCGCACCAAGAGGACATGGCGCCCTGAAGGTGCCGCATGTCCGCCACGGCGGCGCGTAGCTCGTTGGGAAAAATCCCCTCCAGGTGGTCGGGCCACTGGCCCCACGTTTCGAGCACCATCTCGAAAAGCAGATGGCCAAAGCCCCGGAGTCTGGCGTCGGCTTCGGCGTCCGGGAAGTAGACGCAAAACGTCTCGCGAAAGGTCATGAAGTCCTCGAATCGCTCCGGATTGATGACGGGCGGGGATACGGCGCGATCAGACGGCGGGGACGGAGGCGGGGTGGGCGGGATAGACTTCCGCGCTAGCTCGTGCATGGACTCAGCTCCTTGCTCGGGTCAGGTCCGGCGGACGTGTGCGAGCACCCCGTCGGGCCGCTTCACTTTTTACGGGGGAGGGCGAATCCCTCGCCCGACACCCTAAACGTTAATGTCATCTTGGTACGATTGTCAACAATGTCAACGTGTACGGTGGGATACAATCCCGGGCCATGAGCAAGCCGAGCGAAGGTCCCCGGGGTGGGAAGACGACCGTAACCAAGGGCGGCTTGATTCGCACCGTCGTCTTCCTGTCGCCAGGGGAGAGGCGGGCGCTAAAGCAAGTGGCCCTAGATCGCGAGATGCCCGCTTCTGAGGTGGTGCGGGAAGCGTTGCGCGCTTTCTTGAAGATCAAGGAGTAAGGGTTGCCTGGCAAAGCCGGATAGGGAGGGGGCTCCGCGCTGGCAACGGGAGCTCAAGTTTGCCTGCTCCTGCTTCTGGCTGTTGATCAATACAGTGCGCGAGCTGATATTCCTCGTGCATGGAGCAGGAGCAAGGCAGGAGGAGGCCGCCTGTGAGTGGTGCTTTCGACCATCAAGAAAGAACAACCTTCGCGCTTTTTCCCTACCTCCGAACATCAAAGCCCGTATCTATCGGGGGCGCTAACTTCCGCTCTACCGAGGACACTACTGGCCTTTCGGTGAAGCAAGCGGAAGAGCTCACCAACGCGGTTAGGATTTTTTATCTTCAAGATGACGTCCGCGTTCAGAAATGCACATATGCTGCGATACCGTATGTCGACATCAACCATCCAGAGGCCTTTGTCCCTTTTGAGAAGCTACGGCACGTGGTGGCCTATCTCTATGCTGTACCCCACCTCCCAAGGGATGAGATTTTTCTGGCTCTAGAGCACGCGACTCTCTTCCTTCTCTCTCCCTCCAGGTTCGTGGAGTCTCTCGCGCGGCCTTTCCGCCGCCCAGGATCGTCTGAGGACCACCAAGAATTCGTTGACGGATTCGAAGGTACTTGTAACCTCCGGCACTACATATGGGTCGTCCCTGACTCTCGGCTCTACCCACCAATCCCACGACTGAGGGTCGGTGGCCGACAGGACATGGCTTACGACTTTGAGAGCATTCTGGCAGAGTCACCCGAGTTGTGGACGCTCCTTCGAGCGCTCACCGACGAACCTAGCGAACTTTCTCAGCGAGTTCTCGCCGCCGTCCGTTGGTTCAATCGCGGCTGTAGCCTGAATGCTGAAGACGAACCAGCTCTCCTATCGCTAGCAATCGCGTTTGAGACATTGCTTGCGCTTCCTGAGGGCGAGAGTACCTCCGAGCGGTTCCGTGAAGCCGTATTGACCTTGCTAGGACGGTACCCAAAGCTCGACGACTGGCTAATGCAATTCTACCGCGCCAGGTCAGGCATTGTTCACAGCGGTCGTGCCAGATTTCTGCGCTATCTCACGGGCGGAAAGAAAAAGGAGGGATTGAGTCAAGAATACCTCTCGTTTCTGTCCTATGGTCGCGTCGTATTTCGCCTCTGTGTCAGCGCGCTGCTATTCACGTCAGCAAGGGTTGAGGCCGCTGGCCTCGCCGAGAAGCTCGTAACTAACCAACAACGATTCGAGGAGATCTGCCGACTTCTCAACGACGAATCGGTGGCACCAATTGAACGCTTCGCCGCTGCCCGAGCCAGGATAGTTGCAGTCACAGACCACCGTTGGGCTTACGAAACGGGGATGAGGCTCGAGACCCTCGTGGGTGTTGTCAAGGCCGCGTCCCGGGCACTACTCGGCTCTGGAATCGAGCTCAACGCGGAAGTGACGAAGACGTTGCGGGCCACCGCAGATGCGATCCGCTCAGAGGATCATTTAGATGAGCTGACAGCGATCCATGACTTAGAAAGGGTCTCCCGAACGGCTTTTTGGCGGGCCCAGCCCGCTGAGGAGCCAATCGGTCTCACCTGGGCCATCATCGAGGCGGTTCGTGACTATACGGGAATGCACTACATCCAGCTCCGTTACAGCAGGGATACAGCGAATCCACCGGAAGTTGACAAGCCGACCTAGAGCGTACAGCGCATAGGTGACCAGGCCTCCGCTCGGCATCTTCCCTGGGCGCTGCCGCACGGTCGGGGCTGCAGTGCGGCCGCCGAGCCCGATGATTGACGCGAGCGAAGTTGGTAGAACGGAGGTAAATCTATGATCACCTACAATCCGCCCCAAGGCCCACGAGCGCCGAAAACCGCGCTGGATCTCCTTAATGCTGTCATCCCACTGCTCAAACAGGATTACTCGGGCGACCTTGAAGACCTCGTTGTCAACATACGAGATTTCGTGCCGGACTCGCCTAGACACTTAGAGACCGTTACAGCACATCTCAAGTTCGCAATCCAGTCCTTCTTCGCGCTTGTTGAGGCAACGACAAACGCTCTGGCTTCTTCAGTGCTTGGCTCAAGCCCACGCGTTCCGAACTCGGACTTGGCCGTCCTCCAGGAGCGGGAGTACGATGAAGAATCCGATCGGTGCCTGGATTCTCCAAGACACTACTCCTTGTTGACCCGCTCCCAAGCAGCCTTCAGGTCCTTTCTCTCAGCGTGTCACGCGCCTCCTCGTCCAAATTGGGACCCAGAAACTCTAGAGCACTTCGCGACGCTCGCCCTTGCCAGAAAGCGGTTCACCCACCCCAAGAGGCTTGAACACCTTTCACCGGTGTGGGCATATGAAAGCTTTCGTCAAGTCGCAAGATGGTTCCCGGAGGAAGTAGTGATGGCTCTTGCGGGGGCCGCAAGAGGCTTGGGCTTGACGCTAAGTCCAGTGCCTTTGAACTTGAACGAACTTCCGCCCGGCGCTGCCATTCAAGACCCATCAACGGTTTTCAACAAGGGGTTCGACAACTACATCTTTTCCTCTCCGGGGGCGGCGATCGCCTACATCGACCAGTTTTCTCAGCGGTTAGATTTCGACCTTCGCATGTCACTGTCGTTCTGCAGTAGCGCTCAAGAGCAGCAAATCGGCCGTGCCATCAGAAGAGTGATCCGAACCATCGCGATCACCACAGAGGGCGAACTCGCGTTTGCGTCGTACTTCATGCGCGCCGTCGCTCATCGCGGTGACGGTAAGATCTTCGTGCAGCAACAGGTCAAAGGCGAAAGTGTTCCGAGTCGGCTTGCAAGGGCTTCGTCTGCGTTCTCAACGGCCTTCGGCTCGGGCTTCCAGCCTGTAGCTAGGGGCAAGTCCTGGGAAGACCTCCACAACGTCTTCTCACTCCGTGACCGCTTGGTCCACCCGCGTCGTCCGAAGGACATAGAGCTCGATAGAAGTCATCTCTCCATAGCGATGTCAGGCCTTCACTGGCTCGTCGAAAACTCCTTTCCTGCGCTGTCAAATCTCGACGAGCAGAAGATAGCGAACCTTGTCGGCAGTCGCCTTCCTTCGTCAACGCGGTCGAGACGTTCGATCACGGGCCCAGAGTAACTCCGAGCCTCCTCGAAGCCGCTCTCTTCTCGAGGGTCCCTCCGAGAGGGGAGCGCGCCGCGGCGATTCCCTGCCACGCCTCGACCCGCACCACTCAGCTCTACGACCGGCGGCGCGATCTGGCCGCGGTGGGGTGGTACGGCGACAACTCGGAGGGCCGAGCGCATCGGGTGGGCGAGAAGCCCGCCAACCCCTGGGGTCTCTACGATGTGCACGGCAACGTCTGGGAGTGGACCTGAGCGCTTGGCCCGCCTCGAATGAGGGGAGGGAGGCAGGAATTCTTGTGGACCCCAAGGCGATCAATCCCGCGGCGGTCGGGGAGGCTGGCGAGGAGTCCTCCAGCGGCGGCGAGCGTGTGATGCGTGGTGGAGCCGCAAGTCCCTCGCCGGCAAGACCGGGCGGCTCACCGGCGAGGTCCTCTCCGCCCGTTCCGCCCTGCGTGCGTCAAGCAGGCGCGCCGCGGCCCGCCGGGCATCGGCAGCGACGTCGGATGCCACTCCTGCAGGGCGACCGGCATCACCAACTACCCCTTAAACGGCGGCACCCTGGAGCGCGCCGCGGCGATCGCCGGCCACGCCTCGACCCGCACCACCCAGCTCTACGACCGCCGGCGCGAGCTGGTCGAGCCCGATGAAATTGAACGGGTGAAGTTCTAAGATTTCGGAGAAGCCATGAGTCTCGGGGACTTCACTTAAAGGAGACCCGATTGCAAGACCAATTCAAAGACGATCCTGAGCGCATCGCCCTTACATCCTGCTCACGAAAAGCTTGGCATCACCAGACGAAGAATTTCGGCCCCTCTCGAACGAGCCCTCAATCGGCGAGATCCCTTGCCCTAGTTCAGGGGCTGATCCAGCGGCTGATCTATTGGGTCGCTTGAAGAACGCGGTTTCAAGAGTAGTTCTCGATCCGCAAAATCAGCCCAAGCTTGAAGGCGATCAATGTGAGGTTCTAGACTGCTCCAATCAGGCCTTTCCGCTTCGCGAAGTGCTTCTTCCAGGTCTTTAACCGCCTCAAACAGCTTCCTGCGTTTCGTAAACCTTCGTGCTTCCACTAGCAGTCCTTGAAACCTGCCCAAAATCCCCAGCACATCCTGAGGTTGATGCCCAATTCTAGCGCTTAGAGCGAGACCCGACAAGGCTCCGCCATAGACTATTCTTGTTTCCCGCACGAGTGATCTCGCCCCCGCTACCAAGGCGCCAATTTCTGCTTCTGCTGATCGCCTCCGCAGGAAAACCACCAATCCGATGAAGAACAAGACCATTGACTCTAGGAACGCTAGGGACGCTACACCTACGCCCACTCCGCGCCGAAATTCAGTCAATCCCCCAAGCGCTTTCGTGACGCTGAGCACAACGCCGGACAGAATCAGCGCTCCGAGCGAGGTGAGCTTCAGCACCGCTTCCGCGGCTACCCAATCGCGAAGCTTGTCGCCAACGCGGCCTGCCAGAGTGCTCTTTTCTGTCATAGTGACCTACCCACCAAAGCGCCGCCTGAGAACTCCAACTCTACTCTACACCGGCCGACCCACCGAGAAGGCGGTCGCAGCTCTCCGGGCGCGCAGGGCCTCTCCCCCGATTCATGCGGCCGCGGCATGGCCCTCTCCCCGCGCTCCGCCCTGCGCGCCGTCAAGCAGCGCGCCGCGGCCCGCCGGCCTCGGCGGCGACGTCGGCTGGCGCTCCTGCCGGGCGACGGGCACTACCGACTACCTGCTCAACGGCGGCACGCTGAAGCTGAAGTCAACGGATTCGCGAGGAACGCCGCGCGCACTAGGAGGTCTTCGGCTCGCCCGGGTCCCGGTCAGCCGCCGGGCTCCTCCTCTCAGGTGCCGATCTGCGGCTTGTTTCCTTCGCCACAGGGGCGGAAACACTGAGGCAATTCTCTCCGTGGAGAGCGACGCGAGCCGGGGCCAGCCGCAGAGTGCGACCAACGGGAGCATCCTGCGAGTTTTCGTCCCACGAAAACATGGCTGGCTACCGTTGCAAAACCAGGCCCTCCCGAGGGCCGCCCCTGCTTACGGGGTAGGCATCGGGCCGGCGCCCGGGTCGCGATTGTCACTGGCTGTCAGGTTGACTCTTTCGTCGCCTTCCTCTTGGAGGCGACAGGCGGTTCCGATGGCGCTATGGATATAGGCTCGACGGCAGACGGTATTGAAAGGTCAAAGGTGGGCCGGCCTCCCCGATTCTCCCCGTGCAGCGTGCCACCGATTGCCCGTGCCTGCTCGCTCGCCAGCGGCAGCGCGACGGGAAGGCGGCCTGGCCGTGAGGACTCCGTCGTGGAAGGGTTCGAAGATCGCCTGGGGTGGGTCCGGAAAGCGCTGTCCGTCCGAGGAGATCACGAAATGGAGTCCCTTGTCGTTGAGGTCGAGACGGAAGAAGACCTCGGACTTTGCGTGACTGACGGCAGCGCCCAAGAGCAGGATGAGGGTCTGCCGTAGGCGATCCCGGTCAGTGCGAATGAACGCCGGCAGGGCGGGGTCCAGGGAAATCCGTGAGGGCGACTCCCTTATCCCAGGCGGCTGGACGTACCACGGCTTCAACCTCATCGACCAGCGACTCCAAAACGAAGTCTTCAGACCGGATGAGAACTCTTCCCCGCAGCAACCGCGCGAGCTCGCCGACCTCGCCCCACCAGCGCTCGGTGTCCGCTCCGAGCGCGCCGGCAATCCTCTGCGCTCCGAGCGCGCTCAAGCGGCGCTCCAGCGGCGCTCCAGCGGCGCTGTTCGTGCGCTGGCAGCGGCAATCCTCTGCGCTCCGAGCGCACTGCTACGCGCCGGCAGCGGCCTTGTCAGCGTTCTCAGCGCCGATGTCAGCGCAGGGCAGCGGAAGGCAAACCCTTGATGTCGTCGGCGGCCAGACGCCGCAAAAGAGAGGCTGAAGCGCCGTAGACTCGCCGGCAGGGAACGGATAGTGACCGGAGGCTTCGATGCCCCGCTACCTCGCGACCCTCGCCAACGGCGATCAGATCTGCACCTCCGCGCCGGACGAGCTGCACTGAGCGGCGCTCGCCCGCACGCTAGCGCCACTGTAAGTGTCCGAAAAGCACGCCCGTATAGCGGAAACAGGGATGCCCGGAGTGCGTCAATAGTGGGTCAAGGCGCGCTGCGTGCTAGAATGACATAGCATACTGGTAGCGCCCGAGATTAAATCTTGGCTAGACCATCCTCGACGGCTAAAAGGAAGTCGAATATGCCCGTTTCGTTTCAGGATCACGACAACGCTCCCACGTGTATGCTCGCGCAGTGGGAGATCCAAGACATTGGCCTGTTAGTGAAGGCCTTGGCTTGGCTCTACTTACGGATGCCTCGTCACGCCGCCAAGGTTATTGGTGCACTTAGCCCTGGTGAGGCGAACTTTCCTGGCAATGAGTTCGAGGCGGCCCGGGAGTTGCTTTCGTGGTCTTCTGGTGACATTGCGGCTGCTCTGCAAAGTTCCGATAAGTCGATTCGACATGCCGCTGAGAACAAGCGCGATAAACGCATAGAGCAGGCGCGATGGACTTCTCTTTCAGCACGTCTCGTGGGTGGCGGGTTACGTGAGGTTTCCAGGCGCCCACCTCAGTCCGCCTCATGTGCGCATGGCGGACAAGGGATTCGACGGTGTGCTAATTCGAATTGAGGAAGGTGCCCTCTCTGTGGCGACTGGGCGACCGTTAGGCGTAAATTTGAGATTACAGCCGCAAAGGGTATGTTTGACAGCGATTCTGACGCTGTGCTAGACGAGATGTAGTTGCTCGGTGATCAAGACGCCGAGATACCGAATGCATCGAGTAGACTGAAGAAAGAATCGTATGGCGTATGATTTCACAACGCTCTCACCAGAGGACTTCGAACTGCTCGTTGCGGACCTGCTGTCACGAGAGTTCGATGCGCAGCTAGAGGTGTTCAAGCCAGGGAAGGATTTAGGGATTGACCTCCGGCACTCCCGGGCGGTGCTGATGAAGGCGCCGGCGGTCGTCCAATGCAAGCGTTATGCGCCTAACGGATTTGCGGCGCTCGCACGTGCGATGCGGCAGGAGTTGCCGAAGCTCACCAAACTCAAGCCTGAGCGATATCTACTTGCGACGTCAGTGGCGTTATCGCCACCGAATAAGGACACGCTGTTGCAGCTGTTGAAGCCGTGGTGCCACGGTCCCGAAGACATTTACGGTTCGGCGGAGATCCTGGCACTAATCCGGAAGTTTCCGAGTGTCGAACGCGCGCACTTCAAGCTTTGGATTTCGAGTACCACGGTGCTTGAACGGATAGTAAATTCGCGGATCTTCAACCTCACGGACGCGACAGTGGAGGCGGCCAAGGAACAGATGTCGCGGTTGGTACTGCACGATGGCTTTCGGCGGGCGCTCGATGTGTTGGGTGAACATCACCACGTGCTGATCGTGGGAAATCCGGGTATTGGCAAGACTACGCTAGCACGGATGCTGATGTGCCACTACTTGCAGGAGGGGTTTGAGCCGCTCGTGATAGTCGGGGACGTGGGCGACGTCTGGACTGCAGTACAGGCGAGCAAAGACACCGAGCGAAAGCTCGTCGTGCTCTACGATGATTTCCTGGGGCAGCTTCGGTTCGATTCGGTGCGCTTTGGCAAGAACGAGGAGGTGTCGCTGCACGAGTTCTTAGAGAAAGTGAGACGATCAAACCGGCTGCGTTTCATCCTAACGACACGCGAATACATCCTCGCTGATGCTCGTCGTGTGCATGGGGCTTTTGAGAGGGAGGCAGAGAGTATGGCTCGGTGCATCGTGTCGCTCGCCGATTACACGCGGATGCATCGGGCTCACATGCTGTTCAACCACCTGTATTTTTCAGCACTGCCCGAAACACGCCTACAGAAACTAATCGAGAGGCGAGTCTATCGGCGCATGATTGAGCACAGGCACTTTAGCCCACGCATTGTGGAAGGCATAAGCAACTACGCTAATAGTCGGGCGATGTCGGATGAGGAGTATCTCGCATACATAGATCGCGAGTTTGATAACCCGCGGGCCGTTTGGGACCATCCGTTTCGGTATCAAATCAGTCCGACCGCCAGGCAGTTGCTGATCTTGCTCTGGAGCTTCGGAGGAGATGCAGAGCTCGACGAGCTGAAGGCAGCGCTGCTGCGGCTGAACGTAGCGCAGCCTTCCGAGGAAGTGTCGCTGCGTTGGCATGATTCTCTGCGCGAGGTCGACGGCAACTTCCTCACTACGAACCATTACCCACTAAATAGAGACCCGAGGCGGCTGGCGACGGTCGCGGAGTTCCACAATCCGTCGGTGAAAGAGTTCGTCGAGGGGTTCGTATCAGACGAGCCGGTATGGCTCGAGCGCCTCAGCGAAGCAATCGTCTCGTTCGGTCAGGTATACCATCTCGTGTCGCACGCGACGCATGGGAACAATGTTTTCCCTAGAGCTATGACGCAGACGTTCTGGATGCGGTTAGATGAGGCTGGGCGACGACTCGAGTCCAAGCCCACTGGTCATCTCATCAATTACGTGCAAGGTCGGGGATTGGACTCCTCGCGCGAGTGGCAGGACTTTAGGCAGCCAGAATTGGCCGACCGAACCGTGACGCGGCTGAAGATTGTCCGGGGACTACGGGAGGTTACCACTTCGCATTCCGAGCTAAAACAGCGCCTAACTTCGCCCGATGGGTGGAGCGAAATGCTAAACGGCATCGAACACGACGATTCGGTGGCGTATGGGGTCGAGCGACTGATGAGGTGGGTGCAGGCAGATGACAACCTGAGCGCTGAAGAAAAGAGGGCGGTCGGGGAAGCATTTCTCTCGTACCTCTATCCATTGCTGCTGTCGCCGGATGACTTTTTTCCTATTTCCGCTACTTCGATCGCGGAATTGGCGAAGGCGCTCCTCCACATCAAACCTGAGCTCAACTCCGAGGAGCGAGCGGCATTTCGTACTGCCGTACTCGCTGGGGCCGAATCAGGGTACGACGACATCGACGATTCGGGCGCACTGAGATCTGAGGCGCAGGCCATTGAAGAGATCGGCGCCCTATGCGGCTTCGACCTCACCAAGACGCACGACCGCCTGATCGGGCGTGCTCAAGATCTCGAAGAGAGGGAACCCCAGTACGATTCATACCCTGAAAGGGGACGCTACGCATCCGAGCCAGAGCGGGAGCAGGACATCGATTCGCTATTCGCTGGTCTCTTAGATCGCTAGCCCGGATAGGTGCCTTGCGCCAGACCAAGCCTGGGAAGGGAGAAAGGAGCATGCAGTAGACAGAACCTGAAACTCTTCGTCGTGGACCCGGTAGGTCCGAACCCTAGCCAGGCGCGTAGCGTAGGGGTAACCCGCGTGGCGAGGCGTAGACAGCGAGTGTGCAGGCTGTGAGCGAAGCGACCGAGGGCCGTGGCGGCGGCCGAGCGCGCAGCGCTCGGAAGGAGCTAACTTCCGCCGCCAGCGGGCTCAGGGCTTGGCAAGGTCGCGCACCGACCGAGGGCCGCCGCCGACCGCGGGGCACCCTGCGGGTTCCCCGCCACCCCTCCGCCACCAGACGGGCAAGTGGGGGGGTGTTTCTTCGCAGCGTCGGTGTGTCTGACGCGGACCACAAGGGCGCGGGGACCGGTTCGGCGATTTCCATGACGATCGAGGCCGAAGACCGTCCGCTTCGTTCCGGGATGCGCTGGCATCCCGTTGGCACCTCGTTCAACGCACGCTACGAGCGCAGGACGAGCGCGCTGCCAGCGCGATCATCGCGCTGCGAGCGGCGCGCTGGTCTGCTACCCTCCAGGGGCGTCTCGAGCATCCTCTTCCGAGCGCCATGTGAGCGCTGGGAGTCACGCTGGGCCCTCGCTGCCCAACTACAGCCGCAGATGTTCTTTATGATCAACAGTAACCCTGAGACCGGCAAGCAGAAGCGCCATTAGCTTCGGCTATCACGCCTCGGGAAGGAAAGGGCGCGAGCGGGCGGAAGAAAGCTCGACTCCCCATGACCTTGCAGGAATTTGAGCGCGCCTATGACATCTTCCGGGCGAGCCTCGCCAAGGCAGAGGGGCGGACAGGAAGGCCACACCTTTGCTGGTTGGGAGAGCGAGAGCCGGTCGCGGAAGCCGCTATGAACCACTGTAAGGACGGCTCGAATGAACCACTGTGCTTCAAAACACCTTCTTTACTCTGGTGAAGATATGGTAACAATAAGCTTTCGCGATCATTTCATTGCAGACCGGACAGTGACCTTCCTCATCCTCTCTCCAGCCGGTCACAATAAGGACTTCAACCTGCAATGTCTTGCCGCATTTGGGGCAAACGGTGTCGTAGGCTGATGTGAAAGTGTAGTTTTCGCTGATCCTTCTTATTGCCGCGGCCACTTCATCCACGGAGAACCACCCGAGTTCAAAAATATTCAAGCCGTCAGAGAAAATAGTTACAGGACCGTCGGCTGAAACGGTGACGACAAGAATATCCGGATGGTCATATGATGCACGGAGTGCAGATGTATGTCTTGTGCCAGGGAGACGTCTCAATAAAGTCTCCGCAGTAGTGCTCGGAGTTAAAAGTTCATTTGTCACCAACAGTCTACCGTCCCGTGAAACTACAGTCGCGCCATCATATTGCGCGAGTAAATGGGCAGCAAAGGCAATTGTAGGGTCTCCGGCCTTTGGAGAGATGCTTAACCTGAGCGGCCGAAGATCGATCCCGCCAAACGGATTTCTGTCTGACAGGAGCCAGACCATAGTTGCCCCGATACGCCAAGGGCTCAGGACATAGAGGGCGAATTCCAGAAGTTGAAACAGGCGGCTAGCGTCAACCATTGGCGCAGCCTGCAAGACCCGGTAAATAGCTTGATTGATAGAGGGGCTAACAGTCCAGCGTCGGCCCGCGTGCTGCAGGCTGCCAAAGGGGGCTTGCATGGAGCCGTACAGTCGAACCGTTCCTTTACGATCTCTTAGAATAGGAACACCATCGAGGTCGCGGGCTAATCTGGCCAATTGGAGGTCAGGCGTGCTAGAGGGGCTTAGCAGCAATAAGCCAGCCAGGCTATTCTCGCAAAATGTTAAGAGAGCGGAGCTTCCATCTGCAGCCTTACGAGCGAGGTCGAGGTGTGCGTCCTCAATTGGGAGAAGTGCGGAAAGGTCGGCGCTCTTAGGAACGATTAGACTCCCGGACGTAGGGATAAGGCCTTCGTGAACTGGCGCTTCAATAGCCAGCAGCAGCTCACGTATTATTCTATCGCCTATCTCCTTGGGTCGCGCCCACGGCGGCAAAAATCCGCGAAGGTCGACTCCAGCAAGGCGAAGTTCTTTGCGCAGCAGGGTTAGGCGTTCTTTTTCTCGGTTGCGCGTGTTCATCCCCTATAATCCCTGATTACGTAGGAAGACTTGAGCTTTGACCGGCGCTGGCCGTGTAGGCCCAATTGACTCAGAAACGTAGTCGCCTGGGTGCCAGCCTTCTGGTTTCTCATCCGGGGGAGCGCTTGCAGGACAGTCTCGATCTCGGAATCGGTGAGCCAGCAGTATCGCTTAACCTTCGCGACCGTGACCTTGACTCCTGGCATGGGTTCGACTTGACGCCATGAATGTGCTCCCTGCCGTTTAGACAAAGGCGCAGCTCAGGACGTTCTTGGCATGCCGGACCGCCTGCGGAGCCCTCCGGGTGACCTGGGAAAGAAGTGCGCGCACGTCCTTGGACTAAGAAAGACTAATAAGCGTGTCTGCCATGGGCTCGAACAGGTCGAATGACTCCCTGGCCTTTGATAAGTGAGCCCCTCGCACGCCATCTCCGCCATCGCAGTCAAAAATGGGTTTCCGGGCCGCTTGTGAGTAGGGGACAAGGCTATGGAGATTTGGAATCGCCCCCAAATCATAGCTATTGTCATCCCAGCGAATCACTTGACCCAGCGGCACTAGCTTTGCCACAATATTGTTAAGCACTGCGTCCTCCACTTGGCTTCCAAAGATCTCCCATCCTATCGTCATGCCGGCCGCATTGTTCCTGAGGTTGTGTTGTTGCATCACGTACCCGAGAAGCTTTGGGGCTCCATGAGGGAGTTCTATATCGGTCTCGGTTGCTGCGGTGCGGATCTGCCTCCACTCATGGTGCCACTTTACGAGTTTGTTTCCCAGGTTCTCGGTGCCTCGAATCGAGAAGAGATCTGGTGCTACAGGTACGATGAAATAGTCGCACGAGGCCAGTGCGGCCCTGTTGAGCGCGCCAAGGCTGGGACCGAGGTCCAGGAAGGTGAACTCGGCTTCGACTTTGGCGGCCGCCGACTTAATGAATCTGAATATGCCGGATTGTTTGCGCACATCAGCGCTATTGCCTCCCTTGGCACGATTCCACGCATCGCCTAGTGTGTCCTCAAACTCGCTGAGTTTCGGGTCGCCGGGCACTAGCCAGAGTGTCGGGTACTCACGGCTTGGATTGATAGGCTTTCTGTCTCGAATGTCCCCAAGACTCTCGTGCAGAGGCTGAACTGCAAGGAAAATGCTGTTTCCGCGTTCGGGATGCCAAGAGCGCTCTACTGCAGAGTCATCGAGAGAGTACGCCGTGAGATTGCACTGGGGGTCGCAGTCAACCATGAGTACAGATTTCCCTTTACGACTGAGGACATGAGCTACGTGAAACATGTAGGTTGTCTTCCCCACGCCACCCTTGTTGTTGAAGATACCGACAATCATAGTTTCTCCCCTGCGGCACCTCTTGCGGGAACATCCGGCGCCAGCGACGTGCATGGAGTTGGTTCGAAGTCAAGATCGAGAAGAGTCCGGCTCCAATCCTAGAGCTATAGAGCCGCGCCGGCACGTGATTGCGCCGTATTCGGCGACGTTCACCTAAGGCTAAAATGGTATGTCATCCTCCTCTGGTTCTGCTATCGGAATAACGGCAGCCTCGGCAAGGCGCATTTCAAGAGCCGACATGAATCGGACACAGCTAGCAACATGATTGAAGATCAGCAGGCTCTCATCATAATTCAGTATCGGATTGTCATGAGCCATTGTCTGGTTGTTTCTGACCCAGTTGAATGCTTCGAGAACACCAATGCTTGACTTCATGATTCGCTCGGTCATATCGGATTCTATGTACCCGCTTCGCTTCAGGTGCTTCACATACTCGCCGGTCAGAGCATGAAGAGCCTTGCCTCGATCTACAGAAATACCATGGCGCTCGCACAAAGCACGGATGTATTTGACGACGAACGTGTGGAGCCTATCGAGGCCAACTTCTGGTTGATTCTGGTCAATGGAGCTCCGAACTGCTTTCACTATTAGGTCAAAACCACGGCTGTCGAGAGTAGGTTCAATGGCCGCGAGGTCTTCCACGGGTGAACTTTGTAAGAGTCTATCGATGACTCGACAACAAGCTTCCTCAAGGTCGGCGGCAAGAGTAGGACTAGAGCCAGAGGCCTGCCTATACTGAAGGAGGCTGCGTAGCAGGGTACCAACCACGTGGTTGGGCTCGATTGCCCAGAAGGCGCGAAGCCTGTTCGCCTTAGACCCGCTTGCATAGGAGTAACGTGCGTCATCGATCTCCCGCCCTGTGACGTCTAGAATGAACTCGGAAAAAGTCCGATTGGAGAAGTCGAGTACATATCCTCCCCCCATCTCGAGCATTCGCTCAAGATGGCGCTTTTCGATTGGTGAGAGATCTGCCATAGTCCTGTCGCCTTTTCGCTCCTTGGTCAACAGGTTTTGCTCGCCAGCGAATCACGTTTTTTGGACGCCGAACCTCAGGATCAACTGTAACCATCTCCTCTTCCAACGTCTTCCCGACAGTCTTCATGCCTGCTCAAGGCTACCGATGAGTAGAGAGATGTATGTCATTCATTCTATAGAACGTTAAGATTGTACATCGATCCCCCTACTCCTCGTCAACATCGGTGGTGCTGCTTGGTCGGGGGCCTGGGCGCCGAGTCGCCCCCAAGCTTAGCTGGACGGTCTTCCGGTCGCCTGTCTTGATGATGAGAAGGGGCGGCGCTGTCGCCTGAAACCCCGAGCGCGCAGCGCTAAGAAGGGCTAACTTTGCCAGCAGCGGGCTCAGGGCTTGGCAAGGGAGCATAGCGACCGAGGGCCTCTGCGGCGGGACTTCTCTTCGCGCCTGGGGCTTGAGAGACGGCTGGCGACGCTCTTAGGCCGCCTCTAGCTGCAGGCCCTGAAGAACTGTCAGCGGCGCAGCGCTCAGCCCGCTCCCTCTTCTCAACTGTCATTCGCACCGGCTAAGGAGCGCGATAGAGGCGGAAATGGAGACGCTAAATCTAGAAGCAAGAAGGACTTAGAAGAATAGCCTTAGTCTTTTGTCGGCGGGCGATGTGAGGAGGTAAGGGGAGATGCTTAAGGCCAACGACAGGAGGAAAGGGCGGTCTCAATTGAGTTCCCCGGGGGGCTGACAGCTTAGTCTTCTGTCGTCGGAGCCTTAGTCTTCTGTAAGGCCAAGAAAAGGGAAAGCCTTAGTGTTCTGTAGTGAGGCTCGCCACCGGGCGGCGCACCCGCGCCGCCTACCAGGGTTCGGCTTCGGGCGAATCGACTCGTAGTCACGGTTCAGCGTTTCGAAGGATGTCTATTTGACTTGCCCTGAGCGCTTCAGGAGAATGCTAAATAGCGACGGGCTACGGACCCGCGCCGAGTCGAGAGCTTCGCCGTTGCAGAGGTAGTGGCGGAAGACCCATACCATGGACGATGCAGAGCAAACCGGCCAGCCTGCCTTCGCGCAGCTTGTGGCCGAGCTGCGGGCGGTACGAGAGGCGTGCGAGGCGGTGACCGCGCAGCGCACGGAGAAGAAGGACAAAACCTCGACTGTGATCCTCGTCGCCTTCGTGACGGGTGTGCTGGCGATTATCGGCACCATTGTTCAGGGTTGGCAAACGGGGCGCTTGGAGGAGACCAAGTTCCGGTCCTCGCTCCTCCAGAAGGCGGTGGAGGCGAGAACGCGCGAGGAGGCGGCGAAGACCCTTAACCTCTTCGTTCGCGCCGGGCTGCTGGAGGACAAGGATGGGTACATCGCTTCGCTTGTCAAGACACCGGCAGAGGTGCCGATGCTCTCGGCTCTCGATGCCGGCGGCTCGCTGCTGATCAACGCAGATGTCGATAAGTACTGTCGCGAGGCGATGGGGTCGGGATTCCGGGCAGTGGACGGTCACTGCACGGACGGCACGACGCGGCGCGAGATCGACCCCAAGGACGTTTGCAAGCGGCTGACCGGCTCGGACGTGGTCATTTACAATTCCGCCACCGGGCTCAACGAGTGCCAAGGGGGGCGGAGCCAGAAGGGGTCGCCATGAGAGGAAAACTACGCTGGCCGCTGCTTTTGGCGACGGGATGGCTGGTGGCCGCAGAGCTGGCGCACGGCGATGGGAAGCTTTATACCTACAATTCCGCCGACGGTTCCTGTGGCGGCGCCCCCGAGGCGACGTGCTTAGACGGCAACTCGGCTTCACTGCAAGTATCTTGCACTCCTCAGCCGAGCGGCACAGTGCAGTGGCGAGTAGCGTCCGGTGGGGCGGCGGCGGCGCTCCCCACAGTCCGCGTAGTGGCGGACTCCCGGCGGTCGAGCTACGCCGTCAATCTCAACCCAGCACCGGAATGGGTTGTGTCGGCCACTTGGGATCGCACCGAAGAACGCATCCTGATTGCCGACTCCGGCCGCGGCACGCTCTTGCAATACGACCTGCGCGGCGAGCAGCGAAGTAGCCTCGGGACGGATCCTCCAATCGCGGGTCCCGCGTATGTGTTCAGCCGGCCGGACGGTTACATTGCCAAGAGCAAGGAAAACCGGTTTACCCATCTAGACCCGAGCTTCAAGGTACGCAGAGAGGTACAGTACCCGGCCACAACCGAGGTCAGCATCTTGGACTGGACGCCGCTCGGCTCAGCATTTCTGTTCTTCGGCGACGTGAAGAACGCGACGGGCCAGTGGGAGACGGGCGTGTTTCGCGCCAGCCTCGATGAGGTGAGCAGCTGCATTGCGTACCCGATCGGCCTCAAAAACCTTGCTCGCCCGGCGTTCCGGCTCGGCTATCCAATGTTCGCCCGGCTGGGAGCGATGGGCTATGCGTTGGTCATGGACGAGCCGCCGTTCATCCTGGAGATCGGCGCGGATACTCGGCGGCTGCTGGCGTTTCCCCAGGGGTTCAGGAACCGGCCACACATCCCGGCCACCTTCACCAAAGAGGACGAGCCTGAAGCGCATGCCGCGTTCACGACAATCCCGACAGCCGCCGGTCTCATCGCCTGGGAGGACGTGCTTTACGTGCTGACCCGGCGGCCGGGAAGGAACGGCCCGGACTGGTTCCTGTTCAGGCTCGATCCTCGCACGGATCATGTGGACAAGGTGGGCATTCCGCTGCCCACTCACGCGCAGCACCTGGTGGTGGTACCCGGACAGAAGCATTGGGCTCTGATCGAGAAGGGGCCGGTGCGTCCGGGGCACACGCAAGAGGTCAAGTCGATGGTGCTGGTAGAGACGGCGATGCTGATCCGCCAAGTGGCGCGCCCTCAGCTCCACGCAGCGGCAGCTTCGGACCGGAGCATCCAGACATTGCCAAAAGCCTCAACGAGGCTTGCAGTGTCTCTCCAGGACTAGCCCTTTCCCGTGACCCACGAAGAGATCGTCCAAGCCTTCTACCCTAGGCGGAAAGCGCAAACTTCCCACACCACTACCATGGGGAAGTGGAAAGTCACCGTCAACTACGTGGAAACTCCAGACTGGGAGGCCAGGAGGGCTAAGCTCGCTCAGATTCTGGCCAGAAGCCTGAGGAGGAAGCCCGAATGATCCACTTCCTCCGAGGAGAGATCCTCGGAGGACGTAGAAGGCCTTGCTAGCGGCTTCCCCTGTTGCAGCCGGAGCGTTTCTCTATGTGCGTGGGCTTTTCTCGGCGCTGCGGCGCCGTTCACACCATTGCAGCACTTCGCCGCGCGCTGCCAGCACAGAGCAGATCGTTTCAGAGCGGTTCTCAGCGCATGCTCGCTCAGCCTGCTGGAACTTGGCCCGCGGTCCGGGACGCAGGTAAGGAGGCGCTGGTTAAAGCCGAGCGCGCAGCGCCAGGAAGGGCTAACTTCACCGCCAGCGGGCTTAGGGCTTGGCAAGGGAGCGAAGCGACCGAGGGCCGCTGCGGCGGCTTCTCTTCGCGCCGGGGCTGAGCCGGGGGGCAGCTTCCTAAGGGGGCGCTGCTCTCAGATGCCCGAGCGCGCAGCGCTAGGAAGGGCTAACTTCGCCGCCAGCGGGCTTAGGGCTTGGCAAGGGAGCGAAGTGACCGAGGGCCGCTGCGGCGGGTCTTCTCTTCGAGCGCCTGGGGGCCTGAGCGGCGGCCTGCGACGCTCTTAGGCCGCCTCAAGCTGCCGGGCCTGAAGAACTGTCAGCTTGCGATGCCACAGCCGCAGCGCGTCCTTCCTCTCGGGCCAGTACGTATAGAGGTTGTAGGTTCCGCTAATCGTTTCCTTGGCATGGTTGAGGAGGGCTTCTCCGACTTCGTCCCGAATCCCCAAACCCGAAACATGGGTCCTGCCCGTACGTCTGAGGTCGTGGGGCCGGATGTCCGCGAGTCCGGTCATCTCCCGAAGCTCTCGGTTTGCGTCCTTGAGCTGGCGGGGATAATCGTCGCCCGGCGTAATCTTCCAGAACAGGGGGCCTGTGCCGTTGACCTCGGCGATTCGGCGCTCGATGACTTCCTCGACCGGACCTTGCAGGGGGATCAGGAAGTCCTTTCCGTTCTTGGGCTCGGCCACCTTCCAGACCCGCTCGCCATTCAGGGTGATGACGTCCTCGGCCTTGATCGCGGCCGCTTCCCCTGGGCGGCACAGGGAGGCCAGGATCAGGAGGTAGATGTCAGCCGCCTTCTGGTTCTTCATCCGGGGGAGCGCTTGCAGGACCCGCTCGATCTCGGAGTCCGTGAGCCAGCGGTCCCGCTTGACCTTCGGGACTGTGACCTTGACTCCCTGGCATGGGTTTGACCTGACGCCGTGAATGTGCTCCCTGCCGTAGACAAAGGCACAGCTCAGGACGTTCTTGGCATGCCGGACCGCCTGGGGCGCCCTCCGGGTGACCTGGGAGAGAAGTGCGCGCACGTCCTCCTCTCCGAATTGGAGGACGGGAATCTTGAAGGCGGGGCTTAAATACGAGCGGGTGAGCTGGCGATAATTCAGGTAGCCCCGGGGGGTGAGATGGGAGGCGGCATGATGCTGGAGGTAGTCGGCCAGGAGCGCGCCGACCGTCCCCTCGACCACCCCCTCAGGAAAGATCTTGCGGAGCTCCTCCGGGAGAAGGCTGGAGGGGATGAGCTTCGCCGTCTGCGGATCGACGGCCACGGTCTTTAGCTGCGGGTCGATGCCCCGGGCGAGGTCCCCCCTGACGATGGAGTACTCCCGCTCAAAGTCCTTTAGGGAGAGATAGCGGGCTTGACCGAGCCGGCCGCTCGGGTGCTCTCCGAAGTAGACGCGGCGTAGCTGCTTAGAACCCGGAGCGCAGTAGAGCAGGAACCAAGTCTTGCGGCCGTTGCGGGTGATGCGCAACCCCGCCCCCGGGGTGGGATGGTGGAAGACGTCCTCTTGTGGTTTGAGGGTTCGCAGGGCGGGAATCCGGGCTTCCGTGAGCTTCAGTTTCATGGTTTGGGCCTAGATCAGGGGCGGTTGTAGGTTAAAAATAGGTAAAGGAATCGGTCTCCGAGCATGTGATCCGGTGAGATGTCCTTGGTCACTATGATACCAGTAAACCCATAAAAGTCAATAGGTTAGAGCTGAAATCGAGACTCCGCGAGACAGCCTGGGACACCCTGAGATCGGGGTGTCCGCTTCACCGGGAGAAGAGGGGGGCTTGACGCGGTAAGATCGAGGAGAAATCCGGCGGCGTTTCCGCTTCAAACCTTCCCCCAACCTCTCGGACGCGGAATCTTGCTTTCTCCCTCTTCTCCCGGTCGGGGGGAGGGCGATGGGAGAAGAGGGCCGGGGTGATGAGGGTCTTGGGCGTCGGAGACGCCCCACGGGGTCCCCGTAGGGCGTCTCTACATTGGGCAGCAGCCAGGTGGGATCGAACCTACTCCGGCTTCCAACTCGGGACCCGGCCCGGCGTCCAGGGGGCGCCGGCGGCCTCGAGCTGCGTCTCCAGCTCCTTCAAGTCGACCTCAATCGTCCGACGCACGTCCTCCAGCACGGGCGCGAACTCGGCCGAGGCGACGGCGTAGTCGTCCTGGAAGGTCGTGGTCGCCTCCGAGGAGATCGACCAGTGCCCCTGGACGATGTTGTCCACCCGGTCGAGGATGGTCGGTGGAGTGGGCTCGTTGCGAGAAGTGAG
>Ga0134121_10000368_pt1 | contig 52466 bp, 47 predicted proteins | sample KB301_FD_96463 | JGI IMG/M metagenome (GOLD analysis project Ga0134121, IMG submission 96463) | Terrestrial soil microbial communities without Nitrogen fertilizer from Kellogg Biological Station, Michigan, USA - KB3-0-1 | ecosystem: Environmental > Terrestrial > Soil > Unclassified ...
AGCAGAGCCGGGTCTGGCGTCAAGCTGGACGAGGCCGGCCAGAGGCCTTCTGAGTCTCTCGCATCGGTAGAGCTTGGGGGAGGCTCGTCAGGGTATGGAGGCGTTTCCTTCATCATGCCACCTATATACGGAGGCGTATAGCCTCCATGTTGGTTAAGAGGCGGGATGAAGGGCTTTGTTTAGCCCTGCCAACGTCAACGGTATTATGGCGGCATGATCGAGAACGTTTCGCCAACACTCCGAAGACGCCACCTGGAACCCGGCGACGAGCTCGAGACGGTGCGGAAGAGGTCGTTTGGCGGAGGTGGAGCGGAAGGGGAAGTAGGGACGGTCCGGCCCATCGGGACGGCCACCTGGGCCGGCGAGCGAGCCATTCCACCCGGTAAGGGACGGCCACGGACAGCTTGAAACCTCCTTGGATATTTCCCCGGCAGGCCCGCGACAGGGCACTCAGGAAGCTACTCTTCCCCACTCCAGCGGGCCGAGGAGGACAAAGCAGAGCCGGGTCGAGAGTCAAGCTGGACGAGGCCGACCAAATGCCTCCTGAGTCGATGGCATCGGTCCGCCGCGAGACGATGGTCAAAATGCATTGCAATCTGACCACGCCGTGGTCAAACTACAAGGCAAATCTCACGATGGAGGGACACCGGCAGCGAGCTACTTCGCCGCAGCGGCGGCGGGAATGGGCCACGTCGCCCGGGGCGGCGATGGTCTCTTCGCGCAGGGGGCCGCGCCTTCGTCGCCCGACTTCAAGGCGGTGAGGAGGGCCTCCGCCTGTCGCTGGTCCTCCTCCAGGAGAACGCTGTACGCCAGATCATCGCTGCTCAAGCGTTGAGCCTATCTCACCGAGGGTGGAAACTTCTGCACGATGCCATCGCCCTTCACTGCTTTTTCGAGGTCTTCAAGGGCCGAAGGGAGGAAGTCGGTGAAGTTCTCGACGCCTTTCTCGGTCACCACGACGACGTCCTCGTAGCGCAGATAGAGGTTCTCCTCGGGCACGAAGAACTGCGGGTCCACCGAGAAGACGACTCCCGGCACGAGAGGTTTGTCGATGTACTCGCCGTCGTCGTGCACGACCATCCCGACCGGGTGCGAAAAGACTCCGCCCCCCGTATCCACGAGCCGGTGCGCCGCCTGTTCGTAGACGGGCTTCGAGAAGCGCGTCGCCGCGAACACCGGCTCCATGGCAAACCGCGCTTCCTCCATGATCTGCTTGGCCGTCGCGCCTGGCCGGATGCGGGCCAGGATGGCGTTGCGGTAGGCGAGCACGAAGCCCAGAAGCTCGCGCTGCCAGGCATTGAACTTGCCGTTGATGGGCCACATCCGGGCGATGTCGCTGGTGTAATAACCGCAGTCGGGCGCGAAGTCCATGAGCAGCCAGTCGCCGGCCTTGAGCTCGCTGTTGTTCCGGAAGTAGTGAGGGTTTCTAATGTTGGCGTTGCCGGCCGCCGTGATCGAACGGTAGCCCTCCAAACGGCAGCCATTGGCAAGGAATACGTATCGCGCCGCAGCGTCGAGGTGATATTCGAAGAGCCCCGGCCGCGTGGTCTTCATCGCCTCCAGGATTCCCTTCCCCGCGACCTGCGAGGCGCGCCGGATCAAGGCGATCTCGCGCGGGCTCTTCACCGCGCGCAGCTCGTCGAAGATGGGAGTGGCATCCTGGACTTTCACCCGCGGATACCGCGCCTTGACGAGCTCGACGAACCGCGCCTCGCGAGGCAGCCGGCCGTCCCACGGATCCGCCGCGACTGCTGCGTGCGAGGCCAGAAGCTCGTAGCGCCCCTGCCCCGCTCCCGACGCGGGCGCGAACGGTGTGTACAGGCTCCCGGGAAGACCGCCGGGCAGCTTCCCCAGCCAGTCGTCGCGCATGACGTCGGTGCTGGCGACTTCGTCGGCGCCGGTGAGCTTCCTGGCCAGCTCCGCGTCGGCGGCCGAGAGCACCTTGCCTTCCGCGGCTTCGAGCCGCGCGTTCTTGGACGGCAGATACAGCGTGACCTTGCGGCTGCGGCCATCAAGGAGAAGGTAGGAGCCCGGCGTCTCGACGCCGCAGAGGTAATAGAGCTCGTTCGACTGGCGCGGAAACTGAAAGCCATCGCCCTGCGGCAGGCCGGCCACGACCGCCACGGCCTTGTCGCCGATCTTGTCGAATACCTTCTCCCAGCGCGCCCGAAACTCCCCCGGGGGAAAGTCGGTCTGGTACCACGGCGTGCCGTCGGCGGCCAGCGTGCGCGAAGCGGCCGCCAGGAGCATCGCGAAGAGCAACAATTGACTCGTTTTTGGCCTCATAGCCCGCCTCCCTCGTCTGGAACCTTTCGTTTCGCACGCTACGGCGCCGCGCGCAGCTCTTGGAGCTTCTCGGCGACGGCCTTGCGCAGCGCCAGGACATCCGGCGCGTCGATCGTCTCCGTCGCCGCCAGATATTTCTCATAGAGGGCGATCGCCTCAGCCTTGCGGCCCGCCTCGCGGTCCAGCTCGCCCAAGTACCACCAGGCCCGCATGACGTACGGATCTTTCGTTCCCCCAAGGTCAGCGCCCAGGGATTCAAGCTCGCTGCGGGCAAGGTCGGAGCGGCCGCTCAGGCGCTGGAGCACGGCGAGGTTGACCGTGTACGACCCCCGCTGGTACGGCGTGACGCGGCGGCCGTGCTCGAGGACGGTGATCGCCTCGGCCAGTCTCCCCTCGCCGCGGTAGACCATGCCGAGCATTTCGAGCGCGTTGCTGAGGTCGGGATATTGCGCCAGGACGGTTTTCAGATGCGCTTCGGCTTCGGGGTAAAGCTCCTGCTTCTGCGCCACCGCCGCCAGCGCAATGTGCGCCGAGGTGAGACCAGGATTCAGCTCCAGCGCCCGTTCGAGCTCGCGGCGAGCATCCTGGAGTCGCTGAGCCTTGCGGTACGCCTCGCCGAGTTGGGCGTGGGGGAACGCCGTCTGCGGGTTCGTCTGGACGCCGCGCTCCCAGAGCGGGATCTCATCCATCCAGGCGCGGTTGTAAGAGCGCGTCACCGGGACCAGGAGCGCGGCGAAGCCGAGTCCCACGGCGGCAAATCCCGCCTCGCCCGCGGCCGTCTTTCCCAGGCGAAAACGTGACCAGGCGTCCGCCGCCGCGACGACCGCGAAGGCCAGCGCCCCGAAGAGCGGGAGATAGAGATAGCGGTCGTGAGCGGCGTCCTCGGGAATGAAAGCTCGCACGTCGAAGACCGGGATAAGGGGGAAGAGGAACCACGGCAGAACCAGCCGGTAGATCCTTTCGCGGCGGCAAAGCAGGAACACCCCCACGGCAAGGACCAGGACGACGGCGAGCGGCAGCAAGAAATTGGCGGCCGAGACGCTGGCCCCGGTCACCGGTTTGAACGGATAGCTCGGTCCGAGGCCGAACGGGAAGAACGCATGGCGCAGATAGAACAGCAGCAGCGAGGGCGCGCTCCATACGACGCCGTCGAACCCCGGTGCGCCGGGAGGCGTGATGTGCTGCATTCCCACGAGGCTGATCCGAACGCCCAGGTACAGGGCCGCGACCACGAGGTAGGGAACCGTGGCGATCACGGCTGCCCGCACCCTGCCGGGGCGCTTCTCCTGGAGGACCAGCTCCGAAACAAGAATGATCGCGGGAAAAACGATCGCGATCTCCTTCGCAAGAAGCGCCGCGGCAAAGGCCGCGAGGCCCATCAGGAGAAGTCCCCATCGGCGTTTCGGCCTCGCTCCCAAGTAGCAGAGAAAGGCGACGAAAAGAAGGCTTGCCGCCATCGGGTCGGGCGAGCCGGAGATCCAGGTGACGGACTCGACGTGAACCGGAGACACGGCGAAGAGCCACGTCGCGGCCGCACAGGCGGCGGGCCGGGCCCCCAGTCCGCGTAGCACGAAGAACCCGAGCGCGGCGGCCAGGAAATGGAGCACAAAGTTCGTAACGTGCCACCCTGTCGGGTCGGTCCCGAACACGGCGTATTGGAGCGAGAGCGTGGCGACGAAAATCGGCCGCCAGTAGTTGCTCCACGTTTTTCCCTCGACGCCCGTGAACGCCCAGATGTCCGAAACGAGGGCCTTGCCGAGCAGCCGCGGCTCCTGGATCAGAGGATTGAGGAGGATCTGCTTCTGGTCGTCGTAGACGAACCGGCCGTGGGCCGCGTTCGCATAGGCGAGCACCACCAGCACGAGCGCGATCGCCAGCACCAGCGCCGTTCCGCCGCGGCCCGCCAGCGGCCCGGAGGGCGCCTCAATGGGTGCCACGCCGCGCCGGGAAGCCGGCGAACGGACGCCTTTGCCCTGCTTCTTGCCTTGCTTCCCCATCGTGATAGGTCTCTACCTGGCTCTCTGAGCGGGCGATCCTACCAGACGAGCGGCGCCATTGAGCAAACTGGAGTGCCGAGCGCAAGGCCGCGACGGCCTGCGGCGCCGCGTGGCCAAATCGGCGTGCCATCTTGTCGCCGCGGACAGGCTTTACATTCGGCTTACAAATATTAAGACAAATCTCCCGTTTTGACTTTACATTCGCCTCTGGCACATGCCCTGCACTCGGGACCCATCGGCCCAAGGGGAGACCGCAATGACAAAGGCGCGGTGGTTCTGGATCGTGGCGGGAGTGGTCGTGCTGGTAGCGAGCGGCGGCTGGTTGCAGATTCGCAAGGCGCATGCGGATAGCGAGGTGCACTATGACACGGTGCAGATCGACCGCGGCCGAATCGTGGCCAGAGTCACTGCCACCGGTACGCTCTCCGCGATCGTAACCGTGCAGGTTGGAACTCAGGTTTCGGGCACGATCGCCTCACTGAACGCCGATTTCAATTCCACCGTCAGCAAGGGCCAGCGCATCGCCAAGATCGATCCCGCTTTGTTCGAGGCGGCGTCGCAGCAGGCCCACGCCAACCTGGTCGCAGCGCAAGGCAATCTCGCCAAAGCCAAGGCGCAGGCCGCCGACGCTGATCGCCAAGCCCAGCGCAGCGCCGCCCTGCTTGCCCGGCGTCTCATCGCGCAGGCGGACTACGACACCGCGCAATCCACCGCCGATGCCGACCGTGCCGCGGTGGACGCCGCGGCCGGCGCCGTCGCCCAGGCCAATGCTCAACTCCACCAGGCCAATGTCAACCTGGCGTATACCGACATCACATCGCCCACGAGTGGAACGGTGATCTCCCGTAATGTGGACGTTGGGCAGACCGTTGCGGCGTCGCTCCAGGCGCCCACGCTGTTCCTCATCGCCGAGGACCTGCGCAAGATGCAGGTCGATACCAGCGTCGCCGAAGCCGACATCGGCAAGATCACCGCCGGCATGCGGGCGACGTTCAGCGTCGACGCCTATCCCACCGAGCGGTTCAGCGGCACGGTGCGGCAGGTGCGCAACGCGCCGCAGACGGTGCAGAACGTGGTGACCTACGACGCGGTCATCGACGTCGACAACAGCCAGCTCAAGCTCAAGCCCGGAATGACCGCCAACTGCACTTTCGTCTACGCGCAGCGCGACGACGCCCTGCGCGTTGCCAATGCGGCCCTGCGTTTCCTGCCGCCGCCCACATTGCTCGCCAAGCTGAGCCCAGGCGGCAAGACCGGGCGGCCCGGTCGCCGGGGAGGCGGCGGAAACGAGCTGGCGGGCACCGAGGGCGGCCGCCAGGGAGCTTCGGGGCAGGGCGGCGGCGGGTTGGGCCGGCGTGGCCCCGGAACGCGCAGCCCCGCGTCGGACCGGCGCACCGTGTGGGTGCTGCGCAACGGCCGGCCCATGCCGGTGCCCATTCGCATCGGCGTTTCGGACGGCTCTCTGACTGAAGTGGCGAGCGGCGATCTGAAGGCGGGCGACGTCGCGCTGACCGGCGTCACCCTGGGCGGCGCCAACGCACCGGCGTCGCAGGGAGCGCAGTCCGGCAACTTCCCGCGGCGAATGTTCTAGGGAGACCGCCATGAGCTTGCTGGTTCTCGACGACGTCACCAAGGTCTATCACATGGGCGACGTGGACGTGCACGCCCTGCGCGGGGTTTCAATCACCGTCGACGAAGGCGACCTCGTCGCCGTGATGGGAGCTTCCGGATCAGGAAAATCGACCATCATGAATATCGTCGGATGCCTCGACCGGCCGACCACGGGGCGTTACCTGCTGGCCGGCGAGGAGGTCTCCAAGCTCGATCGCTATGCCCTGGCGAAGCGCCGCAACCGTACGCTCGGTTTCGTCTTTCAAAGCTTCAACCTGCTGCCGCGCACGTCGGCTCTCGACAACGTCGAGCTCCCCTTGCTCTACGCCGGGATGCGCACCAAAGAGCGGCACGAACGCGCCCGCGCGGCGCTGGAACGCGTCGGGCTCGGCGACCGCGTCAACCATCATCCGAACCAGATGTCCGGCGGCCAGCAGCAGCGCGTGGCGATTGCCCGCGCCCTGGTGGCCAACCCCAAGGTGATCCTTGCCGACGAGCCCACCGGCAACCTCGATTCCGCAACCAGCGAAGGCGTAATCGCGACCTTCCAGGAGCTGCGGGACTCCGGGATCACCGTCGTGCTGGTGACGCACGAGCCCGACATCGCGAGCCACGCCGCGCGGGTCATCACCATGAAGGACGGCCGGGTTCTCTCCGATATACGCCAGGAACCAAAACGCGCGCAGCTCGATCCCGCGAGGACGGTGGAGGCCGAAGGATGAATCTGCTTCAGACCCTCCGCATCGCCGTGCGAGCGTTGCTGATCAACAAGCTACGCTCCTTCCTCACCACTCTCGGCATCATCATCGGCGTCGCGGCGGTGATTGCCATGGTGGCGATCGGCGAGGGCGCCAAAGCGCGGGTCGAGGAATCGTTCTCGTCGATGGGCTCGAACCTGCTCGTCGTCCTGCCCGGCTCGACGTCGGCCGGCGGGCAGCGCGGCGGCTTTGGCAGCATGCCGACTCTCACCTGGGACGATCTCAAGGCGATCAGCGCCGAGGTGCCGTCCGTGCGCTACGCGGCGGCGCAATTGCGCACCAATGCGCAGCTCCTGTCGGAAGATCAGAACTGGAACACCAGTGTCTACGGCACGACGACCGAGTATTTCGTGATTCGTAACTGGCCCGTGGCCCTGGGGTCGGCGATGAGCGATTCCGACGTCGAAAGCGGCGCCAAGGTCGTGTTCCTTGGCCAGACGGTGGCCGCCAAGCTGTTCGGCGCCAGCGCCGACCCCATCGGCCAACTGGTACGCATCAAAAACATTCCTTTCGAGGTGAAGGGCGTGCTCGCCGCCAAGGGGCAGTCGCCCACGGGCCAGGATTACGACGACGGCGCCTTCGTGCCGTTGCGCGCCTACCAGACAAAGATCCAGGGCGGGCTGCAACAATTCATCGCCGGCTCGATCTACGTCGGCGCTCAATCGCAGGCGGCGACCGCGGAGGCGCAGAGGCAGGTGACCAACCTTCTGCGCGACCGCCACCACATCGGTCCCGGGACCGACGACGATTTTTCGATTCGCAACCTGACCGAGCTCGCCAGCGCCCAGGAAGAAGGGATGAAGACGCTCACCACGCTCCTGGCCAGCATCGCGGCGGTCTCCCTGCTGGTCGGCGGCATCGGCATCATGAACATCATGCTGGTCTCGGTGACCGAGCGCACCCGTGAGATCGGCGTGCGAATGGCGGTGGGCGCCAACCCCGGCGACGTCCTGGCGCAGTTCCTGGTGGAAGCGCTGACCCTTGCCACCGCCGGCGGCGTGATCGGCATCACCGCCGGCCTGCTCGCCGCGCAGCGGCTGGCGGAGCAATTCGGATGGCCGACCCTGATCCGGCTGGACGTCGTCGTCATCGCAGTCGTGTTCTCGGCGGCGGTCGGCATCGTCTTCGGTCTCTACCCGGCGCGCAAGGCTTCGCGCCTCGATCCCATCGACGCCTTGAGGTTCGAATAACCGACATGTTCGCGTTCATCACGCTCCTCGGCCTCGCAGCGCTGCCGGCGCTTCCAGCGGCGCCTCAGATTCCACCGCGGCCCATCCTGACCCTCGACCAGGCGCTTGCGACGGCCAACTCGCATCAGCCCCAGTTACAGGCCGCGGCGGCAACCTCTCTCGCGGCTCAGGCGCGTTCCGACGAGGCACTGGCGGCGCTCCGGCCACAGGTTTCAGGAATCGGAAGCTACCAGCGCGCGACAGCGAACTTCGTCAGCCGCCCGGGCACCCTGCCGCGCCAGCTTGGATCCGGAAGCGGTGGAGAAAGCTCGCAGACCTTCGGTTTCTATGACTTCGGTCTCAGCGCCTCCTATCTGCTCTACGACTTCGGTCAGGCCCGGGACCGCTGGCGCTCGGCGGAAGCGAGCTTCGAATCCCAACGCGGCAGCGAGCGGGCCGCGGCGAGCCAGGTGCGGTTCGCCGTGCGCACCGCCTTTTTCCAGGCCCGCGCCGCACGGGAGCTCGTCACCGTGGCCGACGACACCCTCGCCAACCAGCGCAAGCACCTCGAGCAAACTCAAGGATTCGTGGACGTCGGTACCCAGCCGCCGATCGCCCTCGCCCAGGCGAAGACCGCGGTTTCCAATGCGCAGGTCCAACAGATCAACGCGGCCAACGGCTATGAGACGGCGAAGGCCCAGCTCAACCAGGCCATGGGCGTCGAGCAGTCGACCGACTACGAGATCGCCGACGATACGCCGACGCCGGTCCGTTCTGAGGACGGCAGCCCGGACGCGCTCCTCGACGAGGCGATCAAGGCCCGCCCGGAAATCGCGGCCCTCGCCGATCAGGTGCAGTCCCAGGAGCTCTTGGTGAAAGCGCTGCACAGCGCTTATTGGCCGAGCCTCGGTCTCTCCACCAGCGTCACCGACGCCGGCGACCGCGTCGTCGGCGGCGGCCTGACCTGGAATGCGAGCGCCGCTCTCCAGCTCTCGATCCCCATCTATTTGGGCGGCTCGACGGGAGCGCAGATCGCAGAGGGGCAGGCCAACCTCGCGGTGGTTCGCTCACAGCTCGCGATCGAGCGCCTGCAGGTGCGGCTGGAGGTCGAGCAGGCCCGTCTCGCCGTCGTCGCCGCCAAGGGCGCTCTCTCGGCGAGTGGCGACGCGCTCGAAAACGCCCGCGACCAGCTCCATCTCGCCGAGGGGCGCTACGAGACGGGCGTGGGAAGCATCATCGAGCTTGGCGACGCCCAAGTCGCTCTCACCAGCGCGGCGCAGCAGAAGGTGCAAGCGGAGTACGGCCTTGCCCAGGCTAGGGCGCAGCTCGTCAAGGCGCTGGGACGGGACTGAGAACGTCCGTCTATCTCCCTCTCCACCCCTTCCACGTCTCGGCAAAGCGCGACAGAAGGGCGCCGGCGACCATGAGGATGAGGATGGCTCCGCCGTGAGACAAGGCCACATGCTCGGGCTCGGAGACCCAACAGAAGAGCCGCATGCCGGCGTCGGCCATGAGGCCGGCGCCCAGGCCGGCGAGGGCGCCGGCGATCCACGGACGATTGGGTAGGAGGCGCCAGGCCAGCCAGGCGACGGCGGCGAGCGCCGGGATGCCGGAGAGGGTCGCGATTCCCAGGCACTCCCAGACCCAACGGACTCGCACTTCCGGCCGCACCACGACGGGCGCGTATTGCGCCGTCACCCAGGTGATGAGGGCGAGGAGCGTCGCCGACGAGGCCAGCGTCACCGCGAGCGCCGCCGGCGTCAGCTTGCGGCCGGGCACTCCCTCGCGGAGCGCCGCGCCGACGACGGCGAGCCCGGCGAGCGCCTGAACGGCCGAGAGCCCCCAGGCGAGCCACATCCCCAACTCCGAAATGTTTTTGCGGATCCCCCAGAACCAGGGCACTCCGACCAGCAGCAGGAAGCCGAGCGGCAGGAGGACCAGCGCCCGCCGCCACGGCGCTGCCAGGGGCCGTACCGGCCGAAGGTCGCGGGCCACAGCCTCCAGAAGTCGCGGCGACGGCTCAGCCACGGCGGGCGTCTCCCAGCAGAGAGCGAAGGGCGATCATCGCCCGGCTCGAACGGAGCTTCGCGGCGTCGAGACCGATGCGCAGCCGCGCCGCGATCTCCGCGAAGCTCAAGCCGTGCACATGATGGAGAACCCAAGCTTCGCGACGGGACGCCGGAAGCCGGCGCAAGGCGCTCGCCAGAGCGCGGCGGTCGAGCGACGGAGAGCTTCCCGATATTGCCTCGGCGGCCTCGGCGGCATCGGCGCTGTCGACGAGAGGTGTCTCGTGCGCGCCGCGACGCCGCCAGGATCGGCGATGGCGGCGCTCGACGTTGCGGGCGATACCGAAAACCCAGGGACGCACAGGCAGAGGCGGCAGATAGGTTTGCCGCACTCGGTGCAGAGCCAGGAAGGTTTCCTGAACCAGATCATCGCGCTGCGAAACATCGCGCACCGTGGCCGCGAAGAAGCGCCCAAGCTCCGCCGCCAGCGCGCGGAACAGACGCTGAAACGCTTCGAGGTCGCCGTTCTGGTAGGCGACCATCTCCGCCACAAGCTCGCCATCGAGGTTTCGTTCGTCGCTCATCGTCCCACGCCTGATCGCAATATAGCAGCCGAGTCCCCGCCTCGTTCAACGAGGGTGACACCTTTCGATGGGCGGCGGGCAAAGACTCGGTATGAATCGCAGACTCCTCCTTGCAACGCTCGCTGGAGTACTTGCGAGCCTCCCTTCCTCCGCTCAGACGCCTGCCCCTGCGCCGCTCTCGATCCTCGAACGCCGAACGCTCACGGCGCTGCCGCTGGACGGTCCGCCGCCGGTCATCGACGGCAGGCTCGACGAGGAAGTTTGGGCGCGCGCGCCGGTGGCGCGGGATTTCATTCAGAGCTCGCCGCATCCTTCGGCGGCCGCCTCTCTTCCTTCCGAGGCGCGGGTGCTGGTCGACGGCGAGGCGCTCTACATCGGCCTGACCTACGATGACCCCGAGCCGCAGCGCATCGTGGCGCCGCTCGTCCGCCGCGACGACGAGACGGTGTCCGACTGGGCGTTCGTCGAGATCGACAGCCGGCACAACCGGCGCAACGCCTACTCCTTCGGCGTCAACCCGCACGGCGTTCAGGTCGACGGCCTCTGGTTGAACGACACCGACTACGACTCGTCGTGGAACTGCGTCTGGCAGAGCGCGGCGGCGATCGGCCCGCATGGCTGGACGGCGGAGCTACGCATTCCATTCTCCCAACTCGCCTTCGCGCTTTCCCCCGGCCGCGAGCGGCTGGTTTTCGGCATCAATTTCTACCGCACCAGCCCGGGGCACGGCGAGACGTCGAACTGGTCGCCACGCTACTCTGGGCTCGGCGGTATCGTCTCGCACTTCAACGATCTCGAGCTGCCTGCGCCGAGCGGGGTCCGGCGGCTGGAGATCACTCCCTACTCGGCGCTCCGCCAGGGCGGTACCGCGACCGATGGCCATCGTTCAGGGGAGGGGCGAATCGGCACCGACCTGAAGGCCGGGCTCGGCGACAGTTTCAGCCTGACCGCCACCGTCCTCCCGGATTTCGGCCAGGTCGAGGCCGACCCGTCGCAGGTGAATCTCTCGGCCTTCGAGCTCTTTCAGGCCGAGCAGCGTCCCTTCTTCCTCGAGGGCCTCGACGTCTTTCGGTTCGACACCCACCTCGCTTTCTCGTCGCGCGACGTCTCTTTCGCCAACGACTCCCCGTTCTACTCCCGTCGCATTGGCAGGGCGCCGCGCGGCGAGCTTCCCGGCGGGGCCACGGTCGAGACTCTTCCCGCAGCCACCCGGTTGCTCACCGCGGCGAAGCTCTCGGGCCAAACGGCAAGCGGTTGGACGCTGGGCGGCTTTACGGCGCTGGGTGACCGCGAAACCGCCTCGCTCCGCGACGCCGGTGGCACTTTGTTCCGCTGGCCGGTGGAAGCGCGCACGCTCACCAGCGTTGGCAGGGCTTTCAAGACCTTCGACAACGGCGACACCACGGTCGGATTATTTGCGGCGCAACTCCACCGCTCCGCCCTCGACTCCATCCTTGCGCCCCAATTGCCGGCGGATGCCGTGAACGGCGGGCTCGAAGCGCGGCAGCGATTCGGCCAGGGTTCGTACGAGCTTCGCGGCTGGGCGCTCGCGAGCGAAATCTCGGGCAATCCCGAGGCCATCCGGAAAATCGCCGAGTCGCCGCGGCACTTGTTCCAGCGGCCGGATGGCGATCACTTTCGCTCTGGCGGCTACGGCGACCGGCTCACCGGCTTCGCGGCCGAGACGCAGCTCGGGAAGAAAAGCGGCGCCTTTCGTTTCGACGTCGCGGCCCGCGCCATTTCTCCCAGATTCGATCTCGACGAGACCGGATTTCAGCAGAGCTCCGACTGGCTGCTGCTCGCCGGCGACTGGCGCTTCGAACGCTTTCCTGCCACCGGTTTCCTCCGCGGTTGGGCGGTCGGCTCGGAAAATCTGGGATGGGGATGGACGTTTGCCGGCGAGCCGCGGGCCAGGGTCCTCAGTGGCTTTCTATCGCTCGACGGCAGGAGCTACTGGAACCTGAAGCTCACGGCGACTCACGAGCTTGCGGCGCTCTCGGTCGACAGGCTGAGGGGCGGCCCTGCTCTCCTCCTGCCGCCGCGCGAGGCGCTCGCCCTTTCCGCCGCCACCGATCAGAGGCGGCCCACCTACGCGACCCTCGACGCCGGCGTCGCCAGCGAGCCCGGGAGCGGCTCGTCGAGCTTCTCCGTGAGCCCGCTGTGGAACGTCCGCTTTTCAGATCAGCTCCAGGCGTCGGCCGGCCCGAGCTATCGACGAGATACCGTCGGTTGGCAGCCGGTAGCGCGCATGCCCCAGGGGACCGCGACCCGCGATCTCGTAGGGCGAGTCGTGCAGAAGACGCTCGCCCTCACGCTCCGCACCGATCTCGTCTTCTCGCCGCTCCTGTCGTTGCAGCTCTATGCGCAGCCCTTTGCAACCCTGGGCCGCTTCGACCGCTACCAGCTCCTCCGCGATCCGCGCGCCAGTGCACCCGGCCAGCGCTTCAGTCCCCTCCCGCTCGCGGCGATCTCGGCCTCGCCGGCCAGCGGCACCCTGGGTCTCGATCTCGACGGCGACGGCGCGATCGACGCCCAACTCCCTATTCCCGGCGGCGAGCGGCGCGAGCTCAACGCCAGCGCCGTTCTACGCTGGGAATATCACCCCGGATCGTTCCTCACCGCGGTCTGGAACCAGCAGCGTCAGGCCTTCTCGTTCGACACCGCCGACTCGTCCAGCCGTGCGCTCGAACGGGTATCGAGCGATACTGCAACCGACGTGTTTCTAATCAAGCTCAGCCGGCGGTTCGGGCGCTGAGGCGCATTTCCTTGGGGCTGGGTCATTTCCCCCGCTTCGCGTCGAGGCTCCACGGTCCCGCGCCGGCGGCTGAAAAGTAGAGCCAGAGAAAGCAATAGAGCACCGCTGGAACACCATTGTTCATGGTGGGCCAGAAGCCGTGGGGGAAGTGGAACTGGAAATAGGCCACCGCCATCATGCCGGAGAGGATGAACGCAGTGGGCCGGGTGAAAAGTCCGAGGAGGAGGAGCAGACCGCCGACGAGCTCGAGGACGCCGCCAATCCAGATCTGGGACATTGGCGGCACTGTGGCGCCGTTTGGCATTCCGACCGGAAAGGCGAACAGGATCGTCGTGCCGGCCGAGGTGAACATCAAAGCAGCCACGATACGGAGCACACTCTGCAGATACGGACTTCTCGACGACCAATTCGCGACGAGACTCGGTTCGGCCATGATGCGTCCTCCTTAGCCTGGGATACCTGCTGTTATGGATGATCCAGCTTCTTCACGCCCGGCATCGGCTCGGGGCGAAGCATATCGGAATCCACGGCTAGCGACCTTTGAGCAGAGGGGCAAGGGGGCGGCTGAAGGACCGCCCCGCGCGGGATCAGGTGTCAGCAGCCATTCCAGGGATCGCCGCACCCAGCCCTGCAGAGCGCCAATTGGCAGGAGCACTGCTCGCAGCCGCCATAGGTGCAGCACTGCAGGAACTCGTCGGAGCAGGCGCTCTCGCATTCGGGGTCGCCGGCCTTCGCCATCGTCGAGCCGCAGCAGAGGACGAGAACGACCAGCAAAGTAAGCCTGAGGATTCGTTTCATCGAGACTCTCCTGTAGGAAAGGGTCCAGCCTGAGACGACCACGGCCGCGACCCGGGGTTCCATAGAAGTTCGAGCAGACGCCTACCTCCTAAACTGCTTATAGCCACGGCCGGAGTCCATGTCAAGACAGCGGCCGGCCAGGTTTCAGGAGTGAGATACTGGTGACGAGGAGAGTCGCCAAACCATGCTCGATCGAATCGCAGACGGACGGACCGACCTGGTCTTCGACTATCTAGCCGATGGCCATGCCGCAACCTCCAAGGACCGGAATGAAGTGTCTCTCATCCAATGGTGCGCCTACTACGGGGACGTCAGCGCCATTCGCTTCCTTCTCGCCCACGGAGAAATCCTCACGTCGCTCGGCGACGGCCTGGGTCTCAATGCCGCTGCTTTTCATGGCCACTGGAATCTGTGCCAGTTCCTGATCGAGCAGGGAGCCGACGTCAATCAGGCTCCCGCGGATACCCTGGAGACTCCGCTTCACTCCGCGTTATGCACGCCAAATCGCCTGGCTCACGACCTGGTCGTCAAGGTTCTACTGGCCAGCGGTGCGAATCCCAACTGCGTGACCCAAGCCGGCGCGGAAACCGGCGGGTTCATGCGGGACTGCCGAACGAAGGCGGAGACGCCTCTCCACCGCGCCGCCGCCTTCGGGACGGAAGCGACCATCCAGATGCTCTTGGACGCCGGCGCCCTTCTCGACGCCAAAGACATGAATGGCGATTCGCCGCTCACCTGGGCGAGCTGGTACGTGCGGCCGGCCTCCATTCTGCGTAAATTGTGTTACGGCGACTTTTATATTCGCCCGGACTATGGCCACGGCATGGCCGCCAATCTACTCGGGAAACCCCGTTTCTAGGCTACTTCAAGCCGCGGAGGAAGTTCCCCGTCCGCCGGAGAAGCCCTGGCCGCGGCCCCGGTTCCTCCCGCCGGCGCGCCACCAGGTGATAGGCCTGCATGGTGTCGGCATGCAGGGCGTGTGTGCCGCCCCAGAGGTAGAGGCGGAACGCGCGATAGACCTTCTCTCCCCAGCCCTTGACGATGAAGTCACGGGCGGCGTCGAACCGCTCCGCCCAGTGGCGCATGGTGAGCTCGTAGTCGCGGGTATCGCGCTTCACCTCCTCAACCGCGAAGCCGTGGAAGAGAAACTCCTGAACGATATCCTGGAGGCACATGAAGGAATGGCTCCCGTGCCAGATGTACTTGCGGGTGAAGGTGCCGACCTCGTATTTTTCGTGGGATGCCGAGGCGTCCATGTAAATCCGCCCGCCGGGAGCGAGGCACTCCCATACCCGCGCGCAGAATCGGCGATAAGTGGGAATGTGCTCGATGACCCCGAGGATGACGATGGCGTCGTAGGGCTTTTCGGGCTGGTGCTCGAGGAAATCCTGAAGCCGAACCTCGCCGGGAAAGCCGGTGGTGTCCAGAATGTTGTGAATGTAATTGAAGGAGTCTTGAGCCAGGGTGAGAGAGGTCACGTGAACGCCCCGCGAGGCGCAGTAGCGGGTCATGCCGCCCCAGCCGCCGCCGATGTCGAGCAGGCGCATGCCGGGCTGGAGCCGCAGCGATGAGAAGACCGTCTCCAGCTTGTGCTCGGACGACTCCTCCAGCGTCTCGTCCTCGGAACGGAAGAGGCCGTGCGAGTAAAAGTGGTACCGCGTATCGGTGAACGAGTGGTAGAAATCGTCGCCTAGGGTGTAGTGGAAATCGATCGACCGGCGGTTGATGCGGGTCGCCGGGATCAGGAGAAGATTCACCAGAAAACCCAGGACCTGGCCCAACCGCGCCCGATCCTGAAGCAGCCGGCGGACCTCGAAGATGCTCCACATGTCCCCTTCGAGATCGATCTCGCCTTCGACGTAGGCGGCGCCGAGAGCGAGCTCGTCGAAGGCCCGCCGCAAGGCGCGGTCGGAGTGAACGACCACGCGAAACCTGGGCGGCCCCTCGCCGCAGCGAATCGCCTCGCCGGAAGGGAGAACGACCTCGCACGGGACACCGGTTCCGTCGAGGAGCCGGGCGAGAGCCCGCACTCCCCTACTTTCCTTTTTTGGCGTTACCGCGGCGTCCTGCGAAGGTGATTGGAAAGTCTCGGCCCCGGGACTGAGATTTCGCTGCAACCGCGACGTCGTCATCCTTGGCTCCCCCTCCTCTATACGGCGCGCGCGACCCGCATTGCGAACCCGATAGTCCGGTGCGAACCGCCGCAGCCAAAGCCCGCCAAACCGTTCCCTGTGAGAGAATTCTACCAAAAACACAAACGACTGCGGAAGACCGCTCCAATCTTCGGCATTGTTTCGGCGCCCGGGAGCGCCTCGATATAAAGTATCGCGGAATGCGTTTATGCCTCTGCCTCTGGCTCCTGGTGGCCCTCGGCTGCGCGAAGCACACGGGACCGGCGGACCCCGTGGCGCTTGGCGCCGGCCTGCGCAATCCAGACGGCCGCGAGAACACCGCGCCGCTCCTTCAAGACCTCGATAAGGACGGTCCCGCCGCCGGCGCCGGGCTCCGCTCTGGCGACCGGCTCCTGACCCTCGACGGTTCCGCCGTGGACGGCTCCTGTACTTTCGAGCGCCTGCTCCGCGACAAGAGTCCCGGGCAGAAGGTCACGCTCACCGTGCGCCGGGGATCGGAGGTCCTCAAGAAATCGGTGAAGCTCGCCAATGCCCTCGCGCTCCATGAGAAGGCCTGCGCAGCCGGCTGGGCCCCGGGGTGCTTTCAGCTCGGCCTCCTCTACGTTCGAGGACGAGGAGTGCCGGCCGATCCGGAGCATGCCAACCAGCTCTTCGACCAGGGCTGTCAGGCCGGCAGCGCCGCCGCATGCGCCGAGCTTGGCGGCCGATATCTCGAGGGCCGCGGCGGCACCGTCCCGGAAATCCGCATCCGCGAGGTGCTCCGCCGCGCCTGCGACGGCGGCAGCGCCGCGGGCTGCGCACATCTTGCCTTCCTCTACGCCACCGGCCGGGGTGTCCCCAAAGACGACGCCAAAGCGTTCGGCCTCTACCAGGACGCCTGCAACGGCGGCGACGGCGCGGGTTGCTACAACGTCGGCCTTCACTACGAAAAGGCCCGCGGCACTCTGGAGAACTCCAGCCTGGCGCTGATCTCCTACGGCCGCGCCTGCGACCTCGGGGAGGCCCGCGGCTGCACGAATCTCGCTTTCCTCCACGAGCACGGCCTGGGCTCTCCCACCGATCCGAAGAGTGTGGCCGACCTCTATCGCCGCGCCTGCGAGGGAAGTCCTTGTGAGGTGGGAGATCCTCTGGGCTGCTTCAATCTCGGAGTCTTCTACCGCGACGGCCAGGGCCTGGCCGTTGACAAGGCGCGGGCCGCTGCCTACTTCGAAAAGAGCTGCGCCGGGCACAACGCCTTGGGCTGCGCCAACCTCGCCGACCTGCTCTACGCCGGCGACGGCGTGCCCCGTGACGAGAAACGAGCCGCCGGCCTGTTCCGTTTAGCCTGTGAAGGCGGGCACACCCTCGCCTGCCGCGATCTGCTGAGCATCCAGGCCAGTGTTGGCACGGCCGAGAGCTCCGCAGTTGCCGTGGACCAGTTGGAGAAAGCCTGCCAGGCGGGCGAGGCCGCCGGCTGCCACCATCTCGGCACGATCTACGAGAATGGGGTCGGCGTGCGTTCGGACCTGGTTCGCGCCGCTCGGTATTACCGGAAAGCCTGCGAGACCGGCGAGCCCAGAAGTTGCGTCAACCTCGGCGTGATGTACGCCAACGGCACCGGCGTCGCACAAGATGACGTCCGCGCCATCGCCCTCTATCAGCAAGCCTGCGACGCGGGGCTGCCAAGAGGCTGCTACAACGTCGCCGTGCGCTATGCGAAGGGCCTCGGCATCACCAAAGACTCGTTCCAGGCCACCCGCTTCTTCCAAACGGCCTGCGACGGCGGCGACATGCTCGCCTGCGCGAGCCTCGTCGACCTCTACGACAAGGGGGACGGCGTGATTCCGGACCCGGCCCGCGCCCGGGAGCTCTTCCAGCGCGCCTGCAAAGGCGGCCACGAAGAGTCGTGCGCGCGGCTGCGATAGCGACCACTCCGCAAGGACGTCAATTCACCGCCGCGGTCAATCTCGCCCGAAAAGGGCCAGCACACCGTCCGCGATGGAGCCCCGCCAGTTCAGGGTGGAGTGCCCGCCGTTGAATTCCCGATACTCGACGGCGTAGCCCTTGGCCTGCAGCACGGTGCGCAAGTGGCGGTTGGCGGCCAGCAGGCTCGGCCCATCCCCGCGCGACCGGTCCTCCATCAGTCCCGCCTCCAAATAAAAGCGCAACGGCAGCTTCGGGCGGGTGGCGAGCTGCCGGGCAAGCCATTCGGGCTCGGTCTCTCCGGACGGCCACCAGTAAAAGGAACCCGACAGCGAAAGGACGTTGCCGAAGACATCCGGAAACCTCGAGGCCGCGCAGGCCGCCGCCAGCCCGCCGAGGCTGGAGCCGGCAACCGCTGTCCGCGCAGGATCAGCCGTGACGCGATAACCGCGGCGCACCCAGGGGATCAGCTCCCGCCCCAGGAACTCTGCGAACGGCGGATGGCAGGACAGCTCCAGACCGCGCGCCTCCGGGCTGGGGTTTGCGATGAAAACCGCCACCAGAGGCGGGATGCGCCCGGCCGCGAGAAGGTTGTCCAGGATGGTGGGCGTCGGCACTTCGGAGGTATAGGTCCTGCCGTCCAGGATGACCAGCAGGCCGTACGGCTTGCCCTGGGGATCGTAGCCGGGGGGTGTATAGACCCGGACGATGCGCTCGTTGCCGAGCCGCTCGCTGCGGAACCGATGCTCTTCGACCCGGCCGGCAGGCACCTTCGGATTCGCCTCGATCCAGGGCTGTTTCGGTGCCGCCGGCAGCTCGACCAGCGACGCCAGGGGCTCCGGCGCCCGGCGCGGATTGAGCGGGTCGCGCTTGAGCGCGGCCCAGCGCGCCTCCTCTTCCTGCTCCGTGGCCTTCGCGGAAGGGCCGAGCGAATCGTTCACCGACAGGGCATAGGCAAAGCGGGCATCGGCCCTCAAGCGGCGGGACTTGTACCAGACGTCCGTGCCCGGAATCCGGCTCAGCCGGGCTCCTTCGATACTTTCCTCGCTGGCCAGGTCGGATGGCGAGGCGACCATCACGACGTTTCTCGTCTCGTCGCCCCCCCGCCAGAGGAAAGTCACGAGCCGCTCGTTCCCTTCTTCAACCGGCTCGACGAGCGGCGTACCCTCTTCGGCAAGCCGCCGCCAGAACCGCTCCAGAGCGGCCGGTCCATCGGCCTTCACCTCTTGGCGCAAAGCGCCGAGCCGTGGGCTGGCGAGCTCTTCCGCGCTCGCCGCAACCCCCGGAAAAACCAGCCGCAGGAGGAGACCAGCGGCCACGCAAGCGATCCTGAGATCCATGTTCCTATACTCCTCGTTCGCGGGCATCGCGGGTACGTTATCATCGGCCCGATGACTACCAAATTGACTTGGGGACGCCTCTTCTTCGCGATGGCCATGGTGGCATTTGGGATTCAGCAGCTCGTGACGGGTGCCTTTGTCCGGCTGGTACCGCCATTGCCCGCCTGGATGCCGTGGCCTTCCTTCTGGGCTGGCCTCGTCGGTATCGTTCTCGTCCTCGCCGGCGTTGCCATCGCCATCGACTACAAGGCACGATGGGCGGCGGCCGTGCTGGGCGGTCTGCTTGTCCTGGCGATCCTTTTCCTGCACCTACCCAAGGCGGCCACGAATCCGCTGGTAGGCTTCATGTGGACCAACCCCGCCAAAGCGCTGGCCATGTTGGGAGGCGTCATCATTCTGGCCGCAACCCTACCTGAAGACAAGGCGGGCGGCTCAGCACTTGCCAACCTTTTTCGAAAACTGATGCCGCTGGGTCCCTTATTCTTAGGTGGTTTCCTGATCCTTGGCGGAATTCAGCACTTCGTCTACCTCGACTTCGTCGCCAAGTTGGTGCCGTCATGGATTCCAAAACCACAATTCTGGGTCTGTTTCACCGGGATCGCGCTGATCGCTGGAGGCGTGGGAATCATTCTCCCGCAAACGAGGCGATGGGCGGCGACGATGACAGGAATCATGATCCTGCTCTGGGTCGTGCTCCTGCACATTCCCCGGGCCCTGGCCGATTTGGGCAACCCGGGCGAGACCTCAGGCGTTTTCGAGGCCCTGGCTTTCAGCGGCGTCGCATTCATCTTGGCGGCTCGGCGAGCTTGACCGCCGTTTCGTCCGCCGGCCCGAAGCGGTACAAGAAGTCCATGCCGGTAGTCTTCCCTTGGGAGTTCCGCCGGAAATGAATGCGGCCGTCTGACACCAGCCCTTGATAGAAGAAGTCGTCAGGGGAGGTGGCGAGGATTTCGTGCTTGTCACCATCGGTGCGGCGGACGAAAAGCTTGTTGCCTTCGCGGGACACCGTCCGGGAGACCTTTTCGTTGAAGCGGTAGGTGCCCGTGTAATCGTCGAGCGTGGCAAGGTCGAGGTCGATGGCCTTGCGCTCCTCCATCGGCTTGCCCAACGCCTTCATGGTGATTCGGTAGGTCAGGGACTCCAGGGACGGCTCGTGACCGAAGGTGTTCGACAGGACGATCACCGTCAGGCGCTGGCCTGGAATCCTCAGCAGGTAGGAATTGAATCCGGGCAGGCCGCCGCCGTGCTCGACGATCCGCGTCCCGTCCTCGTCAGAGATTTGCAAACCGTAGCCGGCCTTGGTCTCTTGGCCCGAAGGCAGCTTCGCAGTCATGGTCATCCGCTCCAGCGAGGCTTTCTTCAGAAGCTTCTCGCTGGAAAGCGCATCGGCCCATAGTGCCAGGTCGTCCACCGTCGACAGCAGGGCGCCAGCCGCATACGCCTGGGTCAGGCTCAGGTATTCGGCGACTTGGTAGCGGTCCTCCTCCATGTCATAGCCCGTCACACGGCCCGGCACGACCTCGTTGAGATGTCCGTAGCGGGAATGATTCATACCCAGAGGAGCGAAGACCTCCTGCTCGATGAAATCCTCGTAGCTCTTTCCCGACGCCTTCTCGACAATGGCCCCCAGAAGGATGTAGCCCGAGTTGCTATAGGAAGATTTCTCCCCGGGACTGAACTGAAGGGGTTTGTCCTTGAATAGGTCGATGATCTGCTGAACCTTCATATCCTCGCGATGTCGCGGCCACCACTCCGGCATACCGGTGACCTCGGGGATGCCGGACGTGTGGCTCAACAGATGGCCGATGGTGATCTTCTGGCCGTGGGTCGGATAATCAGGCAGGTATTTGGTGATCTCGTCGTTCACGGAGAGCTTGCCGCGCTCCTGAAGCAGGAGGATGGCCGCCGCGGTGAACTGCTTGGTGACCGAGGCGATCTCGAAGACCATTTCTGGCCGCAGCGGCACGCCGAGCTCCAGATTGGCGAGACCGTACGCTTTGCGAAGCAGGACCTGGCCATCCTTCGCGATCAGGACCGCGGCGCCGGGCTCTCCGGCCGGAAAGGCTCGGATGAAAAGCTGATCCGCATACTGGGCAAGATCGGCCTTCGAGTCCGCCGACCAGGCAGCCGGGGAGATCAGAAAGGCCAAGCCGAAAAGTGATGCGAGGGCTCGCGTATTCATGATCAATCCTCCTCTTTCGGCGCCATGGGTCCAAGCGCCGAGACAAGTTGCCAGTGATCGAAAAGACCCGTCAAGACCATCGCGGAGCCGCAAAGGAGCAGCGCCACGCCGGGATAGACCAGGGCGGGCAGAAGGAAGTCGAGTATCCGGGCGATCTCTGCGTCCGGCCGGGCGACGTACCCCAAGGAGGTTCCGAGGCCTGAAAGCCCCAGCAGAAGGGCTGCACCTACCAAAAGGTGACTCTGAGTCCGGCGGTGGCCTCTCCACAGCCAGAGGCCGAGGAACAAGGAGCCATAGAGGGCGTACATCATCTGCGCGAAGACGGCCCTGAGCATGGAAGGCGGCCTCGCCGGGACCTTCGCGTAAACCCAAGCGACCCAGGGCGGCTGAAACATACCTGAGGGTTGAGGCTGGTTCCCGACGATCCAGGGCCGCTCGAGACCCGCCTGGAAACTGATGCGAGGACGCTGTCCTGGCGACGGTTGACCTTCGACCTGGAAGGTACGCGGGAAAGCCTGAAAGATCGAAAAGAGAATCATGACCAGCGTCAGGGTGATGAAGAGATGTCGCAGGATGGGCCTCACCTGCCGAAAGCCCTCGAGTTGGGGCGTCGCACCGGCCGGGCTGAAGACCGAGATCTCCGCCGCGTAGTCGACCGGCCGAGACTCAACCTCGCCAAACCGTCGATAGAATCGCCGCGCCCCGAAGACCAGGATGAGAGCTGCAAGGAAAAACACCACTCGCAATAGAATCGATCCTCCCAAGCCCAGGGTGATCAATCCCAGAGGAGCTCCATACCGCAAGCCTTGAAGATCCTTGAAGTGCTGAGTGATGAAATGGACGCGATCCAGGTCTCGGGTCTCCATCTTGGCCTCCTTTGGCGACACACCTTCAGCCCCCGGCACCGCAGTCGGTGCCCTTCATCCGTAGATTTGTGACAATTCTCAGGGGCGAGGCCCCTGTTCATACGACTCAACCCGTCGACGGTACCAGCGCGATTTTCTGAGGCTGCCAACCGGCTGCGCTCTTGCGCAGCGTCTCCATCTCCTCCCAGTAGCTTTCGAGCGTCTCCCGACCCTCCGTGCTCAGGCGGATGAGCGTCTGCGTCTTTTTCGCCACGAACCGTTTCTCGATCTCGACCAGCTTCGCCTCCTCCAGCTTCGAGAGGTGAGAGGAAAGGTTTCCCTTGGTGAGGCCCGTAATTCGAAGAAGAAACAGGAAGTCAGCTCGCTCACAGGCCGAAAGCGCCGTCAGAATGGCCAGCCGGGCCGGGTCGTGCACCAGACGGTCCAGGTTCGCAAGTTGTTCGAAAGGTGTACCGCTCATGCTCAGTCCTCCACCTGCCGCGACGTGGGGCCCAGCGCCGCGACGAGCTGCCAGTGATCGAAAAGACCCGCCAGGAACATCGCCGAGCCGCAGAGGAGCAATGCCACACCGGGATAGACGAGAGCCGGAAGGAAGAGGTCGAAAATCCGAGCGATCTCGCCATCCGCTCGCGCGATATATCCAAGAGCGGTGCCGAGGGCTGAAAGCCCCAGCAGAAGGGCTGCAAACGCCAGATGGTGCTCAGACCTGCGACGTCCTCTCCATAGCCAGAGACCAAGGAAGAAGGAGCCATACAGGACGTACATCGTCTGCGCGAAAACGGCTCGGAGCATGGACGGCGGCCTCATCTCCCCACCGTGTGGAAGAGGCGAAATAAAGGAAGGCCCGAAAAAAGACGAGGACGAAGACTCGCGGACAACTTGAGGATGCTGTCCGAGCGATTCGCTCCCTTGGACCTCGATGTTGGGCGGAATCGACTGGAAAAACGAGAAGAGGAACACCGCCGTCAGCACCGTCGTTAAAAGATGACGCAGGACCGGCGAGACCTGCCGAAAACCTTCGATCCTCGGCACCGGGCCGGCCAGATTGAAGACCGAGAGCTCTCCAGGATCGTCGGCCGGTGGCGTCTCGACTTCACCGAAGGTCCTGCGGTAGTACCATTTCGCACCGACCATCAGAAGCAACGCGCCCAGGACCGAAACGACGCGCAAGGGCGTCGCCCCCACCCATCCCAGGGTGATCAACCCCAAGGGCACTCCGTACCGAAGTCCCTGAAGATCGTTGAAATGCTGCGCCGTGAATCGGATGCGCTCCAGAGCAGTGGTCTCCATTCGGCCTCCCTTGACGACCGGTTTGTGCGACAGACCCATTGTGCACTAGGTCGGCTGTGCTTGTCAACTGGTCTTCGTGGCAGACTGCCGGACGGCCTCAGCAAGCGTAGCTCCCCGCCTGATTGGAGCTTCAGTGTTCGAGCTCGCCGAGAACCAGATCGATCTCCCAGGGCCGGACAAAGCGAACGTTGACACCTTCCTCGACGGTGTCGAGCCGCAGGGAGGCATTGACCACGCCCAGACAGTTTGGGCGGTAGGCTTCGAGGAAGCTGTGCGTTCCTCGTGACAAAGTCGGGCGGGCGAGCTCCGCCGCTTTGACCTCGATCGCCACCATCCGTTCCCCGCGCCGCACCACGAAGTCAACCTCTGCACCGCTCTTCGACCGCCAGAATCGGATCTCGTCGAGGAGCTCCAAGCGTTTTGTAAGCTCGTTGAAGATTGCATTCTCCCAGAGAGCACCGCGATCGGCCCTCTCGCTGCCCGCCGCGAAGCCACCGAAGACCGCGTTGCGCAAGCCGTTGTCGAGGAAGAAGATCTTGGGAGTTCCGGTGATCTCGGAGCGCTTGCCCCCTGCGAACGGCGGCACCAGCCGGAGCACGTGGGCTTCTTCCGCAATCTCGAGGTAACGTCCCACGGTACTACGGGAAGCTTGGGCCAGGCCTGCCCAGTCCGTGAGGTTCACCAGATTGGCGACATCCGCCGCCGCCAGCTCCAACAGCTTACGAAACACCGATGGCCGCTCGATCTGGTGTAGATCGGAAGTGTCCTTGAGAACGAAGGCCTCCACCAGGTAGTGTAGTGCCGTCGTAGGATCGGCATCGAACCATGGCTCCGGATAGCCGCCCATGACCACGAGCTTTTCCCACAGGTCGCGGAGCCGCAGGTCGCGGATTGCGGGCGCGAGCCCCTCGGGAACGAGCGCTGCGACTTCCTGGAGAGAGAAAGGCAAGAGCTGGGTCCGTCGCGCCCTGCCGGCCAGAGATTCCCGCGTCCGCGCGCTGAACGCGAACGACGAGCTGCCGGTGGCGACGATGCGCCGCGACTTGTCGAGGTCGACAAGACCCTTGATGAATAGCGGCGCCTCCGCGAGGTGCTGGATCTCCTCGAACATAAGAAGGGTCTCAGGACTCAGAACCTCGGTCAGAGCAGCCAGAGCAAGAGCCGGCGACTGAGCGAGCTCGCGAATCCGGGGCTCCTCGGCGTGGAGGACGAGGATCGGACCCTCGAAATGAGTCAAGACCTCCCGAATCCATGTCGACTTACCCGCTTGCCGCGGCCCCACGACCAGTTCCGCGCGCCCCGGACGCAGCTCCAGCCGGCGGTGGCGTGAGACGAACGGATGTGGCAGCGAGGCTGCGAGCAGAGCATTCTGATCCCCCGGCCGGTCGAGCCAAGGGTTGTGGACACGGAGCGTCGCCAGGAGTGCCGGATCCATACCGGCTGAGCATAGCCCTGAGCAATGAGCCGGGTCAATCGTCCTTTTGCCTGACGGTTAGTAGGGTTGAGCGGCAAGCTGGGAGGAAAATACCGCAATCCCTCAAGATCGTCATACTGCTGCGCTGTATACCCGTTTCATGCACCCCGAAGATCTCCTGCGCTGGGTTGAGTCTCGCCGGGCCTCGGAGCAGCGCGAGAAGCTGGAAACCCGCCAAGCCGGTCCCGACTCCTCAGGAGCGATCCGGAGTGCTTTGGCGCTGGCCGCTCTAACGAGACGTCTTCACGGTTGGCCAGTCCCGGAGGATCCGGTCACTCTGCGCCAGGATGCCATGGCCAGGAAACAGTGGGACCGGGTCCGCGCATATTTCGGCAAGCCATGAGGAAGCGTGAAGACCGGGGACTTCTCGAAATGGCGCCGATCATCAAGTTTGTAGGCGTGCGGCCGTTGTAGCTCGGCGAGGGCGAAGCGCGACTCGAAATGACAGCCGGAAACCATCTCCACAACGCCATGGGAACGGTCCACGGCGGTATCCTCTGCGATCTCACCGACGTGGCCATGGAAGCCGCCTTCGCCACTCCCACCGCCGAAGGCGAGTTCTTCACGACGCTAGGGCTTCAGGTGAGCTACTTCCTACCCGTCGTTGAAGGCCGTCTCGACGCCCACACTCGAGTGATCCGCCGAGGCAAAGCCACGCTCACCTCGAATGCGATCTTGAGGATGGCGAGGGGCGGCTGGTTGGGCGGGCGTCTTCTGTATGTGCGATTCGGCAGTCTTTAGATCGTGGCCATTGATCTAATCTTCAGTTGGTTTATAACCTAATTCGGAAGCCTTGGTCATTCGGGAATCGCTTGGCCGGCTGGAGCATGGAGTTTCTCCTCCCATCGGCAGAACTTGTCCAGGTCGCTGGCGCTGGATGTCTCGGCCTGCGGCAGGCCCGAAGGGCTCGCCTTCGTATCTAAAGCGCCCAGTTTGATGAGGCCATCTTTAATTTTTCTGTCGAGAGCTACGAATGCACCCTTGTTAGCCGTCATGGTTTCTCTGAGAATCGCTATCGTACAGAGAAAACGGGCGTCAATGGCCTCAAGCCCTGCGCTGAGGCGCTGCTGGTTTTGCTCTCTCTCCTGCAGAAGTTGCGACTCCATCCGCGTGACTCGGCCTCCTAGGTCTTCAATCGAGCCGGTCAGCTGGGTTATTCCCAATGAAAGCTGTCGATCTTCACTACCCAGATCAGTTTCCGCGGCGCGATTCTCCGACAGCGACTCTCGATTCTTTTCTCCCTCGCTAAGCATCCTCGATTCCAGGTTCTTGACCTCGACTTGGAGGCCTTGGACCGTTTCGACCATTGCGCAGGGCTTCGAGTTGGTTACTGCAAACGACGCCAAATCCGACCTAAGGGCCTCAAGGCTCTTTTCACCCTGCAAATTGACCACCTTTTTTACGTCTTCTAGATCTACCTTGAGAGCATCGAGCGAAAACTTTAGCCCGTTGAGCCTCTCAATTTCCTGACGGTTCGAATCGCGAACTCCGTCGACACTCTTTGAAAGATCTGTCAGGTCCTTCCGTAGGTTCTCCAACCCGCTCATGACCTGCAGGTGTTGCTCTTGCGAAGCGCAACCATACATTGCCAGGAAACTGCAGAAAAAGAAATAGCGCAACAATGGGCTGGCGCTCCGCGTACGGGGAACCAGCGCTGGAAGTATCTGTTCAAGCATTCTTTTCCTCCTTTTCCTTAGGTGCCTTACCCAAAGACCGGAAAGTGCTCCAGATCCCCAGCACACCCCCCGTGCCGACAATACCTAGCGCCGTACTGAAGGGATCCAATTTACCCTTTAGCCATTCACCTAAAGATGGGATTCTAATAACTACAGGCGGTTCCAAGTCCACGATGGCCTCGTCCCATCGGGGCTCGCCAACAGAGCCGGCAGGCCTGGACCCAAGTTGGGCGTGCAGAGTGACCGGATAGTCGCCCTCGCCAAAGTTCACTTTACTGGTGACTGTCCAGGTCGCGCAAGTGTCCGAACTCTGGGGAAAGATACGGCAGACTGCCCGTTGAGGGTCCGGGCTACCTTGGCTCGTCTTAGCTCTTGCAACAAACACCCCCTTGTAAGGGCTGTACACCTCTGCCCTCACAAAGTACTCGCTGCCTAGAGAGAGACGCCGAGATTTGGGTAGGGTGTGAGGACGGACTCTGAGGGAGAACTGCCCTACACCGCTCCTCATGCTTACCAGTGTGGACTCGATTTGATAGATACCCAAAAAGACATTATCGACGAGTACAATCCCTGAGTTGATCGAGGTACCGTCGGGTTGTATAAATCGGAGACGCGAACGAACCGCGCCGGCCGAAAGGTGAGCACTTTCCTGCCCCGTCACCTGATTAAGGCTCAAGTCTGCATCAGGCTGGCCGACGTCCGAATCTCCAAGAGCTTCCTTAAGTTGCTGCACGGTGGTGTCTCGTTCCTTGGTGATAACGTCTAAACGGTCCCTGGCTTCCTGCAGCTTCTGCTTTAAGTCAAGACTCACATGAATGAGCTTGGAAACCTTCTCATCAAGGCAATCAATGGTCCTGCAGTCGGTCTCATTTGTTCCTTGAGGAGCTGTGTCGGCACCTAGAGTGTTATTGCCGTTAATGTCCTCCAGGTTCACAGCTTGTTGGGTGCGCAAACCCCAGGGAGCCCATAGTGGCAGTACGATCACCGCTCCTATCAGGCGCAAATAGCGCATGACATTACCTCCTACCCATCGGGGCTCGTTAGAGCCCCGGCCGTATTGGGTTAGTTCGCGATAGTTTTACATGTGCGCATATGTCGGTCGTGATTGAGATGCCTAGAATGCTACTATGAACTTCTCGCGAGGTCTAGTCTGAAAAACTAAGTCCTTCCGAGGTGCCGCACAGGCTTACTCTGATCGTCGGTTGGAAGAATGAAGTCCGCGCCCGCCCGGAGGCATTGGGACGGTGCTCAGCACCGAGGCCTCCTAGATTCAGGTGGCTTCGTTTTCCCTGAGCCGACAGCCTTCTGTTCGGCTGGTGACTCTACAGCGACGAAGTACGGAAGACTACGGACTCCGCCAATCGGCACAGGATTCTTGCTCGCGTGAGGCATCCGAGCTAGTATTTCTTTAGGGGAAGAGGCTGAATCATGTACTTCACCTTGTTCAAGATAGGAATTCGGAGGTTGCCTGGAAACGGTTGCAATAAGACCCCTCTGCGCCGGGTTCGGTATCTCGAGCCCTCTCTTGCCAGAAAAACGGAAACGAGGAGCAACCATGAGCCTCAACCCAAGCCCATCCACGACCCTCACCAAGGAAACCATCCTCCACCACCTACGGGAGAGCTATCCCCAGCTCATCGCCCAGTTCGGAGTCCGAAGGATCGGATTGTTTGGCTCCTTCGCGAGAGGGACCGCCCAGGAATCCAGTGATGTCGATCTGATTGTCGAGTTCCAGCGTCCTATCGGCCTGAAGTTCATGGAGATGGTCGAGTACCTGGAGACGTTGCTGGGGAGAAGGGTTGCCGTCCTGACTCCAACCGGCCTACGTGGAATCCGACTGCCCGAGGTGGCGCGCCAGATCGAGGAAAGTATCGTTCAGGTCTAGCAGCAGGGCTCTGGAAGACACTAGGAGAACACCGATCCACGAAATCCACATGCGGCGCTGTCTGGCGCTCGGGCGCAGAGCTCTGGAGGCCGGCGAAACACCGGTCGGCGCCTTGGTTCTGCGCGGCGATGTCGTCCTGGGGGAAGGGCAAGAGAGCACGCGGACCTTGCTCGATCTCAGCGCGCATGCTGAGGTCCTGGCGATTCGGGCGGCCTGCAGGAGTCTGGGATCCCTTGACCTCTCCGGCTGCACGCTCTACTCCACTGTCGAGCCGTGCGTGCTTTGCGCGTACGTAGCTCGGCGGGCGGGGGTGAGTCGCGTCGTTTACGGCGTCCCGGCGGGGCAAGCTGGCGGATCGACCTCGCGGTATGCCCTTCTGGAGGACACGGCGTTGACAGGATGGCCGCCGCTGCCTGAGATCATTCCGGGAGTTCTCGCCGATGAATGCCGTGCTCTCCTACAGGAGCGTGCCAAATTAGCGAGATAGGGCCGGCGTCCACCAGTATCGGTAACCCGTCCGCCGGCAGCGGCGACCCGTCCGCAACGGCCGGCGGGCCGGGCCGAAGTCATCGTTGCGCTAGGTTGACTGTCTCAGTCCCAATGCAGGGCTGATCGTCGGTACAGCCAGTCTGGCAGTCGCAGGGATACGTGCAACTGGTCACGATCGCGGCTGCGGCTCCCCGGGGACCGGCGACAACGGTGGACTCAAGGAGAACCAAGGTTTCGCGGTTGAGGCGCAGCTTCTTGAGATTCTTCTTCATGGGGACTCCTATCCGTTGACTCGGGTGACCAGACTCGCGCCGCTCCGCTCCGGATCTTTTACGGAGCGACGCGGCCAGTGATCCGCCTACTTCTTCTTGGTGTCCTTCGGGATGCTTGCTGAAGGCGCGCTCTTTACCACCGCGGTCTTCTTGGGCTTCTTGGTCTCTTTCTTCCGCGCGTTATTGCCTTTGGCCATGGTCGCCTCCTAGGGTTTGCCGTCAAAGTGTATGCTGGCTCGCGATTCTACACGAGGCGAAGGCTGCGCGGCACCTGAAGACCCCCGCCAGCGCCGGGAACTTCGGCGGGCGGCAAGGGGTCTAAGTTTCCATGAGCGCACAACTTAAGAGATCACGATGGACTTTTGTCCTCGCAGCCACCTTGTTGGTTTCCGGGACTCTCGCTGCTGCCGCGGCGCCCACGAAGGGCAAGCCAGAGCTATCCAGTGAGGCTGTCGCGAAGCTCGCGCAGAGCGGCAACGCCTTCGGGTTCGACCTTTACCAGCGCTTGCGCCAGAAGCCGGGCAACCTCGTGATCTCACCGGCGAGCGTCACGACCGCGCTGACCATGGCCTGGGGCGGAGCCCAGGGTGCTACGGCAGTGCAGATGCGAAAGGCTCTTCATTTGGAAGGATCGGCCAGCGAGATCATGGCCACCTCGGGCCAGCTCGCCCGCACGCTTCAGGATCCCTCCCGCCCGATCGTCTTTCGCATCGCCAATCAACTCTTCGCCGAGCAAACCTACAAGCTCGAGCCCAGCTACGTGAACAGAACCAGGAAAGCCTTCGGAGCGCCGGTCGAGCTCGTCGACCTCAAGAAGGCGCCTGAGAAAGCTCGCGTTCATATCAACGAGTGGGTCGAGGGCAAGACCGAGCACCGCATCAAGGATCTCGTTCCGCCTGGCGGAGTCGGACCGGACTCGCGCCTTGTGCTCGTCAACGCGATCTACTTCCTGGGCGATTGGGCGGCTCCTTTCGAGCGCGAGCTGACGCATCCAGCGCCCTTTTTCCTGACGGCCTCCCAGAAAAAGAACGTGCCGACGATGCATCAGGTGAATCACCTTGCCGTCGCCCAGAGGGACGGCGTCACGGCGGTGGAGCTTCCCTACATGGGTCGCGAGATGTCGATGATGCTCATCCTTCCCGACGAGATCGGAGGGCTGGCGGCGGTCGAGAGCTCGCTCGACTCGAAAAAGGTTGCCGCGCTCGCCAACACGATGAATGGCGAGTGGGTTTCGCTTTCACTCCCGAAATTTGAAGTGAACCCCAGCGGATCGCTGGCGCTTGGCGTCGACCTGAAAGCGCTGGGGATGCCGAACGCGTTCGACCGCAAGGTGGCGAACTTCGACGGGATCGCGAACCCACCCAATCGGGACGACCGCCTCTCCCTGGACGAGGTCTTTCACAAAGCCTTCGTGCGGGTCGACGAGAAAGGCACCGAAGCGGCCGCGGCATCAGCGGGAGGACTGCTCGGAGGACAAGGACCACCGCCTTCTCCGCGCCAGATCAAGTTGAACCATCCCTTCCTGTTCCTGATCCGCGACAACGCCAGCGGGCTTGTTCTTTTCCTGGGGCGGGTGAGCGATCCGAGCCGGCACTAAACCTGGGTCCACCGAGTTTCGAGATTTTGATCGAATTTTCATCCGCATCGAGCGGAAGGAGTCTTTTCATGCATCGGCGGCACTTTGCTCCTTGGCTATTTCTCCTCCTTACCTTCCTGGCGTGCGGGTGGGCATCGGCGTCGAATTCCGCGCCAGCTCCGCCCAAGAAGTCCAAGCAGGCCGTGAACACGACTCCCGTCGCCCGTCCAGCGGCGGGCGCTGTCGCGAAGCTTGCGGAGAGCAGCAACGCCTTCGGTTTCGATCTCTACCAGCGCTTGCGCCTGAAGCAGGGCAACCTCGTGATCTCTCCGGCGAGCGTCACGACGGCCCTGACCATGGCCTGGGGCGGTGCCGAAGGAGAAACAGCGGCGCAGATGCGAAAGGTTCTCCATCTTGAAGGATCGGCCAGCGAGATCCTGGACACCTCGGGCCAGCTCGCCCGCTCGCTTCAGGATCCTTCCCGGCCGATCGTCTTCCGTATCGCCAATCAACTTTTCGTCGAGAAAACCTACAAGCTCGAGCCCGACTACCTGGACCGAAGCTACAGGGCCTTTGGAGCGCCCGTCGAGCTCCTCGACCTCAAGAAGGCGTCAGAAAACTCTCGCGTTCACGTCAATCGATGGGTCGAAGGCAAGACCGAACGCCTCGTCCTGGGCGAGGTCTTTCATAAAGGCTTTGTGCGAGTCGACGAGAAAGGCACCGAAGCCGCCGCCGCTACGGTGGGAGGAATCCCCACGGGAGCTTCGGCCGGGTCTCCCTCACGCCGCGTCAACGTCAACCGGCCGTTCCTGTTCCTCATCCGCGACAATGCCAGCGGGCTGGTTCTCTTCCTGGGGCGGGTGAGTGATCCGAGCCGTTGATAGAGCAGCGGCCCCTAGGTCGGATCCACGGCTTCCCGAATAGGTCGATTTATCGTGAATCCCGTCGCCAAACCATTTCTTGGACCGGACCGCCCATCCCGTCCCGGAGACGCCCCACGGGGTTCCCGGCGGGCGTCTCTACATTGGGGGGAACCGGTGAGGAATTGGAACGACGACGCCTTTCCCGATCGGAAACCGACATAGCGCACCTCCTGCCGCCTGCGAGCGCCATCGTCCCGAATCACGGCAACGGTTCCCAGCCAATGTAGAGACGCCCCGTGGGGAACCCCGCGGGGGCGTCTCCGCGGCGGCGACGCATTATGGGTCCCCACGAATCTCCCGCGGGTTGGAGGCATCCTGGACGAGACAGTCCACGCCCTCCCTGCCCCCACCCTCTTGGCGATTCGGCCTTGACGAGGTAAAATAGCGCTCCGTCCGAGGAGCGTTGCAGGAGAGTCCCTCCCAGGCTCGGACGCCGGCCATGACCGGAGCACAGGAACGGCGCTCACCTCAACCCTTTCCGGGTCCGACGGTGAGTCATCTCCTGTCGCCCGGGTTCCTCCGAGGAGGTCAATCATGACCGTCGCCACCCAGACTCAGACCGATTACCACGTCGCGGACATCTCCCTCGCCGATTGGGGCCGCAGGGAGCTCCGCATCGCCGAGGGCGAGATGCCGGCCCTCATGGCCATCCGCAAGGAGCTCATCGCGAGCCAGCCCCTGAAGGGCGCGCGCATCGCCGGCTCCCTGCACATGACCATCCAGACCGCTGTGCTCATCGAAACCCTGCGGGCGCTCGGCGCCGAAGTGCGCTGGGCGAGCTGCAACATCTTCTCCACCCAGGACCACGCTGCGGCGGCCATCGCCGCCGAAAACATCCCCGTCTTTGCCTTCAAGGGGGAGAGCCTCAAGGACTACTGGGACTTCACCCACCGCATCTTCGACTTCGCCGAAGGCGCCCCCAACATGATCCTGGATGACGGCGGCGACGCGACCCTGCTCGTCCACCTGGGCGCCAAGGCGGAGGACGATCCGGGAGTGCTGAGCAATCCCACCAGCGAGGAGGAGCGCGTGCTCTTCGCCGCCATCAAGGCCCGCAACGCCTCTCAGCCCGGCTGGTACAAGAAGCAGCTGGCCGCAATCAAGGGCGTCACCGAAGAGACCACCACCGGCGTCCACCGGCTCTACGAGATGGCCAAGAAGGGCGAGCTGAAGTTCCCCGCCATCAACGTCAACGACAGCGTCACCAAGAGCAAGTTCGACAACCTTTACGGCTGCCGTGAGTCGCTGGTGGACGCCATCAAGCGCGCCACCGACGTGATGGTGGCCGGCAAGATCGCGGTCGTCTGCGGCTATGGCGACGTCGGCAAGGGCTGCACGCAGGCCCTGCGTGCCTTGAGCGCCCAGGTGTGGGTCACCGAAGTGGACCCCATCTGCGCCCTGCAGGCGGCGATGGAAGGCTTCCGCGTCGTCACCATGGACGAGGCCTGCGCCCAGGGGGACATCTTCGTCACCGCCACCGGCAACGTCCATGTGATCACTCACGATCACATGCGGCGGATGAAACACAACGCCATCGTCTGCAACATCGGCCACTTCGACAGCGAGATCGACGTCGCCAGCCTGGAGCAGTATCCGTGGGAAGAGATCAAGCCCCAGGTGGACCATGTGATCTTCCCCGACGACAAGCGCATCATTCTCCTCGCCAAGGGGCGCCTGGTGAACCTCGGCTGCGGCACCGGCCACCCGAGCTACGTGATGAGCTCCTCCTTCGCCAACCAGATCCTGGCGCAGATCGAGCTGTGGTCGAAGAAGGGCGAGTACAAGGTGGGCGTCTACACCCTGCCGAAGCACCTGGACGAGAAGGTGGCGCGCCTTCAGCTCACCACCCTCAACGCCAAGCTCACCGAGCTACGCGACGACCAGGCCAAGTACATCGGGGTGGACAAGAAGGGGCCCTACAAGACGGATCACTACCGGTACTAAGGTCGAAGGAAGCAGATCGAAATGATGAGGGGGGCCGGAGGATCGGCCCCCCTCTGTATTTCCCGAGGGCAGCGGTCTCGCTGGCTCAATCAGGGGCAGTGATGCGTAACCGTCGGGCAGACGCTGTCATCCGACCATCCACCGCCGCCAGCCGCCCCAAGAAGCTCCTTGTTTTCGAGCCGGCGGAGAGTTTCCCTGGTGATCTCGAGCTTCTTTATCGTCGTGGCCTTTTTCATTGATTCGTCCTTTCAGATAGCGTGCCTCGTTCCCTGGCACAGCAGAAGAGTAATCGGGTCTGCTCCTGCTTTGCTTGGCTAAACTTGCTATCTGCGGAACGTGGGGGCGACGGTCTTCGGGGCACGCCGGCCGGCACACCCCGAAGGAGGCTCTCTGAAGGAGGCTACTGATGACACTGCAAGGGATGACAGGTGTCAAAGCAGGAAGGCGTGCAGGAACCGTCGCAGGAGACTGTCGGCGGGCAGGTGGTGGTTGCCCCGCCCCCTACATTTTTCAGCGCTTCCGGATCGAGGTATCTCAGGGTCTCCCGGTTGAGACGCAGTTTCTTGCCGAGGCGATTTTTCATGAGGCTTCTCCTATTGACTTCCGGCGAGACATTCGTCCGGGCTTCACTGACCACACTATATGCTAAATATTAGACGAAGTCCACAAGAAAGTTCGAAGCCGGCTATAACTTTCTTGCCGGCGCCTCCCTCGTGCTCCCGGATCAACGGGAGATGCTGGAGATCAAAGCTTCTCGCGCCGGCTGACGATCAGAGCGTGCCCGCTCCCTTCCCTGCTTGAAAACTCCGCCGGCCGGGGCTTCCCGGCCAGGGCGATACAGTATCTAAAGGTGTCGCCATCGAGCTCGTAGATGGCGAGCTTGGTTTTGTCATTTTTCATTCCGGACTCGTCCAGGACGTCGAGCTCCTTCGGTATCTTGGTCGAGTCGACTTTGATCAGCCCAGTGGCGACGACCTTGTCTCCCACCTTGACCCTCCACTCGTTCCTTTCGTAGACGACTTTGGTCACGGGTCCGGGCTTCGGCGGGAGGTTCTGGTCCACGATCGTCCTGCCGTCGCTCACCAACGATACGGTCAACCACGTGCCTTGGAGCTTTTGGAGATCGTCTCCACCGGGATCCTGGGTCGCCAACAACAGTCCGGCCGTCAAGAGCAAACCACTGATCATCATCAGAATTTCTCCTTCAGATCTCGTCCTGGGCGTTGGAGTCGTACTGCATGGCGCCGACGACGTTGCCTTCCGGGTCGCGGAAGAAGATCAGGTGTCCAACGGTCGGGATGAGCGTGCGCGGGATGAGGATGGTGCCGCCGTTCGCCACGACGGCGGCGGCGACCGCGTCCACGTCCGCCACCGAGACGCTGCATTCGTAGCCGATCGTGCGCTCGCCGGCCACGAGCTCGCGGCGCTTCTGGAGCGCGCCACGAATGCCGGGCTCATGCTCATTGCCGGTGAAGATCTGCAGGAAGCCGGGCGGCCCCCAGGGCTCGAAGCGCCAGGCGAAGACGCGTTCGTAGAAGCGCCGCGCCCGGTTCACATCATCGGCGTTGATGGCGAAGTGGGCGATGTTGGCGACTCCGGCGGTGTAGGCAGCGGGGCGCTCCGGGGATTGCGGCATGGCTGGCGTTATCCTTTTCAAGTCGGACGAGAATGCTTCGACGACAGAGATACGATATGCCTCTCCAGCGTTACGCGTTACCTCTATACTGACAGCGAATGTCGAGATCCCGCCAACCGGAAGGGCCGCAGGCGCGGACCATGTCGGTCGCCTGGGCGGTGGCGTATACATGGCGCGACCGGGTGAGCGAATGGGGGCAGCTCCTCTTCCCTGCGCGCGGAATGCTGACGGTGCACACGGACGCGGGGCTTTGGGTGGTGCCCGTTCATCAGGCGGTCTGGGTGCCGTGCGGCGTGCGGCACAGCGTTGAAGTCGCGGGCGGCGTGGCGATGCGGTCCTTGTATCTTCACCCGTCGGTGCGCGGCCTGCCTGTAGCTTGCCGGGTGGTTGAGATCTCTCCGCTGCTGCGGGAAATCCTACGCCGCGCGATGCGCCTGACGACGCTCGACCGGCGGAGCGCGGCGGAGCGGCATCTTTTGGACGTCCTCCTCGACGAGCTCACCGTCCTGCCGCTGACCCCGCTCGATCTTCCCATGCCGCGGGACCCGCGGGGTGTCCGCGCCGCGGCTTTGATCCGGGGCGAGCCTGCGGCGCCGCATGCCCTGGCCGATGTGGCCCGCGCCTCGGCGGCCAGCGCCAGGACTCTGGAGCGACTGTTCCGGAGCGAGACCGGCCTGCCGTTTGGCGTCTGGCGCCAGCGGGCCCGGCTGCTTCGCGCTCTGCAGTTGCTCGCCGGCGGGGTATCGGTCGCCGAGGTCGCGAACGCCGTCGGCTACGAGAGCACGAGCGCCTTCGTCGCCGCCTTCCGCCGGGCTCTCGGCACGACGCCTGGACGGTATTTCAAGAAGGCCGTGGCCTTGGACGAGGAGAATGATCCAGAGGGTGCGATAAGCCGTGCCACCATCCCACTATCTCCCTGAAGCGAGGACATCTAAAAGGAGAGAGAGATGAAGAAACCTGCTCCGTGCAAGCTCGTTGTGATCCTGAGCCTCGTCGTGACGGCCACGCTGCTCGCAGCGGGTGTCGCCAGTGCGGCCCAGAATGCCTCCGCGACACCGGCAGCCAAGTCGGCCAAGGCGGCCACGACGCCAGCGGCAAAAACGCCGCCGGCCAAGGTAGACGGCAAGCGCTGTCCGCCACTGCCCTGCAAGACCGGACACGACTGCAGCAACTATCCTTTCGTGCCCACGGCCTGTTGGACCACGGAGTACGGCCCTGCGAGGGCGGACGTCATCATCGGGGCTCCGAAACTGGGCGCGATAAGGTCGCCCAACATGTTGTATTGCGATGGCAACACCTACGCGCTCTGCTTTTTCTCCGGACCTCCGACCCCGACCGGCACGAGCTCCAGCAACAATCCCCTGCCCTGCGTTTTGAACGGCGACACCGCGAGCTGCACCTGCCAGGCCTACACTTCGGGCCCGAACTTCGTCGACATCAACGGCATCCTGAATCGCGGCGCCTACTTCGAGACCGTGAGCCAGTGCGGGCATGACGGCTCGAAATGCAAAAACATCGTGAATTGCGGGCCGCGCGGCGATCTGAAGGAGTGCGCGAACTACCAGCCGGCGCCGGTCTGCAAGTACGTCAAGGACCAGAATCCGATCGATCCCAAGGTCTCGCTGATGCCGAAGGCCGATCTCATTTCGACTTTCAGCTTCGCCATGTCGCCCGTCAAGGACGGCCCCTACACGCTCGGGATCACGCCATGCTCCGGGATCTATGCGGGCTGCATGACCGCCCCCTGCACCTACGGGCCGGGACACAAACCGCCGACGACCGATGGCGAGCTGGTCACGTGCCAGTGCCCCACCTACAACGGGAAGAACTATCAGATCGGCCAGAGCGGGCAGAGCTGCTCGATCACCGGCGGCAGCGGGACCTACGTCTGGTCGGCGTCCAATACGGTGACGCCCAAGTCCGGCGGGAAGTGACGCCGCCTCGGCAGTAGCTGATCGGACCTCTGTCGCCGCTTCGAGGCCCCTCATCACCCCAACCCTCTCTCCCAGCCTCCCCCCCGCCTGACGGGAGAGAGGGGAGCCGGAAGCGCGACAAAGGCGAAATTGCTCTTGGCTGTGCTCCCTCTTCTCCCGGTTGGCGGGAGGGCGATAGGAGAAGAGGGTTGGGGTGATGAGGGGTCCCGGCTGTTCTCCCTCTTCTCCCGTCAGGCGGGGGGGAGGCTGGGAGAAGAGGGCCGGGGTGATGAGGGCCTTGGGTGGGGGGCGCTCTAAGGCAGCAGAGGTAGCGCGCCTGTGATATTTTCGCCCGTCCATCGATCGAGGATCTCCGGATGTCCGATACTCCCGCCTCCCCCACCCAAGATTTCATTCGCGACATGGTCGCCCGTGACCGCGCCGCCGGCAAGTACGGCGGCCGGGTCGTCACCCGTTTTCCGCCCGAGCCGAACGGCTACCTCCACATCGGCCATGCCAAGTCGATCTGCCTCAACTTCGGCCTCGCCCTCGAGAACGGCGGGAAATGCCATCTCCGCTACGACGATACGAACCCCGAGACCGAGAGTCAGGAGTTCGTCGAGTCGATCCAGCAGGACGTGCATTGGCTGGGCTTCGACTGGGGGAAGAACCTCTTTCATGCCTCGGACTACTTCGAGCGGCTCTACGACTTCGGCGTCGAGCTGATCCGGTTGGGCAAGGCTTACGTGGACAGCCTCAACGAGGACGAGATCCGCGAGTACCGGGGCACCGTCACCGAGCCCGGCCGGAACAGCCCCTATCGCGATCGCACGGTCGGGGAGAACCTGGATCTCTTTGCCCGCATGCGGGCCGGCGAGTTCGCGGATGGCGCCCACGTGCTGCGCGCCAAGATCGACATGGCCGCGGCCAACATGAAGATGCGGGACCCGCTGCTCTACCGCATCAAGCGCGCCACCCACTATCACCGCGGCGATGCCTGGTGCATCTACCCGATGTACGACTTCGCCCACCCGCTTTCGGATGCCATCGAGGGCATCACCCACTCGCTCTGCACCCTCGAATTCGAGAACAACCGCGACATCTACGACTGGCTGGTCGATACGCTCCCCTTCCCCGATCCGCCGCGGCAGACGGAGTTCGCCCGCCTCAACCTCACCTACACGCTGATGAGCAAGCGCAAGCTGCTGGAGCTCGTCGAGCGCAGGCTGGTGGCGGGCTGGGACGATCCGCGCCTGCCGACTCTCGCCGGCCTGCGCCGCCGTGGTTTCACTCCCGCGGCGCTACGCGACTTCTGCGATCGAATCGGCGTCGCCAAGGCCAACAGCACGGTGGACGTGACGCTCCTGGAGCATTGCCAGCGCGAGGATCTGAACCCACAGGTGCCTCGGGTGCTCTGCGTGCTGCGGCCCTTGAAACTGGTGATCGAGAATTACCCCGAGGGCCAGGTCGAGGAGCTGGAAGCGCCGTTCTACCCGCATGACGTACCCAAGGAAGGCTCTCGCAAGGTGCCGTTCTCGCGCACTCTTTATATCGAGCGGGATGACTTCGCGGAGGTGCCGCCGAAAGGTTTCCATCGCCTCTCGCCGGGCAAAGAGGTGAGGCTGCGCTACGCCTACTTCGTACGCTGCGAGAGAGTCGTGAAGGACCCTGCGACCGGTGAAATCGTCGAGCTCATTTGCACCTACGATCCCGCCACCCGCGGCGGCTCGGCTCCGGATGGCCGCAAGGTTCCAGGCACTCTGCACTGGGTGTCCACCGCGGAGTCGGTGCCGGTCGAGGTGCGGCTCTACGATCGTCTGTTCAAAGTCGAGCGGCCGGACCTGGAGGAGGCGCCTTTCGAAACCCTCCTCAATCCGCAGTCACTGGAGATCCTCACGGACAGCCGCATCGAGCCCGCGGCGGTGAACCCGGAGCTGGGAGAACGCCTGCAGTTCGAACGGCAGGGCTACTTCTTCCGCGATCCCATCGATTCGAAGCCCGATCGTCTCGTCTTCAACCGCATCGTGCCGCTGCGCGACTCGTGGGCGCTGGAGGCCCAGAAGCAGTCGCCCGCCGCACCGGCAAGCTTGCCGAAGGTGCCCAGGGCTCCGAAGGAGGCCGAGGCGAAGGCGCCCGAGCTGCTTTCCGCAGAGGAGCTGGAGCTTCTGGAGCAGCTTCGTCCCGAGCTTCTGCCGATTATCGACAGCGTGCTCGGCGCTCATCCGTCGCAGGTCGAGAGTTACCGAAAGGGCAAGACCGGGCTTCTCGGCTTCCTCATCGCGCAGGTGATGAAGCAGGTGGCCCTGGGCGGCGGCAAGGCCAGCCCCAAGCTGATCAGCGTGGTGGTAACGGAGAGGCTGCAAGCCAGCGAACTTTGACCACCGAGACGTCGCCGAGCCCGGGGCCGGCGATGCGGAAGCGGACGATGCGCGGGAGGCTGGCGGGTGCGTTCCACAGGGCGGCGATCTCATTTAGATTTGAGGCGAAGGGAGCCAGCAGCAGGCCGCCTGGGGCGGTCTCGGCAAGGATGCGAACGGTTTGGCGGTTGCCATGATCGTCGACGGTCTCCATCACGAGGGGCGCCAGGCCGAGGAGCCACCGGTCCAGCCTGCCCCGCCAGCTCGGCGAAAGCTCCAGGGCCGCGAAGGTCCAGCTTCCCCCGATGGCGTTCGGGACGTCTATCCAAGTGCCGGCTGACACAAAGACTTCTCCTCTTGGCTCCAATCGCCAGCTTAAGGGACGTCGTCGACGCCGCAGTGCCAGGAGGTCGGGTGCGGGCCGGCGGGGATCGAGGTCGTACGTCGACAGGATCGCCCGCCAGGTTTCGGGGGTGTCCCAAAGCAGGTTGCGACCGTCGATGCTCTCTCCCTGAGTGAGCAGCAGGTCCGGTGCGTCGGTGCCCGCGAAGTGGCGCGCGGCCAGAGTATCGAGCCTTCGGGTCAAGGTCGCGTAAAGCTGAAGCGTCGGGTTCGGCACCCAGCGCAGGCCGTTGGCCGGCAGGTAGGACAGCTCCCAGGGCAGCACGTCCACGCCGAGACCGGTGGCTCGCACGGGCGATATGAAATCCTCCGGCAGCCGCGACGGAGCCAGCGCTCGTTCCTGTTCCAGAGCGACCTGGCGCTGCAATGCGTTGGGGCGAATTGCGGCGGAAAGCCCCCGGAAGCCCCGAACGCCGAGGAGCACGTCGAGCTGGCCCTTCAGAACGGGAACTCCGCCGAAACGCAGGACGCAGGCCGTGGCAAGGAACAGGAGGAGCAACGCGGCGGCGCCGGTCGCCCGCTTCTCCACCGGGTGGCGGGCGAGCAGGAATCCCGTCGCCACAACGCCGAGCGCGAAGGGGAAAAACGCCACGGTGTGGGCCGCGTCCCCACGAATGAAGCCGTGTTGAAACCCCAGCCAGACAGGAAGAAGAAACATTCCCCACAGGCCGGCGAGGCCAGAGCCCTTCATTCGAGCATGAAGGAAAAGGCCGCCGACCAAAACCAGGGCGACGAGACCCGAAGCCAGGTCCGCGGCGTCCGCCGGCAAGGCCATGCCGGCGGCATAGCCTCGGGCGAGCTCGCTTTGCAGGCCGAGCCACTGCCAGGCGTTTCCCAATCCTCCAAACAGGAGCGGCACGGCAACGGCGAGAGCCACCGCTGCGCCACCTGCCACCGCGGCCACCAGCCGGCCGCGCCCTGGCTGGCGGCGCACGAAGACGACGAAGCAGAAGGACCCGAGGAGGGCCACGGCCGAAAGGCCGAAGCTCAGCTTGATCAGACCGAAAACCACGGCGAGGGTGGCGGCCAGTGCCGGCGCCCACGGGACGCGCACTGTCTCAAAGAGGTCTGGAATGAGAAGGAGTCCGAGGGTGAGCACCAACCCGTAGTCGGCGCCCAGGCCGAGGGTGTAGCTGGCCAGCAGAAAACCGGTAAAAGTCACCGCGCCGAACACAGACGCTCGCCGTAGAACCCGGGCCAGAACCAGGGCGAAGAGCGCGTGCATGCCGAGCCAGAAGAACAAGGCGAGGAAAAGATGGTGCCCCAGGCCGGCCGGAGCGAAGAGCCAGCCGAGAGGACCGTAGGTGAAGGCGACGTCGCGGCCCGGCAGGCGATCGGTAAAGGGCAGGGCATTGACCGCATAGGCCCAGGAAGGCTCGAGGCCGCGGCCGAGCGAGCTGCCAACGCCAGGGAAGAGAAACAGGGCGAGGACGAGCCAGCAGACCGCGGCGGGCCAGCGGAGGGAAGGAGGCGAGGTAGCCGGCATCGACACGCCGGAATCCTACCCGAGTGCTCTGGTAGTCTTCGCCTTTCCGGTAAAAGGGGATCGACGCATGGGCAAGGGACGTCTGGAAGCATTCAGCGATGGCGTGCTCGCCATCATCATCACCATCATGGTGCTGGAGCTGAGGGTTCCGCACGGGGCGGACCTGGCGGCTCTGGTACCGCTGGTCCCCGTCCTCCTCAGCTACGTCCTCAGCTTCGTCTACGTCGGTATTTATTGGAACAACCATCATCACATGCTGGCCGCGACTCACAAGGTCAACGGCCGCATCCTCTGGGCGAACCTGCACCTGCTGTTCTGGTTGTCGCTGGTTCCGTTCGCCACGGGCTGGATGGGCGAGAACCACTTCGCCGCCCTGCCGGTCGCCGTCTATGGCGTCGTCCTGATCATGGCCGCACTGGCCTACACGTTCCTTGCCCGTTCCCTGGTCGCCTACCACGGCCAGGATTCCGCGCTGGCCAGGGCCTTGGGCAAAGACTATAAGGGCACGACTTCGTTGATTCTCTATGCGGCGGCGATCCCCATGGCGTTCGTGGACCCCCGGATTTCCATGACCCTGTACGTTCTGGTCGCGGTCATGTGGTTCGTGCCGGATCGCCGGATCGAGAAGGTGCTACCGGGGGAGTGACCCGCGGGCCGGCTGCCATGCCCTGCCTTTCATCGGGCATGTCCGATGGTTCACCGGGCACGTCCGGCCGTTCATCTGCCATGCCCGATTTCATTCCTGCCACGCCATTTGTTTCGCCTGCCACGTCCGGTCTTACGCCTGCCATGCCATTTGTTCTATCTGCCATGCCCGATTTCATTCCTGCCACGCCATTTGTTTCGCCGGCCACGCCCGATTTCATTCCTGCCACGCCATTTGTTCTACCTGCCACGCCCGTTTTCATTCCTGCCATGCCATTTGTTTCGCCTGCCATGCCCGGTGTTCCACCTGCCATGCCCGATTTCACTCCTGCCACGCCATTTGTTCTACCTGCCACGCCCGGTTTCATTCCTGCCATGCCATTTGTTTCATCTGCCACGCCCGATTTCATTCCTGCCATGCCATTTGTTTCGCCTGCCACGTCCGGTGTTCCACCTGCCATGCCCGATTTCACTCCTGCCACGCCATTTGTTTCGCCTGCCATGCCCGGTCTAACGGCTGCCACGTCCGGCGAATCACCTGGCAAGGCCGGTAAACCACCTGGCGCGTCCGGCAAGACGCCGGGCGTGCCCGCCGAATCGCCGGACAGGGCCAATCAGCCATCCGGGATTTCAATCCAGACCGCCTCCAGGTAGGATTGCACCCGCATGGCCAACAAACAGACCGCCTCGAAGCCCCCTTCCCCCGCCGGCTCGTTCTGGCAGCGCAACCGGCGGGAGCTGACGTTCCTCATCCTCTTCGTCGTCATCCTCGGCGGCAGCTTCACCCTGATCTCCGTCAACTGGGTCAACGACCACGTCGTCGAGCCGTTCACCGCCGGTATCGCGTGGCTGAGCGGCGGCGCGCTGCACCTGCTGGGACAGAACGTCACGATGACCGGCACGGTCATCCGCAATCCCCGCTTCGCGGTCAACATCCGCAACGGCTGCAACGGCATCGAGGCGATGTTCATCTTCATCGCCGCCGTGCTCGCCTTCCCCGCCTCGTGGAAGTCGCGGCTTGCCGGGCTCGGGCTTGGCATCCTGGCCATCCAGGTGGTCAACCTGGTGCGGGTGGTGGCCCTGTTCCTCACCGGCGTCTACTTCCCGAAGATCTTCGACACCTCGCATACGGTGATCTGGCAGACCATCGTCATCCTCTGCGGCGTGCTGCTGTGGATCTTCTGGGCGAACCGTTTCGCCGCGCCCCCGGCCAGCGAGCCCGCCACCTGATGGCGACCGCGAAGAGCCTGCGACGGAGTTGGGGCCTTCAGCTCGTTCTCAACGCGCTGCTCTGGGTGATTCCCGTGGCCCTGCTCTGGCTGGTCGCGACTCCGCTCTACAACCGCTTCCTCTTGGGCAGCGCCGAGAACCTGGTGCGGCTCACGGAGAGCCCCAACGTCACCAATCTGCTGCGCAAGGACGACCACTTCGCCTATGTCCAGCGGCGGGACTTCCCCCCCGCCAAGAGCCTCGTCCACTCCTTCCGGGTGACCGACGTCCACTTCCACCTGCTGATGCTCGGCGTCCTCTTCCTTGCCGTGCCCAAGGTGCCCTGGCGCCGGCGGCTGGAGAACCTGGGATGGGCCGTGCTGATCACCGTCTTCTTCGACATCCTGCTGATCTTCTTCTACGTGAAGTTCGCCTACGCCACCCAGCTCGGGGCCTGGAGCCTCGAACACTATGGCGCCTTCGGCCGCAACTTCTGGGGCCTCGGCAAGCACCTTCTGGACCTGCCCTTCAAGTTCTCCCTCCCCTTCCTGCTCTGGGCGGGCTTCTACTTCAACGACTTGATGGCGGAGATCCGGCCGCGGGAGTAGGCCCCTGGCGCAGGGCGTAGACCCGGGCGCCGGCGTCCTGGTAGACGGGCTCGAACCAGCGCCGGAACGCGGCGTCCTCGGGGAAGGGAAGCTCCTTCGCAAAGGCGGCGGGAAGCAGGAGATGATCGGCCCCCAGCCGGTGCAGCTCACGGTGGAAAGCCTCCGGGCTCGGAGACGCGGCGAGCACGCGATGGTAGCTCGCCGGGCCTACCAGATCGCCCAGGAACCTGCCGTCGGCGAAATAGGTTGCCTGCTCGGCGCGAAAAACCCAGACGGTGTAGCGTTTTCCCAGTGTGCGGTTGAGCCAGGCGACGGCCGTATAGCAGGGGATCTTGCGGCCGAGAAACGCCTCCCGCCCGGGCGGCGTCAACGGCACCGGACCGTTGCGCGCCATCCAATAGAAGCCGTAGAGCCAGCCCGGCGCCAGGCAGCCCAGGCAGAGCCCCCAGGCGAGGAGCCGCGAGCTCCGCCAACGGCCGGCGCACGCCGCGAGCGACCCCACCACGGCCAGGCTCGCCAGGGGGAGAACCGGGACGAGATAGCGGCTGTCCCGCGGCAGCCACGAGCAAGCCAGGGCATAGACGGCAGCGATCGGCAGCCAGACGGCCAGCCAGCGGCGCCACCGGGCATCCCGGATCGCCCCCGCGACGAGCAGGGGAATGGCGGCGAGGTAGACCGGCGACGCCGGGGGCAGCCAGCCATTGGCTTTACGGCGGAAGACGAGGTCCCAGGGGATGCTCGCCGCGCGCACCAGGCGCTGAACCAGGGTTCCCTCCCGGTTGGGGTCCGGCAAAGCCTGCCAGGGATTGGCGCCGAAGAGCCCGGTCGCATAGGGGAACACCGGGTTGCCGGTGAGGAGGACGAGGCGGAGATACCAGGGCGCCAGGAAGACGAGGGCGGCGCCGCCGAACAGCGCGAGGTCGATCGCGCGCTCCCTCAGCGGCCGCGGCTCCTTCCCCACCAGCGCCACCAGGAGAGCCGCAACGCCAAGAGCATAGAGACCCAGGTATTTGACGTCCGCGGCGGTGGCGGCGAGGACCGCGGCCGGCACGATCCAGCGCCGGTCCGCCGTCTCCCGCCAGCGGTCCGCGGCGTAGAGCCCGCCGGTGAAAAAGAGGGTCAGCCCCGGCTCGATATAGGCGGTGCCGGCCAGGTAGGAGACGAGAGGATTGCCGAGAAAGATCGCGGCGGCCAGCGGTGCCGCCGGCTTGAAGCCGGGAAAGGTTCGCCGTGCCCACAGCGCCAGGAGGGCGGCGGTGAGCAGGGTGGCGAGGAGCTGCACGCCCTGGGCCGCCACGTCGCGGCCGAAGAGCATGACGGCGGCGAAGAGGATCTCGTTGGCCTGGGGAAAGACGGGAAAGCGCCGGTCCGCGAGATAGGGCAGGCCGCCGGTTTCGACGAAGGCCCGGGCGAAGGGGAGGTGATAGAGAGTGCCGTCGAAGGCCGAAGGCGGATAGAGGGCCGGCAGCGCGAAGGGAACGGCGACCAGCAATAGGACCGCCACCACGGCCGGCCGGACGCCGCCGGCGCGGAGGTCTTGCCAGATCTCACGCCAGACCGGAGCTCCGAAGAGGTGGACGAGCGCGGCCACCAGCAGCACCGGTACGGTCTGCAGCCGGCCGGCGAGCCCCAGCAGGAACAGCACGAACACGGCGAGGGCCAACCCGAGGAGGGTGGAGAGCACCGCCTTCTCGAGCCGGCCGGAAAAGGCGAGACCCAGGGCCCGGGTGGCGCCAAGACCCAGGACCCAGGCGGTGGCCGCCAGCCCCAGCACGGGAAGCGCGAAGGCCGCGACGAGGCCGGCGGCAGTGGCGATCCCGCTCAGGGCTCGTGGTCCTGAGGCATTGGATCGCAAGCGGTGTCGACGGGAGTGGCGCTGAAGCCGACGCTGAAGCGGCCCTGGGCCTTCATCACCGTCCCCACCCAACCCTGGCGGAGGCCGCCGTCCCCCTGGCCCGGAGGTGGGATCTTGAGGTCGAGAACGAGCCAGCCGAAGTCGAACGGCACCAGGAAGTCGGGGCTTCCGACCTGCACCCGTCCCGCTTCCGCCGGGAAGGCGCCGACCTGCGGACCGGGCTGGCAACCAACACAGGGGAAGAACGGTGTCTCCGCCCTTTCCTGCTCGTCGAAAGTCACTTCGTTGACCAGGGTCAGAGGAAAGCCTGGCGGCGACGTGCCGCAGGCGAAAGGCCCGACTCGCCGGCCGCTGTCGCGCCAGACCACCAGGTCGGTGCCGCCCGAGAAGGCGCCGCCGACGGCGAAGCGCGAGGCCCAGACGGTGGCCAGCGGCTCGCGGTTGTCGATCCCGGAGCCGTTCACGTAACGCCCGTAGAAGGTGGCATCCCCCGGCTTGAAGGCCCCGGGGAACGCTTCGATGCGGACCAGGTTCTCGCCGTCGGCGAAGTTGTTGGCCGGATCCACGTAGAAGTAGTCACCCCAGAGGACGTTCTGATCGGTCGTCACGCCGTTCGGCCCGAAGTACCCCTCCAGAAAATTCGGCGTCCGCAGGGTGCACTGGTTCACGGTGTCGACGGTGATGTAGCCGCGGGCCAGGTTGTCGCCGAGATTGCGCCCGGCGCAGCCGCCGAGCACGGCGGAGCTCCTTCCCGTATGTGCGGCGCGCAGGGACGCCAAGAAATCCGCGGGCAGGGCCGCCGGAACCGGCAGCAGGCCGGTGCAGGTGGCGAAGTTGATGTCCTGTGAGTACCTACCCTTGGGGCTCAGGAGGTCGCCCGGGTCCTGACCGACGCTCGCGGTCCGCGCCAGGGCGCCGTTGAACACGTCACGCAGGTTGATGGTCTGGACGTCGTAACCGGTGAGGTAGAGAGGGAAATTGAGCGTCGGAACTCCGAGGTCCGTCCAGATCACGACGTTGGTGATCACGGCGGTGCCCGAGGCGTTGTTGATGGTGAACAGGGTCGTCTGGCCGCTGGGATGGTCGAGATCCACCTCGAAGTAGGGCAGCAGCAGCGTGGCGGCCGGCGCGTTGTCGAGCGAGCAGATCTCGGCGAAAGCCCCGGCGGGAGCGAGCAGGAGGAAGGCGGCGAGCAGGCACGCGCTACGTGTTTTCATCGCTGTCTCCTCCTACTGAGGCAGTACCGGCTGGTTGGGATTGCAGCCCGAGGAAAGGGGAGTTCCGGCGAAGCCGACGCTGAACCGGCCGCCGGCCTTCATCACCACTCCCACCCAGCCCTGCAGTGAGGCGAACCCGAAGGGCGGGACGTGGCTCGGCGCCGAGAGATAGAGGTAGATCCAGCCGAAATCGAAGGGCACCGCGAGGTTCTCCGTCCCCACCTGCAGGCGGTTGGCCTCCGCCGGAAGCTGGTCCGGCGGCGGCAAGGGGGGCTGAGCTTTCGGCCCCGGGAACCACTCGGAGAACGGGAACGTCGGCGGGATGAACGGATGCTCTTCCTCGTCGAACGCGACGTAACTGGCCATGAGCAGCGGATACCACGACGGCGGGTGGCCGCAGGGGAATGGCGTCACCACCTGGCCGCTGTCGCGCCAGACGATCAGGTCCGTGCCCTCGGTGAAGCCGCTGGCGGCGATGTAGCGCGCCGCCCAGTCAGGGGGCAGCGGCTGGCGGCCGTCGGCTCCCGAGCCGTTCACGTAACGGCCGTAGAACGTCGGCTTGCCGGTGAAGGCAGTGGGATCGGCCTTGAGACGGATCAGGTTGTCGCCGTCCGCGTAGTCCTTGGCCGGGTCGACGTAGAAGAAATCTCCCCACAGGACGTTCTGGCCGGTCGCCACCCCGCCGGGGCCAAAGTAACCCGGGTCGGCCGGCGTCAAGGTCGCGCAGCGGCTCACCGTGTCGACCGTCAGGTAGCCGCGGGCGACGTGGTCGCCCCGGTTCTGACCGCCGCAGGCGTTCCACACCGGCGAGGACTGGCCCGTGTGCGCCGCCCGCAAATGATCGAGCACGGCGGCCGGCAGATCCGGCTGCGGCAGAAAGCCGGTGCAGGAGTCGAAAGCGATGTCCTGTGAAAAAATCCCCTTCGGGCTGATGTGGTCAGTCGGATCTTGCGCGGCCGACGCCGTCTTCACCATGCTGCCGGTAAACAAGTCGCGCAGGTTGAAGGTCTGGACGTCGAAACCCGTCAGGTAGACCGGAAAGCTGAAGGTAGGAACTCCGAGGTCCGTCCACAACACGACGTTGGCCAGCACCGCCATGGCCGAGGCGTTGCTCACCGAAAACAGGGTCGTGGGGCCGTCCGCATGGTCGAGGTCGACCTCGAAGTACGGCAGCAACAAGGTCGCTCCCGGCCGGTCGTCGAGGGCGCAGACGGACGTCGTCGCTGCCGTGGCGGTCGCGGCCATGCCCAGCAGCGCCAGCAAGATGACAGCGGACTTCCACGGCACACACCTCAGGGTCCTGCCCATGGCGCCTCCTTATGATCTATGTCAATAGACCATATCAAAAGCGGAAAGCGCGTGCAACCGGCTATCGCGCCACGGGTTGGCCGAAGAACTCCATCGTCAGGTCGCTCAGCAGCGGATCGAGCGACTCTTCGGGGTCGCCGCGCTCCAGGCGCTCGCGGACGCTGGCGCTCGCCATCACGCGGTCGAGGAGGGCTCGTTGCTCGATCTCGCGCTTCAGCGCCTCGACGTAGGTGACGCGAGTGAACGAGATCAGGTTGTAGAGAGGAATGTAGCGGTCCGGGTAAAGCTCGTTGAGCCGGCGCTCGACCTTCTTGCGCAGCTGGAACTCGCGGTCGCCGACCAGGTCGCGAAGCTCGTGGAAGTGCTGGAGGGCGAGGTCACCGATGGCGTCGGCGTTGGGCTTGCGTTGGGCCTCGAAGCGGGCGAAAACCTGCCGCCAGTCGTCGCCGCAGTCGGCGATGCAGTCGGCGAGCACCGAGCAGTCCTCGAAGCCGGAGTTGGCCCCCTGGCCATAGGAGGGGACGATGGCGTGGGCCGAGTCGCCGATCAGCAGCACCTTGTCCTCGAAGGTCCACGGGAAGCAGCGGACGGTGATCATCGAGGCTTCCGGCCGCCCGAAGAAGTCGGCCGCCAGGTTCGGCAGCAGGTGGACAGCATCGGGGAACGAGGTCTCGAACAGCTCCTGCAGGTCGGCCGGCGTGAGCACCGAGGAGAACGACGGCTTCGCCCCTTCGTAAGGCATGTGCAGCGAGAGGGTGAAGCTGTGGTCGAGGTTGGGAAAACCGATCAGCATGTAGTGGTTGCGCGGCCAGATATGGATGGCGTTGCCTTCGAGCGCCCAGCCGCCGTCGGCCCCGGGGGCCACGCTGAGCTCTTTGTAGGCCTGGTCGAGATACTCCTGGGTGAAGTTGAAACGGCGGCTGCGCTGCATCTGGCTGCGCACCGCCGAGTGGGCGCCGTCGGCGCCGAAGAGGCGGTCGCCGCGGTACTCCATGAGCTCAGCCGTGCGCAGGTCGCGCAGGGTGAGCGACGGCTGGCCGAGGTCCACCTCGAGGATCTTCTTTTTGAAATAGCACTCGAGGGTCGGCTGCTCCAGGGCCAGGCCCAGCAGGACCCGGTTGAGGTGGTTGCGCGACACCGAGTGGATCGCCTCGCGGTGAGTGCCGTAAGGCTGGTACTCCAGGGTGCCATCGACGTGGTGGATGACCCGCCCGTAACACGGCACGGAGATCGACCGCACACGCTCGCCGACGCCGACGCGGTCGAGGGCGGCGAAACCCCGCTCGCAGAGCGTGAGGTTGATCGATTTCCCTCCGGGCACCTCGGCCTCGCGGAAGTCCGGATAGCGGTCGAAGATCTGGACACGGTGACCCAGCCGCGCCATGTAAATGGACAGCAGGGAACCCACCAGACCGGCACCCGCAATGAGAATCGTCTCCATCAATTGGACTCCAGAAGATCGGACGGATCGCACGGACTGGACCGATCCAGCTCCGAGAGGCGCAGCTCGGGGCGGGCCGCGGCCTCTCCCAGGAGCGCCGCGAACCGTTCGAGCAGGCGGGCAGGCTCGCCCGGCGCCAGCACGTTGGCTTTGTAGCCGAGATCCAGACGGATGCGCTCCCCCACCTCGCGGGCGTAGAGCGTCAGCGGAAACTCGGAGCCCATCTCGCCGGTCAGCAGGGGCTCGATCTCGACGCCGTGCGCGAGCAGCGGCTCGTGGTGGCCGGCGCCGCCCGACGGCATGTTGAAAATCACCCGGATCCACGGCGCGTCCCCCGGACTGCGGCCGGGGAGCAGCTCCGCCGCCAGCCACTCCAGCGGCGCCTCGCGGTGGGTGAAGGCACCCAGGAAGGAGTCGCGCTCCCGGCGCAGGAGCTCGGCGAACGAGGGATCGCCGCCGGCATCCGTACGCAGCGCCAGCAGGTTGAGCAGGAAGCCGACGATTCCCGCCGCCTCCGGCCGGCCGCGCAGGACGACGGGCGTGCCGACGATGAGGTCCGTGGCCCCCGTGTGGAGGTGCAGCAGCGCCTTGAGGCCCGCGAGCAGGGTGACGAAGAGGGTTACCCGCTGGCGCTGGGCGAGCGCCTTGAGCGCCTCGACCACCGGCGGGGCCACGGCGAGCGTGCAGCGCCCGAGCGGCGCGCCGGGCCGCTCGGGCAGGCTCAGGCCGTCCGCCGGAGCGCCCGCGAGGTGCGTTCGCCACCATTCGAGATCGGCGGCGAAGGCCCCCTCCGCCACCCGGCGCCGCTGCCAGACGGTGAAGTCCGCGGACTGCAGCGGCACCTCCGGCAGAGGGGACGGCTGGCCGGCGGCGAAGGCGGCGTAGAAGGCCGCGATCTCCCGGGTCATCAGGGCGAGGCTCCAGCCGTCGATGACGATGTGGTGCACGGCAAGGAGCAGAGCGTGCGCCGCCGGGACCGTGCGCAGCAGCGCAATCCGCAGCAGAGGCCCTTGCGCGAGATCGAAGGCGGGCGTCGCCAGCTCGATGGCCAGCGTCTGCGCTTCGGGGCCACGGCACCCTTCGTCCAGGGCGGAAAGATCGATCAGCGGCAGGACCTCGGGCAGCAGCTCCGCGGAGACCTCGGCGGCCAGCCCCTCCTCCCGCCGGGGAAAGCGGGTCCGCAGCGCGTGGTGGCGCTCGACGACGGCGCGCACGCTGCGGGCGAGGGCCGGCACATCGAGCGGCCCCAGCAGGCCCACGACGTAGTAGACGTTGTAGGCGGCGCTGCCCGGCTGGCTGGCAGCGAAGTGCCACAGCCGGCCTTGGGCGAAGGAGAGCGGCGCCGGCCGGCTGGAGCCGGCCGGACGCGGCGCGATCTTCCAGGCGTCGTCCGCCTCCTCGGCCGGCGTCTCCTTGCGATCGCCGCGCAACCGCTTGGCCAGCAGCGCCCGCTGCGCGGGCGTCAGGCGCGAGCGCCGGTCCTCGATCTCGTTCAAAGCGGCTTTCTCCCTCAAGTCTTACAGCAGCTCGTGGACTTCCTCGTCCGACAGCTCTTCGATCTGGTCCAGGAGCAGCTCCTCGACGCTTTCAGCGAGGTTGGCGACGGTGGGCGAGTCGAAGAAGCTGCGCATCTGGAGCTCGACGCCGACCGCCTTGCGGATGCGGAAGATAGCGCGAATCGCCATCAGCGAATCGCCTCCCAGCTCAAAGAAGTCGTCGTGAACGCCCAGCTTCTCGACGCCGAGGGCCTCGGCGCAGAGGGTGGCGAGCGTCTCCTCGATCTCGGTGCGGGGGGCCACGTACTCGCGCCGGCTCGCCGGCGCCTCCTGCTCGGTGGCGGGCAGCGCGCGGCGGTCGACCTTGCCGTTGGAGCTCAGCGGCAGGGCGTCGAGCACCAGGAAGCTGCCGGGCACCATGTAGTCCGGCAGCCGCTCGCGCAGGAAGGCCCGCAGATCGTTGATCTCGACCGCCGCGCCGGGCTCGAAGACGACGTAGGCGTTGAGCCGCTTCTCACCGGGCGCGCCCGCCGTGCCGGGACTGCCGCCGTCGCGCACCAGCACCACCGCGTCGCGCACGCCTGAGTGGCTGACGAGCGTGGCCTCGATCTCGCCCAGCTCGACGCGGTAGCCGCGGATCTTGACCTGCGAGTCCTCGCGGCCGAGGAACTCGATCTCGCCGCCGGGCAGATAGCGGCCGAGGTCGCCGGTGCGGTAGAGGCGCTCGCCGGTGTGCGGATGGGTGATGAAGCTCGCCGCCGTCTTCTCGGGATCGCGCCAGTAGCCCTTGGCGAGGCCGATGCCGCCGATGTAGAGCTGCCCCGGCACCCAGGTGGGGCGCGGCCGGAAGTGCGAGTCGAGCACGTGGAAGGTCTGGTTCGCCATCGGCTTGCCGTACGGGATGCTGCGCACGCCGGGGGCGCCGTCCTCCTCGGCGATCGGGTGGTAGATCGACCAGATCGAAGCTTCGGTGGCGCC